>ERZ791875.701-NODE-701-length-31581-cov-2.938844_pt1 | contig 31581 bp, 26 predicted proteins | sample MGYA00510278_ERZ791875 | MGnify/ENA primary metagenome ERZ791875 (study PRJEB30046, sample SAMN00792078) | human gut metagenome | study: EMG produced TPA metagenomics assembly of the A metagenome-wide association study of gut microbiota in type 2...
GCTCACGCACATTGAAAAGAAATACTCTTCCCGGATAGCAGCGGATGACGTGCGCCTATATGGAGTAGGACAAGCTGTGCCTGAAACGGCTGAGTTGATCGGAAGTGTGCGAGTAGTGGATGGCGGCGCGTCCACCAAATGCAATTATGAACAGGTTGTTGCATTGGCAAAACAGGAGACGGCTAAGAATGGTGGGAATGCTTTGGCTTTGACCGATCACCGGAAACCTTCGCTTTTGGGGAGCAGTTGCCACCAGATAGCAGGCAATATGTTGTGGATTGGCGATACGACAGGGCTGGAAATAGCTACAGCTCTGGTGCTATCGGCTTTGGGGCGTGATGATAACAACGGTACGACGAAAAGTCCTTTTCGGCATAATGCCTTTTATGCCAGCGTGGGTTATGCCTTTATGACCAATAAGTTCTATCTGCCGCAAGGAGCGTCGGGACATCCAAGGAACGGTATGGATTGGCAATTGGGTTATGATTGGGTGTCGAGGAGCGGTTTTGGCGCCGGATTGATGTATTCGGGGTATAAGTCATCCTATACGTATTCGAATATAGACGTGAACGTGGGGCTTGCATACGTTGCGCCTCAATTCGTTATGAAACAGAAGGTGGGGCGTTGGGGGATTGAAGAAAAGTTTGGCGTTGGCTATTTCAAATACCGGGAGTCGGCCAAAGGAACAAGCGTTTCGCTGTCCGGTGTCGGATATAATTTTTTGTTTGGCGCGGAATATTATTTGTCCGAGTGTATCGGGATTGGTGCGAATGTCGGTTACATCGGCGGTTCTCTGCCAAAACAGGATTTTATAGAATATAAAGAAGATGAACATTCCGGTATCTTCCGTTTGCACTTTGATGCGGGGATACGGTTTCATTTCTGATTGAATATAGCAAAGAGACGCGAAGTCTGTGTGCCTTACGTCTCTTTGTTTGATCACCTGTCAGAAATCCAGTTGGTATCCGATACAGGGATACCTTTGAATACTAATATGTTGATCCTGCTGGAATTTCTTGCGAAGTTGAGTGATGATGTTATTCAGGCTTTCGTCGCTCGAATCATTTCCCCATATTTCTTCGAGTAATTGTTTGCGTGTGACAACTTTTCCCTTGCTGGTATATAATTTTTGCAAAACCTGAAACTCTTTAGGGGATAGGCCTTTCTCTTTTTTATCCGGATAAATCAGAAGATGCTTGGCTGTGTCTATTTGATAATTGCCGATTTCCCATATAGCTGCCGTCTGTTTTTCAGATTGCTGCAACAGGCTTCGGACCTGAAATACCAATTCCGTGATGTCATACGGCTTTTTGATATAGTGATTGGCCCCTGCGTCGTAACTGCGGATGATTTCGGTGCCGTCCGTATGTGAGGAGGCGATGATGACCGGTAGTTGTGGATATTGTGTACGAATCTCCGGCAGGATATCGAGACAGCTTTTGCCATTCACTTCGATGTCCAGGATCAATAGATCCGGTAATGTGGCAGATAAATGTTCCCCGAGTTTATCTAAGGTTGTCTTGAAATTGACTTCAAATCCGTTGTTAGTCAATGCCTGGGTTATCATTGTCCCTAAGATCAGGTCGTCTTCGACGTATAGAAGTTTGTTATTCATGGCTCTCTCTTTTTGTTTCGAGGAGCAAGATAGTGAAAATATGGGGGATTTTTGAATTTTGTCATTGTTTATCATTTTATAGTCCCTATCTTTACAAAGAAACCATAAATAAGCAATGGCATGAAAAACATATTCCTATTGATTTTTCTGGTAGTCATCAATAATCCTTTGTGCTCCCAATTTGTGATGTCTAAAAGCACATCAGATAGAATAGAGGGAAAGCTGAAAAAAAAAATTCTGGATAAAGCGTCTCTCCGTTGCTGGTATGAATTTACCCAATATTGTTTGAATGAGGGGGTGAAAGAACAGGTGGTTGATACTTTTACTTTGGATATAGGACCGAAGTATTCTGTGTATTATGATCAGAACCGTATTATGCGGGATTCTCTGGATAGAGCTGAAGGTGAAAAACTAAGACCTCGTGTCAAGTTGATTAGGCAACATATGACAAAAGGGGAAATTGATGCTTTACGTGGGCAAGGCGGCGGGAATTATCGGGAACTGTTGAGCAAGGGAGAGACTGCCGTGTTGTATAAAGACAGAAAAGGGCAGAAAGCGACTATCATAGATGGTTCTATTACTGAAATGTATAAATGTATGGATGAGATACCTTTCCAGTCATGGGAGTTGAAGGAAGATACAATGACCATTTTAGGCTATGTCTCCCAAAAGGCGGAAACAACTTTTCGAGGTAGGAGATATGTTGCCTGGTTCGCACCGGATATCCCATTACAAGATGGTCCCTGGAAGTTGTACGGATTACCGGGACTTATTCTAAAAGTTGTGGTTGACGATGGTCTGTTTATCTTTCAGGCGATTGGGCTGCAAAAACTGGACTCTTTTCCTATTACGATGAACAAAGACCAATATGTGACAACCGACAGAAAACAAATAAGGAAGTTAGCGTTTAAGAAAAACAATAAACGGCATTTTTTAGGAATTGACGGCACTTACTCGATGAGTTTCGAAGCTGATAAACGTATATTTGACGAACTGGAACGGGAATGAAGTTCCGGTGTGTACTATATTGCCTTTTTCTGGTATCTTCTTTATCTTCACAAACCCTGATTAGGGGAACGATTACGGATAAGAAAGCCGGACAAGCCGTAGATGCTGCGACTGTCAGTCTTTATGCGCTTAGGAGTAATCGGATTTTGGCTTATACCCAATCGGATGAAAAGGGGGAATATCAGATTGTTTATAATGGGAAACAGGATAGCCTCATTTTGGCGGTTGCGGGTTTTAACCTAAAGAAAGTGGTAAAAGATATTGCAAATGAAAGCCAGACGATTAATTTCGTGGTGGGGGATGAGGTGATTTCAATTAAGGAGGTTATTGTGGTGGCTCCTAAAATCAATGAGTCCGGAGATACACTGAATTATAATGTGGAACGGTTTACGGACGAGATGGACCGGACGCTGAAAGATGTACTCCGGAAGATGCCGGGGATACAGGTCTTGGATAATGGGATGATTCTTTATCAGAATAATCCGATCAACCGTTTCTATATAGAGGATATGGATTTATTGAAAGACCGGTATGGGATTGCGACCAATAATCTGAATCCGAATGATATTGCTACTGTGCAAGTCCTGCAGAAACATCAGCCGGTCAAAGCGCTGAAGGACTATGAGCCCTCATCTGATGCTGCTATAAATCTGAAATTAAAAAAGTCGGCCAAAGGTGTCGTTCTGGCTACCGCACAATTGGGGGCTGGAGCTTCACCGTTATTGCTAAGTAATGAACTGGTGGGCATGTATTTCTCTAAAAAGATACAGGATTTAGCTGTTTATAAGGGAGATAACTCCGGGAGGGACGTTACCGGCGAATTGAATAGCTTATATAGTTTGGAGCCGGAAGTCCGAAACTTGGATATTCTCCACGTTTTAAAGCCAGCGTTACCGGCTGTGAGTCAGCAGCGGTATCTTTTTAACGATGCGCATATTGGAACGGTGAATCATTTGCAGGCATTGAAAAACCATTATACTTTGAGTACGAATGTCCATTATGCTTATGACGAACCGAAGAGGGAGAACAGTACGGAAACTGATTATTACCTGCCGGGCGACAGTAGTTTGAAAATAAGGGAGCATAACTTTTCCCGATTGTATCAGAACCGGATGGATGCCAATGTGGAATTGAACGCGAATACGGATGATTTCTATTTGAAAGACCGGATTAAGGCGGAAGGACGGTGGGATAAGGAAAACGGCCGTATTTTTACCGGTGACTCGATTCGTGAGCATCTGGATAATCCTATATATGGACTTAGTAATCAGTTTGAATGGGTGAAAACGAACGAGCAGCATATGTTTAAGGTAACGTCGTTTGCCGATTATAAAGATATGTCGCAAACATTGGAGGTTTCTCCTGTTTTGTATGACGGAATATTGCCGCCTGCCACATCGGAGATGGCTTGGATGAAACAAAAAGCCCGGATGAAAGATTTTACTGCGGCCAACTCGTTTACGTATGGCCGGAAAGGAGCGGTGGTGCAAAATTATTCATTGGACTTTAATGTCCGTATCCAACATTTGAAGAGTAATCTGCTGCTTGTGGATAACGCGGTGGAAACGGCTGGCGGAGACTCGCTCTCGAATGATCTGAAACGGGAATCTTATGAGTGGAAACTTCATCTTGCGCATAGTTTTACATTAGGGTCTAACATGAATTTCCATCTGTTTTGTCCGGTTCGCTATCTGTTGGTTCGTGAGCGGGACAATATAGTCGGAGAGAAGACGCATACTTCCCATTATCTTTTTGTGGAGCCGTTTCTGGTCTTGGAACAACGGATTTCGGCTTATCTGTCTTCTTCCTTAAATTATTCGTTTTCTCAAGAGGTTTCGGGAATAGAAGAGGCTTATACCGGAAGTGTTATGACTTCGTACCGGGAGCTTTTGCGGAATGACGGGATACGCGACCGGCTGAAGCAACATACGCTTTGGTGGATATTGGATTATAAGAGTCCGTTTTCTTCTATGTTCGGTTCTTTCACGACCTATTATACGCATACGCGTTCTCGTTTGCTGAGCGAATATCTGTATGAAGGAATTTTGATGCGCAAGTCGACATTGCAGCATCCCAACAATATCCAGTCGCTTTTTTCTGACCTTGTGATAGGAAAAGACCTGGATGCGATAAAATCTTCGTTTTCGTTGAAGGCCGATTACCGTTACAATCGTTCTTTACAGATTTTGCAGGGGATGATTTCCGGATATCGGTCTCATGCCGTTTCGTTAGGTGGTTCGTTTCATGCGAAATTGAATCGAAAAGTAATCTTTGATTATAAAATCCGGGGAACATGGAATAAAAGCCTGTTTCAGGAGAGCGAGTTGCCTGTTGCTCCTGTCTGTTTACTTTCCCAGCGGTTATCGTTCAACTGGTTGCCGGTTAAGGAATTGATCGCAGGCTTGTCGTGCGAGCATTTCTATAATGACGCGATTCGTTCCGGAAGCCGCAATATGTGGTTTGCCGATCTGAACCTGTCTTATACCTTAAAAGCAGTGGAGTTCCGTTTGGATTATACGAATCTCTTTAATACCCGTCGGTATGTATCGACTGTCTTTAATGAGACGGGCCGCTATTATACCGAGTACGATTTACGCCCCGGAGAGATATTGTTCAGGGTGCGTTTTAAGTTGCTGTAAACTTATACATTCTTTCGTATATCTCTATGCAAAGTCTTAGATTTCGTTACGATCAAATAATATCTTCCATTACCGCCGAAAGATATATGATTAACAAAATTGTTAGTTTTGATATTCTATCTCTGTTCAAGATTAGCATAATGAAAGAGTGAATGGATAGGATTTAAACAAAAACAACACGCTGCTCTTTTGTCAATCCCTTAATTATAACTACTTTTGTGGCTGAAGAAAAAGTAAAAACTAAAGTATGAAAAAGATTAGAGCTGCCATTGTTGGATATGGCAATATTGGGAAGTATGTATTAGAGGCCCTGGAAGCTGCTCCTGATTTTGAAGTAGCAGGTGTTGTACGTCGTAATCCGAATGATATTCCGGACGAATTGAAAGGGTACACTGTCACTGATAATATCACAAAACTGGATAAAGTGGACGTTGCTGTTTTGGCGACTCCGACCCGTAGCGTTGAAACGTATGCCAAAGAAATCCTTTCTTTAGGTATCAATACGGTGGATAGCTTCGATATTCACGGAAGTATTGTCGACTTGCGCCGTTCGCTGGACGCTGTGGCTAAGGCTCATAATACTGTGGCGGTAATCTCTGCCGGATGGGACCCGGGAAGCGACTCTATCGTTCGTGCGTTGTTGCAGGCTATCGTTCCGAAAGGCATTACATATACAAACTTCGGTCCGGGTATGAGTATGGGACATACGGTTGCCGTTAAAGCAATCGAAGGTGTAAAGGCTGCCCTGTCTATGACAATCCCGATGGGAACAGGCGTTCACCGCCGTATGGTTTATATCGAAGTGAAAGAAGGATATGAATTTGATAAGGTTGCTGCCGCTATCAAGGCAGACGATTATTTTGTACACGACGAAACGCATGTGATCCAGGTCGATTGCGTCGATGACCTGAAAGATATGGGACACGGTGTAAACCTCGTTCGCAAAGGCGTTTCCGGTAAGACACAGAACCAGTTGATCGAGTTCGACATGAAGATCAACAACCCCGCTCTTACTGCACAGATTCTGGTTTGTGTGGCCCGCGCAAGCTTCAAGCAACAGCCCGGCGCTTACACGATGATCGAATTGCCGGTGATCGATATGCTTTATGGCGACAGAGAAGACTTGATTAAACACCTTGTTTAACAATAGAAAAAATTATGCTTGATTTTATTACCTGGACGGCTGACCCCGCCATCTTTTCCATCGGTTCGCGTGAAATACGCTGGTATGGATTGGCATTCGCCATCGGATTCCTGATCGGTTACAAGATCGTGGAGAAGATGTGGAAAAGAGAAAAACTCAATCCGGCATGGATTGACTCTCTGCTGATTTATACGATGTTAGGGACTGTCATCGGTGCCCGCCTGGGACATTGCCTGTTCTATGCTCCGGAATATTATCTTGCCCACCCGATCGAAATACTGAAGATATGGGAAGGAGGACTCGCCAGCCACGGGGGAACGTTGGGTATAATTATAGCTGTCTACTTTTACTCCAAGCGGGTTAGTCATCGCAGTATGCTTTGGACATTCGATAAGCTGGTTGTTCCGACCGGCCTTGTTGCGGCTATGATCCGTTTGGGTAATTTGATGAATCATGAAATATACGGACATCCCACCGACTTGCCGTGGGGTTTCCGCTTTATTGAGAATTTACACGCCTGGAAAAGAGGGGCGGAGCCTATCTTTACCGTTCCCAGCCATCCGACACAGCTTTATGAAGCGGGTGCTTATTTAGTGACGTTCGCTATCTGTATGTGGCTTTATTTCAAAAGGAATGCCTGGAAAAAGGAAGGACTTATCTTTGGCGTATTTATGATTTGTGTATTCGGTTCGCGCTTTTTCATTGAGTTCCTGAAAAACAATCAGGAAGAGTTTGAGGCTAATATGATGCTGAATATGGGGCAATGGCTCAGTATTCCGTTTGTTTTAGCCGGGATCTACTTTGTATGGCGTGCACTGAAGAAAGGAGATGTGTCTCCCAAGTCTTAACTTTCAATTTTCAACTTTCAATTAACAAGATGTACAAATTAAAAGAAATAGCAGATAAAGTTTACTACGTAGGTGTAAACGACCGGCAGAAAGCTCTTTTTGAGAATATGTGGCCTTTGCCTTACGGTGTGTCTTATAATTCCTATCTGATCGTGGACGAAAAGACGGTCCTGGTCGATACGGTGGATGTATGTTATTCCGATATTTTCCTGAAAAAGATTGCGGATGCACTTGACGGACGTTCTTTGGACTATCTGATCGTGAACCATATGGAACCCGATCATGCGGGCAGTATCCGTTTGTTGCGCCAGCAATATCCGGGTGTGCAGATCATCGGGAACAAGCAGACTTTCGGAATGTTGGCCGGCTATCATAACATTACAACAGGGTTGTATGAAGTGAAGGAAGGCGATACGTTGAGCATAGGCCGTCATCAGTTGTCATTCTATATGGCTCCGATGGTGCACTGGCCGGAGGTGATGGTTACTTATGATTCGACGGATAAAATCCTTTTTTCGGCAGATGCTTTCGGAACGTACGGGACATTGGACGGCGGTGTGATCGATTCGGAAATGAATGTGGAACATTATTGGGAGGAGATGATCCGCTATTATTCCAATATTGTCGGTAAATATGGAAATCCCGTGCAGCGTGCTTTGCAGAAACTGTCGGCGTTGGATATCCAGACGATCTGTTCGACTCATGGCCCGGTGTGGCGTGAATATGCGGCAAAAGCGATTGATATCTATGACCGCATGAGCCGTTATGAAGGTGAAGATGGTGTCGCGATCGTATATGGCAGTATGTATGGCAATACCGAGCAGATGGCAGAAGCGATTGCAGCGTCTTTAGCTGCGAACGGTGTGAAGAACATCGTGATGCACAATGTCAGCAAAAGCCCCGCTTCTTATGTGTTGAAAGATATTTTCAAGTATAAAGGCCTGATCATCGGTAGTCCGACTTACAGCAACCGCCTGTTCCCGGAAATAGAATCGATCCTCGATAAGATCGAAACGCGCGAAGTGAAGAACCGTCTGTACGGATATTTCGGCTCCTTCACCTGGGCGGGTGCGGCAGTAAAGAATCTGGCTGCTTTCGGCGAAAAGATGAAATGGGAAGTTGTCGGTGTTCCGGTCGAGCAAAAGCAGGCTTTGAATGCTGATAAATATGCAGAGTGCTGGGCTTTGGGAGAAGCAATGGCTGAAAAATTGAAAAAAGAGAATTGAGAATTGAAAATTCTTGGTTGGAAAGAATAAAGATATTACTTTTAGGAACGAAAGAACTAAATTAAAAAAAGCATTATGAGACTAATTATTGAACCTGATTACGAGCAACTCTCAAAGTGGGCTGCCAATTATGTAGCTGCAAAGATTAAGAAAGCTAATCCGACAGCAGAGAAACCATTTGTATTGGGCTTGCCTACCGGCTCTTCTCCTTTAGGCATGTATAAGAACCTGATCGAACTGAACAAACAGGGAGTGATCTCTTTCCAGAATATCATCACTTTCAATATGGATGAGTATGTCGGCTTGCCGAAAGACCATCCTGAAAGCTATCATTCTTTCATGTGGAACAACTTCTTCAGCCATATCGATATCAAGCCGGAGAATGTCAATATCCTGAACGGTAACGCAGAAGATCTGGAAGCGGAATGTGCAGCTTATGAGGCCAAGATGAAAGCCGTAGGCGGTGTAGACCTGTTCCTGGGCGGCATTGGTCCTGACGGGCATATCGCTTTCAACGAACCGGGTTCTTCTCTGGTTTCACGTACTCGCGTTAAGTCTCTGACTACAGATACGATCATCGCTAACTCCCGTTTCTTCGACAACGACGTAAACAAGGTGCCGAAGACTTCTGTTACGGTTGGTGTGGGTACTGTGTTGGATGCAAAAGAAGTATTGATCATGGTAAATGGCCACAACAAGGCTCGCGCTTTGCAGCAGGCTGTGGAAGGCGCTGTCAACCAGATGTGGACAATCACCGCCTTGCAGATGCACCCGAAAGGCATCATCGTTGCCGACGAAGCTGCCTGTGCAGAAATTAAAGTCGGCACATACAATTACTTCAAAGACATCGAGAAAGACAATCTTTGTCCCTGTTCTTTGCTGAAATAAGATTTTTATTATACCATAATAAGTTTTGATTAAGATTGAAAGGCTGTATCTGCGATAGATATGGCCTTTTTTACTGACTATTTATCTGATTCATATTTTAAATATCCCTTAACTCTGATTCGATCCAGTTTTGTTGTTTTAAGTTGTAACCTCAAATTTATGTCGGCGATGGATTTTATAATCTCTTCAAATAGCTGGTCATTAGTTTCCTGGTCTTTATTCAGACTTTCTATATCATCGTCCATTTCGGATTGTCGGGATAAAATAAGTTTTATCTGTTCTTTAAGCTGAAGCAATTCAGCTTGATTGATAGGTGAAGAGAAGGCATATTGTCTTACTTTTACGAAAGCGCGCATAATATTGATATTTACCTGTACGGCAATAGGAGAGCGTAGTATGCCGGATAACATTGCAACTCCCTGTTCGGTAAAAGCATACGGCATATATCGAGAGCCGCCCCAACTTGAGGTTCCAAAATGGAACCTCAAATGATTAAATTCCTCTTCGGTAAGCTGAAACATAAAATCCGGAGGAAATCTGTCAGGATTACGTTTGACTGCCTTGTTTAGATTTTTTGTTTCCACGGCATAGAGATCAGCCAAGTCTTTATCCAGCATTACACGCTGGCCGCGTATTTCATAAATCTTACTTTCGATAAGTGTAGGTTCCATAGTTTGATATTTATGGTTAAGAATAAATTTATTTGCAGGTAAAAGTATGCAAATAAATCCTTACAACCTATTCTTTCTTAAGCAAAATCAAAAAAAAATATTTTTACTGATTGAACATATCCTTATTGTAGAAGTTCATGATAGAGATCAGCTGATTGTGAGCGATTTGGGCGGGGCTGTCGGGGTTCAGGTCGATGGCGGTGAGATAGTTGTTGAGGGCCTGGCGGACATCGCCTTTCTTGCGGTAGGCATTGCCGCGCAAGTAGTAAGCTTCATCCGATAAAGCATTTTTTTCTATGTATTCATCCAACAAACGAATGGCTTCATCTGTTTTACCATCGGTAATAAGTTGTTTAATAGTTTCCATCGTGTAACATTTATACAAATAAGCAACAAAGATATATCAGATAGCCTTCTATACATTATAATACAGTTTAAAAAAACTGTTTTTTTGTGGCTGATGTACGGTTACGTTAATTATTTGTGTAAGTTTGCACCCGATTTCAAATAGATAAGACGTTATTATGCAAAAGAATCTGGTAATAGTGGAGTCACCCGCTAAGGCAAAAACCATTGAAAAGTTCCTCGGAAAAGATTACAAGGTCATGTCAAGTTACGGCCACATCCGCGATCTGAAGACGAAAGAGTTCAGTATTGATATCGAGCACGATTATGCTCCGCAGTATGTAGTGCCTGCCGACAAGAAGAAGCTGGTCAGTGAACTGAAGTCCGAAGCCAAGTCTGCCGAACAGGTATGGCTCGCATCCGATGAGGACCGTGAGGGAGAAGCGATCTCCTGGCACCTGTATGAAGTATTGGGCTTGAAGCCGGAGAAAACGAAACGTATCGTCTTTCATGAAATTACCAAGAATGCTATTTTGCATGCTATTGAAACACCGCGCGATATTGATATTAATCTGGTGAACGCCCAGCAGGCACGCCGTGTACTGGACCGTATCGTGGGTTTTGAACTTTCGCCGATCCTTTGGCGCAAGGTGAAGCCCGCCCTGTCTGCCGGACGTGTGCAGTCGGTGGCTGTCCGCCTGATTGTGGAACGCGAGCGCGAGATTAACGATTTTGTCAGCGAAGCCGCTTACCGTGTGATTGCCAATTTTATCCTGCCCGACGGGACAACGGTACTGAAAGCCGAACTGAACCGCCGTTTGAAGGATAAGAAAGAGGTGGAAGCTTTCCTGGAATCCTGCAAGAGCGCTTCGTTTACCATTGACGATATTACTACCAAACCGGTAAAGAAATCGCCTGCACCTCCTTTCACCACTTCAACCTTGCAACAGGAGGCTGCCCGTAAATTAGGATATTCCGTTTCACAGACCATGATGATCGCGCAGCGTTTATATGAATCCGGATTGATCACTTATATGCGTACCGACTCGGTGAACCTGAGCGACTTGGCATTGGGAACTGCGAAAGAAGCTATTTTAGATACATACGGCGAGAAATATTACAAATTCCGTCAATACCATACGAAGAGCAAAGGCGCACAAGAGGCGCACGAAGCAATCCGTCCGACCTATATCAGTAACGTGGAAGCCGGCAACTCCCCGCAGGAAAAGAAACTGTACGAGTTGATCCGCAAGCGCACGATTGCCTGCCAGATGGCAGATGTCGAACTGGAACGCACGACTATATCGGTCGGAATCAGCGGACAGACGGAACGTTTTGTCGCTGTCGGCGAAGTGATCAGCTTCGAAGGTTTCCTTCAAGTATATATGGAAAGCAACGACGACGATGTGGAAAAGGATAAAGAACAAGACAACGGCCTGCTTCCTCCGGTAAAACTGCATGAAGTCCTGTCGTTGAAAGATATTGTGGCAACGGAACGTTTCACACAGCGTCCGCCGCGTTACACGGAAGCCAGCCTGGTCCGCCGTTTGGAAGAACTCGGTATCGGACGTCCTTCTACCTATGCCCCGACTATCCAGACCATCCAGAACCGCGAATATGTAGTGAAAGGAGATAAGGAAGGTACGGAACGCGCCTATACGGTTATTACGCTGTCAAAAGGAAAGATCAAGGAAGCAGAAAAGACAGAGATTGTCGGTGCGGATCGCAATAAATTGATGCCGACCGATATCGGTACAGTGGTAAACGACTTCCTGATGGAGTATTTCCCGGATGTGTTGGATTATAACTTTACCGCCAGCGTAGAAAAGGAATTTGACTCAGTGGCAGACGGCGAGTTGGTTTGGACAAAAGCGATTGACAAGTTTTATAAGATATTTCATCCGATCGTAGAAGCTACGGCTGCCGTTAAGACAGAACATAAGGTCGGGGAGCGTCAGTTGGGTATCGATCCGAAGAGCGGTAACCCGGTATTTGTGAAGATCGGCCGTTATGGTCCTGTTGTTCAGATCGGCGTTGCCCATACGGAGGATAAGGAAGCTCCGAAACCTCAGTTCGCCTCCTTGCTGAAAGGACAGTCTATCGATACGATTACGCTGGAAGAGGCCCTGAAGCTTTTCGACCTGCCCCGTACGATCGGTGAATACGAAGGAAAAGTGATGGTTGCGGCTATCGGTCGCTTCGGCCCGTTTATCCGTCATGACGGCAAGTTTGTTTCCATCCCGAAAGACTTGAATCCGTTGACGATCACTCCCGAAGAGGCAATCACTTTGATCGACGAGAAGCGGAAGAAAGACGAACAGCGTTTCATCAAGAAATTTGAAGAAGATCCGGAAATGGAAATCCTGAACGGTCGTTTCGGTCCCTATATCTCTTATCAGAAAGCGAACTATCGCATTCCGAAAACGGTTACAGACCCGACAGCCCTGACATTGGATGATTGTAAAAAAATCATCGCTGATGCTGCTGAGAAACCGGCGACTGGTAAGAAGACGACACGTAAAAAGAAAGCGTAATAATAAAGATCATAATTAAGCCCTTCAGCCTTCAGACATTCACACACTGTGAGTTGTTCTGAAGGCTGAAGGGTTTTTCTTTTTGGGGGAGTCTGTAAATGATGATTTATGCTTCTATTCCTGTAAATATCTTCAGTGCATATCCGATCAGGAAGCTGAGTGCTGCAACGCTGAAACTCAATACGGCCATTTCGGTAAATCGCTTGCGGAAACTTTCGCTTCTGGCTACGGAATAGTAATAATTGAACAGGGCGATAATCAACAAGGCGGAAACCAACATAACGCCTAAAGCCACCAATACATTACTGATAAAGATGAATGGTGCCACCAACGCTATAACCGTGAAAATATATGCGATCCCGGTATAGATCGAGGCCTTTACAGGACGTTTTCCTTCTCCGCCTTCCGATTTTGTAGAGAGATATTCGGACGAAGCCATCGAGAGGGCGGCGGCAATTCCTGTAATACTTCCGGTCAGGGCGATTAGTTTCGAATCGCTTAATGCCAGCGTAAAACCGGCCAGTGCACCGGTAAATTCCACCAATGCATCGTTCAGCCCTAACACGACGGACCCCATATATTCGAGCCGCTCCTCATTGATCAGGGCAATGAGTTTTTCTTCGTGCTCATCTTCGTCTTTTGCGATCTGCAGTAATTCCGGATAATCTTTATAGGCGGCATAGCCGTCTCTGGACTCTTCCTCGCTTCCTTCCATCAGCTTGATGGCGAAAGTAATGCCTAAGATACGGGCCAGCAGATAGTACTTTAGGATTTTCCATTTGAAAGGAGCCACATCCTGTCTGGTATATTTCTTCAGGACGGCGTAATGCCCTTTTTCATCGGCAGAGATGCGAAGCAATACATCCCGGTTTGCCGGATTTTTCTCGACGGCAGCTAACTTCGTATAAACAATGCTCTCCGTGATTTCATTCCGCTGAAACCGAAGGAGAGCATCGTATGTTTGTTGATCTATATTCATACTATTGTTTTATACAATCAATGATTTCTGCATCGAATGCATCGGATAGGCATTCTTTCTCAATAAACTCCGGTGAAAGTTGTTTCACATAGTCTATAATATTGGCTTTTAGCCCGTAAGATCCTAAGATTTCCGTGATGTCGCGTCCGTAAACCCGGCAAGTCGCTTCATCTCCGTAGACCTCCTGCAATTCTTTTTTGGAGAGATGGCCGAGTTCACGGGTGGTGTCGCCCTCGATTGTATCTACAATCAAGGCTCTGCCTCCGGGACGCAGTACCCGGTGTATCTCCTGCATGGCTTTCCGGTCTTCCGGCACACAATACAGAATGTGGGAACAGATAATCAGGTCGAACGAATTATCTTCGTAAGGAATCTGTGTGATATCGACTTGATAAGTCGCCACATTCGGATTGAGGTCTGCATCCCGGTAATCGCCCACATAAGGTGATTGTCTCAGAAAGTCCTTCAAGCCTTTCACCGGTGCGAAATGGAGAACTTTCAGCGGTTTCTCCGTATCCTTGAAGACTTCGTTCCGGATGTACATGCAAAGAATACGGGTCCGTTCCAGAGAAAGGCAATGCGGGCATTTGATGTTCCGGCGCAATCCCAGATTGCCGTGAGAGAGGAAACGGCGGGATGACTTGCCGCAACAGCAACATTCGTACCGGTCCCCTTTCAGTAATACCGCTTCTATTTTATATAGAGCGTAATGGAGGGCGATCCGCTGTTTTTCGCTCACTAACTTCCTGTATAAGCTTTTAATCATTTCTGTCGTCTGCGTATTACATTCTTTCCGGAACCTCGATACCTAACAGCGACATGGCCGACTTAACGACCTTCGCTACGTTAGCGGAGAGGACAAGGCGGAATTTCTTCACTTCCTCGTTTTCTTCGCGCAGGATGGAGAAGTCGTGGTAGAACTGGTTGTATTCTTTTACCAGGTCGTACGTATAGTTGGCGATAAGGGCCGGGCTGTATTCCTTTCCGGCTTCGCGTACGGTTGCTGCATAGTCGGCAGTCATCTGGATCAGGTTTTCTTCCTTTTCGGAGATGGTTGTCGTTGTCGGCAACTGTGCAGGCAGTTCGATGCCCTGTTCGGCAGCCTTGCGCAGCACGGAACGGATACGGGCGTAGGTGTACTGGATGAACGGGCCTGTGTTGCCGTTGAAGTCGATCGATTCTTTCGGATTGAAAGTCATGTTCTTGCGCGGGTCGACTTTCAGGATGAAATATTTCAGGGAACCGAGTCCGACGATGCGGGCGATGTTTTCGGCTTCTTCCGGTGTCATTTCGTCTAACTTGCCTAATTCCTGCGAGATTTCGCGGGCCGTATTCACCATTTCTTCCATCAGGTCGTCTGCGTCTACCACCGTTCCTTCGCGGCTCTTCATCTTTCCTTCCGGCAGTTCGACCATACCGTAGGAGAAGTGCACGAGTCCTTTGCCGAACTCGAATCCCAACTTATCTAACAGGATGGACAGCACCTGGAAGTGATAGTTCTGCTCGTTGCCGACAACATAAATCATCTTATTGATCGGGTAGTCGTCGAAACGCAGTTTGGCAGTACCGATATCCTGTGTCATGTAGACGGAAGTCCCGTCGGCGCGAAGCAGAAGCTTTTCGTCCAAGCCGTCTTTCGTCAGGTCGGCCCATACCGAACCGTCTTCACGGCGGTAGAAGACGCCTTTATCGAGTCCTTCCAGCACTTTGCCTTTACCTTCTAAGTAGGTTTGCGATTCGTAATAGATCTTATCGAAGTTAACACCCATCATCTTGTAAGTTTCGTCGAAACCGGCATACACCCAGTTGTTCATCATTTCCCAGAGGGCGCGTACTTCCTTGTCGCCGGCTTCCCATTTGCGGAGCATCTCGCGTGCTTCGGCCATCAGGGGAGAAGCGGCTTCCGCCTCCTCTTTCGTCATGCCGCCCGCTTCAAGGGCGGCTGTCTCTTCTTTCAACTTGTTGCTGAACAGAACGTAGAAATCGCCGATCAGGTGGTCACCTTTCTTGCCGGCTGTTTCGGGAGTGACGCCGTTGCCCCATTTCTGCCAGGCCAGCATGGACTTACAGATGTGGATACCGCGATCGTTGACGATATTGGTTTTTACCACCTTGTTGCCGTTCGCCTTCATGATTTCGGACAGGCTGTAGCCCAACAGGTTGTTGCGCACGTGTCCTAAATGGAGCGGTTTGTTGGTGTTGGGAGAGGAGTATTCGATCATCACTAACGGAGACTGTTCCGTTACGGGCACGATACCGTATGCCGGCTGGCTGTTAATATCATTCAGCAGATCGATCCAACAGGCGCAGGCGACTGTCAGGTTCAGGAATCCTTTTATCACATTAAATTCGGCAACGGCCGGTTCATGCCCGATGAGGTATTCGCCGATTTCCTGCGCTGTCTGTTCCGGTGATTTCTTCGACATGCGGAGAAACGGAAATACAACTAAGGTCAGATGCCCTTTAAACTCTTTTTTCGTTTTTTGCAGTTGTACCTGGCTGGCTGCAACATCTGCGCCATACAGTTCTTTTATGCCGGCAATGATTGCACCGGTAATCTGTTGTTCGATAACCATATTCGTTCAGTATATGTTCGGATTTATTTTGCCCGCAAAGGTACGGGTTTATTTACAAATAAAAAAGGCATCCTTATGGAGGGTGCCTTTTCCTTTTCGTAAAAATGTAAGACTAACTTACTTAATGAGGTCTGCCAGTTCTGCACCTGCTTTAAATTTAACAGATTTGCGTGCCGGGATTTCAATTGGTTGTTTAGTCTTCGGGTTAACTCCTTTACGTGCGGATTTTTCAGCAACAGAAAAAGATCCGAAACCTAAAAGGGCTACTTTTCCACCTTCCTTTAATTCACTGGATACTGTTTCAACGAAAGCTTCAACAGCTTTTTTAGCATCAACTTTGCTCAAACCGGATTTTTCCGATACAGCACTGATAAATTCTGTTTTGTTCATGATGGTTTGAAAATTAATATATTAAACAAGTTTATTGATAGCCTGAAAAGTTGGTGTCAAATGTAATTCTATTTTAATATATCGCAAAGAAAAAAAGAGTTTTTTTTATTGATTTACTATGTTTTAGTGTTGTTTTGCCAGAAAACTACCAAAATATATTTACCTTTGTCCGTAAATTGATAAATATATGATGAATCAAAATAGCTCGGGATTTCTGAGTAGCATCCCGATGGTTACGAAAAACCTTATCATTATTAACTTGCTTTTTTGGGTAGCGAGTCTTGTTTTACCAAAGGTCGGAATCGACCTGGTCCAGCTGTTCGGACTGCACTTTCCGGGTGTGACGGATTTCTATCCGTTCCAGTTTATCACCTATATGTTCATGCATGATACCCACTCGTTTGCACACGTGTTTTTCAATATGTTCGGTGTGTATATGTTCGGGCGTGTACTGGAGAATGTCTGGGGACCGAAGCGTTTCCTTATCTTTTATATGGTGACAGGTATCGGTGCGGGGATTGCGCAGGAATTGGTCTGGCTCTATTCCGTTCATTCCTTCGCAAGTGCCAACGGCCTGACGCTGGCACAGTTGGTTGCCGGCGATCCTTCGTTGAATTATCTGATTACGATCGGGGCTTCCGGTTCGGTGTTCGGTATTTTACTGGCTTTTGCCATGCTGTTCCCGAATGTGCCGCTTTATCTGATGTTCATCCCGATTCCTATCAAAGCTAAATACTTCGTGATTTTTTACGGATTAGCCGAGTTGTTTATGGGCGTTGCCAATAATGGCGGCGACTCTGTTGCGCATTTCGCACACTTAGGCGGTATGTTCTTCGGTTATTTCCTGGTTCGGTATTGGAAAAAGAATGACTTTAACAATGGGCGATATTTTTAATCTCAAGCAGACCTTCAATTCCGGGAATATCCTGGCGAAGCTGATCTATATCAACGTCGGCCTGTTCGTCGTGATACGGTTGACGAGTGTGATCCTGATGCTGTTCAATCTGGGCGGATTCCCGTTTTTGCAATATTTGCAGATGCCGTCGTCTCCTGACCTGTTGTTGTACAGGCCCTGGACGATCTTTACCTATATGTTCACGCACTTCGACTTCCTGCATATCCTGTTCAATATGCTTTGGTTGTACTGGTTCGGCGGGCTGTTCCTGAATTTCTTCAGTGAACGCCAGTTAGGCGGCCTGTATTTGCTGGGCGGTATTGCCGGCGCGGTGTTGTTCCTGTTGGCTTACAATATATTCCCTTATTTCCGCAGTGTAGCCGCCTATAGCTATTTGATGGGTGCTTCGGCTTCGGTGATGGCGATTGTTTTTGCCGTATCCTTCTATCGGAAGGACTTGGAAATCGGCCTGTTCCTGATCGGAAGGGTCAAACTGATTTATCTGGCTCTGTTCACCTTCGTGATCGACCTGTTGGCCATTACTTCTACGAATGCCGGCGGCCATATCGCCCATATCGGAGGCGCCTTGTTCGGTATCTGGTTTGCCGCGCGGATTAAGGAAGGAAAAGACCTGACAGCTCCGATGAATCGCCTGATCGACTGGGTGGTGAATCTTGGAAAACGAAAACCGAAGATGCGTGTGACTTATAAACGTGCGGAAACCGATTATGAATATAATGCCCGTAAGAACCGCGAAACAGCAGATCTGGATGCAATATTGGACAAATTGAAACGTTCTGGTTACGAAAGCCTCTCGGCCGAAGAAAAGAAAAAACTATTTGATGCCAGCAAGAAATGAGCGAGCGGTTTAAAGCGATCAAGATCCTGTTTAAGTCCGTAGTCGGAACAGCCAATGTGATAGTCATCCTGCTGTTTATCGCTTCGGCTTTCTCTGACAGGGTTTCACCGGACAGGAGTGTGTTTTTCTCTTATCTGGGCTTGGGATTTCCTGTGCTTTGCATCTTGAACCTGTGCTTTGTCATTTATTGGCTGTTTCTTTGGGAATGGCGCTTTGTGTTGATCGGGCTCTGTTCGTTTCTGATCTGTAAAGGACCTGTTACCCGTTATTTCCCGTTTCATAATAAAGTGGAGGATGTCCCGAAAGAAAACGTGCTGAAGGTCTTGACATATAATGTGATGGCTTTCGGATATAAGGATCACTCCGAAGATTCGCCGAACCCCATATTAAGGTATATCGCCAACTCGGGAGCGGATATTGTCTGCTTGCAGGAATACGCAGTCGGGACTTCCGACCGGTTCCTGACAAACCGGAAAGTAGCCAATGCCCTGAAGATGTACCGCTACCGCTCGATTTTACCTGTCGGGAGATCCGGTTCGCTAACCTTTAATATTGCCGTGTTTTCCAAATATCCGATATCCAAGTCCCGCAAGATCAAGTATGAAAGCTCGTTCAACGGTTCTTCCATCCATGAACTGGACATAAACGGGAAGAAGCTGACCTTGATCAACAATCATCTGGAGTCGTTTAAGCTGACGACGGAGGACAGGAGCCATTATTCCGCATTCATCAAAAATATGAATTCGGAAACACTCGACGGCCTGAAAAGCTCCATCGAGCAGAAGCTTGGCCCGGCTTTCCGGATACGCGCCCGCCAGGCAAGAGCTGTGGCCGAAGAGATTAAAAAGATCGATACGGATTACGTATTGGTTTGCGGCGACTTCAACGATACGCCGATTTCTTATGCACACCGTGTGATTCAAGGTCCGTTGACGGATGCTTATGCAGCTTCCGGTCGTGGCGCCGGAATTACTTATAATGAAAACTTCTTTTGGTTCCGGATTGACAATATCCTGCATTCTGCCAATATAAAACCGATTAACTGTACAGTCGATAAGGTGCACTATTCCGACCACTATCCGTTGTGGTGCCTTTTACAATTGAAAATTGAAAATTGACAATTGACAATTAACAGGATATTCATAGAAAAGCGTATCTTTGTCTGTAAGGTGATTCAATTAAAATCCGTTATCATGAGCAACAAGATTTACCCTATCGGCGTCCAGAACTTCGAGAAGATTCGGAGAGACGGTTATTTTTATGTAGACAAGACTGCCCACGTCTACCAACTGGCAAAAAGCGGAAGTTACTATTTCCTGAGTCGCCCGCGCCGTTTCGGAAAGAGCCTGTTGCTGTCTACTTTGGAGGCCTATTTCGAGGGGAAGAAAGAACTCTTTGCCGGACTGGCTATCGAGCGGTTGGAAAAAGATTGGAATCGCTACCCGGTTCTGCATCTTGATTTGAATGCCCGCCAATATGAAAATATAGGATCGCTTTTGGAAGAATTGAATAAATACCTTGAAATTTGGGAGCAGGCATATGACAGCCCATTCGGAGACCGTAAGCCGGAGGAACGTTTCTTTCAGGTGATTCGCCGGGCTTATGAGAAAACCGGACAACGCGTTGTGGTTTTGATAGACGAATATGACAAACCCTTGTTGCAGGCAATCGGGAAACCGGAATTGCAGGAAGCCTATCGCAGTTTGTTGAAAGCTTTCTATGGCGTGATGAAAAGCGCGGACGGTTATATCCGTTTTGCGATGCTGACAGGTGTGACCAAGTTCAGCAAAGTGAGCGTGTTCAGTGACCTGAATAACTTGGAAGACATATCGTTTCGCCGGAACTATAACGAACTATGCGGTATCAGTGAACAGGAACTGCAAGACAATCTGGGAGATGAGTTACCGGAGTTTTCACGATCATTAGGTCTGACGGAATCAGAATTATGTGACAAACTCCGCCGATATTACGACGGTTACCATTTTGCACCTGATACAGCAGCGGGCATCTATAATCCGTTCAGCCTGCTTCATGCCTTTAAGAACCGGGAATTTGACAGCTATTGGTTTGCGACCGGTACGCCATCCTATTTAGTGGAACTTCTGAAACGCAACCATTACGATTTGGATCGTTTGGCGCATGAAGAGACCGATGCTGAAACGCTCGACGGCGTGGATTCGGTCGATTCTGATCCGATCCCGGTAATCTATCAGAGTGGCTATCTGACGATCAAGGGGTATGACGCGGAATTTGGTATGTATCGGCTGGGTTTCCCTAATTTAGAAGTCGAAGAGGGGTTTGTCAAATATCTATTGCCCTTTTATACAAATGTCAGCGCTTCAAAAACACCATTTGAAATCAGCCGTTTTATTCGGGAAATCCGTTCCGGTGATTACGACGCTTTCTTCCGTCGTTTGCAAGGTTTCTTTGCCGACACCCCTTACGAAACGGTTACCGGTTTGAAACCTGAGCGTGATACGGAACTTCATTATCAGAACGTCCTGTTTATCGTCTTCCGTCTGATAGGGCTATATACAAAGGTGGAATACCATACGAACCGGGGACGTATCGACTTGGTCTTGCAAACGGATCGTTATATCTATGTGATGGAGTTCAAGTTGAATGGAACGGCCGAGGAGGCATTGCGTCAAATCGACGAAAAACAATACGGCCAAGCTTTTGCCGCCGATGGCCGGCAGATCATCAAAATCGGTGTGAATTTTTCATCCGAAACCCGTAATATCGAAAAGTGGGTAGTTTCCTAATTTAATTCAAGCAATCATGACAAGCACAATCTTTCTTACAGTAGCCATTGTTGCTACGGCAATCTTTCTGATCCAGTTTATAGTCTCCATCTTTTTTGGCGATATCGATACGGATGTCGATGTCGATGCAGACCTCGGCAGTATCCTGTCTTTTAAGGGGCTGACGCATTTCTGCATTGGGATGGGCTGGTATATGTATATCTCGCAAGGAACGGATATCACGTCGTATGCCGTCGGTATTCTGGTCGGCCTTATTTTTGTTCTGGTTCTTTGGTATCTGTATAAGAAGGCCTGGCAATTGCAGAAAGAGAACAAGCCGGAGAAGTTGGAAGCCTTGCAGGGACGCGAATGTACGATTTATGCACACGACGGTGAACGTTATGTCGTGCAGGTCGCTGTCAACGGCGCCTTGCGCGAAATGGATGTCCGTTCGCTCGAGGACAGGAAATATCAGACCGGCGACCGGGCTATGATTGTCAAGGTGGAATCAGGAATTATGTATATTCAATAAATAACAAATCTATTAGAATTATGACACAGGAGATGTTAATCATGGTTGCCATACTGGTTGTGGTGGTCATTATTTCGTTTATCGGTATCCTATCCCGTTATCGGAAATGTAAGAGTGATGAGGTGTTGGTCGTCTATGGTAAGACTTCCGGGGAAAAGTCAGCCAAGCTTTATCATGGTGGCGCCGCCTTTGTATGGCCGATTATCCAGGGATATGAATTCCTTTCCATGAAACCGTTGCAGATCGACTGCAAACTGACCGGAGCTTTGTCTGCACAGAATATCCGTGTGGATGTGCCGACGACTATTACGGTTGCGATCAGTACCGATCCCGAAGTTATGCAGAACGCCGCCGAACGTCTGCTCGGATTACAGGCGGAAGATAAGCAGAATCTGATTACGGATGTCGTTTACGGACAGATGCGTCTGGTGATTGCCGATATGACGATTGAAGAATTGAACTCCGACCGCGATAAGTTCCTGTCTAAAGTGCGTGAGAATATCGATACGGAACTCCGGAAGTTCGGTCTTTACCTGATGAATATCAATATCAGTGATATCCGCGACGCAGCCAACTACATCGTCAACCTCGGTAAAGAAGCTGAAAGTAAAGCGTTGAACGAGGCGCAGGCAAACATCGAAGAACAGGAAAAGTTAGGAGCGATCAAGATCGCCAACCAGATAAAGGAACGCGAGACAAAGGTGGCCGAAACCCGCAAGGACCAGGATATCGCCATTGCGGAAACCAAGAAGCAGCAGGAAATATCGGTGGCGAATGCCGACAAAGACCGTATTTCGCAGGTTGCTATAGCCAATGCCGAAAAGGAATCGCAGGTAGCCAAGGCGGAAGCCGAGAAGAATATCAATATCGAGAAAGCCAATACCGAGAAGGAAAGCCGCATTGCCGAATTGAACTCCGATATGGAGATCAAAAAAGCCGATGCCGGGAAGAAAGCCGCCATCGGGCGTAACGAGGCGGGTAAAGATATCGCCCTCTCCAATTCGGAACTTGCCGTCACACAGGCGGATGCCGATAAGAAAGCCGGTGAAGCCGCTGCCCGCTCGGAAGCCTCGGTTCAGGCTGCCCGCGAAATAGCCCAGAAAGAAGTGGAAGAAGCAAAGGCTAAAAAGGTCGAATCTGCCTTGAAAGCCCAAAAGATCGTCCCCGCCGAAATCGCTAAACAGGAAGCGATCCTCCAGGCGGATGCCGTAGCCGAAAAGACAATCCGCGAGGCTGAAGCGCGTGCAAAAGCTCTGTTGGCGCAAGCCGAAGCCGAAGCTGCTGCCATCCGCATGAAGTTGGAAGCCGAAGCCGACGGTAAGAAGAAGTCATTGCTGGCTGAAGCCGATGGTTTCAAGGCGATGGTCGAAGCCGCCGAATCCAATCCGGCCATTGCGATCCAGTATAAGATGGTCGACCAGTGGAAAGAGATTGCCGGCGAGCAGGTAAAAGCCTTCGAACACATCAACCTCGGAAACATCACCGTCTTTGACGGCGGAAACGGCGCTACCGGCGGTTTCCTGAATCAATTGGTCAAGACAGTCGCCCCAAGCCTCGGCGTCTTGGACAAACTGCCGATCGGCGAAACCGTAAAGAACATCATCAACCCGGAAGAAAAAGGAAAGGACGAAAAGACAGCCGGTAAATGATGATTTAACGGTGAGATAACTGTAGAGATGCACGGCTGTGCATCTCTCATTTCCATGCCCATGCATTTCCGATTCCATGCCCATGGAAAATAAAATCCATGCCTATGTATTTATACGCGTGTGAACATTATAAGGAAAAGTGATGTTTGCAGACGAATATAGCCTTTGTTGATATGTTAACAAAATATAAAGAATGAGGCGTTTCCTATTTTTTACTTGACAAACGCTTTTTCAGGGCTTATATTTGTATTGTAATCATAACCGAATAATCGACTATGAAAACAGATATTAACTGAATTAATTAACTACAAATACAATATTTTACAACAATGAATCCGAATATCATGAACACAAAAAACAACGCTTTTCCTTATGCCGCAGGCTCTCTTTTGCCGTTGATTTCAATCAACGGATGAATGAATTCCCGGCTTTGCCGGATTCCTATGCGGGTTTCAACCCCTGTCAAATATTTGTAGGTCAGCTCTTGTAAAAGGGACTAAAGTCCACAAAAGGAGAGGCTTTGCCTCTGAACCTTTAAACCGTTGATTGAAATCAACGGCAAAAGAGAGCCTGCGGCAATACGTATTGATTTATTTCTTATAATTAATAATTCAAATTTAATCACTCTTATCATGGAACTAAAAGGTGTAGATTATTTTCCTTTTTCGATTGACTTTTTTGAAGATAATAAGATTGCTCTTATTGAAGCTGAATTTGGCAGTAATGCTGTCGTCGTTTTAATGAAAATATTCTGTAAAATCTACCGAAACGGCTTCTTTTGCGAATGGACTCCGGACGACTGCATGCTTTTTGCCCGCAAGATGATGAACGGTACGACGTCGGAGGATGTGCAAAACATTGTCGACAAAGCGTTGGCGAGAGGCCTTTTCGATAGAAGCAGCTATGAACGTTTCGAAATCTTGACCTCCGTCGATATCTAAAAACAGTTTTTCCTGATCGCCGGGCGTCGGAAGGAAGTGAGGATTGACAAAAAAGATTACTTGCTGATTGATGTATCGCCCTACAAGAACATCTGTTTGGGGACTCAAAAAAGCCTGAAACCGGAAGATGTCGACATTTTGCCGGAAAATGTTGACATCTTGCCCGAAAATGTTGACAGCGCAGAACAAAGGAAAGGAAAGATAAAGGAAAGAAAAGAAAAAGAAAATAAAGTAAAAGAAATCTCACTCACTCCGTTCGTTCCGCAGGCGAGTGGGCGCGAGCAATGGGAGATTTGGAAAAATGAATTATTGGAAGATGAAGATTGGCGGGCATCCGCTGTCAGGCAATCCGGAGAAGGTATCGGGTTTAACGAGATGCTCCCCGGCAAGTTGAATGAGTTTTGCGATTTCATTGTTTCGAGCGGAGAACAAGATACTGTCGGACATAAAAAAGATTTTACCCGCCGTTTCCATTACTGGCAGTCGAATCATGGAACGAAGAAAAAATTTGCGCGGGCGGCTCAACCTGAAAGAAAGTCGAAAATACAAGAGGCTATCGAATTGGGAGATGCTGTTGTCGAGAATGCTAAAAGACTCGGGCTTATATGAATGCCATTACAGAGCAGCGGCTGTGTACTGCATTGTCCGAACCGAAAGTTTCGGAAATGGTTTCGGAAGAGCTGTTGGAACGAATTTCCAAATTGTTGCCGCAAACTTATATCCTGGTCGGTTTCCAGATGCCGCAACTCAACGACTTGACGGTCGTTGGCACGAAACTTTGTTCCGAATTGCTCGAGTCGTTTCCGACGCTGACCTACGGCGAAGTGGCGCTTTGTTTCGAACTCGGGGTCAAAGGCGAATATGGCGATTTCATGGGGTTGAACATACGGACGTATATTCGCTGGCTGAAAGCCTACAAACAGAGCGACTTTCGTTATCGCCAAGTCGTGGATCGCGAAAAGCGCCAACAAACCGCGCTGCCGCCGGTTAGTGAGGCGTACAACCGCGAACGCGAGGACCGGATGTTGCAAAACGTCTTCCGCCACTACTGCGCTAACTATCCGCTCGACCAGTTGATGCCGGGGCGCGTTTATCGCGTCCTCCAAGAACGGGGGCTGATTCGTGACAGCCCGGCAGAAAAAAGGAGGCGATGGCGCGGTTCGAACATTGGAAGCCGTCGGGTACGCTGCCGATGGACGAGGATACGCGCCTGCATTTCGTAAAAACGGAGGCAATGACGGCGCTGCTTAAGCGTTACTTTGACAAACTGATAGCGCTTAACGTACGTAAACTGCCGTTATGAGACACTGGTCAACTCCGCTTTTGGAGGCTGTTGTAACTTTGTGGCATGAAATTGAAAAGCAACAGCCTCCATGAAGGTCATTATTCCGCTTCGTTCACCGCATCCAGGATGTCGGCGAACAGATTCTCTACAAAGAAAAAAGTAGCGTTGCAGAAGAGCTTCGGGTCTTTGATCAGGGCGACCGTATTGCTTTTCCCGTTGTTGGCAATTACGCTTTCAGCCGAATAGGTCTTGAACTTCTTATTGTTCTCCGGATCGTATTGGTAGACAATGTTGCCGACTTCCGCCGAATAGCTGTTGTCGTGGCAAGATATCTTCATCTTGTATTTGATGATCGTTTTGTCCGTATCGTTCAACAGTAATTCGACTTTGGAAGACACGTTGATGATCCCTTTGGACTTTTTGGAGTTGACATTCGACAGGAATACGTCTTTGCCGTAATTCTTTTTCGCCCACTTTTCGATGACGTCGAATATCTGGACCTGGTTCATATCTTTTACATGGACGGTGTCGCGATAGCATACTTTCCCGTCTTTCATCGGGGCACATTCTTCGACTTCGCCTTTATGTCCCTGTGCCATAGTCAGCACAGGGAACATAATCAATATAAGGATAATCAGCTTTTTCATATAATCCGAATTATTTCATCCATACATTAATAATCTCTCCAATGACAGTCATCTGCTGTCCTTCGGCTGTTTCGCCCTGCTTGCGACAGTCGATGATCAACCAAGCGTCTCCGCTCTCGCCTTTCTTGAAGAAAGAGAGGCTGTAGGTGTCGTTGTCTCCTATTTCCTTATAAACAGGGCTGTCTTTGCCGATTGCGATGGAAGCAATCGATTTACCGAACATATTGCCCGTGCCTTTCCAGACGGCAGATGTCTCTTTCGTATCCGGTTTGCCGGCCGGTGCAACCTGCATATCGCTTTCGGGCAACATTTGTAAGATGGTAGACGGAACTTTGTCAGCCGCAAAGGCTACATAACCTTCTTTTACCGGAGCCGGAGCAACAGGTGTGGCCGCCGGAGCTGTTACTGGTGCTACTGGCGTTACGGTCCGTGCCGGAGCAACCGGTGCGGCCGGAGCTGTCTGGATGCCAAAGGCTGCCGATGCGGAAGCAAACATCTCGTCGACGAAATCGACTGTTTTGGTACGGAACTTGCCGTTGCCGCGGTTCAGCTTGGTTTTATCCTTATTCAAGCAATATTTGTCTGTGATCCATTCTTCGGCTGTATATTTTTCCGGTTCGCGCTGGTATGATACATTATATTCATAGCGGATACCGGCAACTTTCATGATCGCCTTTCCGTTTTCGCATTCCATCGTGACACGATAGTTCATTATGGAACGGTCCAGCGACAGGGCTGTGTTCTGGAACACCAGGTAAACCTGTCCTACGGCAGCGATATCTCCTTTCGAACGGTCGGAATAGACAACGCGGTTGCCGTCTTCGCTGAAAAATCCGTTGGCCCAATCCAACATTCTGTCATATACTTCGTCTTTAGAAAAAGAGGAGGCGTTTATCTCTTGAGTAAATACGACTTTTCCATTCTCAACGGGAACGGCTCCGGCCAAATACTTGGAATCATCCTGAGCCCAGAGAAGGCTTGGAATGAATAGTGCTAATAATAAAAGTTGCTTCATGGTCATTATATCTATGTTTTTTACGGGCAAAGATATATAATTGCGGCTGAAATAAACTAAGAGTGTGACAAATAAATTAATCTAATTACTGTTGGACAAAGAAAAAAAGGCTATATTTGCACCCTGTGAAAAAACGAATAATAACATAAACATAAGATTCAAATGCAAAACAAAGGATTTGTAAAGGTCTTTGCGGTGTTACTTACGCTTGTCTGTCTGTTTTATCTGTCATTCTCGTTTGTGACAAGACACTACAACAGTAAAGCCGCTGAGTATGCAGGTGGAGATTCGGTAAAAGAGAGTTCTTATTTGGACTCGTTATCTACTCAGAAGGTGTGGTTGGGCTATACGCTCAAGCAGTGCCGTGAAATGGAAATCAGTTTAGGACTTGACTTGAAGGGCGGTATGAACGTCGTTCTGGAGTTGAATGTGGCCGATGTCATTCGCTCGCTTTCAAATAACAACCAGGATGAGAACTTCAACAAAGCATTGGATTTGGCCTATGCGCACCAGGCAACAAGTCAGAAGAACTTCATTGATCTCTTTGCAGAAGAGTATAAGACGTTAGATAATGGCGCCCGTTTATCCGCTATTTTCAGTACTTTCGAATTGAAAGATAAAATCACTCCCCAGAGTACGGATGCACAGGTTGTCGCTGTGTTGAAGGACGAACTGAAGAGCGCTATCGATAATTCATTTAACGTATTGCGTACCCGTATCGACCGTTTCGGTGTTGTATCTCCGAACATCCAGCGTCTGGAAACAGCCGGTCGTATCCTGGTTGAACTTCCGGGTGTGAAAGAGCCGGAACGTGTACGTAAATTGTTACAGGGTAGTGCAAACCTGGAATTCTGGGAAACATATAACTTACCGGAAATCTACCAGCAGTTGGTTGCTGCCGATAACGTGTTGGCTACTGCTCTGAAATCGGATGCTCCGGCTACCGATACAGAGGATACTATGGAAGCTGCCGTTGCTGAAACTACAGAAACAACTGCCGCTCCTGCCGAAGCTACTAACGACGCAGACTCTTTGCTGGCTAAGATCGGTGAAGACAAACCGGAGACTCAGGCTGCCCAGAGCGCAGAAGAGTTTGCAAAATTGCATCCGCTGTTCGCCTTGTTGCAGATCAACCAGTATAACGGTCAGTTGGCTTCAGGTCCTGTGGTCGGTATCGCTAACAAGAAAGATATTGCTAAGATCAACGAATACCTGAACATGAAACAGGTTAAGGATATCCTGCCGCGTAATCTTTCTTTGAAGTGGGGGGTTAAAGCGCTCGACGATAAAGAACAATTCTTTTATTTGTATGCTATCAAGATGACAAACCGTGACGGAACGCCTGCCTTGGGGGGTGATGTTGTTACGGATGCAAAGGCAGACTTCTCGCAGCAGGCTGGCCGTTCCGAACAGGAAGTCAGCATGACGATGAACGCAGAAGGCGCTAAAGCATGGGCCCGTCTGACAAAAGAAAATATTGGCAAGGCTGTCGCTATCGTTCTGGATGATATGGTTTATTCTGCTCCGAACGTACAGGTGGAAATCACCGGTGGACGTTCTCAGATTACCGGTCACTTTACTCCGGAAGAAGCAAAGGACTTGGCAAACGTGTTGAAGTCCGGTAAGATGGCTGCTTCCGTACAGATCGTACAGGAAGACGTTGTTGGTCCGTCTTTAGGTCAGGAAGCTATCAACGCCGGTGTTATTTCATTTGCATTGGCTTTGATCCTGTTGATGATTTATATGTGCGCATTCTACGGAATCATTCCGGGTCTGATTGCCGACGGTGCTCTGGTGCTGAACATCTTCTTCACGATGGGTATCCTTGCATCTTTCCAGGCTGTTCTTACTCTGCCGGGTATCGCCGGTATGGTGTTGACGTTAGGTATGGCGGTCGATGCAAACGTGTTGATTTACGAACGTACAAAAGAAGAACTTCGTGCCGGCAAGTCATTGGGCAAAGCTATTGCCGATGGTTACGGTAACGCCTTCTCCGCTATCTTCGACTCAAACTTGACATCCATTATCACAGGTATTGTATTGTTCTACTTCGGTACAGGTCCTATCCGCGGTTTCGCTACGACAATGATTATCGGTTTGGTTGCTTCTTTCCTGACAGCAGTCTTCCTGACTCGTATCGTTTACGAAGCACTGTTGGCTAAAGACAAACTGAAGAACGTTACATTTACGACTTCTATCACAAAAGACCTGTTGACGAATCCGAAGATCAACTTCCTGGCAGCTCGCAAGGTGGGTTATCTGATCCCTGCCGGTATCATCGTTTTAGGGGCTATCTCCATGTCGACAATCGGTTTGAACAACGGTATCGACTTCACGGGTGGACGTAACTATGTAGTTCGTTTCGACCAGGATGTGAAGACAGATGAAGTTCGTGATATGCTGGATGCACAGTTAGACGGTTCTGTTAGCGTTATCCAGATCGGTACTCCGGATCAGGTTCGTGTATCTACCAACTATAAGATTGATGACAGTGACCCGTCGGTTGACCAGGAAATCGAATCAAAGTTGTTCGAAGGTGTTAAGTCACTGCTTCCGGCAGGAACGACATTGGATCAGTTCACCGGGCAGTATATCCAGAGTTCTCAGAAAGTAGGACCGAGCATGGCTGACGATATCAAGAATGCGGCTATCCTGGCAGTTATCTTTGCCATGATCTGTATGGCTGCTTATATCTTGCTTCGTTTCCGCGACATCTCTTTCTCTGTAGGTGCATTCGCTTCCGTAGCTGTAACTACTTTGTGTATCATTTCATTCTACACATTGCTTTGGAAGGTGTTGCCGTTCTCTATGGAGGTTGACCAGACGTTTATCGCGGCTATCCTGACGATTATCGGTTACTCTATCAACGATACCGTGGTTGTATTCGACCGTATCCGTGAAACGATCGGCCTGTATCCGAAACGCGACCGTTACCAGGTGATCAACGACGCGTTGAACTCAACCCTGTGTCGTACGTTCAATACATCATTGACAACGTTAGTGGTTGTGTTGTGTATCTTTATCCTCGGTGGCGCTACAATCCGTAGCTTTACGTTTGCCATCTTGTTGGGTATCATTATCGGTACATATTCGACTCTGTTCGTAGCAACTCCTATCGCTTACGAATTGCAGAAGAAAAAGATTAATAAGAAAGCGGCTGCTGAAGCTGGTAAATAAGAATACGTTATAAATTGATATAAAAAGGCTGTTCCTTTCGGGGAACGGCCTTTTTTGTGCTTCTAAACATAAGGTGTCCGGTTGGCAAGATGAAAGAGAATGCTTATTTTAGAGGCGTCTTACATTGATATTTACTTACATATTGTAAGCAACACCTTAAAAGATTATGTTATGGAAGTATGCCTGAGTAACCAATTGCCGGATTATCCTTCTTTTATCGCCGGTATTCGCCGCGCCCCCGATCGCGGCTATTCACTTACGCCTGCACAGACAGAGACAGCTTTGAAGAATGCACTCCGTTACATTCCGGAAGAGTTGCATGAAACGCTGGCTCCCGAGTTTATGGAAGAATTGCTGACCCGTGGCCGAATCTACGGATACCGTTACCGGCCGCAAGGCGACCTGAAAGCAAAACCCATAAATCAATACAAAGGAAATTGCCTGGAAGGGAAAGCCTTTCAGGTGATGATCGACAACAATCTCTGTTTCGACATCGCCCTTTATCCGTATGAACTGGTTACGTATGGCGAGACAGGACAGGTCTGCCAGAACTGGATGCAGTACCGCCTGATCAAACAATATCTTGAAATACTGACGAACGAGCAGACGCTTGTGATCGAGTCCGGACATCCGTTGGGATTGTTCCGTTCGCGGCCGGACGCTCCGCGTGTCATCATCACCAACTCGATGATGGTCGGTATGTTCGACAACCAGAAAGACTGGCATGTCGCCGCCCAGATGGGAGTCGCCAACTACGGGCAGATGACGGCGGGCGGCTGGATGTATATCGGTCCGCAGGGAATCGTGCACGGCACATTCAATACGCTGTTGAATGCCGGACGTAAGAAATTAGGCATTCCGCAGGATCAGGATTTGCGCGGACATCTCTTTGTCTCCTCCGGCCTCGGCGGCATGAGCGGCGCACAACCGAAAGCGGCTGTCATTGCCGGCGCTGCCAGTATCATTGCAGAGGT
>ERZ791875.713-NODE-713-length-30960-cov-8.210646_pt1 | contig 30960 bp, 26 predicted proteins | sample MGYA00510278_ERZ791875 | MGnify/ENA primary metagenome ERZ791875 (study PRJEB30046, sample SAMN00792078) | human gut metagenome | study: EMG produced TPA metagenomics assembly of the A metagenome-wide association study of gut microbiota in type 2...
CAGGCGCCCCGCGACCGCCGCGCCGCCCTGGCCGACGACTACTCGCTGCTTTCCATCGACATCCGCCATATCGACCCCATTGCCGACGCCGTGTCGTCCGGCCTGCAGATTGCCGACGGCTCGTCGCTGCAGCTGCTCTTCAATCCGGCCAGCGACCAGCTTTCGCTCAAAGCCACCTCGGAATACATCGAGCGCAAACGGATGCTGGCCACGCGCCTGAACGTCAACGCCTCGAACCGGGGCGATTCGCTCACGGTCTACGCCTCGGCCGAAGACCTCTACGCCGGGGTGCTCCACCTGCCGCGCCTGTCGCTCACGGGCGGCGCGAAGCAGGGCCGCGTGCAGGTTTCCGCCGGGTTCAACGATACGCTGCGCAAGGTTTCGGGCCTGCTGGGTGTACGGGCCGAGGTCGTCGACGAAAACGGCCCCAACGGCCGTGTGATGGATTTGCGTATCCTGCCCTCGCACATTACGCGCGGCGCCAAGACCTGGCAGATTTACGCCCGGAAGATACAACTCGACACGACGCGAATCGTAATCGACCGGTTTTTCGTGATGAACCGCGAGCAGGAGCTGCTCGTGGACGGTATCGCCTCGCGAAGCCGCGACGACTCCGTCACGCTGCGCCTGCGGAACTTCGACCTGGCACCCTTTACGCAGGTCGCCGAACGCATGGGATACGTCATCGAGGGACGCACCAACGGCTCCGCGGCGATGAAGTCCGTGCTTCATGCGGGCGAGATTACCGCCGACATCCTGCTCGACAGCCTCGAGGTGAACGACATCCCCGCCCCGCCCCTGCGCCTGGCCTCGCGCTGGGACTTCATGCGCAACCGTGCGGGGGTGACCGTCACCGACCGCCACAAGCGCGATACGCTCATCCGGGGATTTTACGCTCCCGAGCAGGTGCGCTACTACGCCCGCCTGGACGTCGACAGCCTCGATATGGGGCTGCTCGATCCCATCCTGTCGGGCGTGATCTCCGAAACCGGGGGCCTCGCTTCGGCCGAACTGGTGCTCCAGGGCCAGCGCCGCGACGCCGACCTGACGGGCCGTATCCGCGTTTCGGGGCTCTCCACCAAAGTGGATTTCACGCAGGTGACCTACACCATGCCCGAGGCCGTGCTCGACGTCAAGGGCAACCGCTTCCGGGCCTCGAACGTTCCGGTGTTCGACCCCGAGGGCAACCGGGGGCGTTTCGACATCGATTTGAGCCTGCAGCACCTTTCGAACATCGCCTACGACGTGCGCGTGGCGCCCCGGCAGATGCTGGTGCTCGATACCGACGCGCGGGACAACGACTATTTTTACGGCAAGGTCTACGCCACGGGCTCCGCACGCATCTCGGGCGACAAGGGACTGGTGAACATGGACATCGCCGCCACGACCGACGACCGTTCGTCGTTTTTCATGCCGCTGTCTAGCAAGTCGAATCTTTCGAATGCCGATTTCGTGGTCTTCAAGGAGCCCGTGAAAGTCGATACGGTCGACAACCTGGCCCGCAAGAAGATGATGTTCGAGCGCAAGCAGCGGCAGAAATCCGCCGCCGCCAACCAGATGAACATCGCGCTGGCGCTCAACGTACAGCCCGGCGTCGAGGTCGAACTGACCGTGTCGGGCAACACCCTCAAGGCCCGGGGCGAGGGGACGCTCAACCTGCAAATCAACCCCCGCTCGAACGTTTTCGAGATGTACGGCGACTATACCATCACCGAGGGAAGTTTCCTCTTCTCGCTGCAGAACATCATCAACAAGAAGTTCGTCATCGAGAACGGCTCGACGATTCAGTGGACGGGGGCGCCGATGGACGCCATGCTCGACATCGACGCCATCTACAAGCTCAAGGCGTCGCTCCAGCCCCTGCTGCAGAGTACGACCGGCAGCATGACGGCCGACCGCTCGGTGCCCGTGGAGTGTGTCATCCACCTCGGCGACCGGCTCTCCAACCCGGCGGTCACGTTCGACGTGCACGTTCCCGGCACCGACCCCGAAACGCAGGCCGTGATAGCCAACGCCCTCGCCACGCCCGAAACGGTCGATACGCAGTTCGCCTACCTGCTGCTGTTCAACAGCTTCATGGGCGAGAACAGCTCGGCGTCGTCGAATATCGGCGCTTCGGTTTCGGCCGCCACGGGACTGGAATTCGTGTCGAACATGGTGAGCAACCTGCTTTCGAACGACGACTACAACATCGTCATCCGCTACCGTCCCAAGTCGGAGCTGACGAGCGACGAGGTGGACTTCGGCCTCTCGAAGAGCCTTATCAACAACCGCCTGTTCGTCGAGGTCGAGGGCAACTACCTGATCGACAACAAGCAGGCTGTCAACAACTCGATGTCAAACTTCATGGGCGAAGCCTACATCACCTACCTGATAGACCGGGCGGGAACGCTCAAACTGAAGGCTTTCACGCAGACCATCGACCGCTTCGACGAGAACCAGGGTTTGCAGGAAACGGGCGTCGGGATCTATTTCAAGGAGGACTTCGATAACTTCAAAGACCTCCGCAGGCGCATCAAGGAGCGCTTTACCAACAAGAAACGCAAGGCCCGGCGCGAAGCGCGCCGCACGGCCGCACGGGAAGAAAAAGAGCGGCAGCGGCAGGCGGCGGATACGCTTTCGGCCGCCGGATACGTTAAAGATGAAAGGGATGCACGCAATGAATAGTCGGGCTTACACCGGTTGCGCTGCGGCGGGCTTCCGCACAGGGCGGCCGCGGTGCCGGACGAAAAAAGGCGGACCCGGCAGCGGGCGGGCCCGGAACGGACAAGACGAAATTCAACAATAAAATTTAACTATTTACAAAACGTTATGATGACATTTTTACAGGCTGCCGAGGCGGTGGCCGCGAGTGAGGAAACCCGTATGGGACTGTGGACGCTGTTTACCAAGGGCGGTTGGCTGATGTGGCCGCTGCTGGCGCTGGGCGGCGTGACGATTTTTATCTTCGTGGAGCGCTTTATGGCCATCCGCAAGGCTTCGGTGCTGGACATGAATTTCATGAACCGCATCCGCGACTACATCTCCGACGGCAAAATCCAGACCGCCGTCAACCTCTGCAAGAAGACCGACACGCCGATTGCCCGCATGATCGAAAAGGGCATCGAGCGCATCGGCCGCCCGATGAGCGACGTGCAGACCGCCATCGAGAACGTCGCCAACCTCGAAGTGTCGAAGCTCGAAAACGGACTGCCGTTCCTGGCGACGATTGCCGGCGGTGCGCCGATGATCGGTTTCCTGGGTACGGTGCTCGGTATGGTGCAGACCTTCATGGACATGTCGGCCGCCGGGGGTACCGTCGACCTCGGACTGCTGTCGAGCGGTATGTACGTGGCGATGGTGACTACGGTCATGGGCCTTATCGTCGGTATTCCGGCTTACTTCGGTTACAACTACCTCGTGGCACGTATCGAAAAGCTGGTTTTCCAGATGGAGGCCAACTCGATCGCGTTTATGGATATCCTGAATCAACCCGTTCAAAAATAACGCGTTATGGCAATCAAACACGGATCGAAAGTCGATAAATCCTTTTCGGCCTCGTCGATGACAGACCTGATGTTCCTGCTGCTGCTCTTCCTGCTCATCGCCACGACGCTGATTAACCCCAACGCCCTGAAGCTGATGCTGCCCAAGAGTTCCAACCAGCTCAAGGACAAGGCGATGACGACGGTGTCGATACAGGATACGGGCCGCGGCAAGTACAGGTACTACGTCGAGTTGCAGGACGTGGGTTCGGTCGACGGCGTGGAGCGTGCGCTCAAGGAGCGGCTCGACGGACAGAAGGAGCCCACCGTTTCGCTGCACGCCGACAAGACGGTGGCCTGGGACGAGATTATCAAGGTGATGAATGTCGCCAAGGACAACGGGTACAAACTTATCGCGGCCACTTCGCCGGAATAGCCGGGGCGTCCATTCCGGTTGCGGCGCGGAAATTGCCGCCGGAGCGGAAGCCTTTTCAGGCAGCGGCACCTCGCCGAAATCCGGAGCGCGCCGGCATGCCGGCCGGTGATTCGGCGGTTGAATTCCGGCACATGCGACAAGCCCCTCCCGAAGGGGAAATCCGGGGTGGGCCGGACTGTATGCGGGGCGAAGTCCCCGGGTAAGGCCTCCGGGCGCACAGGAACAAATGATGAATTGAAAAGAAGTATTCTATGTACTATTACGACCCGAACGACAAATCGCCCCGCAGGTGGGCGATGATTGCGGCGGCGGCCTATGCGCTGCTGCTGGCCGTTTCGTTCGCATTGGTTTCGTTCGATTTCCGGCAGATTCACGACAAGCCGGGCGATACGATTCTGGTTGACTTCACGGAGCCGCCGAAGCCCGAGCCGCCGAAGCCGCCCGTCAGGACGGCCACCGAACCGCGCGTGCACGACAAGGCGGCCCCCGTGGAGCAGACGGCACAGGTCGCGGGCAAGGACGAGGTGACCCAGACGCCCAATCCCAAAGCGCTGTTCAAGATGAACAAGGGCGGCGTGGACGAGCCCGACAATGCGGGCAATCCCCATGCCCCCGAGGGCGAGGACAAGGCGAGCGGCACCGGCCCGGGGCTGAATCCCGACGGGCTGGATCAGCTCGACCAGGGGTTGCAGGGGCGCGGACTGGTCGGCAACCTGCCTAAACCAGAGCAACCTACAAATAAAAGTGGGATAGTGCTTATTCGAGTGACGATAGATGCTTCGGGGCGGGTTACAAGCGCCGCTTATGAGCCGAAAGGGTCTACAACATCCGATGTAGAATTGGTGAACGAAGCTCGAAAAGCTGCACTTAAAACGAGGTTTAGTGAGCGCCGGGCTGTGATTGAAGGCGGCATAATAACTTATATTTTTAAGTTAAAAGCGGAATAAAATTTGAGCGATGAGAATATTACTGCTGACACTTTTAGGAAGCCTGGTTTTTGCGGCGGGCCACGCCCAGCAGAGGCCTGCGGGCGCACACCTGCATATGGAGGTTGCGAGCCACGACTTCGGCGACGTGCCCCGCAAGGGCGGCGACCTCGAGCGCGAGTTCACGTTCACCAACGATGGCACCGTGCCGCTCGTGGTGACGCGCGTCATCACTTCGTGTTCGTGCCTCAAGGCGTCGTATTCCAAGCGTCCCGTCCCGCCCGGCGAGCAGGGCGTGATACGTATCACTTACGAACCCCACAAAAGCGAGCCGGGCGTGTTCAACAAGGTCATCCAGGTCTATTCGAACTCGGTCGACGGGCGCGACGTGATTACCGTGCAGGGCAACTCGATCGACGCGCCGCCGCGGAAGATCAAGACCGACAAGGTGAAAGTGAAATACAAGCAGGGCAAATAGGGCGGCTTGTCCGGCGTTTTCGCCTTGCCGCCTTGCTGCCGGTCGCGGTTGCTGTTCCGGTCGCGGCGCGGGCCCGGGGGCGTTGACGGCAGCTGTTGGCCGCTTGCCGGGAGCCGGCGGCATGACGATGTAATTATGATAATACGTTCGATATGACAATACTTTTCAGCAACGCAACGATTCTGCCGATGACGGCGGCCGGGGACGAACCGCGCACCTTTACGGGGTGGGTGGGCGTCACGGGCAACCGCATCTCCCTGGTCACGGTGTCCGCCGCCGAAGCGGACGCATTCCGCGCTTCCCGTCCGGATGTGCGGGTGGTCGACTGCACGGGCCGGCTCCTGATGCCGGGGCTCGTGAACACCCACTGCCATGCGGCCATGACGCTGCAGCGCAGCTATGCCGACGACATCGCGCTGATGGAGTGGCTGAACGACTATATCTGGCCTTTCGAGGCGCGCCAGACGGCCGACGACGTGGCGCTGGGCATGACGCTCGGCGTGGTCGAGATGCTGCTGGGCGGCGTGACTTCGTTCGTGGACATGTATTACCACGAGAACCGCTGCGTGGAGGTCGCCCGGCGGCTGGGCATCCGTGCGATGCTGGGCTGCAACTACTTCGACAACAACGTCGACGAAGTGCTGCCCGAGGCGGAGAGGGCCGTTGCCCTGGCCGCGGGCTGCGACCGGGTGCAAATCGCCCTCGCGCCCCATTCGCCCTACACCGTGTCGCCCGAAAACCTGCGGCGCGGCAAGGAGCTGGCCCGCAAATACGGGCTGCATTTCATGACCCATATCGCCGAAACGCAGGACGAGGTGCGCATCGTGCGCGAGAAATACGGCATGACGCCCGTCGAGCACCTCGATGCGCTGGGAATGCTGGACGGGCAGACCATCGGTGCGCACTGCATTCACGTCACCGACAGCGACATCGCGACGCTGGCCGCACGCGGCGTGGCCGTGTCGCACAACCCGCAGAGCAACATGAAGATTTCGAGCGGCGTGGCTCCCGTCGAGAAGATGCGCGCCGCGGGTGCGCTGGTGACCATCGGCACCGACGGCACCTGTTCGAACAACGACCTCGACATGTTCGAGGAGCTGCGCACGGCGGCTTTCCTGCAGAAATCCGCCACGGGCGACCCTGTGGCGCTTCCGGCTTACGAGGCGCTGAAGCTGGCGACCGTCAACGGCGCGCGGGCGATGGGGTATGCCGACGGGGAGCTGGGCATCGTCCGCGAGGGGGCGCTGGCCGACCTGATTGTCGTCGATTTGCAGAAACCCCATTTGCAGCCGGTGCACGACCTGGTTTCGAACCTCGTCTACTGCGGCAAGGCGTCGGACGTCGATACGGTGATGGTCGACGGCCGTATCGTGGTCGAAAACCGCCGTATCGGGGATGTCGACCTGCCCAAACTCTATGCCGACGTCGCCGCGGCCGTAAAGCGCATAACCGGAAAATAATCGGTTTGACGCCCGGACGGGGTGCCTCCGCGGGCCGTTGCAGGGTGCTGTGTTTTGCCGCATGCCGCTGTGCTGCGAGTGGCGGCATCATTGAAAATATACGTCCGTTCCGGTGCGGGCTACCCGGTGCATGCCGCGGTGTGCGGCCGGGCGGCATAATCGCAAAATAACCCGTTTGGCCGTAACCGCCTTATGAAAATCGTTTCCGTGCGGGAGAATCCCGAATTCGCTGATGAAGCCGTGCGCTACGTTTCGGCCTGCTGGCCCGAGGTGCCGCCCGTCCTTTACGAAGACTGCATCCGCCACGCCGTCGGGGCCGCAGGGCCGCTGCCGCAATGGTACCTGCTGGTGGCGGACGGTGAAATCGGGGGCTGTGCGGGGCTGATTACCAACGACTTCATCAGCCGGATGGATTTGTGGCCGTGGGCCTGCGCCCTCTATGTCGACGAGCGGCTGCGCGGGCATGCCTACGGGCGGTCGCTGCTCGAACGTGCGGCTGCGGACGCCCGCAGGGCGGGATTTAGGACAATGTACCTCTCGACCGACCATGTCGGGCTTTACGAGAAATGGGGATTCCGCTATATCGGGCAGGGCTATCATCCGTGGAACGAAGAGTCGCGGATTTACGGACTCGGATTATAACGGAAAGCAAGACCGGAGCGGGGAACCCCGTATTTGCGGAGCATGCCGGAACGAAAAGCAATCGCGCAGTGCCGGGGGCGAAACCGGGCATGCGGGTGGAGGTTATAACGCAAGGTTGTCTTGCGGGACGGGGAATTCCGGAACCGGCCGGCAGATTATCATGAAAAGTTATCCTTCGGGACGGGGAACCGCGGATTCGGCAGGGGGATTATAACGAAAAGTAATAGGATATTATGAAAGGAAAAATTCGCTTCGGGGTGATCGGCACGGGTTTCATCGCCGACTGGGTGATTGCCGGGGCCCGGCAGGACGCGCGGTTCTGCCTGACGGCGGTATGCTCGCGCACGCAGGAGCGGGCCGACGCCTTTGCCGCCAGGCACGGAATACCGCATACGTTCACGTCGCTGGAGCAGATGGCGCGCAGCCCGTTCGTCGATGCCGTGTATATCGCTACGCCCAACTGCCTGCACGCATCGCAGAGCATCCTCTGCATGCGGCACGGCAAACACGTGCTGTGCGAGAAGCCGCTGGCGTCCAATGCGCGCGAGGCGCGGGCGATGGTCGAAGCTTCGCACGAATACGGGGTCACGCTGATGGAGGCGATGATTTCGACGCTCAATCCCAATTTCCGGATTGTCCGGGAATACCTGCCCCGGCTCGGCACGATCCGCCGCTATTTCGCCTCGTTCTGCCAGTACTCCTCGCGCTACGACAAGTTCAAGGAGGGTGTCGTGCTCAACGCGTTCCGGCCCGAGCTGTCGAACGGCGCCATGATGGACATCGGCGTTTATACGGTCTATCCGATGGTGGCGCTGTTCGGCCGCCCTGAAAAAATCGATGCACAGGGGATTGTCCTCTCCTCGGGCGCCGACGGGCAGGGGGCTGTCAATTTCCAGTACGGGGAGATGAATGCCACGGTGCTCTACTCCAAGATTGCGGATTCGTACCTGCCGACGGAGATCGAGGGCGAGGCGGGCAACCTGCAGTTGGATGCCATTCACACCGCGCGCGAGGTGATTTGGATTCCGCGTCGGGCAGCCGCTTCGGGCCGGGGGCCGGCTCCCGAGCGCAAATCGGTCGGCGTCGCCCTGGAGCGCGATGCGTACTATTACGAGATCGCCGAATTCATCGACCTAATCGAACAGGGGAAACTCGAATCGGAGGTCAACAGCCATGAGAATTCCCTCGCCACGATGGAAATCGTCGACGAAGTCCGCCGCCAGTTGGGCGTGGTTTATCCCGCCGACGGGGTGCGGTAGGCGGGGATGGCTTTTTCACGCCGACAGGGACCATCCTGCGAAACAGGCGGTGTGCCGTGCGGGCGAAAGTGCCTGCATTCCCGGAAGTTATGCCATGCGGGTTGCGGGCCTGTGTTGCCGGGAGGAATATTGCGGATGGCGGTGCAGCAGATGCGTTGCGCGGACAGTGGCCTGCGGGGCTGGAGTTGCGTTGCCTGAACGGTCGGGCCTGTGGTATGGGATGCAATGGCGTGCGGGCGAAGTGCCTGCCGAATATACGATAACGAAGAGGCGCGCCCGTCGGGAGCGCCTCTTTCCGCACCCTTTTTTTAACTACGAAAGTGCCGAATTGACGAAGGAAAACATCCTCTTGCTTGAGTATCGGGTTTTTTCACTCCTTCCATAAATGCCTCGACAACGGTCGACACGACCGCTTTTTCATAACCGGTACATTTCGCGATCTCCGATATGACATCTTGTTTTGTCATGGTATTCTTATTTTTCATTTGTCCCCGACCGTGCATTTCGAGACCTTGAAAACGCCTTTTTAATCCCTGAAAGCGTTTGTAATGATTTTTTTTGAAACGAATGTTGATTTTCAGTCGATTGCAAGGGCGTTGTAAGATGTGACTTTTGTCGGGCCTGTGGAATTATGTGTTATCTTTGATAACAAGGATAACCCACTCTGCGACATGAACGAAACATTGCTCCTCCTGCTTTTCTGTCCTGTCCTGCGCTCGACAGCACAAGCCCAACGTCCGGACATTTCCCGCTTTGAAACGGCTTACACCGAAATCGCGGATATGCTCGACGGGAAAGCCGCCTTGAGTATAAAACGCGCCGTATTCCTTGCCGAATGGGCGTACCTCGACGGAAATCTCGATTATGACTGGTTTTGTAGTAAAATAGACTCTGCCGTAGTTTTCTTAAATGGTTTTATGAAAGCCAATGGACTGGACAAGTACAAGACCGGTAAGAATATAGCCATCATCGAATATTTCTTCAATCCCTGGTCGGGCAACGGTCATAAACCGTTCTCCTACGACCATAACGACATGGACAGCAAGCAGGATTTTACCCAACAATTCGTCAGCAAACTGATCCAAACACATAAGGGGCAATGTCGCTCATTGCCTTACTATTATAAGATTCTGGCCGAAGCTGTCGGCGCCGAGGCATATATTGCCTATGCGCCGATCCATTCATTTATACGCTACCCTGATGCTGACAACCTTTTTCCTGAAGATTGGGTGAACGTGGAGTTGACCACCCATCAATATACACCGGAATTCTACTACATCGAATCTTTCGAGATAAACGAAAAAGCGTTGCAAAACAAGGTTTATCTTCATCCGCTGACCGACCGGGAAACCGTAGCTGCACAGTTTTCCGATTTAGCATTCGCCTATACCATTATGGGGTGTATGACGACTTCACCTGGTTGTGTTCCTCCAAGTCGTTTGACTATTATCCACAGCACTACAATACCCTGATAACGATGGGTAAATCCCTCGATGTTGCATTAGGCCGGTATTTGGAAAACAATGGGAATAAAGTGGATGAATATGTTCTGTCGCTTGAAAAGAAATCAGGAGCGTTATACGAGCAGTTGCTTGCTATGGGATGGGAACAACTCGACGAGGAGTATTTCAAGCGGCTCGATTGGAAAAACGAGGTGGCGAAGAAAATTCTCGAACAAACCGGAGGAATAAAACTATAATCAGAATATAAACCACTCAAAACTTTACTATTATGAAAACAAAACGATTATTTATTTTGACAGCAATTATTTGCATGGCCTCATTATTTTCTGTAGATTTGGCATACGCATACCATCCGGTGTCACCGTATGCGTTCACGGGTGGTAATCCGGTAAGCAGAATCGATCCAGACGGGCAGGATTGGTATTCGACGACCGATAAAGAGGGAAGTGTATCCTACCATTACACCGAGGATTATCGCTCCCAAAGAGATTTGAAGAAGGCGGGTATCGAAGGTACATATATCGGAATGACTGGTAAGACGAATGATGGCAGTCAATATTTGAGTTTATTTGGCTCGCAGGTCAATACAATGACTGCCGGCGGTCAAAAGAATCTCGCTGCTGAGATGGTTGCGAATATAGATAACGCGATTATCAATTCTTATGAAGCTGATTATTATAACAATCAGGCAAATAGAGACCCCTTTAATAGTGAAGCGTATAGCGGTGGTACGAATATGGGTATTTCAATGGCCGTAACTCCGAGCATGGTTAGCAGAGGGGTAAATGTGTTTCATTTTGGTTACGCAGGGGGCAAAGTCAGATATGAGGTAAACAATGATATGCAAGGTCAATCATTGGATTGGCAAGATGGCAAAGTTGGGCCTGTGGGAGGATATTTTATGACCATTGGCACAGGAGCAAATGTTATTATTCAAAGGGGTGATAGAAATAGATCGGTCAATTGGATTTTCCCGAATACTCAATCGTGGCAGAATGTACGAAATAGAGCAAACAAACTATTAAATAATAGACAATGGTAAGAATTACGAAATCAATACTTATTATCTTATTGCTTTATATTGGTGTTTCATGTAGTGTAAATAAAAAGGCAATCCAATCCAATCAAGACGAAATCACGTTGATTAAAACTAAATATAATAAAAAAGAAATGCTTAGTTTTAATCTTTGGCGTACACTGAATGTGTACAACTCAATCTATTTGCGATGCCCAAGAAGAGTTGACGATCTAATAGTATTAATTGAAAGATTGGGAGAAGACTATCAGATGATTAACGAAAATGCGTATCAATTTCTAAAAAAAAATAGGAATAATTTAATTTTTGTTATCTCTCCTGACTCTGTGACTACTATTTACAGAGGCAAAATAACAGACCAGCGTATTGTGGAAAGGGCCGAATTTGCAAGTCCGTGTAACTCTGTTGATATGTCTCTTGTTGACTTCTTTGATGAAGATGGTTTGTATGTTTCACGTGATTCTTTGTCTTCCGAAGTTGTTCAGAGATTGTACAGAGAATATTGGAGCTATTCTTATGCAACGAGAGACAATCCCGGCAATAAAATACTTTTTGAGAAAACAAAATTCGAATACACCCCAAATAGTTTAAAAGATTTATGTGGGAATGAGTTGTTGGACATAAATCGATCTCCGCTTATTAAAAATACATTCAATTACTTAGACAGTCTTGCCCGCGCAAACAATTTCTCCAGAATCATTGCGTCAGGTTTTATTGATAGGTATTGTTTGTAACCTTTCTCGGATTATCCTCTCGATACAACTCAAAAAGCAAGGCGCAGGATAAATCCCTGCGCCTTGTATTGTTACATGATGGAGGGCCTAAAATACGGTCATCTTCCGCTCGGCCAACTTCTCCCGCTCGGTATTTTTGTAGTGGTTCTTCCAGATCGTCATCGGACTGTTCCCGGCCATCCCGGCCGCGGCATACGGGGAGCCGCTGTCGTCGACCGTTCGAGGGATGAAACTGCCGCGGGCGGAATATATGGCGGCTATTTCTTCCTCAGGTAGACCGTCGCTGTGCGCGAGGTGTTGTAGATGCGGATGTGGGGCCGCCGGGTGTTGTCGCCGTCCCGGGCGGGGAACGAGAAATGCGCTGCGTCCATCGCCTGCCGTTCCTGGCCGCCGAACCGCCGCTCGTCGGTCGAGAGCACCGGAACGTACTTGCCCGGCGCCTGCACGGGCACCTCGTAGTCGGGAACCGATGTGGAGGGGTGCCAGTTGAAGACGAACAGCAAATCGCCGTGCGAGAAGGCCATCGTCTTGTTGCACTCGTCCATCAAGAGGTTCCAGGCGTAGCCGTCGGCGAGCACCTTGTAGCGCTTCACCAGCTTGAGCATCGCCTTGTCGAAATCACCCAGCCATGCGTAGCGCAGGAACCCGTTTTTCGCCAGCGACCACTGCCGCCGGGCGTGGGCGTAGCTCCAGCCGTTGCCCTCGCGCGGGAAGTCAATCCACTCGGGGTGCCCGAACTCGTTGCCCATGAAGTTGAGGTAGGCCTGTCCGCCCGTCGAGACGGTCATCAGGCGGATCATCTTGTGCAGGGCCATGCCGCGGTCGATTACGACGCTCTGCGACGCCCGGTTCATGTGGTCGTACATCTCCTTGTCCATCAGGCGGAAGGCCAGTGTTTTGTCACCCACCAGCGCCTGGTCGTGCGACTCGGCGTAGGCCACGGTCTTGACTTCCGGCAGGCGGTCGGTCAGGACGTTCCACATCTCCCAGATATTCCACTCCTCGTCGGGCACCTCTTTGAGCTGTTTGATCCAGAAGTCGGGGATGGCCATTCCCAGCCGGTAGTCGAAGCCGACGCCACCGTCGGCGATGGGGATGCACATGCCCGGCATGCCGCTCACGTCCTCGGCAATCGTGACGGCCGCGGGGCGGAAGTCGTGCACCAGGCGGTTGGCGAGCGTCAGGTAAGTCAGCGCGTCGCCGTTGACACCCTCGTCGAAGAACCGTTCGCGGCAGTCGAAATCGACATAGCCGTGGTGGTGGTATATCATCGAGGTCACGCCGTCGAAGCGGTAGCCGTCGAAATGGAATTCGTCGAGCCAGTATTTGACGTTCGAGAGCAGGAAGTGCTGCACCTCGTCCTTGCCGTAGTCGAAGAGTTTCGAGTCCCAGTAGGGCTGGTAGCCCGCCTTGCCGGGCAGCGAGTACTGGTGGTCGGTGCCGTCCAGTTCGTTGATGCCCTCGTTGAGGTTGCTGACGTAGTGGGCGTGCACGAGGTCCATGATGACCCCGAGTCCCAGTTCGTGGGCGCGGCGCACCAGCTCCTTGAGCTCCTCGGGCGTGCCGCAGCGCGAAGTGGGGGCGAAGAAGCTCGACACGTGGTAGCCGAATGACCCGTAGTAGGGGTGCTCGGCCACGGCCATGAGCTGTACGGCGTTGTAGCCGTCCTTCTTGATGACGGGGAGTATCTTTTCGGTGAATTCGCGGTAGGTGCCCACGCCCGCTCTCTCCTGTGCCATGCCCACGTGGGCCTCGTAAATCAGGAGGCTGCCGTTTTTCGAAATGTCGAAAGCGTCGCCCCGCCAGTCGAACGGTTCCGGCGCCCAGAACTGGGCCGTGTAGTTTTTCGTCGCCTCGTCCTGCACCACGCGCGCGGCATAGGCCGGGATGCGGTCCATCCAGCCGTTGTCGCCGTGTACGTGCAGTTTGTAGAGCGAGCCGTGCACCAGCCGGTCGCGGTACATGGCCGTGGGGAAAAAGGCGCTCCACACGCCGTGCGCGTCGCGCTGCATGCGCAGCTCGGTGCGCTGCCAGTTGTTGAAGTCGCCGAAGACGTAGACGTCGTGCGCTCCCGGCAGCCACTCGCGCAGCCACCAGCCGTCGAGCACCTCGTCCCGCTGCCAGCCGAAATAGCGGTAGCCGTTGGCGTAGTCGACGAGCGAGCCAGCCGCCTGTCTGATCCTCTCCATTTTGTCCGTATAGCGGGCGTAGCGCCTGTCGAGTTCCTGCTCGGCGGGGAGCAGCCACTCGTCGCGCTCGACGATCGGCAGCCTGCGGGTCGTTTTTTCCATAACCGGTTTTCTAATTATACAAATATATGAAAAATTTTTCTATCTTTGTCAGGCATGAAAAATCGAAACCATACTAAATAAATGAAAAACTGATATGTTTAAAGGACAACCCAAAGGATTGTATGCCCTTTCACTTGCCAACACGGGTGAGCGTTTCGGCTATTATACGATGCTTGCGATTTTCACGCTGTTTTTGCAGGCAAAGTTCGGCTATACGGAAGCCGTAACCACCCAGATTTACGGTATTTTCCTCGCTGCGGTCTATTTCATGCCTTTCTTCGGCGGTATTCTGGCCGATAAGTTCGGATTCGGTAAGATGGTTTCGCTGGGTATCTTCGTGATGTTCGGCGGTTATGCGCTGCTTTCGATTCCGACGGGGACGGGCTTTGCGGCCCAGGCGCTGATGTTCGGCGCGCTGGCGCTTATCGCGTGCGGCACCGGCCTCTTCAAAGGCAACCTCCAGGTGCTGGTCGGCAACCTCTACGACGACCCCGCCTATGCGTCGAAACGCGACAATGCGTTCTCGATTTTCTATATGGCTATCAATATCGGCGCCATGTTCGCTCCCTCGATGGCCAAATGGATCACCAATTACTTCCTGGCCCAGGACGGGCTGGTGTACAACGGGCAGATTCCGGCCCTTGCGCACCAGTTCATGGAGATGGGCGCCAAGATGCCGGCAGAGCCGCTTGCCAAACTCCAGGAGCTGGCCGTGGCAGTCGGCGGCAGCGCCGCAGACCTCGGCACGTTCTCGCACCACTACGTCGAGAAACTCTCGGCGGCCTATAACATGGGATTCGGCGTGGCGTGTGTTTCGCTGGTGATTTCGTACCTGATTTACGTCGGCTTCCGCAAGACGTTCAAGCATGCCGACATGACCGCCAAGCAGCAGGCCGCTTCGGCTGCCGGCGCGGCACAGACGGAACTGACGCCCGCGCAGACCAAGTCGCGCATCACGGCGCTCATGCTCGTCTTCGCCGTGGTGATTTTCTTCTGGATGGCATTCCACCAGAACGGTTCCACGATGACTTTCTTCGCCCGCGATTACACGACGCCCGAGGCTACGGGCATCACCCGCATGGGCTTCGATATTTTCAACCTGGTGCTGGTAATCGTCGGCGTCTATTCGGTCGTCGGCTTCTTCCAGTCGGAAAAAGGACGCGGCAAGTTCATCAGTGCCGTCGTATTCCTGCTCGCCGCCGGGGCGCTTTGGTACCGCTATACGCTGACACCCGATCCGGTGCACATCCTGCCGCAGGAGTTCCAGCAGTTCAATCCGTTCTATGTCGTGGCCCTCACTCCGATTTCGGTGGCTATCTTTACGGCGCTGGCCCGCAAAGGCAAAGAACCCTCGGCGCCGCGTAAAATCGGCATGGGTATGATTATCGCCGCAGGCGGGTTCCTGATTCTGACCCTCGGGTCGGTGGGGCTCATGTCGCCTGTCGAGGTGAAGGCTGCCGGCGCCAGCAACATGTTCGTTTCGCAGGACTGGCTGATTTCGACCTATCTCGTACTGACGTTCGCCGAGTTGCTGCTCTCCCCGATGGGTATTTCGTTCGTGTCGAAAGTGGCGCCTCCCAAGTACAAGGGTATGATGATGGGCTGCTGGTTCGCAGCTACGGCTATCGGCAACTACGCCACGTCGCTTATCGGTTACCTGTGGGGCAGCGGCATGGCGCTGTGGATGGTGTGGAGCGTGCTGATTGTGCTCTGCCTGCTTTCGGCGCTGTTCATTTTCTCGATTATGCGCAAACTGGAAAATGCGACGGCCGCCTGACGGTTCTAATGCTACAAAGGCCCGGAAGATTCTTCCGGGCCTTTTTTTGCCCCGGGCGGGGATAAAACGGCCGCGGGGTTTGTTTACACAGTCCAAAATACTATCTTTGTGAGATGTAATCGTCGCTTTCAGATGTCGTTTCGCTTCCTATATGCCGTCCTGGCGGTTTTCTGCATGGTATTCCCCGTTTGCGCCGAACCGGCGCAGACGCACTCCGCCCCTGCGGCGGACAGCCTCCTGGCGGATTATTACCGGCTGTGCAAAAGCCGGGTCAACACGCCCGAAGGACCCGCGATGTGCGATACGCTTTTCCGGCGGGCGCAGGCGGCCGGAAATGTCCGGATGCAGGCCATCGCCCTCTGCGTGCGGCTGGATCATTTTTATTTCAGGAACGAGCGGGACAGCATCGTCGCCGGGGTGCAGCGCGTACAGGAGTTCTGCCGGAACCATCCGCAGGACGACCTGGACTACTTCTATTATTTCACTTGGTCGAGCCGCCTCATTACCTTTTATATCAAGCAGAACCAGCCCAACACGGCGCTTTACGAAACCCGCCGGATGCTCGAGGAGGCCGAGAAAGACGATTATCCGCTGGGAATCGCCTCCTGTTACCGCATGCTGGCCAACCTCTACCAGATGCAGGGCGCGCCGCGGCTGGCCTACGAGAATTTCCGCCGGCAGATCGACGTGCTCGAACGCAGCGGAGTGGATGACATCAACCTGCCGACGCAGTATGCCGCGATGGCCCAGTGCGCGCTGGAGCTGAACATGCCCGATTCGGCGCTCATGGCGCTGCGCAAGGCCGATTCGCTGCCCCGCAAGACCAATTACCAGAAGTTTACCGTCAACAAGGCGTTCGGTCTCTACTATATCGACCGCAAGGATTTCGAAGCGGCCAAACGGTACGTCGAAGCCTCCGAAAAACTTTTCCGTGACGACCCTTCGCTCCGCTCGTATACGACGGGACTGAGTTACCTCCGTACGCTGTATTACAAGGCGTCGGGGCAGTATGAGAAAGCCCTCGAAGCGGTGATGGACACCCGTCTCGATACGGTGGTCGTAAGCTCCGACTACCACAATTACACGCTGTCGAAGGAGCTCGGCGACATCTACTGGCACATGGGCCGGACGGCCGAGGCGGCGGAGAACTACCGCGCGTATATCCGCCTGTCGGATTCGGTGCGCCGTAACGAAGTGCGGGCCGCCACGGACGATTTTGCGGGCATTCTGGAGATCGGACGCCTGCAGAGCGAAGCCCGCGAGCTGCAGTACGACATCCAGCGCAAACGGCTGCACTACACCTATGCCATTATCGGCCTGCTCGCGTGCATGCTGGTGCTGGGCGGGCTGGTCATCGCGCGGGTCATGACGCTCAACCGGCGGCTGAAAGCCTCCGAGGCCACCGTGCTGAAACAGAACGAGGAGCTGCGCGCCACGGGCGAAGAGCTGCTGCAGGCCAAGGAGAGCGCCGAGCAGGCCAGCCGCATGAAGACCGACTTCATCCGCCACATGTCGCACGAGGTGCGCACGCCGCTCAACTCAATCGTGGGATTTTCGCAGGTGCTGGCTTCGCAGTTCCGCGACATCCCCTCGATGGGCGACTACGCTTCGATTATCGTGTCGAACAGCATGAACCTGCTGCGGCTGATCGACGACGTGCTCGATATCGCCTACCTCGACCAGACCCCCGTGCTGCCGCGCCTGGACGCGGGCCGGCTGAACGAAAGCTGCCGCGAATGCATGGACGAGACGCTGCCGCTGCTCAAGCCGGGCGTGACGCTGATGTTCGAGCCCTCGTCCGGCGATCCCGTCGTGCTGGCCAATGTCAAGCGCATCAAACAGGTGCTCATGCACCTGCTGCACAACGCCGCCAAATTTACCGTACGCGGCGCCGTAACGTTCAACTACACCTGCCTGGTGGAGGAGCAGCTGCTCCGTTTTACGGTGAGCGACACCGGCCCGGGTATTCCCTCCGAACGCCGGGAGGAGGTGTTTGAGCGCTTCGTGAAGCTCGATACGTTCGAGCAGGGGTCGGGGCTCGGACTGCCCATCTGCCGCATGATCGCGGCCAAACTGGGCGGCCGCCTCGAAGTCGATTCCGGCTATACGCAGGGCTGCCGCTTCGTGTTCGAGGTCCCGTTCGACTTTCCCGAAGAGGCTGCCTGACAGGACGAAGAGTCCCCCGAAATCCTTATTCCCAATCCAATCGGCGTGCGACCGGACAACCCGCGTTGTTCGGTTTGTCCGCATTATTCCCTGTCCGGTGCGGAAATTGCCTGAAAAACTCTAAAAAATAAAAAACTTTTTTGGTTTCATAAGTTTTCTTTCTATATTTGTCCCCGACGCTAAAACTGAAAGATTATGACTCCTCCCCAACGAGAACGGATTATCGACCAGGCCATGCAGATGTTCGTGACGCAGGGCATCAAGTCGGTGCGCATGGACGACATCGCGCAGTAGCTCGGCGTGTCGAAGCGGACGCTCTACGAGCTGTTCGGCGACAAAGAGGGTTTGCTCTACCTGGCGATGGAGCGCTATTCCGAGCGCAACCGCCAGCGCTGGACGGAACTTACGGCCGATGCGCACAACGTCCTCGAGGCGATGTTCATGGTGCTGGGCGAAGTGATGGACAATGCGGAGCTGACCCGCCGCATGATGGACAACCTCAAGAAATTCTATCCCGTCGTACACGACAAACTGATGCGCGAGGGGATGGGCAAGAACCGCAGGAGCCTTCGCTGCATGCTCGAACAGGGCATCGCCGACGGCCTTTTCACCGACACGTTCAACATCGACCTGGCCATTTCGGTGCTCTACTACACGGCTTCGGCCATCGTCACGCGCCGGGAGCTGCTGCTGCCGGCCGGGCTGACCGAACGCGAAGCGTTTCTGCAAATCATCAGCAACTTCTTCCGCGGCATCTCGACGGCCAAGGGGTTGCAGCTCATAGACGACAACCTGAAACGGTACGAACTGGCAAAAACGGACAATAAATTGAATTTGGACAAATAGTATGAAAAAACTGATTCTGACATGGTGCCTCGCGGCGGCCGGAGTTTTCGGCGCTTCGGCACAGATGCGCCTTACGCTCGACGAGGCCCTCGACCTGGCGTTGAGCGAAAACCCGACCATCAAGGTCGCCGAAATGGAGGTGCAGCGTTTCGACTACGTCAAGCGCCAGACCTGGGGCAGCTGGATTCCGCAGATTGCGGTGGGCGGAACCTACACCCGCTCGATTGTCAAGCAGAGCATGACCAAGGGGCTTTCGTTCGGCGCCGACAACACGCTCGCCGCGCAGGGCGACGCCACGTGGACGCTTTTCGCACCCGCCGTGTTCCGCACCCTGAAGATGAACGACGTGCAGCGCGCTGCGGCCGTCGAGTCGGCGCGCGCGTCGCGCATCGATTTGGTCGCCGAGGTGAAAAAGTCGTTTTTCAACATCCTGCTGGCCGAGCAGTCGCTCGACGTGCTCCACGAATCGGAGGCCACGGTGCAGCGCACGGTCGACGACACGGAGCTGCAGTATAAGAACGGATTGGCCTCGGAATACGACCTGCTTACGGCGCAGGTGCAGTTGAGCAACCTGAAGCCCTCGATTCTGCAGACCGAGAATTCGATACGCCTGGCCAAGCTGATGCTCAAGATGTACCTGTCGATTCCCGAAGACATCGAAATCGAGGTCGTGGGCGAACTGGACGCCATGCGCGACGCTGTGCTGGCCGGGACGGACGGCATGACCACCGATGTTTCGGAGAACTCCGACCTGCGCAGCCTCGAATTGCAGGAAGATCTGCTCAAGCGCCAGCTCAAGGTGTCCAATGCCAGCCGCTGGCCGACGGTCACCGCATTCTTCACGGCGACCTACACAGGTAACGACATCGACATGACCAAACTGAATTTCGGCGGCACGGGCTCCGAAGGCGGACAGGCCGGCGACGTGCTCGACGGCACCAAATTCTGGTGGCAGCACCCGATGTCGGCAGGCCTGCAGGTGTCGATTCCGATTTTCTCGGGCCTTACGAAGATGAACAAGTCGCGCGAGATTAAGAACCAGATTTCGCAGGTCAGCCTCCAGCGCAGCTATGCACGGCAGCAGGTCGATGTGCAGGTGCGCTCGGCGCTGAACGACCTGCTGACGGCGCGCGAAACGATGTATGCACAGGAGTTGACTGTCGAGCAGGCCCGCAAGGCCTACCGGATTTCCGATACCCGTTACCGTGCGGGCGCGGGCACGATTCTCGAGTTGAACAGCGCCCAACTGTCGCAGACGCAGGCACAGCTGAACTTTTCGCAGGCTATCTTCGACTACCTGACGGCCAAAGCCGAGTACGACCGCATCATCGGCCGGGATAAATAGTATGAAATCGAAAAAACAGATAACAGTATGAAGAAATTAGTAGTTATGTTGGCTGCCGCAGCCGCCCTCGCAGGCTGCACGGGCAAGAAGAAAGCCGCCGAGGTGCAGCAGGACAACCGGGTGCTGACCAGAACCGAGGCGGCCGGCACGGCCATGGTGCAGCTCACCGAGGAGTTCACCTCCGAGATCGAACCCTACAAGGAGAACGACATCACCCCCGCAGCGTCGGGCGTGCATATCGACAAGATTCGGGTCGAAGTGGGCGACCCCGTGCGCGAAGGGCAGCTGCTGGTGACGCTCGACCCCACGCAGTACACCCAGCAGCTGGTGCAGCTCAAGACCGTCGAGGACGATTACAACCGCCTGCTGCCCGTTTACGAGGCCGGCGGTATCTCGGCCTAGCAAATCGAGCAGGCCAAGGCGCAGCTGGACGTGCAGCGTGAGGTGGTCGCCAACCTCAAGAAGAACATCGAAGTGCGTTCGCCGATTTCGGGCGTGGTCACGGCCCGCAACTACGAGTCGGGCGATTTGTTCGCCTCACAGCCGATTCTGCACATCATGCAAATCGACCCGCTGAAAGTCATCGCCAACATTTCGGAGCAGTATTTCCGCCATGTGAAGGTGGGGATGCCCGTCGAGCTGAAAGTGGATATTTTCCCCGACGAAACGTTCACCGGAACGGTGTCGCTGATTTATCCGGCGCTCGATCCCGCGACCCGCACGTTCAAGGTCGAAGTGAAAGTGCCCAACGCCAGGCGTACGCTGCGTCCGGGCATGTTCGCGCGCACGATTTTCAACATGGGGCAGAAAGAGGGCGTCATGGTGCCCGACGTGGCGGTGCAGAAGCAGGTCGGCACGGCCGAGCGCTTTCTCTACGTCATCGTGGGTGACAGCGTAGCCGAACGCCGCCGCGTGGAGGTGGGCCGCCAGGTCGGCGACCGTGTGGATATCCTCTCGGGCGTCAAGGCCGGCGAGCAGGTGGCCGTCACGGCCCTTTCGAAGCTTTACGACGGCGCCCGGACAGAAGTGAAACAGAACTAAAACGGCCCGACGAAGATGAAAATTTACGAAAGTGCGGTCCGGAAACCGGTTTCTACGGTGCTCCTGTTCGTCGGCGTGATGGTCTTCGGACTCTTCTCGCTGATGAACCTCGCCGTGGACCAGTATCCCGAGATCGAGATTCCGCAGATATCGGTCATTACGATGTATCCCGGCGCCAATGCCGCGGAAATCGAAACCAACGTCACCCGTGTGCTGGAGGACAACCTCAATACGGTGAGCAACCTCAAGAAGCTGACTTCCAAGTCGCAGGATAACGTGTCGATGATTACCGTCGAGTTCGAGTACGGCTCCGATTTGAACGAGGGGGCCAACGAGATTCGAGACGTGGTGAGCCGCGTGCAGTCCATGCTGCCCGACGACATCGACTACCCGACGATTTTCAAGTTCTCGACCTCGATGATTCCCGTGATGATGATCGCCGTTACGGCCGAGGAGAGCTACCCGGCCCTGAACAAGCTGCTCGACGACAAGCTGGTCAACGTCCTCAACCGCGTGGACGGCGTAGGCGCCGTGTCGATTATCGGCGCCCCCGAGCGCGAGGTGCAGGTCAACGTCGACCCCGCCAAGCTGGACGCCTACAACCTGACCGTCGAACAGCTCGGGCAGATTATCGCCGCCGAGAACGTCAACATCCCGAGCGGTACGATCGACGTAGGTAACAACACGTTCAACATCAAGGCCGACGGCGAGTTCAAATTGAGCGACGAGTTGCGCAAGGTCGTGGTTTCCAATGCCGGAGGCCGCACCGTGATGCTCTCCGACGTGGCCGAAATCCGCGATACGCTCGAGAAATTCACGATGGACGAGCGCGTCAACGGCAAGCTCGGCGTGCGCGTGATGTTCCAGAAACAGTCGGGCGCCAACACAGTGAATATCGTCCATGAAATCCAGAAGCGCCTGCCCGAGATTCAGAAGACGCTGCCCAAGGATGTGAGCATGGAGCTGATTTTCGAGGGTTCGCAGGAGATTACCGACGCCATCGGCTCGCTGTCGGAAACCATTATGTACGCCTTTATCTTCGTGGTGCTGGTGGTGATGGTTTTCCTCGGGCGGTGGCGCGCGACGCTGATTATCTGTATGACGATTCCCGTGTCGCTGATTTGCTCGTTCATCTACCTCTTCGCCACGGGATCGACGCTCAACATCATCTCGCTCTCGTCGCTCTCGATTGCCATCGGTATGGTCGTCGACGACGCCATCGTGGTGCTGGAGAACATTACGACCCATATCGAGCGCGGCTCCAATCCCAAGGAGGCCGCCATCTACGCCACCAACGAGGTGTGGCTGTCGGTTATCGCCACGACGCTCGTGGTCGTCGCGGTGTTCCTGCCGCTGACGATGGTGCCGGGCATGGCCGGTATCCTGTTCCGCGAGCTGGGGTGGATTGTGACCATCGTCGTGTGCGTTTCGACCACGGCGGCGATTTCGCTGACCCCGATGATGTCGGCCTACCTCCTGAAACTCGAGGGCGGCGTGCACGACTACAAGGGAATCGGCGTCATCTACAAGCCGATAGACCGGGCGCTCGGGTGGCTCGACGACGTGTATGCGCGCTCGCTGAACTGGGTGGTGCGCCACCGCCGGATTACGATTGTTGCGATGATGTCGCTCTTCGTGGTTTCGCTGGGGCTCATATCGCGCGTCCCCACCGAATTCTTCCCGCCCTCGGACAACAGCCGTATTTCGGCCATGGTCGAGCTGGAGCAGAATATCGCCGTGGAGTATACGGCGCGCATCGCCCGGCAGATCGACAGCATCATGTATGCGAAGTACCCCGAAATCGTGCTGGTGTCGGCCTCGGCGGGCGCCAACTCCTCGGACAACGCTTTCGCGGCGATGCAGACCACCGGTTCGCACATCATCAACTACAACATGCGCCTTACCGACGTCGAGGGGCGCGAGCGGTCGATTTACGAGATTTCCGACCTGCTGCGCGAAGACCTCGACCGGATTCCCGAGGTGCGCCAGTATACGATTACCCCGGGCGGTATGTCGGGCAGCATGAGCGGCTCGGCGACGGTCAACATCAAGGTCTTCGGCTACGACATGGACGTGACCAACGCCATCGCCAACGACCTCAAGGAGAAGATGCGCGAGCTGAAAGGCGTGCGCGACGTGAAGCTGTCGCGCGACGACCTGCGGCCCGAGTACAACGTCGTGTTCGACCGTGACCGGCTGGCCTATTACGGCATGAACAGCGCCACGGCCTCGCAGGCGGTGAAGAACCGTATCGACGGCCTCGTGGCTTCGAAATACCGCGAAGACGGCGACGAGTACGACATCGTCGTGCGCTATGCCGAGCCGTTCCGCACTTCGGTGGCCGACGTGGAGAACATCACGCTCTACAATGCGCAGGGCCGTCCCGTGAAGCTCAAGGAGGTGGGCCGCGTGCAGGAGGAGTACGCCGCGCCGATGATCGAGCGCGAGAACCGCCAGCGCGTGATTTCCGTGCAGTCGACGCTCGGCGCCGGCGTCGCCCTGGGCGACGTGGTGGCCGAAGTGGACAAACTGATTGCCGAGTACCACACGCCCGACGGCGTGGATCTCGAGGTGGGCGGTACGGTCGAAGACCAGGGCGACGCTTTCAGCGATCTGGGCGTGCTGTTCATCCTGATTGTCATTCTGGTGTACATCGTGATGGCTACGCAGTTCGAGTCGCTGAAGTTCCCGTTCATCATCATGTTCACCATTCCGTTCGCGTTCACGGGCGTGTTCCTCGCGCTGTGGATGACCTCCACGCCGCTGTCGCTCATCGCCCTGATCGGCGCCATCATGCTGGTGGGTATCGTGACCAAGAACGGTATCGTGATGGTCGACTACATGAACCTTTTGGTGGAGCGCGGCTCGGGCGTCTTCGACGCGGTGATTGCCGGCGGTAAGAGCCGTCTGCGCCCCGTGCTGATGACCTCGTTCACGACCATCCTGGGTATGCTGCCGCTGGCGATCGGCACGGGTGCCGGTTCGGAGACGTGGCAGCCGATGGGTATCGCCGTAATCGGCGGCCTCACGTTCTCGACCCTGCTGACGCTGTTCATCATTCCCGCGCTCTATTCGGTGCTCGTCAACCGTTCGCAGCGCAAGGAGAAAGAGAAACTGGCCCGCCTTGCCGCCGAACACCAGGCAAGCAGGCATTGACGATAATAGAAACGACGGGCAGTCGGACGCCGTCGCCATGCCCCGGACGGTTCGGATGCACGGTTTTGGGCCGTGCATCCGAATCCGGGCCGCTTCCGCCGCATGCCGAGCGCAGGGCGGGGAGCCCGGCGGGCGGCGCTTCGGACGATTGCGGGAAATTAAATAAAACGAAATTATGAAAGCAGTATTTTTGTCATACAACCAGGCGCTCACCGACCGGGTGAACGCCATCCTCGACCAGCAGGGCATCCGCGGCTTCACGCGCTGGGCGCTGACCGAGGGGCGCGGGTCGGTCGACGGCGAACCCCACTACGGTACGCACGCATGGCCGTCGATGAACGCGTCGATTATGGCCATCGTCGACGACGAAAAGGTCGCGCCGCTGATGGAGGCGTTCCGCGAAATGGATGCCTCGACCAAATTGCAGGGCTCGCGCGCCTTCGTCTGGAATATCGAGCAGACTTATTGACGGGGTCGGCGGGCCCGGGAATCCGTCTTCGGCGGAGTGAAAATCCGGGGCCTTGGCGGCCCGGAGAATCCGCTGTTCCGGCGGGCCCGGAAATCCGTCTTCGGGGAGTGAAAAATCCGGGGGCCTGATAACTCGGAAAATCCGCCGTCCCGGGGCCTTGAATAATCCGGGCGCCTGACGGCTCGGAAAATCCGCCGTCCCGGCGGCCTGAAAAACCCGGCATCCCGTCCGTTGCATTTGCGCAAAAGCCGCAGGAGTCGTCCTGCGGCTTTTCGTTTGCCGCCGGATATTGTCCGGTGGCGCGGTGCCCGGATTTGCCTTCCGCGGCACGGGGTGTTTGCGGCGGCGGGGGCTTTGTCCGGTTATTTCCGCTCGCGGGGCGCTGCGAGCTCCGAGATGCAGGGTTCACCTGTTACGGGCTGCTGCCCCTTGTGGCTGTCCAGCCATTGCTGGGGCGTCATTTTCTTCTCTTTGGCGAAAGCCCGGTAAAAGGTGGTCGTGCTGCCGAAGCCGGCGAGCAGGGCCAGCTCTTCGATTTTGTGGTCGTTGCCGGCCATCAGCCGCGTGGCGTGCTCCACCCGGCAGCGGTTGATGTAGTCGCGGAACGGAATGCCGAGCTCGCTGTTGAAGAACCGGGACAGGTGGGTGCGGTTGGTGCCGCATTCGGTCGCCAGGTCGACAATCGTGAGCCCGGGGTCGAGGTAGAGCCTGCGTTCGTCGATTGCCGCGGCTACCTGCTGCCGCAGCGCGGCGATGCGCCCGCATTTCTCCGTGGGCGATTCGTCGTCCGCATCCGGCACGGCGGACTCTTCCTGCCAGTAGTTGTGGATGATTTCCGGAATCCGGTACTGGATGATACATCCGTAGAGGATGCCCCATACGCCGAGCGTCATGAGAAAGGTGAAGATGATGTACGGAGCTGTCGACGTGAAGGTGATGATGCCGATGTAGCAAATCAGGTAGCATGCCAGCACGGCCGACATCCACCGCATCCACCGCAGGTGTATGCGTTCGGTGAACGAATAGGCCTGTGCTATCTGGTCGGCGTAGCGCAGCGAGTAGGTCACGATGCGTGCCAGGGCGAAAATGCAGTATACAATCGTGTAAAGTACGTAGAGCAGAAGCATCAGAGGGAGGTAGGAGGGCAGCGCGCCGAGCAGCTCCCCGAATGAGTAATAGACCTCGCGGGGCTGGAACGCCAGCCCTGCGCAGTAAGCTCCGGCGAGCAGGACGAACGGGGCCAGCAGGCGCGCCGCATAGCGTACCGTGATGCGTCCGGGCATGACCAGTTCGAAGAAGAAGAGCGACAGCAGCGGCAGGGTGAACAGGTCGGGGAAGGTGAACCCGGGGCCTAGCACTTCGTACTGGTAGGTGGGGGAGAAGCTGATGAACAGCTCCTTGATTTCGATCAGGGCCATCCAGGCCAGGCAGACGGCGAACAGGTAGTGGGGGCGCGAACCGCTTCTGCGGGCGCATAGCGCGGCGTGTATGGCGGCAATGACGAAGAATGCCAGCGACATGCCGTTGAAGAAGTAGGAGAGGGCATCGAGTGTCATTATGGCTAATATAGCGAAAAAAACGGAATGAAAGCGCCTGCGGAGGGTAAAAATGTGCGGGGTGTCCGCAAAGCGGGCGTGCGGGGGCAGGCGCGGCGGAAGACGGCTTGGGCGGGGAGGCGTTGTGTCATAGGTATGCGGGGATGCGTGGGGGCGTGTCGTGCCGGATGCAAAGTTACCTGCGGAGCCGTTACGGGCGGTTTCAAAATGTATATTTCCGGTGTCGAAAGGTAAATAATCCCTTTCGGGGGTGCCTTCGGGGAGGTTCGGGGCCTCCTGCCCGGATCTTCCCGTGTACGGCCCGGAAGAATCTTCCGCACGGCGGCACCGGGTCGCCATATTTTTATTATTTTTGTTGCCATGAAACTCACATTCCTGGGAACGGGCACCTCGCAGGGCGTCCCCGTCATCGGCTGCCGCTGCAGGGTCTGTACGTCGGACGATGCGCGCGACAACCGCCTGCGCACTTCGGCCATGGTCGAAGCGGGCGACGTGCGGCTGGTAATCGACGCCGGGCCGGACTTCCGCTACCAGATGCTCCGCACGGGCGTCCGTCGCATCGACGCGATTCTGCTGACGCACGAGCACAAGGATCATATCGGCGGGCTGGACGACGTGCGCGCTTTCAATTTCGTCGACTATCCCCCCGCAATCCACAAGGTCGATATTTTCGCGGCGCCGGCGACCATCGGAATCGTGCGCAAGGATTTCGACTACGCCTTTGCGCAGGACAAATACCGGGGCGTACCCGAAATCGAACTGCACGAAATCGATGTGACGCGGCCGTTCCGGGTCGGCGGGCTGGAGGTCGTACCCGTTTCGGGGCACCATTCCGACCGTTTCGCCGTCACGGGCTACCGCATCGGCAAGCTGGCCTACCTCACGGATTTCAAGACCATCGAAGAGCCGGAGGTCGAAAAACTCCGGGGCGTGGAGGTGCTGGTGGTCAATGCGCTTCGTTTCACCGAGCACTATTCGCACTTCAACGTGGCCGAGGCGCTGGCGCTCATCGACCGTGTGGGGCCGTGCGAGGCTTACCTCACGCACATGTCCCACGACATCGGCCTGTATGCCGTGACGGAATCCGTACTGCCGCCCCATGTGCATCTGGCTTACGATACGCTGCAAATTGAAATAAACGATTGATATGAAAGATTTTAAGGATAAGGTCGTCATCGTGACGGGCGCTTCGTCGGGCATCGGCGAGGCGATGGCCCGCGAGTTCGCCGCACAGGGCGCCCGCGTGGTGATGGGTGCGCGCAGCGTGCAGAAACTGCAGCTTATCGCGGGCGATATTCGCTCCCGGGGAGGACAGGCTGCCTACTGCGGCGTCGACGTGACGAACGTGGACGAATGCCGGGGGCTGATCGATACCGCCGTGCGCGAATTCGGCGGCGTGGACGTGCTGGTCTGCAACGCGGGGCTGTCGATGCGCGCGATTTTCGACGACGTGGATTTGAGCGTGCTCCACCGCCTGATGGACGTCAATTTCTGGGGTACGGTCAACTGTTGCAAGTTCGCCCTGCCGTACCTGCAGCAGTCGCACGGCTCGATTGTCGGCATCTCCTCGGTGGCGGGCCTGCACGGCCTGCCGGGGCGCACGGGCTACTCGGCCTCGAAATACGCCATGACGGGATTCCTCGAAACGCTGCGCATCGAAAACCTCAAAAAGGGACTGCACGTGATGATAGCCTGCCCGGGATTCACGTCGTCGAACGTCCGTTTCTCGGCCCTGACGGCAGACGGTTCGCAGCAGGGCGAAACCCCGCGCGACGAGGCGAAGATGATGACCTCGGAAGAGGTCGCACGGATTGTGGCCCGGGGGATTCTCAAGCGCAAACGCCTCTGCCTGATGGAGAGCGAGGGGCGCGCCACGCATTTGGTCAAGAAATTCGCCCCGGGATTCCTCGACCGGATGTTCTACCTGGTGATGTCCAAAGAGCCGGACTCGCCGCTCAAGTAGGGGTGGCCGCGGTCATGTCCGCGCGGCGGTCGGGATAATAAAACGGGGTGTCGGAAAACACCCCGTTTTGTTATTTGCCGGTTTTGGTTCGCTCCTTTTTCGAAGCCTCATCGTCCTTGTCGTCCCCTTTCGAGGAGTCTTTGAACTCCCGTACGCCGCGGCCCAGGCCGCGCATCAGTTCGGGGATTTTCCGGCCGCCGAACAGGAGCAGCACGACCAGCAGGATGAGTATCAACTCGGTAGGGCCGAGGAACAGGGGAATGAAAATCAATGTCATAAGATCGGGTTTTAGCGTGTCCGTTTTTATTCGGGGGCCGCGCGTATCCGGCATTGCAGTCGCCGCCCTCCGGACAAATGTAGCAAGAATTTCCGGAACCCCGCCGCACGGGGCGAAAAAAAGCGGGGCGCATGCTGCATGCGCCCCGCCCGAACCGCTTCCGGGATTCCTTATTTGAAGAATATCGACGAAATTTCCTTGTAGTTGTGTACGCGCTCGATGACGTCGGCGAAGATGTCGGCCACCGACAGCACCGTGAATTTGTGCAGGTCCTTGTCGGGGTTGAGCGGAATGGTGTCCGTCACGATAACCTCCTCCAGCGCGCTTTCGTTGATGCGCTCGTAGGCCGGGCCCGAGAGCACGGGGTGGGTGATGGCGGCGCGCACGCTCTTGGCGCCGCGCGACATGAGCATGTCGGCGGCCATGCAGATCGTGCCGGCCGTGTCGATCATGTCGTCCACAATCAGGATATTGCGACCTTCGACCTCGCCGATGGCGGTCATCTTGCCCACGACGTTGGCTTTGGCGCGCTCCTTATGCGAAATGATGATGGGTGTTCCGAGCAGCTTGGCGTAGGTGTTGGCGCGCTTGGCGCCGCCCATGTCGGGGGCTGCAATCGAAAGATCCTGGATGTTGAGGCTTTGGATATAGGGAATGAAGATGCCGCTGGCGTAAAGCGCATCGACCGGAATGTCGAAAAAGCCCTGGATCTGGTCGGCGTGCAAATCCATCGTCATCACGCGGTCGACGCCTGCGGCCATCAGCAGGTTGGCTACCAGTTTCGCGCCGATCGGTACGCGGGGACGATCCTTGCGGTCCTGCCGCGCCCAGCCGAAGTAGGGTATTACGGCCACGACCTTGTAGGCCGATGCGCGGCGCGCCGCGTCGATCATCATCAGCAGCTCCATCAGGTTGTCCGAGGGCGGGAATGTCGATTGTATGACGAATACCGTGCAGCCACGGATGGATTCGTTGTAACAGGGTTGGAATTCGCCGTCGCTGAAACGCAACACCTCCGATTGCCCGAGCGTCGTCCCGAAACTTGCCGCGATTTTTTCGGCCAGGTATTCCGAGCCGCGACCCGAGAAAATTTTGATTTTGTGGATAGCCATAGGTTACGAGGAATTTTTGATGGTGCAAATATAGGACAATGCGACGAAAAAACGTGCCGTAAGGGCAACCTTTTTTCAACAATCGGTTAAACTTCGAGGCATTGGCCGATGAAGTCCAGTATCTGTTCGCGTCCCGTGCCGCGCTCGCCCGACGATACGAACATCGGCGGCAGCTCCTCCCACTGTTCGGCGAGCGTCGCCCTGTAGCGTTCGACGCTCTTGGCGCACTGTGTTTTGGAGAGTTTGTCGGCCTTGGTGAAGATGATGCCGAACGGGATGCCGTTCATGCCGAGCATCTCGATGAAGCGCAAATCGATTTTCTGCGGTTCGAGCCGAATGTCCACCAGCACGAACAGGAAGTGCATCTTTTCGCACTTGAGCACGTAGTCGGTGATGATTTTGGCGAAGTCGCTGCGCATGGCTTTCGACGTGCGGGCGTAACCGTATCCGGGCAGGTCGACCAGATACCACGCCCGGTCGATGCGGAAGTGGTTGATGAGCCGCGTTTTGCCGGGCGTTCCCGAAACTTTGGCCAGTCCCTGCCTGCCGGTCAGCATGTTGATGAGCGACGATTTGCCGACGTTGCTGCGCCCGATGAACGCGATGTCTTTCAGGTCGTCTTTCGGAACCTGCGAGATACGCTCGGAACTGCACTGGAATTCGGCTTTGTTAATCTGCATGGTAATCGGAATTTTGTGCAAAGATAACCTTTTATTTCGTATCTTGTCGTATGGAACGGGCGCCCGTTAAAACGAATCGCAGCAGCCGGCGCCGGGGGTATTGCCGGGGCAGGATTGTACCGGAGCAGTCTGCGGGGCGGCAGGGAGGCCGGTTCGTGTGCCGCCTGTCTGCCGGGAAGCGCCGCCCGGGATTATCGCCGCCAAGAGAGCGCTACCCACAGCGGGCAGTGGTCGGAGGCGGTGGTCGTATGGTCGACGACGCTTTGCGTGACGGCGGCCGAGGCGGGCAGTCCGCGGCCGAGGATATAGTCGATGCGCACGGACGGAGCGTGCGACGGGAAGGTCATCCGCGTGGTGTCCGAAAGCGGCCGGAAGCGGCCGCC
>ERZ791875.714-NODE-714-length-30954-cov-10.680281_pt1 | contig 30954 bp, 26 predicted proteins | sample MGYA00510278_ERZ791875 | MGnify/ENA primary metagenome ERZ791875 (study PRJEB30046, sample SAMN00792078) | human gut metagenome | study: EMG produced TPA metagenomics assembly of the A metagenome-wide association study of gut microbiota in type 2...
CCCGCGACCCTAACCTTGGCAAGGTTATGCTCTACCAACTGAGCTACTTCCGCATTGTTTGTTTCTCTTTTGCGAGTGCAAAGGTAGTACAAATATTTATACTACCAAATCTTTTAGCGAAAAAAATCATTATAAATGCGAATAATATTACCATTAACTTCGACTGTATATGGTTGTAATCTATATTTAGCTTCTGCGCTAGGTCCTTCTACAGGATTACCGAAGCCATTTAATAACTCATATTTACTGCCACATTTTGGGCAAATCGCATATATACCAGATTCTTCAACTTCTACTGTTACGTTACTTGATGCTTCATAAGGACAAGCGGCATCAAATGCATAGAAAGTGCTTGTACCAATACTAGATAAACCATGATAAACTAAGACACCACCAAAGCCCATTTTTTCTCCATATTGATTTGCATCTTTTTGTGTGTATATCTTATGCGCCATTGTTGCACTTAAGACTTTATCATTAAAAGATAGATCAAGCTCAATATAGACTTGACGAGTGGGGATACGTATTTCTATCGTATCTGCGCAAGATAATAGCGTAAACAAGATCAAAAGTGGAAATATCCGTCTTATCTTATCCATAGACCAATTTCTTTTCAGCCTCGTTCATCCGTTCGAAAGAGAAAGAACCTATCACGCTACGCATCATGGTGGCGATTGGTTCGTTACATAGATTACCGATACTGCCTTCGTGTGTATGGTTAACGCTCTTCGAAGGAACGAATTTACCGGCCTCGATATCCAAACCTACTTGCTTATAAGCGTCACGGAAAGGCATTCCGGCCAAGACACGGCGGTTCACTTCTTCCACGCTAAACAATAGAGAATATTTATCATCGTCCAATATATGCTCGTTCACTTTCACCTCACGCATCATATGAGTTACCATGCGTAAGCAATCCTTCAGCTCGTCGAAAGCCGGTAGGAAGACTTCCTTGATGATCTGGAGATCCCGGAAGTAACCGGAAGGAAGATTATTGCTGATCAAGATGATTTGCTGAGGCAAGCCTTGAAGCTTATTGCATTTGGCACGTGTCAACTCAAATACATCCGGATTCTTCTTATGCGGCATGATACTGGAGCCGGTCGTGAACTGATCCGGCAGTTTGATGAAGCCAAAGTTCTGGCTATTGAACATACAAGCGTCGAACGCTAACTTGGAGAGCGTAGCGGCGATACCCGCCATAGCGAAAGCTACGGTGCGTTCCATCTTGCCACGTCCCATCTGAGCGTATACCACGTTGTAGTCCAGCGAGTCGAAACCTAATAAATCCGTAGTCATCTGGCGGTTTAGCGGGAAGGATGAACCATATCCGGCGGCGGAACCCAGCGGGTTACGGTTGCAAATACGGTATGCGGCTTGCATAAGTTGCAAATCATCTACCAAGCTCTCCGCGTAAGCGCCGAACCAAAGTCCGAACGAAGAGGGCATAGCTACCTGTAGATGCGTATATCCGGGAAGCAGTACATCCTTGTACCGGTTACTCTGGGAGATCAAAACGTCGAACAAGCCGGAAACCAACTCAACCAATTCTTGTATTTGCGAACGGGTGAAAAGTTTCAGATCCAATAGAACCTGATCATTGCGGGAACGCCCGCTATGGATCTTCTTGCCCATATCGCCCAAACGGCGTGTAAGCATGAGTTCCACCTGCGAGTGCACATCCTCGATGCCTTCCTCGATGATGAATTCTCCACGATCCGCTACGGCGTATATATTCCGTAATTCTGCTAATAAGACGTTTAGTTCCTCTTTGGTCAACAAACCGATACTTTCCAGCATCGTGATATGCGCCATAGAGCCTAATACGTCATATTTAGCGAGGTAAAGATCCATCTCACGGTCCTTACCTACCGTGAAGATATCTACTTCATGATCTACCTGTACATTTTTTTCCCAAAGTTTCTGAGCCATAATGAAAAAGGAATTAATAAGGCAAGGAGGCGATAACGGTCGAGATTTTATCCACAGCCTCTTGCAAAGGTTTCGATACCATTGGTTTCAAGAACGGATTCAGATCGGCACGAACCGTGATTTTTAACCGTGTGTCGTCCTCGGCCACCTGTTTCAATTGTATCCACAAGAAAAGGGGAACAGGAGAGTTGGTCGTCGTGAACTTGATTAATTTATTCGGCTCTCTTTCTACGATCTGGAAGGTAATCTTACCAACGGGATCGACAGCGAAACTACAGGTATCGCTGTCGAACTCAAAATTTTTTATTTTATCTTGCGGGATGCGATCCTTGATACGTTCCAAGTTGGAAAGATCGGACAACATCGTGAAGATACGTTCATCATTGTGTGGGATCTGTTTGACCTCACTCACAAATTCTTCAGTCATTGAGTGTTTTTTTGTTTATTACTTATTTCGGGTCCCAGCTAGCCGGATCTTTACGCCATTCCTGAAGAACCGCGATCTCAGACTCATCGATGTAATGCGTACGGACAGCTTCTTCCAAGACAGCGTCGTAGTTACTCAATGTAGTCAATGTTACTTTAGCGTCTTTGAAAGCGGCTTCCGCTACAGGGAATCCATAGGTAAAGATAGCTACCATACCCGCAACATCGCAACCAAAGTTACGTACGGCTTGTACGGCTTTCAAGCTACTACCTCCGGTAGATACCAAATCCTCGATGATCACTACTTTAGAACCCGGTTTCAATTCTCCCTCGATAAGGTTTTCCAATCCATGATCCTTTGGCGTAGAGCGGATGTATACGAATGGCAATCCTAATAAATCGGCTACTAAAGCACCTTGAGCGATCGCGCCTGTAGCAACACCGGCAATGGCATCTACGTTCTCGAATTTTTCACTAATCACACGAGCCAACTCCAATTTAATGAAGCTACGAACGACCGGATAAGAAAGAGTCTTTCGGTTGTCATTGTAGATCGGAGATTTCCAGCCGGATGCCCAAGTAAACGGATTGGCCGGTTGCAACTTTACGGCTTTAATCTTTAATAATTTTTCTGCTACTAAACTTTCCAGTGTTTTCATACAATCCTATATTTATATCAGTTTGCAAAAATAGATAAACTGAATGACATTACCTTGAATATCGTACGTTAATTTTTTATTAATATTTATGCGACAGATAGGGCTAAAATGCTGATGCGTATGCCCGGAATCCCTGATAAAGCCTTTGCGCAAGCGGAAATCGTGGCTCCGGTTGTGATCACGTCGTCTATGAGCAGGATATGTTTGTTTTTTAAGCTTTCCGGATGAATGACATTAAAAATAGAACATACATTTAACCAACGGTCGTAAATGGCCTTACGAGTTTGGGTACTTGTGTGGGTGGTGCGGGCTAGACTTCGCGTATCGATGGGGATATCCCATATGGAACGGATGCCGGAGGCGATCCATTCGGACTGGTTGTAACCTCTTTGCCGTTTTTTGCGGGGATGCAGGGGAACGGGGATAAGGAGGTCTACGGTACATATCGGGCTGTGATCCGCTTGGAGCTCTCTCGCTATCTGCCGTCCGAGTAGATAGCCCAGCTCTTTATTATCATGGTATTTGAGCGAGTGGATCAGGCTTTGTACTTTTCCGCCTTTCTCGTATCGTAGATAAGCGGTGGCATATTCGATCCGGTTCTTTCCGATAAAAAGTTGCTCGACGGGGTTGTTCACCAGTTGATGATATCCCGTGTGCGGCAGGTCGCATAGGCATTTCAGGCAAATTTGTTCTTCTCCCTCGACGAGTGGTCGTTTACATATTTTACATAAGTTTGGGAAAAACAGGTTGAGCAGATTATTCCATGTCGTCGGCATAATCCTCGCAGTCTGTTCCTTTGAATAATTGGCTTAGGCAATCCAACGTGATCCGGCTTTCGAAACCTCGTCCGGCGGCGAAACGGAGTAACTTGTTGAATAGGTCCCGCTCGTCTTTTCCTTTGGTCGATTTCTTTTTGCTTTTTAGTAAATCGAGTAAGATGGAACGGTATTCTCCCTCGTCGATGGCGGCGAGCGATTCTTCCCGGATCGGGGAGGGGATGTTTTTCTTATAAAGCTCGTAGCCTATTTTTACCCGTCCCCATTTATTGAACCGTAGCTTATCGTTCACGAAGAAACGGGTGTAACGGGATTCGTCGATAAACCGCTCTTTCAGCAATCGGGCGATGATACGCTCGGAGGCGTCGGGAGGAAGTCCGGCGGCATCGATCTTTTTCTGTACGTCTTGTATGCAGCGTTCGGCGGCGGAGCAATAGGCGGCTGCCCGGTGCAACATCTCGGGTTCGGTTATCTCTTTCATATTTTTGCTTTTACGATACGGTCTTTTCCGTATAAATCTTGTATTAATTCGACTTCGGTGTAATTCTCTTGACGTAGCATCGCTACGGTCTCTTTTCCGCAAAGGGCGTTGATCTCGAAGTATAGATGCCCGCCTTCCGCCAAATGCCTTTGTCCGAAGCGGGCGATGGCCCGGTAAAAGAGAAGCGGATCGTCATCGGGAACGAACAAGGCCAGGTGAGGCTCGTTCTCCAAAACGTTCGCTTCCATGGTCGCTTTCTCCTTATCCATTATATAAGGAGGGTTACTGACGATGCAATTGAAGTTGCCTATAGGAGAAACAGCGGTTTCTTCCGTATGGGATTTTGGTTTCATGTACGTGAAACTTTTGTTTTCCTTACGTGAAACTTTTGTTTCTTCTACGTGAAACTTTAGTTTTCCTTGCATGAAACTGGGATAACCTTCGGAAAGGATATCCAATTCGAGAAAAGATACGGAAACTTGATTCAGTCGGGCGTTCTCCTCGGCCACGGCAAGTGCCTCGGGCGATATATCTACCGCCGCTACCTCAGCCTTCGGAAGATGTTTCGCCAAGGAAATAGCGATACAGCCGCTTCCCGTACCAATATCTAATATACGAGGGGCTTGGCCTCGGTAGTCCGTGATGATCCGCTCGACCAACTCGGCGGTTTCCGGGCGGGGAGTCAATACGTCCGGCGTCACCTTAAACTCCATCCCGTAAAAATCCGCTATGCCTAATAAGTATTGTATGGGCTTGTATAAACGCAGTCCTTCTACAATCTCCTTGATTTTAAATTTCTCCGTATCAGATAATTCTTTACCTTTGCCTAACAGGAGTTGATGGGTAGAAAGACCGCAAACACGTTCCATGATGAGCCGGACGAGCGCTTGGGCTTCGCCGGGAGGATAAATATCTTTGAGGGAATTTCGGATGTAGGCGATGGTCTCAGTCATATCTTACTCTTGTTTTATCGCGAAAGTAGTGTAAAAACCGTTTATATGCAAAGATTATGGTAGAGGTTGAAGAGAAATACATGGCTCGTTGCATCGAGTTGGCCAAAGGAGGGAGGGGAAATGTCAGTCCGAATCCGATGGTTGGTGCGGTGGTTGTGCATAAGGGCCGTATTATCGGTGAGGGATTTCACAGGAAATGTGGGGAGGCGCATGCCGAGGTGAATGCTATCGCTTCCGTGAAAGACGAGTCTTTGTTGAAAGACAGTACGATTTATGTGAGTCTGGAGCCTTGCTCTCATTATGGGAAGACGCCTCCTTGCGCCGAGTTGATTATCCGGAAAGGGATTCCACGGGTGGTGGTCGGTTGCTTGGATCCTTTTCCCGAGGTGTCGGGGCGAGGCGTGCGGATGTTGCGTGAGGCTGGTGTCGAGGTCGTCACAGGCGTGATGGAGGAAGAAGCCCGTGCGTTGAACAAGGCGTTTATGACGCTACAAACGAAAGGCCGTCCTTATATTATCTTGAAATGGGCGCAGAGCGAGGATGGGTTTATCGATCGTTTGCGTACGGACGTGTCGGAGCCGGTCACGGTTTTGTCTTCTCCGGAGACTTCACGCTTGGTGCATAAACTTCGCTCGGAGGTGGCGGCTATCATGGTCGGTACACGGACCGCTTTATTGGATAATCCTTCATTGAACGTGCGCCATTGGTCCGGTAATTCTCCGGTTAGGGTCGTATTGGATCGCCGGCTCGTTATTCCCGATTCTTATCGGTTGCTGAATGGTTTCTCACGTACATTAATATTTACGGAGAAGGAAGTGGAAAACCGAGAGAACATGGAGTATATCCGGATAGATTTCGAGGGCCCGGTGATCCGGCAAGTGCTAGATCATCTTGCTGCCCGGAAGTTGGATTCCTTATTGGTGGAAGGTGGGGCCCAGTTGATTAATTCTTTCGTGGAAGCGGATGTGTGGGACGAGGCGAGGGTGGAAACAGCTCCGGTTCGCCTGTATCAAGGGGTGCATGCGCCGATGCTTGGAAAGGAGGCTGTTAGCGGCATCTCTAGACGTTCTGTTATGAGCATTAAAAATCATAACTATGAAATTTTAAATCATAACGATGAGTTCGAAAAATCATAACTATGAATTTTAAGGCTCATATAATCAACTAAAATATTATAAATATTAGCAGGTATTAGGGTGAAAGCAAAAAATGTTTCTACTTTTGTGCCTTTATATGCGACAAACTTATGTTTTTGATGAAAAATAAATTAGTACTATTTATAACAGGTTGTTTTGCGTTAGTGCTGTCTTCTTGTTTGAAGTCAGATGAAATCGTTGGTGTAGAAGCTATTAAGAATTGCCAGATACATACTTTTTCATTAAGTCATGATTCTGTGTCGGGGTTGGATACTGTGAAGTTTACGATAGACCAGCTAACGGGACGGATTTTTAATATAGACTCTTTACCTTTTGGTACGAAGATCGAGAAAGTGGTTTGTAAGATTGGGTTCGCTAATTCTTCAGTGATAGGTGGCGTGGAGGCTAGTCCCGAGGCTTATCCCGATTCCACTTATTATTTAAGTAGTTTGTCGGATTCCATCGATTTCTCCGCTCCGGTAAAGTTCGTGGTTCATGCGTATGACCAAGTCACGACAAAAGTCTATATGGCGCAGGTGAATATCCATCAAGTGGTTCCGGACTCTATGGTTTGGAGTATGTACGCGAATCCTATGATTGGCATTACCGTGAAGGATCAGAAGGTGGTAACCTACGATTATAATGGATCGGAGAATTACTTTATGTATGTGAAACCCGCCGAGTCCGGTAAACCTTACCAATTATATTACGCTTCGGTAAGTGCGCCTAAGGGCTGGCAGTCATTATCCTTGGCCGGTCTGCCTTCCGATGGGCTTTTGATCTCCCAGATTACTGAGTATAACAATGCTTTATATGTGCCGGCTACAAATGGCACATTATATAGATCCGAGGATGGCTTGACTTGGAGCGCTGTAGAGAACGCCCCTTCCGTGAAATACGTTTTGGGTAGCGTGAAGCAGGGCACGAAACAGCCTTCCGCCTTAGCTACGATCGTGGATCAGGAAGGAAAGCTAGCGTTCTATGCGATGAACGAATCCATGGAGTGGATCGCCGGAGATGCGGTGGCTAGCGGATTCCCTGTTACCGGATTTAGCAATCTCCAATATGCCGCAATGTATCATGAGTACTTGATGACCGCCGGCGGACGTACCGCGGACAACCAAGTGGTTAATACGACTTGGGCGACCATGGATGGTATCTCTTGGGCGTTGATGGCTTCCGGTGACGCAAACTTCACGAAGCGTGAGGGAGCGATGATCACGAATTATGACGATAAGTTTTTCTTGATCGGAGGTATCGACGCTTCGAACAAGGCATTGAAAGATATGTATCAATCGATAGATTATGGTATTTCTTGGTCGTTGATCGACTCGATGGTGGTGTTACCGACCGACTATGCGGCGAGAGGCTTTTCCTCAATTATTGTGGATAAAGAGAATTTCGTGAACATTTTCGGGGGAAAGACCAGCACTGGTTCCAATGACTTGAACCAACTTTGGAGAGGCCGTATCAATCGTTTGATCCCGAAGGAATAGAAAAGTTCGATAGGAGATGTATAATTTTATGAGGCTTTTAGCGTTAGAAAAAGAAGTGTGGTATATATAACAGCAAGGCTTATGACTTCAACTTTTTTTCAGCGGCTTCTCATAATCATCCTATTAGCGGGTACGGTCCCTACGCTTTGGGCGCAGGAATATAAGTACGAGATCGGTGGTATAGCTGGTGGTGCCTTTTATATGGGTGACGCCAACAAGAATACGATATTTAAAGGAATGAATCCGGCGGTGGGAGCCGTGTTCCGGTATAACATCAACTTTCGTTGGGCCTTGAAAGCCAACTTGATGTGGGGACAGGTTTCCGGTAAGACCGAAGGTATGGAGAACGTTTTTCCGAATAATGCCCAAACCTCTTTCAACCGTAGTATCATGGAGTTGGGGGGACAGGCGGAGTTCAACTTTTTCCCGTATAGCGATAAGTTCGACTATGCGGGGGCGAAGCGTTTCTCTCCTTATGTCTTGGTGGGCATTGGGCTGACGGTGGCTCCGGGTGGCGGGAAGACTTTCGCCAGCCCGAATATTCCTTTAGGCGTGGGCATGAAATATAAGATCAAGAACCGCCTTAATTTAGGGTGCGAGTTCTCGTTTCGTAAGTTATTTGGCGATGGCCTAGAGGGAAAGGACATGTTGGACGATCCGTATGGTGTTAAGGGTAGCGCTCTTAAGAATAAAGATTGGTACTCTTTCTTGTTGTTGTCTGTTACATGGGATTTCGGCCCGAGGTGCCGTACTTGTAACAATGCGAAAAATATAAGTGAATATTAGTAAGATAAAAAATGTCGTTGATTGAGAAAATAGACAAGAATCGCTTGCCACGGCACGTGGCAATTATTATGGACGGGAACGGACGTTGGGCCAAGGCGAAGGGGAAAGACCGTAGCTTCGGGCATCAGGAAGGCGTCGTTTCGGTCCGTAAGATTATGGATGCGGTCACTCAACTCGGATTGAAATATCTGACGTTGTACACTTTCTCTACCGAGAACTGGAATCGTCCGGAAGAAGAGGTCCAAGCATTGATGAGCTTGTTGGTCTCCGCCATTCACCGGGAGACTCCGGACATGATGAAGAAAAACGTCCGCCTTACCGCCATAGGCGACCTTTCCCGCTTGCGTGAGGATGCGTATAATACATTGCAAGAATGTATCGATATGACTTCGGCGAACACGGGAACCACACTTGTTCTGGCGCTTAGTTATTCTTCCCGGTGGGAGATCACCAGAGCGGCTAGGCAACTCGCCCAAGAGGTCTTGGAACAGAAAATAAACCCCAATGATATAACCGAGGCTATGGTCTCGGACCACTTGACGACCAAAAATATCCCCGATCCCGATCTTTTGATACGGACCGGAGGAGAGAAACGCATCAGTAACTTCTTGCTATGGCAGTTGTCATATGCTGAATTCTTCTTTACGGATGTGTTTTGGCCGGATTTCAGAGAAGAAGAGTTGTATGAGGCTATATTGTATTACCAGCAACGTGAGCGTCGTTTCGGTAAGACAAGTGAGCAATTAATCTTATAAACAATAGCTGTTATATGTACAAAAGAATAGTGCTGTTTTTTATTTGCTTGGGTTTCGCTTGCGGTGCGTTTGCCCAAGAAATAGACACTACCCAAGTTGAGGCGCCGGCAGAAGTGCCGGTCATTTCGTACTCGTTAGCTCCGAAGAAATACAAGATCGCGGATATAAAGATTACGGGTATCAAGAATTATGATGATTTTGTGTTGATCGGCTTCTCGGGCTTGTCGGTAGGCGATGAGATTACCGTGCCGGGGGAAGAGATCACTACAGCAGTGAAGCGTTTTTGGAAACATGGCTTGTTTTCGGATGTGAAGATCTTGGCAACGAAGATCGAGGGCGACCAGATTTGGCTGGAGATCCAGCTGAAGCAGCGTCCGCGTATCTCGCAAGTCAATTACCACGGGATCAAGAAAGGCGAGCGTGAGGACTTGGAGGCGAAGCTGGGTTTGAAGAAAGGTTTTCAGGTGACACCGAACGTCATGGACCGTGCCAAGATCGTGATCCAGAAGTTCTTCGATGGCAAAGGCTTTAAGAACGTGGATGTCGAGATCGAGCAAAAGGACGATCCCGCGAACGAGGGCGAGGTGATCGTGGATATCAATATCGATAAGAATGAAAAGACCAAGATCCATCGTATCTATTTTGAGGGTAACGAAAAACTGACCGCCCGGGAGTTGAAGAAGGCGATGAAGAAGACGAACGAGAAGTTTAGCTTGCCGAACGACTGGAAAACCAGTATCATGGAGATGTTCAGCACGAAGAAGTTCACGACTGAGGAATATGAGAACGATAAGAAAAATATAATCGCTAAATATAACGAGCATGGTTATCGCGACGCCGTATTGTTGTTTGATAGCGTAGCGAACTTTAACGAGAAGAAGGTAGATATCTTCTTGAAAGTGGATGAAGGTGAGAAATACTATTTGAAAGATATTCGCTTCGTGGGTAATACGCAATATTCTACGGACTATTTGATGGCCGTGTTGGGTATGAAGCCAGGCGAGGTGTATAATCAAAAGAAATTGAACGAACGTTTGAGTACGGATGATGATGCCGTTTCGAATGTCTATTTTAATAACGGTTATTTGTTCTTCAACGCCGATCCGGTAGAGGTGGATGTAGCGAATGACTCTATCTCGTTAGAGATCCGTATCCAAGAGGGTCCGCAGGCGACGATCAACCGTATTATCATTAATGGTAATGACCGTTTGTATGAGGATATCGTTCGCCGTGAGTTGCGTACCAAGCCGGGTATGTTGTTCAGCCGTGACGACTTGATGCGTTCCGTTCGTGAGTTGGCCCAGATGGGACACTTCGACCCGGAAAACATGAATCCGGTGCCGCTGCCTGATCCTGAGAATGGAACCGTGGATATTGAGTATAACTTGGTTTCCAAGGCGAATGACCAGATCGAGTTCTCCGCTGGTTGGGGACAGACGGGTGTGATCGGTAAGTTAAGTTTGAAGTTTACGAACTTCTCTATGAAGAACTTCTTGAACCCGAAAACCTATAAGGGCATCATCCCGCAAGGTGAGGGACAGACATTGACCTTGAGCGGCCAGACGAACGGGCGTTACTATCAGGCTTACAGCATCTCCTTCATGGATCCTTGGTTCGGCGGTAAACGACCGAATACATTGTCTGTCAGCGCTTATTTCTCAAAGCAAACCGATATCAGTAGCAATTACTTGACCAATTCCGGTTATGGTTATGGCTATCCGGGCTATGGCTATGGTTATCCCGGTTATTATGGGGGCGGTTATGGCTATGGTAGCAACTATTACGGCAACTATGGTTACAATAATAGTTATGAGTATGCTTACGACCCGGATAAGTCTATCATGATGTTCGGTTTAGCGGCTGGTTATGGTAAACGCTTGAATTGGCCGGATGACTACTTCCAGTTCATGGCGACGTTGAACTATCAGCTGTATATGATGCATGATTGGGATTATTTCTTGGTTAATAACGGAAATTGCCATAATATCAACTTGGAGTTGATGTTGCAACGTAACTCTATCGATAACCCGTTGTATACTCGTAAGGGTTCACAATTTATGCTGTCCGTAGCGGCTACGCCTCCTTATTCTTTGTTTGATAATAAGGATTATGGAGCGATGTCAAGCTCAGACCCGGATAAATATAAATTCATCGAGTATCATAAATGGAAGTTCAAAGCGAAGATATTCTCTCCGTTGGCTCCGTTGACCGTGAAACGTACGCCGGTATTGATGACCCGTGTTGAGTATGGTTTCTTAGGTACTTATAATAAAAATAAGAAGTCTCCGTTCGAGACCTTCTATATGGGTGGTGACGGTATGAGTGGTTACTCCAGTACCTATGCTCAGGAAACGATCGGTTTGAGAGGTTATGAGAATGGTAGTATCGCCGGTAATGGTGGTTACAACTCTTATGGATACGCTTATTCTCGTTTGGCTATGGAGTTGAGATATCCGTTCTTGCTGGAGCCTTCCTCTACGATCTACGGATTGGTATTTGTGGAGGCTGGTAACGCTTGGACTGATTTGAAGAATTTTAATCCGTTTAACTTGAAACGTTCCGCTGGTGTCGGTGTCCGTATATTCTTGCCGATGATCGGTTTGATGGGACTCGACTGGGCTTATGGTTTCGACGAGCCGAATTATGGATCTAATAGTAAACGTAGCGGTAGTAACCTGCACTTTATCATCGGACAGGAATTCTAAAATATAGATCGGGTATAGCTTCGTATGTAGAGACGGGGCGTGTTCCGTATGTGGAGACGGGGCACGCCCCGTCTCTACATTTAAATAAATACTTTTAACGAATATTGGTAGGCTGTAAGTAAACCCTCTGTTATATTTGCAGTCATAAAGTAGAACTATAAATAAAGAGAGTATGAAAAAGATTATCACATTGAGCTGTCTGATGTTGCTTTGTTCTTTTGCCGGCATGGCACAGAAGTTCGCTTTAATCGACATGGAATATATATTGAAGAATATTCCGGCTTACGAAATGACCAATGAGCAGTTGAGCCAAGTTTCCAAGAAATGGCAAAATGAGGTGGAAGCGATTCAGCAAGAAGCTCAGAATATGTATAAGAATTATCAGAGCGATCTGGTATTCCTCTCCGCCGAGATGAAAACGAAACGTGAGGAAGAGATCGTGAAGAAAGAGCAAGAGGCGCAAGATCTGAAACGTAAATATTTCGGTCCTGAGGGTGAGTTATATAAGAAACGCGAGAGTTTGATGAAACCGATTCAAGACGAGGTGTATAATGCGGTGAAAGAAATCTCGGAAGACAAGGGATATCAAATTGTTTGGGATCGAGCTTCAGCTATGAGCATTATTTTCGCTTCTCCGAAGATCGATATCAGTAATGAAGTGCTGATTAAGTTAGGATATTCAAAATAAATGCTTACATTTGTGCGCTTTATGCATGAAAAGTGTGAAAGCTTGATTAATAACAAAGTAATTATATAGTAAAAATGAAGAAACTTATTGTTTTATTGTTGATGATTCTCCCGTTGGGAGCTATCGCTCAGGAAGTTAAAATTGCGTTTGTAAAAACTCAAGAGGTGTTTATGGCTATGCCGGAGGTATCTGGTATGGAAAAACAAATGGCAGACTTGAATGAGAAATATAGAGTTGAATTGAAGCAAATGCAAGATGAATACCAAAAGAAATATTCAGACTTCGTAGCGCAGCAAGATTCATTGACAGAAAATATCAAGTTGAGAAGAATGCAAGAGATTCAAGATATCCAAGAACGTATGGATAACTTCGTTCAGGTAGCTCAGCAAGACGTACAAAAGAAACAACAGGAATTGTTGCAACCGATCCAACAGAAGTTGCACGAGGCTATCCAGAAGGTAGGCGAGGAGAAGGGATATACGTATATCATCGATCCGGCAGCTTTGCTTTATACGGGTACTAACGCAGTAGACGCAACTCCGTTTGTTCGTACGAAACTCGGTTTGTAATTAGCGAGAAAATTTATTCTATAGAATAAAAGAGGGGGTGTTTTCCGAAAGGATTGCACCCTTTGTACTTTATAAAAGAAGGTTTCTGATATGTTTCCACAAACTCCCGGTCCGATCGGTCTTTTTGACTCAGGTTATGGCGGACTTACGATTTTCGATAAGATCCATCAGTTGATGCCCGGTTATGATTACGTTTATCTGGGCGATAACGCACGTTCTCCTTATGGAACCCGTTCGTTCGAGGTCGTTTATCAATTTACCCGTCAGGCGGTATCGCGCTTGTTTGAGTCGGGTTGCCAATTGGTGATCTTGGCTTGTAATACGGCATCCGCGAAAGCGCTTCGTACGATCCAACAAAAAGACTTGCCTACATGGGATCCCAATCGTCGTGTATTGGGAGTCATCCGTCCTACAGTTGAGTTAGTGGATACGATCAGCCGTACTAAACATATCGGTATCGTAGGTACGAGCGGTACGATTACGTCCAATTCTTATACGATAGAGATCGGCAGGATGTACCCACATATCCAAGTGACAGGCGAAGCTTGCCCCATGTGGGTTCCTTTGGTGGAGAATAATGAGTTTAATTCTCCGGGAGCGGATTATTTCGTGAAAAAGTATATCGACCATCTATTATCCGTAGATCCGCAAATCGATACGCTTATCTTGGGATGTACTCACTATCCCCTTTTGATGGATAAGATCCGTGCTTTTCTTCCTTCCGGAATCACTCTATTCTCGCAAGGCGAGCATGTAGCGGAGAGTTTGCGAGATTATTTAGGGCGTCACCCGGAAATGGATCGTAAACTCACGAAGGGAGGAAGTTGCCGTTTTCTTACCACGGAGTCGGCAGAGAAGTTTTCTGAGGCGGCCTCTATCTTCATGAATACTCCGGTTTCGGTTTCCCAGATCGAGCTATAACGCCCCTAGGCCCTATGAGGGAGATGTATATGAACGCTATTTATACTTCCCTCCTTCTTTATGAATACTTGAAAGATATCGGATGAATTCATTTGAATATCTAGTATAATTCTACAGATCACGCCGTGAACTCTACAGACCAAGGCTTGATCTATACAAACCAAGGCGTGGTCTGTACGTACCATACCGTGATTTATGAAATAGAATAAGGAGCGAGAATGTATAGGTATAGAAAGAAATAGGTATAATACCTTATCCTAGCCTAAATTCTTGCCGGATGTCTGTCTTCTACAGAAAAGTCAGACGTTCCCTTATTGGATGCTCTTTCCGAAAGGCGCCAAGGCTAAAGCTGCCATCTTAAAATGTTGCATGCCGAAAGGGATGCCGATGATCGTGATACATAGCAAAAGGCCGAATCCCAGATGCGTAAGGCAAATCCAAAAGCCTCCGACGAATATCCAGATCACATTCATGATAAGTGACAGGCATCCTCCGGAATTCCCCTCGTCTACGACACGGCTGCCAAAAGGCCATAAAGCCAGTATCGCTAATTTTAAGGTCTGGAGGCCAAAAGGTATACCAATGATCGTTATCATTAGTATTAGGCTGGATATCAGATATTCTACACTTGTTATAATCCCTCCGAAGAGTAACCATATTATATTCCCCAAGAATTTCATACGCTAGTTATTTAAATGGTTGATACTATCTTTCTCATATATAACAGATGCTTTACTAACTGTGGCTACATGAAAGCTATCTATTTCCGCCAAGATTTGCCGCTTAACGAAAGCGAAACTATCTCTATAGGCCGGTTTCACCGGTTCAGAAGGGGGAGCTTCCATTTTTAGCGGATCGATAGGTTGCCCGTTTTTGTGGACACGGAAGTCTAGATGCGGTCCGGTAGAGAGTCCGGTGGAGCCTACATAAGCGATCTCTTGGCCTTGTTGCACATGGCTGCCTACTTGGATTCCTTTGGCGAAGCGGCTTAAGTGCATATAAGTCGTGGTGTATACGGAGTTATGTTTCACTTTCAGGAAATTGCCCCCGCCGTTTTGATATCCCTTGGCGATAACTGTACCAGCTCCGATGCTGCGTACCGGTGTACCGGCCGGTGCCGCGTAATCAACCCCATGATGCGCCCGGTATCGTTTGAGGATCGGGTGGAAACGAGCGTTCGTAAAACGGGATGTGATCCGGAAAAAGTCTAATGGTGCTTTCAAGAACGCTTTGCGAAGGCTGTTCCCTTCCTCATCAAAGTATTCGAAGATACTGTCTTGGGTGAAAGGAATCGCCACGAAATCCTTGCCTTGATGCGTAAAGATAGCCCCCTCGATAGAGGCGATGCTCAAGGCGGTGGTATCGTCGATGTAAGCCTCATTGTATAGAACCTTGAAGGAGTCTCCATCCTTGATATCGAAGAAATCGATTTGCCAAGCGTACACGTCCGATATCTTGATCGCCAGATACGGATCACCTCCGTTGGCCTTGATCACGTTCCATAGGGAAGAGTTTAATACTCCTTCCGTATATTTTTTCTTGAGGGTGATCGGCTTATTAAATTCATAGGCGTTGATCGTATCTCCGGTCAAGTCGATTACGGCATAATCGGTCAGCGACTTGGCGAAGGCGATATATCGGATCGTCTCCAAGGAATCTACCGTGGAAAATGTGTAATAATGCATGCCGGCTCGCAGTTTCGTCGGATCGAGGACATGGGTGGATGCCCTGCTGATACTGTCTGCTTTCAAGGCCGTGAAGCCCAGCCCGGAGAAGATGGAGGCGGGATTATCCCCGTTTTTCATCAAATACTCTTTTACGTCCAAGGAATCGATACAGATGCCGTATTGATACAGATGTTGTGAGCTATCCACCCACAGCGTATCCATGTCTGCGTCTTCCGTGGGCTGTTGGGGCTGTTTGCAGGAGAAACAACTCATCAACATGGCTAATACGATACATATAGGTAGTTTCTTGTCCATTTGTCTTCGTTTGTTCATCAAAAATTATTCAACCGGATACAAACTTACGGAAAATAATAGAAATAGCGAAACCTATTTAGCGTAAAGCTTTGTACCTTCGCGGACTCGTAAAAAGGTGTTTAGGTAGAAAGCAGATCAATGGACATGTATAGACTATTCCGTGCCCCGAGAGGGCTGAGAGGCAAATTATTTAAATTAACAGGGCCTATCTTTCTGGAAACCTTGCTGATGTTGACTTTAGGCGTGGTGGATACGCTTATGTTGAGCCATCATTCCGATAATGCGGTGGCAGCGGTAGGTGTGGTTAATCAATTGCTGAACATGGTATTTCTGCTGTTCAATATTACCACGACCGGAACGTCTGTCATGTGCGCCCTCTATTTTGGGGCGAAAGATAATAAGAGTTTTATTCAGGTGTTAGGAACCTCCTTGTTGTTTAACGCCGGCGTAGGTTGCTTGATCAGCTTGATGCTTTTCTTGTTCGGTAGGGAGATGTTGGTCCTGATGGATATCCGTCCGGATCTGATGCCGGACGCTGAGACTTATATGCACATTGTCGGAGGGTTCGGCTTCTTCCAAGCGGTTAGTTTTACGATATCGGCGGTGCTCCGTGCGGCGAACAAGCCGAATTACGCGATGCAGGTGACCTTGCTGATCAATGTATTGAATGTGTTTGGAAATTATGCGTTGATATTTGGCCATTTCGGTTTCCCTGCCCTCGGTGTACAAGGAGCGGCTATCTCTACCTCTGTTTGCCGGGGAGTGGCGATGACACTTTTGTTTATCATGCTGTTCAAGCGGTTGGTGCCTCGTATCCCTTTGGCTTATTTCCGTCCGTTCCCGTTTCAGAAGTTGAAAGATGTGTTGAAGATCGGTTTACCTTCGGCAGCGGAACAAATCTCGTATGATGCCTCGCAGGTGACGATTGTCTACTTTATCAATATGCTGGGTAATGAGTACTTGACAGCTCGTGTTTATGTGATGAATATCGTAATAATCGGCTATATCTTTTCTTTGTCGATCGCGCAAGCTACTTCTATTTGTACCGGCAATTTGGTGGGCGCGAGGAAGAAGCAAGCCGCTTATTTATTGAGTTGGTATGCTTGGAGGAGGTCGTTGCTGATTACGTTAGTCGCTAGTACCGGGGTTTATCTGCTGGGACGTCCTTTATTGGGGATATTTACTGAGAATCAAGCGATTATAACGATCGCGATGGGAGCCTTGCTGGTAGATGTACTCTTGGAGCAAGGGCGGGCCACGGTACTGCTGTTCTTATTCTGCTTGCGTTCGGTAGGCGACGTCGTGGTCCCGGTAATTATCGAGTTATTCTGTATGTGGTTCTTTGCCGTGTTCTGCGGGTATATGTTCGGTATCGTGTTCGGATTAGGCTTAGCGGGGATGTGGTTCGCTTTTGCTTTGGACGAGTGTTCCAGGGGAGCGGTACTCTGTTTGCGGTGGCGAACGCAGAAGTGGAAAAAGAGGATGTTAATCAAGAATCCTGTTAATATAAGCTAAAACAGGGTGCTCTTGGGAACATTTCGCCTTCTATTTGCGTCTTACTAATTACAATAGATATTTTATAAAAGATTATGATGAAGATGAAAAAGGTATTGTTTTATGCGTTTTTGCTTCCCGCTTTCGTTGGGATGATGTTTTCTTGTTCAGACGTCAAGACAGATGTGAAGAAGTTGGAAGGTAAATGGAATGTGGTAGAAGTGAAAGGTGAGAAAGTCTTGGAAGAAGGCCTGCCGCAGATGGACTTCAATATGGCTGAGAAGAAATTACATGGAAATACAGGCTGTAATTTATTCAATACGACGATCACGTTAGATCCGGAAGATGTATCTTCTATTACGATCGCTCCGGGCGCTACGACGATGATGGCTTGTCCGAATATGGATTTGGAGACGAGCGTGCTTCAATCGATGGATCAGGTTCGTTCCGTGAAGGCCGGAAAAGATGAGAATGAGATGTTGCTGGTAGACCAAGATGGTAATGTATTATTAGTATTGGAGAGAAATTAATGCGAAAAGGTCTTTTTTATATTTGCCTGCTTTTGGTAGGCGTCGGTTTGTTCGCCGGCTGTAAATCCAAGAAAGCGGTGGTAGCTTCTTTCTCGGATCTGGATGGTGAATGGGGTGTCGTGGAGATGAACGGTAAGACGTTGAATCCCGAGGAGACTCATCAGGTTTTGGTGTTCGACGTGGCTCGTCAAGGGCTTTCGGGAAATGCCGGTTGCAATCGGTTGATGGGGAAGATCGAATATAATGATGCTTATAGAAATATCATTAAGTTCCCACAGGTAGCGACTACCCGAATGGCTTGCCCGGATATGAGCGGCGAACGTGAGTTGCTGGAAGCGCTTAATAAGGTGGTGCGCTTTGAGGCACAGGGTGAGGCGGCTCCTGTTACGGAAATCGCTTTGTTCGGGACCAATAATGATAAGTTGTTGGTGATCAAAAAGCAAAAATAAAATCACCCAGTTGTAGAGACGGGGCACGCCCCGTCTCTACAACTGGGTATTAATATTTGAAACTATAACGGAATCCTGCCTTAAACCAAATACCCGGTTGGGGGATATTTCCCAGATCATAATAAGTGGAATTGAGCAGATTATTTAATTCCGCATATAGATTTAACCGCTGATATTCCCAATTTACTTTCATATCTACTAAGCAATAAGGAGAGTAAGGTTCCTCATAAGCCGGCTTAAGATTCTCGTATTTAGTATAACTACCTGCCCGGTCTTGCCAACGGACATACCAAGTGGCCGAAAAACCTTTCCAGATAGAATGGCTTAATTGAGCCGTGAACTTGTGCTTCAGATAATCTAACGCATAATTCGATATATACCCCTCACTATCCTTGTCTTGATGGATAAACGCATATCCCAGTTCTATTTTCCGGATAAAGAACCGTTCGTTGCCCAGTTCCCTCGGTAATAAACTCAGGTTAGTCTCGAAACCAAGGTTATCGACTTTTGTCAGATTTCGGCTTTCCCAGATATCTTCCGGTTTCTCTTTCACCCAATCGATCATGTTCTTGCCTTTTCGGTAAAAACCGGCTATATGAGCCCGGAGGAAGTAAGTGTTGTATTTCAGTCCGACCTCGAAAGCCTCGCTTTCTTCCGGTTTTAGGTCCGGATTTCCTTTATTCGTCTTACCCTCATAATAAAGATCGGTGAAAGTCGGCATGCGCAATGCCCGGTTCCAGCTCCCATACAGACGGACATTGTCCCCGATACGGTAACTGGCATCTATTCCCGGATAGAAATGAATCCCTTCGTTTAAGGCCGAATTATAGTTTGCCAAGACCCCGACTGACAACGTGAAGCGGCGTAATAATACGTTATGCTCAAGAAAGTAGCTGATGTTACTTCGGTTATCGCTTTTTAGATATTGCCCCTCTTTCTCGAAAGGAACATCCTGCGGTTCCTTCATCGGCTTGCCTAATACATTACTCTTTACTCCCTCGTTTCGGAATTCCACGCCCATACTGGTTCTTCCTAGTTTCCACTGTGTCGTGGCGTTGAGGTTGGCTCCGAATACTTCCGTCTCATGGTAATTATGCCCGGTATACCAATCGGCGGGATCGCTACGGAACAACTCGTACCGGTCGAAATGTCGGGTCCAGTATACCTTGGGGGTGAACTTGATTTTGCCATGTGTTTCTCCTCCGGCGGAGAGGAAGAAGCGGCGAGTCTTGTCGTATTGGTTGGGATAGGAAGCGGAGTAGAAGCTATTCGCTCCATAACCTTTGTCGTTGTATCCGGCTTGGAATTGGAAATCGGCCTCCTCGCTTTTAAGTTCCGATTGCCAAAAAAGATTTAATTGTTTGAAGTCCGTATTGTCTATATACCCTCCGGACGAGGCATACCCTGCGGAAAGGCGCTGTCCGAAATGAGTGGTCGCGTGATTGATGGCAGCCTCCAGTTTCCAGAGCTTATGCATTCCGGCGTAATTGTCGGTCGAGATCCTGTTCTCTTTTCCTGTTTTCGTGATGATATTGATCGCTCCGGCGAAAGCGCTGGCCCCGAATATACGGGAAGAAGGGCCGGATACCACCTCGATGCGCTCTATGTCCGAGAGATTCACCGGGAGGTCAAAACTATAATGGCCGGTTTGTGGGTTGGAGAGGTTGACCCCGTTTAAGAGAACCGCTATTTGGTCGAACGTCCCTCCCCGGATGGAGATATCGGCTTGGGTGCCTCCTTCTCCTCGTTGCCGGACGTCTATTCCCGCGGCATATTCTAAAAGATCTTGGATACTGGTGACAGGCGCCGCCGCGATCTCACGGGCGGGAATGACTGTCACGATCTTGGTCGCTTGGTTCCGTGCGATAGGCGCACGGGAGGCGGTAACTTCTACCTCTTCCAGCTCTACGGAAGCTTCCTCGCCGGTCCGGTTAGGCTCGATTACCTTTTGGGCTTGCGCCGTGTCGGGCAGGGCGAATAGTAACGTGCTTGCTGTTACGACTCCAATGTTAATGACTTTGTGCATACTCCGGAACGCGGCGTAACGTTTCCGGTCGAATCGGCGGAAACGTACGGCGACTTGGGTATGCGATTCCCAATAATTCATTCGTTCTTATTTTTTATTTTGAGTAGGATAGTCCGGATAAAGTAAATACTTTTTACGCATGGCCTTGTATTGATCCAGCTCGGGTTTCCAACTTTCCCGGATCTCTTTCTCGGATAAGCCCCTTACGATCTGGTAGCGGAGCTGCTTCGTGCCTGCCAATAAATCGAACCAGTTCGGACGGGAGAAGAAAAAGGCTTGATCCTTTCCCGCTTTATTGTAGAAGTCGAGGAAGAATCGCAAGGTTAATCCTCCTTCGAACGGATATTCCCGCAGATCGATGCCGTAACATACTTTATCCTTTTGCAAGGGATTGGTATCGAATCCGGGCAAGGAGGTCGGGGTAAAAGTGAAATCCCCGTATTTAGGGTCCGGGAAACCTAGTACTTGAAACGGATAATAGGTTCCTCTTCCCACGCTAACGTTCGTAGCCTCAAAAAAGCAAAGCGACGGATACAGGCGGATAGACTGGTCATTCGGGAGGTTCGGAGAGGGCTTGACCGGCAACCAATAGGGATCTCCGTGTTTCCAATTCTCCATCTTTACGATCTTTAACCGGCAGGTATCGGGCGCACTTTTCAGCCAGCCTTCCTTATTGATCATCCATGCCAATTCCCCTACGGTCAAACCGTGCAAGATCGGGAGCGGATCGACACCGACGAAAGACTCGAATCCTTTCTGGCGGATCGGTCCGTCTACGAAGTCATTCGGGTTCGGGCGGTCCAACACGATAAACTCTTTGTTGTTTTCGGCGCAGGCTTCCATCACGTAATGCATCGTGCTGATATAGGTATAGAAACGGGCACCTACATCTTGTATATCGAAAACAATCACGTCGAGGTCATCCAGTTGCTCGGCGGACGGTTTCTTGTTTTTCCCATAAATAGAGATGATGGGGATGCCTGTTTTCAAGTCCCGGCTGTCTTTTATCTCCTCTCCGGCATCACCGGTTCCCCGGAATCCATGTTCCGGAGCGAACACCTTCTTAACGTCTACGCCTTCCGCTACTAGCGCATCTAATAAATGAATCTGCCGCTTTTCCAAAATGGAAGTCTGGTTGACCACTAATCCTACCCGCTTGCCCTTCAGTAAACGAGTGACGACATCCATCCGCTCGGCACCTAGCTTTAACGGGGCGTTTTGTGAATAGACCGTTGGCGTCAGGCTAAAAAGTATGACTAGAAATATAAAGATCTGTTTCATTACATATATAATAACTGTATACTAACCGCAAAAGTACGAAATGTTTTTCACAGAAAGTTTATACTTTTGAGGCGAATAACAGACAATACTAAGAATATGAATGTAAAAACACTTTTTTATGCGGTAGCCTTCTTGAGTTTGTCGTGGGCGTCTTTCACCTATGCGCAAGATGTCCTGCCGGAATATACGCAAGCACGCCGTTTCGCCCCGTCGAATGCGGAACAGTTACTTTTCTCTTATACCCTTACCCCCAATTATTTTAATAATAGTGACAAATTCTGGTACGAGTATAAGACGAGTGAGGGGACAAACTGGTATCTGGTGGACCCCGATTCGAGAAATAAACGATTATTATTCGATCGGGATGAGTTGGCGGCACAGATAAGCGAGATCGTGAGAGAGCCTTTTACCGGACAACAACTTCCTATCGAGGATTTACGCTTAAAGGAAGATGATCGCACGTTTACTTTCTCGATAAAGGGTACGAACGGGAACTATTTTTTCTCGTATGATTATCCGTCCTCCCGGTTGACTCGGATTACGAAAGACGAGATTCCTGCTAAAATCCGTTGGGCGAATATATCGCCGGATAAAAAGCGGGTCGTCTTCGCGAAAGATCTGAATCTGTATGTCATGAGTTATGAGGATTATGAGAAAGCCGTGAAGAATCCGGAGGATAAGACGATATCCGAGATCGCCTTGACTACGGATGGCGAAAAAGATTTTGGCTTTGGTATGCCCCGGACCTTCTTGAATACCGATACTTTATGTGACCATAAGCGGAAATATGTAATGGGGAACTGGTCTCCCGATGGTCGTTATTTCGTCGCGACTTTGTCGGATCAACGTGAGGTGCAAGATTTATGGGTGATTAACTCGATCGCCAAACCTCGTCCTACACTTGAGACCTATAAATATCAGATGCCGGGAGAGGCGGGTTCTCCAATCGTTCATTTATATCTCTTTGATTTGGAAAATGCCGGAAAGCGGAAAGAAATCCGGGTGGATTGTTTTAAAGATCAAATAATTAATCTAGCCTCCAAACCGGATAAGGAGCGTACGGGACTCACTCGGAACTCGATCTGGTTGGGAGATAACCAGACCTTCTATTTGACCCGTGTCAGCCGGGATATGAAACGGGTGGATATCTGTTCGTATACGATCGGGGAGGATTCGGTAAAAGCGATCATTGAGGAACGTCTAAATACCTCTATGGAAACCCGCCCGCTAGCGATGACCGATAATGGTAAGGAATTGATCCATTGGAGCGAACGGGATGGTTGGGCGCATCTGTATCTATATGACGCGCAAGGAAATTTGAAAAACCGTATCACCAAAGGACCTTGGCATGTGGACGCCATCGTAGACGTGGACAGTAAGAATCGAGTCGTTTACTTCAAGGCGAATGCCCGGGAAAAGGGAGATACGACTCCTTATTACGAGCATTTGTATCGGGTGAATCTGGATGGTTCGGGCTTAAAGCTGATTACTCCGGGCGATTATTTCCACCTGGTCTCTATGGATAAATCCATGCGATATATCGTGGATAACTATTCTCGTGTCAATACGATCCCGGCTACGGCATTGTATGATAACCAAGGTAACCGATTGATGACCTTGGAGGAGAGTGACTTCTCCCAATTATTCATGGCAGGTTATAAATTCCCTGAGCCTTTTTCGGTAAAGGCGGCCGACGGGGTGACCGATTTGTATGGTGTCATGTATAAGCCTTTTGATTTTGATTCCACGAAAGTATATCCGGTCATTAACTATGTATACCCCGGACCGCAACAGGAGGGAACTTTCTTTCGCTACATCCCGATGAATCCTCGTACGGATCGTTTGGCGCAAGCCGGATTTGTCGTGGTGTGCATGGGACATAGGGGAGGGCATCCCAGTCGCTCCAAGTGGTATCATAATTATGGATATGGAAATTTGCGTGATTATCCGATGGCGGATCATAAAGTAGCTATTGAGCAGTTGTGCGCTCGATATAAATTCATGGATATCAACCGGGTCGGCATACACGGACACTCCGGTGGCGGTTTCATGTCTACAGCGGCTATGCTGCTTTATCCGGATTTCTTTAAGGTAGCGGTATCTTGTGCCGGCAATCATGACAATAACATTTATAACCGGTGGTGGGGAGAGAAACATCATGGGGTAAAGGAGATCACGGATGATATGGGAAATATCTCGTTCGATATTCGCATCCCGACCAATCAGGAATTGGCGAGGAATTTGAAAGGCCATCTGTTATTGATCCATGGCGATATCGATAATAATGTGCATCCGGCGAATACCATTGTTGTCGTGGACGAGTTGATCAAGGCTGGCAAACGCTTTGATATGTTGATCGTACCGGGAAAACGTCATCATTTTGATGACTATAATGAGTATTATTACTGGCGGATGGTCGATTACTTCTCTGAGTATTTGAGAGGCGAACGGGAAACAGGTGCGGATATAAAAGATTTGAAACTGGGCAATTGGTTTCAGGGGTATCAGTGATGAGAAGTAGTATATGTGAGAGAGATTGTTTATTTTTGTCTCGCAAAAAAATAAATAGGATGAAACCTCTTGATATAATAAAGAAATATTATCCGGAAAGTTCGGATGCCTACCGGATTTTGGTGACTCATAGCCGCAGCGTGGCGGATAAGGCATTAGCATTGGCCCGTTTGCATCCGGAGATGAATCTGGATCTGACTTTTATTGAGGAAGCGGCGATGTTGCATGACATAGGGATCTTTTTGTGTAACGCACCGGATATCGATTGCCATGGGGAGGCCGATTATATCTGCCATGGCTATCTGGGAGCCGATTTAATGCGGAAAGAGGGGTATCCTCGCCACGCCTTAGTTTGCGAGAGGCATACGGGAACGGGGCTTTCGCTTGCCATGATCGAGGAACGGAACCTGCCTGTTCCACATCGGGATATGCGTCCCGTGTCATTGGAAGAACAATTGATCTGTTTCGCTGATAAATTCTTTAGCAAGACTAAATTGACGAAAGAGAAACCGGCTGATAAGATAAAACAGAGCTTATCCAAGTATGGAAATGAGACAGTTGAGCAGTTTGAACACTGGTGTAAACTCTTTTTAGGGGAATAAAAGCATAAGGGCTCGTTTATTTATTATACATTTGCACGCTGTAACACACTGCAAAGAACGAAGTAATGTTTTTGATATATAGAGTCCTAATCATTCTATTCGTTTTCCTCTTGGGAGGCTTGGGCGTGCAGGCGCAGGAGATTGTCGCTCCTGCCGATAGCTTGGCGCAGACTGATTCTCTCTTGGTGGCTCCTACGGATAGTACAACGTTAGCGGGAGATTCGATTCCAGAAAAGCAGACCGGGCTAGATGCTCCGGTCAGTTATCAAGCGACCGATTCTATCGTGATGACGGCTGGCAACTGGGCATATCTTTACGGGGAAGGCGATGTCAAATACCAGAATATCGAGCTGCAGTCCGAATTGATTGAGATGAATATGGATAGTAGCATCGTGTTCGCTAAGTTTGGACTCGACTCTATCGGGCAGGAGTTTGGCTATCCGTTGTTTAAGGAGGGCGATCAGCAGTATGAGTCGAAGACGATGCGGTATAATTTTGGTACCAAGAAAGGATATATCACGGACGTGATTACCCAGCAGGGCGAAGGGTATGTTACCGCCGGGCGAACGAAAAAGATGGAAGGGGATATCTTGAACATGGTGGGTGGTAAGTATACGACCTGCGACGAGCATGAGCATCCTCACTTTTACATCCAGATGACGAAAGCGAAGGTGCGCCCGAAAAAGAATATCGTAACGGGTCCGGTCTATCTGGTCTTGGAGGACGTGCCGTTGTATCCGATCGGGTTACCTTTCTGTTTCTTCCCGTTCTCGAGTACATATTCATCCGGTATTATTATGCCGACTTTCGGAGACGAGTCTACCAGAGGTTTCTTCTTGCGTGACGGTGGATATTATTTCGCCTTGAGCGATTATATGGACTTGGCTTTGTTGGGAGAGATTTATACCAAGGGATCTTGGGGATTGTCGGCCAAGTCGGCTTACCGCAAACGTTATAAATTCTCGGGCAGTTTTAATGCTTCTTATTTGGTGACGAAATTGGGAGATAAGGGCTTGCCAGACTATAATTTATCCAAGGACTTCAAGGTTAACTGGACGCATACGCAAGACCCTAAGGCGAATCCTTATCTGTCTTTCTCGGCGAGCGTAAACTTCTCGACCTCTTCGTATGACCGTAATAATCAGAACAGTTTATACCCGAATGCGAATGGATATGCCGATGTGAACCAGAATACGAAGAGTTCATCCATCAACGTAACGAAACGTTTCCCGAATAACCCGTTCACGATCTCCGGTACGATGAGTATAAACCAGACGACCCGTGACTCTTCTATCGCCGTAACCTTGCCTAGCATGACGGTTACGATGAGCCGTATCTTCCCTTTCAAGCGGAAACATCCGGTCGGGAAGGAGCGTTGGTACGAGAAGATCTCCATGAGTTATTCCGGTACGTTTAGTAATAGTATAACGACAAAAGAAAACTTATTATTCAAATCGAATTTGATCAAAGATTGGCAGAATGCTATGCAGCACTCGATTCCGGTAAGCGCTACATTCTCCGTGCTCAAGTACTTGAATATTTCTCCCTCTTTCAATTACAAGGAACGTTGGTACACCAGCAAGATCGAACAGGAATATGATACGCAGAAACAGGCTTTGGTAGCCCGCGACACTACGTATGGTTTTTATCGTATTTACGATTTTAACGCTTCTATCTCTGCGTCTACTACCTTGTATGGTTTTTATAAACCGTTGCCATTCTTGGGTAATAAGGTTGAGATGATCCGTCACCGCTTCGAGCCGTCTATTACGGTAAGCGCCCAGCCGGACTTCGCTTCTTCTCGTTTTGGTTTTTATGAGACTTATGTATATCAAGACGCGAATGGTGAGGATCGTGAATATACGTATTCTCCGTTCGCTCATAATATGTATGGCGTTCCGGGAACGGGAAAACAAGGAAATATCAGTTTTGACGTAAATAACAATATCGAGATGAAGGTGCGTTCGGATAAGGACTCTACTGGATTCAAGAAAATTAGTCTGATCGATAAGCTGTCGTTAGGCATGAGTTATAATATGGCGGCGGATTCATTTAAGTGGAGTGACTTGAGTGTCGGTTTACGTTTGAAATTATCCAAGAGTTATACGTTGAACTTGAATGGTCAGTTCGATACCTATACGTACGATGAGAATGGGCGGCGTGTCGATATTCCCCGTTGGAAAGCAGGAAAGGGTATTGGTCGTTTGAGAGGGACTAGCACCAGTTTTTCTTATACATTTAATAATGATACGTTTAAGAAGTTGTTTGGAGGAGGTGATAGTTCATCGGATAAATCTGGGAATCAATCGGCATCCACGGATCCGAATGCAGATCCGGATGGCTTGAACCCGGATGCAGGAGGAGAAGGCGAGAACAAGGAAAGTGGTGGCCGTCTGTTGGGCAAAAAGAAAGAGACCGGTGAGACAGATGCCGATGGCTATTTAATTTCCAAGATTCCTTGGAGCCTCTCGTTTAGTTATGGTTTGAGTTTGCGGTATGGTGATTTTAATCGTTCTAAACTGGAGTATGATTACGCCTTGACTCACTCTTTGAGCTTTAACGGAAATATCCAGCCGACAAAGAACTGGCGTTTTAACTTTAACGCTACTTATGATTTTGACGCTAAGAAGATTTCTTATATGACTTGTAACGTAACTCGTAACTTGCACTGCTGGCAAATGACGGCTAGTTTCGTTCCGGTTGGTCCTTATAAATCCTATACATTCAGTATCGCTGTAAGCTCTGCTTTATTGAAAGATTTGAAGTATGATAAGAGAAGTAATTATAGGGATGGACAGCAGTGGTATTAAGAACCGAAAATTGAGAATTGAAAATTATTGGATTGTATAGCTAATTTTCAATTCTCAATGATCTTACCATTCGATGGGAGTTTGCCCAGTTGCGATTAAATAATCATTGGCTTTGCTGAAATGCTTGTTTCCGAAGAATCCCCGGTAAGCGGAAAGAGGGGACGGATGGGCTGATTTAAGAACCAGATTACGGGATGGATCGATGAAAGCACCTTTCTTTTGTGCGTAGGAACCCCATAATATGTAAACGATATGGCTTCTTTCAGCCGCCAGACGATGAATAACAGCATCGGTAAAGGTCTCCCAACCTCTATTTTGATGGGAACCGGCTTGATGCGCTCGTACCGTGAGCGTGGCGTTTAGCAGTAATACGCCTTGATCTGCCCAACGAATCAAATTGCCGGTTGTTGGAACCGGATGCCCTAAATCATCTTGTATTTCTTTGAATATATTGATGAGGGAAGGGGGGAAAGGTACCCCATCCTGCACGGAGAAACAAAGTCCGTGCGCCTGTCCCGGCTCGTGATAAGGATCTTGGCCGAGGATAACGACCTTCACTTTATCGAACGGGCAGTGCTCAAAAGCGTTGAACATATAAGGACCGGGAGGATAAACAGTACCTTGGCGGTATTCTTGTTTAACGAAATCGGTCAATTGCTTGAAATAATCTTTTTCAAACTCGTCGGCTAACCGTTTTTTCCAGCTTTCTTCAATCTTTACATCCATAATATAATAGTTGGCTGTTAACTAAATAAGCATCATTCCAGCCGCACGTGCTTCCTTGCGCATCTCCTCCGGCCAGATACTTGCCTGTATCTCTCCGATATGGGCCTTACGAAGATAGAACATACACAACCGGCTTTGTCCGATACCACCGCCGATACTTTGCGGAAGTTCACCGCTCAAGAGGCGTTTGTGGAAATATAGTTCCTTTTTCTCCCCGGCTTTGCAAATATCCAACTGGCGTAGCAAGGCTTCCTTATTAACGCGGATACCCATAGAGGATAGTTCCATAGAACGGTTTAGTACATCATCCCAAACCAATAAATCCCCGTTCAATCCGGTTTGTCCGTTCTCGGCGATCGTAGACCAATCATCGTAGTCCGGAGCACGTCCGTCATGCTTCTCTCCATTGCTTAGCGAGCATCCGATACCGATAATGAATACGGCCCCGTATTCCTTGGTAATAGCGTCTTCCCGCTCTTTCGGTGTAAAGGTAGGATATTTTTGTAACAAATCCTCGGAATGGATGAAATGAATCTGTTGGGGGAGCGTCGGGCGGATTTGAGGAAACATCTCGTAAACTAAATATTCGGTACGGACCATAGCGGCATATATGCGACGGACGATTTCCTTGAGGAAATCGATCTTACGTTCGCTTTCGCTCATTACACGTTCCCAGTCCCATTGGTCCACGTATAAAGAGTGTAAATTGCCTAGCTCCTCGTCTGAGCGGATGGCGTTCATGTCGGTGTAAATACCGTAACCTTCTTCAATGTGATAATCGGCGAGTGTCAGTCGTTTCCATTTGGCGAGTGAGTGTACGATCTCTGCTTTAGAGTCGTTTAAATCCTTGATTGGAAAAGTAACGGCTCGCTCAGTCCCGTTGAGATCATCATTGATACCCATGCCCTTAAGTACGAATAACGGTGCGGTTACGCGTCTTAGGCGTAGCTCGGATGAGAGGTTTTGCTGGAAAAAGTCCTTGATCTTCTTGATTCCCATTTCAGTCTGGGATAAGTTAAGTAAGGCTTTATACCCTGCGGGTTTAATAAGATAGCTCATATACTTGTTGTACTTTGTGTTTGTAAAATATGTGCGGCAAAGATAATGATTAATGGCAAAATAACAAGAATATGATCGTTTTTATTTGCAAAATGGCAGAATATACAAAAGACTTATATGCAAAATATCAGAAGTGAAATATTTCTATCCTGTACTTGTTTAAATAAGATATTATATGTACTTTTGCGCAGTCTTTGGCTCGGTAGCTTAGTTGAATAGAGCGTCAGATTCCGGTTCTGAAGGTCGTGGGTTTGAGTCCCACCCGGGTCACGAAGGAAAGGAAGTCTCTTTGATTGAAAAATCAAGGGGGCTTTTTTAGTTTAGCCCCGATTATAAACGGATATTTACTGAACTAACCTTAACTTGATTTTGTTTTATAATCAGAAAGACAGAATGATAAGATTAAAAACAGAAGAGTATGTCAGTAATTTACAAATTTCTTTTTCCAATGAAGCCGGATGGAACGGCTATTTCATTACTATTGTTGGCGCTTCGTTTGCTTTTCGGTGGATTACTATTATCTCATGGGATGCAAAAGTGGACAAATTTCGATAGTATGTCGGCCTCATTTCCTGATCCGTTAGGTGTAGGGCATTCAATATCTTTGGGCCTTGCGATATTTGGGGAGCTTGCTTGCTCCATCGGTTTTATATTCGGGGCCCTTTATCGGCTTGCGATGATCCCCATGATTTTTACCATGGGAATGGCTTTTTTCGTCATCCATGGGAATGACCCATTTTCTTTGAAAGAGTTAGCATTCATTTATTTGGTGGTTTTTATCCTGATGTATATAACGGGACCCGGAAAATTCTCGTTAGATCGTCTGATAGCTGTTCCTCTGTCTCGAAAGCAGAAGTAAGCGTGAATGTGCGGTTGAGAATAAATAAAAAAGTCTGTTAATCTAATGATTAACAGACTTTATTTTCTGTGGGCGTTGACGGATTCGAACCGCCGACCCTCTGCTTGTAAGGCAGATGCTCTGAACCAGCTGAGCTAAACGCCCGAAAGTTGCTTTTTATAAAACAAGAGGTGAAGATGGAGTGGGCGTTGACGGATTCGAACCGCCGACCCTCTGCTTGTAAGGCAGATGCTCTGAACCAGCTGAGCTAAACGCCCGAAAACCTTTCGGTGAAATAATAAATTTAAAGGTGGGCGTTGACGGATTCGAACCGCCGACCCTCTGCTTGTAAGGCAGATGCTC
>ERZ791875.726-NODE-726-length-30510-cov-8.901198_pt1 | contig 30510 bp, 17 predicted proteins | sample MGYA00510278_ERZ791875 | MGnify/ENA primary metagenome ERZ791875 (study PRJEB30046, sample SAMN00792078) | human gut metagenome | study: EMG produced TPA metagenomics assembly of the A metagenome-wide association study of gut microbiota in type 2...
CGGGGACACAAGGATTTTCAGTCCTTTGCTCTACCAACTGAGCTATGGCACCATCCCGATAAAAGCGGTCAGAAGCACGTCTTTTCCGTATTATCGTGGTGCAAAGGTAAACAATCTTTTTTTAATCTGCAAATGCGCCCCGCAATTTTTCCATTTTTTTGCTCACTGGTGTCCATACCCTGCCCGGCGGGCACCGGAGTAAAGCCGCAAGGCAGGCCGGGGCGAAACGGGAGCGAGGAGAACGCAGGCTGACTGCCGGAACAAAGCCGAAGCGGAAAATCAGGCGGAAAGTTTAGGGGAGAGCAGGGAGGAACAGGATAAAAACAGGAAAGGAAGGAGGGAAAAAACGGGGTGCCAAAGCAGGGACAATAAAAAAGGACGGCCCCCTCGGTGGGAGCCGTCCCGGATATACCAGACAGCGGATTACTGGACGATAACCAGTCCGACGGTCAGTTTGGTGTTGTAAGCGTCGCTTGCCAGAGCAATCAGGGCGTATTCGCCGGAAGCAACGTTCGAGAACTGCTTGCTTACGCCGTCGCCGTAGTTGATGGCCGTAGCGGCATCACCCTTGAAGGTCTTGCCCTGGGCATCGAGTATCTCCATCACTTTGGCGGCGTTCTGCTCCTGCGCGTCGATTTCGGAAGCGCTGCTGCCAGCCTCGGCGCGGCGTGCGTCGAAGTCGTTGAGCTGTTCGTCCGAAAGTTTCGTGAAGTCTACGCCCGCACCGCTCAATGCCGACTTGGGCACCAGCGCGTACACCACTTCCTGCACCATGAAGATGGATGCGGAGGGGGTTGCCGACCAGTTGAAAACGATGTTCTTGCCGCTGGACTGCACGGTCTGCACGAAAGCTACCGAAGGAGCGAAGCCGGTCGTCTGCACGGCTGCCGTCCACGATTTCTCGCCGTTACCGTAGACAGCGCATCCCAACACGACGTACTTCGTAGCAGGTGTGCCCTTCTGCGGCGTGGCGAAGCTGCCGCCGTTGTTCATCTGGGCGAGGGCGCTGGTCGAAGTGCCGGCCGAGAATGCCGTACCGTTACCCTCGATCAACTCGAGCATATCGGCATCGGTCACACCCTCCTTGAGCGCTACCTGACCGCCGTCCGAAACGGTGATGTAATTATTGAGCGTGGCGTTCGAAGCAGCCGCCATCATGTAATAGCCGCTCACGATTTCCGTACCGGAAATGGCAGCAACCACGTGCGTATGCTTGTATACGCCGCTATTCGGAATGTTGGTAACAGAAGTCGCGATAGCGAGTTTATTCGGTGCAACCACGGCGTCCGTCGTCATGTCGCTGACCTCCGTCTTGGTGGCGTCGGCGTTCGAAATGCAGGTGATGAGTTTGTAGTCGGTAGCAGGCGCAGCGTCCAGATAGAGTTCGTAGCCGCCCAGCAGCCCCGTGTTGTTCACATCTTCGAGCGCAGCGGCCCCCAGCGCCTTGCCGTTCTCACCGACATAGGCTTCCAGCTCGGCCGGAGTCGACGCATCGCTCAAACCGGCCGCTTCGAAATCGGCTTTCGATACAAATGCATATTTCACACCCGTGATATCGCCGTTTGCGGACTGCAGGTAAAGATTCGCCGAATTGTACGCGAAGTAGCCGGATGCCGGGTTGGGATAAACCCCGAACTCAAGCGTGTAGGCAACCTTGTCGGCTTCGGCATCGGGGTTGTAGATGAACACCTTGATGTCGGCGCCCTTGAACTGCTCGGTCTTGTCGTAGGAGAAAGCCACGGCCGTGTAGGTACCGCCTTCGGTGCCCAAATCCCAAGCCTCTTCGCTGGCCTCTTCGAACCTGAAGGCGGGGTAGTCGCCCTCGTAAGAGCCGTCCTCGATCTTACCGCCGATGCTTTCATAGAGGCTCTGCGCGTACTCGGCACTCATTCCCTCGAAGATCTGTGCGTAAATCGGGTCATAGTTCTGGTACCATGCGCTGGTTCCGGGCTGGATGCCGTTCTGCTTGAGGAAAGCCTCGGTCATTGCAGCGCATTGATCGGCCAGCTGCGGATCGGTTTTCAGCACGGTAGCGTAGTAATACGCCGCATCGTCGTTGGGCGTGAAGCTCAACTTGTGGCTCTTGACGCCCGTCGCCGAAACCGAAGCGCCCAGGTATTCGATCGCTACGGCAGGTTCGGGGTCTTCGACAACCACCGTACCGCTGTGCAGTTCGAGCGTTTCGACGAAGTCACCGAAGTTGCCGGCGTCGACATAGTAAATCAGGCTGAACGAGAAGTTGCGGCCACCGTCCCAGGTGCAGGGATACTGTTCGTAGGATACGCCCGCATACGACGGCACGTCGGACACGTAGACTTTGCCGTAGCTGGAATGGTCGGCACCGATGTACTGACCCGTGATAACGACCGACTTGTCGGCTTTGACCGTGAAGATGATGTTCACGCCGCCGCCCCAGTTGGTCATGCGGAATACGGTCGTACCCTTGGCACGCTCGAGCATGATTTCGTCGTCGTAACCGCTCCACCAGCCGGTATAAGTATAGGTAGCGCCCTGCAGCATCGGTTTGCCGTCAGCACCGATTACATAATCGGCCTCGGTCAAATCCGTCGACAGCAGTTTGCTCGGATCCTTGAGCACATAGCAGGGTTCCCACTCCAGCGTCAGCGTCGTGGTGATGGTCACGCTCGAATATTTCTCGGCGATATCCACGGCACGGGTAGCGGCGCCTTTCACGGGCATGCCCTGCTTGTCGAGGGCCAGCTGCGTGGTGGTGCTCACGAAGTCGTGGTGGTCGCCGACGAAAATCTGGGCCGTGTAGTTCACACCCTTGGCGTAGTTCTCCACGTTGTGTATGGTGACGGGAACCGCCACTTTGTATTCGCCGTCCTTGAACGTAACATACTCGGGAATCTCGTAGAATTCGGCAGCATCCTCGGGCACGACCTGGTCGAGTCCGACGGTCAGGTCGCCCTGTGCGTTCTGGCGAAAGAGGTCGACATAAAGCGTCTGGTTTCCGGTGACCGTCGTGGCAAACTCCTCCGAAACGGTCTTTTGCGTGAAGTAGGCGCTTTCGGCATCTTCACCGCCGGGATTGAACTTCGTGACGGTCTGATCCTTGTCGCATCCGATCGCCGCAAAAAGCACGCCCACCGCAAAAAGTGTCTTAAATATATTTTTCATATTCAGATCCATTTTAAAATTATTGTCCGTTTCTCCTTAATTGGCCGTATCGCCGGTCGGGTTTTGTACGATATTGGGGTTACCGTCCAGCTCTTTCTGCGGCAGCAGCAGGATCCATGCGTACGTATCGGGCGACTGCGTATCGCGTCTGCTGATAAGCGATGAGGGATCGAAATCGGGGTTGTCGGCACTCTCCGTCGCAACGCGCTTGAAGCCCTGGCCCAGACGTTTGATGTCGAACAGGCGGCCGTACTCGCCCCACAGCTCGAGGCGGCGCTGGATGAGAATCTCCTCCAGCAGCGAACCGGTCGTCGAAGCGCCGTCGCTGCCCGGGGTCAGCGTCGTGATGTTGTTACCCGACTTGGTGGTACCCGTGTAGGCGGGGTCGCGCTTGGCCATGAGTTTCGAAAGGTAATTGCGGGCCTGCCCGTCGTTACCGTCCTGGCAGTAAGCCTCGGCAGCCGTCAGCAGCATCTCCTCGGCACGCATGTAGATATAGTCGCCGAGCCACGTATCGCCCTTGAACTTGAATTTCACCTGGCAGTAGCGAATCGCCTCGCCCGAAGCCTGGTAGTTGGCGTTGTCGAAATTACCCAGCCACCATGCACGGCGTGCATCGGTGGAGTTCATGCGGTTCCAGAGCCACGAGGTGCAGCACCGGCGTGCCTTCTGGGCGTATCCGTCGTGGCCGGCGTCCATCTGGGACTGGAACGAGAGGTACATACCGTAGTTGTCCGTCGTTTTGATTTCGCCCCACATGACACTCGGCAGCGCCGTGATGTCGTTCATACCGCCGGAAATCTGCGAAGCGGCGAGCGCCTCGTTGCCGGCATATCCTTTCAGAGCCTCCTCGGCTGCGCCGTAGGCGTCTTTCCAGAGGTGCATCGTCAGCGCGACACGGGCCTTGATACCATTGGCTACGTAGTAGTCGATCTCGGTCTTGCTGCTGCGCTTAACACCGGCCTCGTCGGCCTCCTTGAGCAGTTCGATACCGCTCGTCAGGCCGGGATAGACAACCTCTTCGTAGACATACTTGTTGGTCGAACGGGCCGCACCCTTGGTTTCCGAAGTCGTGGGCTCCAGGTAAACCGGAACGCACAGGTCTTCGGGATAGTAGAAATAGGCGCGTGCGTAGAGCTGTGCCAGCATGTGGTAGCAGAACGCGCGCAGCACGTAGGCCTGTCCCAGGATATACTTGCCCTGGTTCGACTCTGCGAGCAGTTCGCCGGCGCCGATCAGGTTGTTGCACGAGTTGATGGTCGTATAGTAGCAGTTCCACGAGGTTGCACTCTGCAGGCGCGGGTCGTCGAACCAGCTCTTGAATGCATACGAATAGGTCTGCCACATCCAGCCCGAACCCGAGCCCGAAAGCACGTAGTCTTCGGCCAGCGCGTCGCCGGTAAGGTAGGTTTCCGTAAGTCCGAAACCGATACCCGAGTTGTAGTTGCCCTGCCAGCCGCCTGCCCCCAGGCCGGCCAGCGCACCGGTCAATGCCGACTGGGCATTCTCGACGCTACCGTAGACCACATCGGCCGGCACTTTGTTACCGGGGAAGGTTTCGAGTGCATCCTTCGAGCAGGAAAGCGCGAGGGTAGCGATGATACTCAATAAAAATATTCTTTTCATAGTCTTAATCTCCGGTTTTTAATTAGAATTTGACATCCAGACCTGCGACGAAGTTACGCGAAGGCGTGTAAACGAAGCCCGTGCTGCCCCGCAGCGAGTAAGTCGGGTTCATACCCTTCATGTGGGTGAAAATCGCCAGGTTGTCCATCGAGCAGTATACGCGTATGCTCTTCATACCGATGTAGTTCGCGGCTTTCTTCGGAATCGTGTAGCCGATCGTAATGTTCTTGATCGAGAAATACGAAGCGTCCACCAGGAAGCGGTCCGAGCTGATGCTGCTCGTGCCGACCGTGACACGCGGAACGTCGGTAACGTCGCCCGGCTTGGTCCAGGCACGCAGCTGGTGCTTGTGGAAAGTCTGGCCGTAGTAGAACGGATTCATCGTCGAGGAGTAGATCGCCTCGTTGACCTTGCCGCCGATCGAGTAGGTGGTCAGAAGCGAGAAGTCGAGGTTCTTCCAGCGGAAGTTGGTGCCGATGCTGCCGAACAAATCGGGAATACGGCTGCCGCACAGGTAGCGGCTGCTCGACGCGATGGTCGGATCCGAAGTGATGTACTCGTCGACCGTCTTGCCGTTGGAATCCTTGTACGCATAGTAGAGCGCCGCACCGGTCGCGGGATCCACGCCTGCGAATTTGGGCATATAATAGGTATAGATCGGCAGGCCTTCGCGGATGAGGGTCGAACCGTCGACGATCTCGGGCGTTTCGGGCGTCAGCGAGAGCACCTTGTTCTTCTGCGTCGCAGCCATGACGGTCAAATCCCAGCGCATGTCCGGACGGTCGATGAGCACGCCGTTCAGCGAGATTTCCCAACCCGTGTTGCGCATTTCGCCGACGTTGTCCAGATACGATTCGAAACCGCTCGAGAAAGCCATCGGGCGCGCAAGAATCATGTCCGTCGTCTTACGGTTGTAGTATTCGACGGTGGCATTCAGCCGGTTGCCGAACAGGGCGGCTTCGATACCGACATTGAGGTTGGCATTCTTCTCCCACGTAAGGTTGGTGTTGGCGAGCTGCGCCACGGAGAAACCGTAATCGGTACCCGTCGAGTTGACGTCGTAATAGCCCTGCCAGCCGTAATAGTTGTCATAGCCCGAGCTGTCGAGGATACCCTCGTTACCCTGCACGCCGTACGAAGCTTTCAGCGTCAGGTTGTCCAGCCACGTAAGCTCCTTCATGAACTTCTCCTGCGAGATGCGCCACGAAGCGCCGACCGACCAGAAGTGGCCCCAGCGGGTATCGGGAGCGAAACGCGACGAACCGTCGGTACGCCAGCTCGCATCCACGTAATATTTGTTGTCGTAACCGTAGTTCAGACGTGCGAAGTAGGACTCGATGCGGTGGTCTTTGGTCAAAGACTCGGCCGAGTTGATCGTAGCGCCGACCACTTCGAAGAGGCCCTCGACCAGACCCGAACGGCTGGCTTCGAGGTAGTTCTCCTCGTAGCTGTAGAACTCGTGTCCGAGCAGGCCGCTGACTTCGTGCTTCTCGGCGAAAGTGCGGTTGTAGGTCACCAGCTGGTTGAACGTATAGGTCATGTAGCGGTAGTTGTACTTGTAGATAAGACCGCCGTTCGAAGCCTGGTTACCGTGCAGACGGTTGAAGTACTGCATGTTGTTCGAGATGCTGTAGTCCACGCCGAAGTTAACCGTGGCTTTCAGGCCCTGCAGTGCGCCTGCCTTGGCGTCGTCGCTGCCGAACGTGAGGTAGGTACGGGCGGAAAGGCTCTCGGTGGTGTTCGAGGTCGGATCGTCGTAGAAACCTGCGATGGCATTGGAGTTGGCATCCTGTGGACGCGTAGCGCCGTAGTCGAACTGCTTCTTGCCGTTCGCGTCGAGCAGGTTGTTACCGTCGGCGTCTTTCATGTAGACGGGATAAATCGGAGCCATGAGCTGCGCCGTATAGAAGACGTTGCTGCTCGCAGAACCGGTGTAACGGTTCGAGTTGGACTTCGAGTGTGCGAAGTTGGCGTTCATACCGCCCTGGAACCAGTGCTTGGGCGTCGTATCGTAGCTCACACGGCCCGTGTAGCGCTGGAAGTTGGTGGTTTTCAGAATACCGTCCTCGTCGAGGAAGCTCAACGACATGCTTCCGCGATGCACGTTGTTACCGCCCGAAACCGACGCCTGGTATTCCTGGCGGAAAGCGGCGTTGTTGGTCACGTCGTCGATCCAGCTCTCATCCCAGGCAGCTTTGGCATCGGCGCGCACCTTGCCCGTTGCGGGGTCCACCAACTGGGCCCAGCTGTAATTCTTGAACGGGTTGTAGTCGTTACCCAGCGTACCGCCGAGGCGCGACGAAGCGTAAGCGCGGGCTGCCGTATCGCTGTAACCCGACGTAAAGTAAGCCGAGTTGTAGAGCGACTGCCAGTTCAGTTCGACGTATTCGCGCTGGTTAACCAGATCGTAGTCGGGAATTGCACGCGACGATACGCCGAGCGTAGCCTTGAAGTTCACCTCGACGCTGCCCTCGCGGCCGCGCTTGGTGTTGATTACGATGACACCGTTGGCACCGCGGGCGCCGTACAGGGCACCGGCCGATGCATCCTTGAGCACGGTAATCGACTCGATATCCTCGGGATTGATCGCGTTGATCTGGCCCGAATAGGCGACACCGTCGACTACGTACAGCGGATTGGCGCTGGCATTGATCGAACCGAAACCGCGGATGGCGATCGAAGCGCTCGACCCCGGCTGTCCGGTACCCGACGTGGTCTGCACGCCGGCAACCTGGCCCTCCAGTGCTTTAGATACGTTGGCAACAACACGTTTTTCGAGGTTTTCAGATTTGATGACGGCGGCCGAACCCGTAAAGGACTCTTTCTTGGCCGTACCGTAGGCTACGACGATAACGTCGTCGATGTTGTGCGTGTCCTCGGCCAGCGTGACATTGAGCACGGTTTTCCCTGCCACAGGTACTTTCTGTGACTGGTAGCCGATGAACGACACTGCAAGGGTGCCGTTGGTCGGAGCGGAAATAATGAACTTACCGTCCGCACCAGTGGTCGTTCCGACCTGTGTGCCGTCGACCATAACCGTCGCGCCGGCAACGGGAGTACCGTCCGCGCCGGTAACTGTACCGGAAACCTGCCGGTTCTGGGCCATTGCAAAGGCGCAAATACCCAAAACAGCAATTAACGATAGTACAATTTTTCTTACCATAAGCGTTAATAATTAAAATAAGTTTTTTAAAATAAAAATCAAGTAGCTTACAGCAGGATTTCGGTTGTAGTTCAATATTTTGAAAATCAATGTATTATCTAAATATACACCGAGAATGGCTGGCTGAAACCGGGGTTTCAGTAACTATTCGGTAACCTTGCGTCGGATTGTAATGATTTAATTAACAGTCTGTTAATGGCATTCAGGCCGGTATGCCGCGTTACTAATACATAACCGAAAAAGGCCGCTGCCCATAAGGACAGCGGCCTGAATTGCCGGAAAAAACCGTAAGTTTAGTTGCCTGCGGCGTCCGGGTCTTTCCAGAACGGCACCGTACCCGACGGATCGGGATTGTTGACGAATGCCGGATTCTGGCTGTGCTCCGTACGTACGGCGCACTGGTTCAGCCACGGGGCCATGCCGTCGGTATTGAAGGCAGAGAGGTCTACCAGGTGGTTGGTGCCCTTGTAACCGCGCGTGATGCTCAAATTCAGACGCTTGAAGTCGAAGAAAACGATGCCTTCGCCCCAGAACTCGACGCGCTTCTGGAAAATCACCTCTTCAATCAGGTCGTCGCCCGTCTTGGTGCAGGTGTAGTTCGGGTCGCGGGTCTTGACGAGGTTCACCAGCGTGGTAGCCGAACCGCTGCGGGCATCGCATTCGGCGATGATGAAGTGCATCTCCTCGCAGCGCATGAGCGGGAAATCCACGGCGCCGCCGACCGTCGGAACGGTCGTATTGCCCTGTCCGGGGCGGAACTTGACCGACGAGTAGTCGGGCAGGATGGCAATCAGGTCGGGATCGGTCGACGCGCAGAACCGCGTCTGCCCGCGAAGGGCCGAACCGCGGGGCGCCAGGAACGAAGTCTTGCGGAAATCGGTGTCGGAGATGCGCTCATAGAAACTCCTGTCGGCTGCACGCAGGCCGCCGGCATATCCCGAATAACCGAACATCTGCTCGTTGCTGATCCAGCCCATCCACGAAGCCCCGCCGTCGTCGTTGACCAGCGTGGGGTCGGTCGACGAAATCATATCGGCCCACATCCACGAGCCCGTGGCCGACGAGTTGTTGAAGCCCGTGGCGGTGTCGTGCCACTGCGCGGAGGTCAGCACCGAATAGCTGCCGGCGTCGAGGGCGTCCTGCGCCGCCTGTTTGGCTTTGGGATAGTCTTCGAGCCACAGGTAGGTGCGGGCCATCAGGCCGTAGGCCACGCTCTGCGTCGGGAAATTCCGGGCTGCGGGAACATAGCCGTCGAGAAACTTCACGGCATCCTCCAGGTCGCCCAGGATGAATTCGCACATCTTCTCTTTGGTCACGCGGGGGTTGTCGCGTGCTTCGGCCTCGGTCATGCCGGGCGTCACGATTTGCACGGTCAGCCCCTCGACCTCGGGTGCCGAGGTGTATTTGTTGGGTTTGAACTCGTACATGCGGCCCATGTCCAGGTAAGCGAGGGCCCGGAAGCACTTGGCAATCCCCAGGTAATGCAGCTGCGTGGCGGTGGCGGAATCTTCGTCGATTACGCTGATTGCGTCGTTGGCGGTCTTGAGCAGCGCCCAGTAGTAGTTCCAGACGAGCTGGCCGTAGAGGTAGCCGTCGCCCATGGCCACGTTACGCGACCAGGGAGAGAACCAGTCCCAGCCCTCCGCATTGATCAGGGGCATGTCCTGGCAGTAGAGGTCGCGAATCTGCGCCATCGCCTCATAGCCGAAGTCGAACGGGAAAGCCGAGTTGTTGTTGGCGTTGTAGCCGAAGTAATTCTTATGCAGGGCGGAGCAGATGCCCGTGATGGTGGCCTCCAGCGCCGCGGAATTCTTGTTGATCTGATCCGGCGTCGCCACGGACGTGGGCTCCGTTTCCTTGATGCAACTGCCTAACAGGAGCACGGCCGCAAGGAGGGTGGATGTCTTTCTCAATATGGTTTTCATAATTATTTTCCTTGTTATATTCGTCAAATTAGAAAGTCAGGTTGATACCGCCCGAAATGGTGCGAATCGGCGAATAATAGGCTCCGTTGATTTGGCCGATGTCGGCCATGGCCGTCGTGCCGAACGTTCCGCGCGGATCGTAGCCTTTGCGGTGCGACCAGAACCAGACATTCTCGCAGGAGAGGTAGATGCGCAGTTTGTCGACGCCGAACTTGCCCGTCCATTTTTTCGGCAGCGTGTAGCCGAAGTTGATGTTCTGCAGGCTCAAATAGCTCGCGTCGAGCAGGAAACGGTCGGACCAGTTGGTGACGTTCTGATCGGCATACTGCTGGCGGGGAATGTCGCTCGACGTATTCTCGGGCGTCCATGCCTTGAGCATGTCCCTGTGCCAGTTGTTGCCGCCGGTGCCCTGCAGTCCGTACATCGAGTTGCTGTAACCGCCGTCGTAGCCCTTGCCGCCGATCTGGTAGGCGAACTGGACGGCGAAATCGAATCCGAAGAACTCGACCGAAGTGCCGAAACCGCCGTAGGCGTCGGGAATAGCCGAGCCGCAGAGGTATTTGGTCGCATCGTTATACGTGGTCGTCGTCGTGGTTTCACCGGTTTCCTTGTCGTAGACGTACCACCTCGACACACCCGAATCGGGATCCGGGCCCGCGTATTTGGGCAGGTACCACGAGTAGAGCGGAATACCCTGTCCGATGAACCATTCGCTCGTGCCGTAGCCGCCCACGTTCTCGTATTCGGTGATTTCCGTACGCTTGCTCGCCGGCAGCGAGGTGATTTCGTTCGTGAGCCATGTCACGTTGAGGTTGATGTCCCAGCGGACTTTCTTGTTGATTACGGGCGTGAAGTTCAGCTCCAGTTCGGCGCCTTTGTTGACCATGTTGCCGATGTTCGAGTAGTAGCCCATGTAACCGAGCGAGGCGGGCACCGAGAAGAAGAAGAGCATGTCCGAGGTCTTGCGGTAGAAGTATTCGACACTGCCGGTGATACGGCTGCGGAGCACTTCGAATTCGGCGCCGACGTTGAAGTTGCCGTTCTTCTCCCAGGTGATCTCCTTGTTGCCTTTCGTGTCGAAGGTCACGGAAACCTGGTCGTTCGAGTTGACAATCGTATAAATGTCGGTGTAGAGGTTGTAACGGCGGCTGGCGACGAGGTTGTCGTTACCCTGCGTACCGTACGAGGCTTTCACCTTCAGCATGTCGAGCCAGTTCCGCGTGCCGTCCATGAACGGCTCCTTGGTGATGAGCCATGCGGCGCCGAGGCTCCAGAAATTACCCCAGCGGTTGTCGGGATGGAAGCTCGACGAGGCGTCGCGGCGGTAGGAGCCCGAGAGGAAAATCTTCTCCCTGAAATCGTACTGTACGCGTCCGAAGTAACCCTCGGTGTTGTAGTCGGCCGTGTAGGAGTCTGCCGAACCCGAAACCACGGCACCCGCCAACTCGTCGTTGTCCGGCGAGAAGAGCTGTTTTTTGTTGCCCGTCAGGTAGGAGTACTTGTACTGGTAGTTTTCGTGCCCCACCATGGCCGAGAGGGTGTGGTCGCCGATGGTCTTGCGGTAGTTGAGCAGCTGCTGGAGGTTGACGCCGAACTTGCGGGTGTGCGTCTTGTAAATCGAGCCGCCGATATCGGCCGACGCGCCGTAGAACTGGTTGTACATCGAGGTGTTGCGGCGCTCGTCGAGGTTGGCGCCCGCATTGAACGTAAAGGTGAAGTCCTTGAGGAAAGTCACGTCGAAATAGCCGTTCACGTTGAAAGCGTTGCCGTTGTAGTTGCTCTTGTTGAAATGGTTGTCGGCCAGTGCGTTGCCCGTGAATCCGCGCTTTGCGCCGCCGTTCTCGCCCTTGCCGTAGTCATAGACGGTGTAGCCGTTGTCGTCGTGCATGATATTGCCCTCGGCATCGCGTACGTAGAGCGGATAGATGGGGGCGATGCTGGTCGTATAGGCGAAAACATTGCCCGTCGAATTGTCCTGCCCGTCGGCGCCCGTGCTGTTGCCGTCGTAGTTCGTGTAACCGACGTTACCGCCGACCTTGAGCCATTTCTTGGCCTGGTAGTCGGCTTTCAGACGTGCCGAATAGCGCGTGTAATCCGAATTTTCGGTGATACCCTTGTTGTTCAGGTAGCCGAACGACGCGTAAACCTGCGCACGCTCCGTGCCGCCCGAGATGCTGACGTTGTACTCCTGGCGCAGCGTGTTCCTGAATGCGGCGTCGGTCCAGTTGTCGGGTGTCAGGTAGTTGCCGTTGACGACATTGCCCAGCGTTGCGGCGGGATTGACCCGACCGTCTGTGCCGATGAAATCCTGGCCGGCGGGCACGTTGTAAATCTGGTAGCCCAGGCCCATCGATTTACCGTTGATGATATTCGCATTGGCGTTTTTGTGCGCGTCGGCGGCACTCATGCCCTGGTTGTTTGCGAAGTAGTTGTAGAGCGACTTGTAATGGGTTTCGTAGTAAGTCTTTGGATCTTTGATGTAATCGTACGACTGGATACCGCGCTGGTTCACGCCCCATTTCATGTCGACGTTGACCTGTGCGTCGCCGCTCTTGCCTTTCTTGGTGGTTATCATGATGACGCCGTTGGCGCCGCGCGCACCGTACAGGGCGTTCGAAGCCGCGTCTTTCAGCACGGTCATCGATTCGATGTCGGAGGGGTTGATGTGGTTCAGGTTTCCGTCGTACGGAATGCCGTCGAGGATAATCAGCGGGGACTTGCCGGCGGAGATGGAGCTGAAACCGCGGATGCGCACCTCCGGATCGGAGCCGCCCATACCCGGCTGTCCCGATGCGTTGGCAATCTGCACGCCCGACACCTTGCCCTGCATGGCGTTGATGGGGTTCGAAACCTGTGCCGATACGATGTCGTCCGCCTTGATGACGGCGGCCGAGCCCGTAAAGGCCTCTTTCTTGGCCGTACCGAACGCGACGACGATTACGTCGTCGATAGCATGCATATCTTCGGACATCGTTACGTCGATGTTCGTACGGCCGGCGACTGCGACTTTCAGGGGCTCATAGCCGATGAACGTAAAAGCCAGCGTAGCGTCGGCGGGAGCCGTGACGGAGAAGCGTCCGTCCGTACCGGTAGTCGTACCGGTTGCCGTGCCTTCCACTACGACCGTAGCGCCCGCGACAGGGGTTCCGTCCACGCCGGTGACTGTACCGGAAACCTGCCGGTTCTGGGCCATTGCCAGTGCGCAAATACCCCAAACGGCAATTAACGATAGTACAACTTTTCTTACCATAAGCGTTTTTTTAAATTGATTTTAAAATAAAAAGCAATGGCAGACCGTTTATACATATAAAGCTATGATAATCAACGCGCAAGGCCGCGCTGCACATCACATCGCCTATTCATAGCATAACTGATTGGAAACGAGGTGCCTGCATCTGAACCGGCATAAAAATCAGTTCTATTAGTGTTACTACGCAGTAACCCGTCAAAACAGGATAATTCCGGGTAAATAAGCCATTTGGGCCGGGTAATATGCCATTCGGTAGTTACTTATTCATTACCTTTAAAGCGGTTAGTTATTTGCATGGGTTAATGAAAAAAGGTTGTCAGAGTAATGAGAAACACGTTTAAGGTATTATTTTACATCAAGAAGAACGCGCCTCTCCGCAACGGAAACGTCCCGATTATGGGACGGATTACGATTAACGGACAAAGGACGCAGTTCGCGACCCGCCTATCGGTGGGCCCTAATCAATGGGACGTCTGCATGGGGCGTGTCGCCGGGCGGAGCAATGCCGCCCTCCGCATCAACGAACAGCTTTCGAATATCCATTTCCATATCGAGAGGTGCTACAACACGCTCTTTTACGACCAGGCTTATGTAACGCCCATGATGGTCAAGGAGATGTATTTCGGCGTCAGCCACAATAACGAAACGCTCGTCGCTTTTTTCAGGCAGCATAACGAAGAGTTCAAGCGCATGGTCGGAATCACCCGCAGCAAAACAACATATTATAAATATAGGTGCGTATGCAGGCATCTTGCAGACTATATTTCGGATAAATACGGCCGGAAAGACCTCTCGTTCAAGGAGCTCGACCAGGAATTCCTCACCGGCTTCCATTCGTACATTGCAAAAGAGTGCGCACATAAGAAAAATACCACCTGGATATACATGATCGCCCTCAAGCATATCCTCATGCTGGCCCGCGGCAAGGGGTATTTGAGTAAGGATTTATTCGCCAATTACAAATTACACAGCGAACATGTGTCACGTAACTACCTGTCGATGCAGGAGATAAACAAACTGATGCAGTACGAGTGCGACAATTCCACCTTACAACTCGTGCGGGACGCGTTCCTGTTCAGCTGTTTTACGGGGTTGTCGTTCGTCGACGTCAGGGCCCTCACGATGCAGAACATCCAGGAGGTGAACAAACAGCTGTGGATTACCACAACACGCCGCAAAACCGGTTCGGAAGTCAGCGTGAGGCTGTTCGCCGTTCCCTATAATATCCTGCTCAAATATGCGCCGCAGGCACGCGACGAGCGTATTTTCGACCTTCCGAGCAACGGGTGGTGCAACATCTGCCTGGAAAAAATCGTCAGCGGCGCCGGCATCCTGAAGCCGATTACGTTTCATGCGGCGCGCCATACCTTCGCAACGACGATTACGCTGTCGCAGGGCGTGGCGATTGAAACAATCAGCAAACTGCTTGGGCACAAGAACATACGCACCACCCAAATATATGCGACCATTACCCACTCGCAACTCGACGGAGAGATGGAACGCCTGTCCAAACGCATCAATTCGTTGTGCCGCGACTGGACTCCGGCGGATGCGGACGATGCGGGTGTAAAGCTCATGTAAACGCGTTATCCCGCCTCTGGCAGCCTCTCACACGGGGAAAATTCCAAAAAAACACGAAAACCGTCCAAAAAAGGCGATTACAAATTGTAATCGCCCCGGGCTTTATTATGTAAAATTGTAAGAGCGAAACCACATTCTTCATCAGACGTGTAATCTTGCTAAATATTTTTAATAATTTATTTGTAAATGAGTTAGCAATGGTTTATCTTTGCTTGTGAACTTTTTATTTTAAAAAACTTATAAAATTAACGCTTATGGTAAGAAAAATTGTACTATCGTTAATTGCTGCTTTGGGCCTCTATGCATACGCATTCGCCCAGAACAAGCAGGTTTCCGGTACAGTTGCCGGTGCCGATGGGAGCCCCATCGCCGGAGCGACAGTTTTAGTCGAGGGAACCGCTACGGGTACGACTACCGGGGCCAACGGCTCGTTTACGGTATCAGCACCGGCCAACGGTGTGCTGACCGTTTCGTTCCTTGGCTACGAAACCCAGAAAGTCGCCATCAACAACCGCAGCAACATCCAGGTGAAGCTGCTGGAAGATGCGAAGTCGATCGACGACGTCGTGGTCATCGGCTACGGTTCGGGACAGCGAATCGGCAACATCGTCGGTTCGGTTTCGACCGTCTCGGCCGGTGAAATCGCCGACCGTCCTTCGGCCAATATCGGCGACGCCCTCCAGGGTAAAGTTCCCGGTCTCCAGATTTTCAACACCTCCGGCGAACCCCAGAGCAGCGTATCCATCCGCCTGCGCGGCGAGTCGTCGCTCAACTTAAGCAACGCGCCGCTCTACATTCTGGACGGAGTGCCCGTAAGCTCATCCGTGTTCACGAGCATCAACCCCCAGGACATCGAGAACATTTCGATCCTCAAAGACGCGTCGTCGACCGCCATCTACGGTTCGCGCGCTGCCAACGGCGTTATCTTCGTATCGACGAAAAAAGGCAAGAAAGGCGACAAGCCCAGCATCTCGCTGCGTGCACAGTACGGTGTTTCGATGCTGACGAACTACAACATGGACATGATGAACTCCGAGCAGCTCATCCGGTTCGAGGAGATGTGCGTACCCTCGCTGAAAACCGACGCCGCCTACCAGGCGAAAAAGGCGTTCATCCTGGGCAACGGCATCAATTTCGACTGGCAGGACTACCTTTTCGACAGCTCGGCGCCCCTGGTACAGGCCGACGCGTCGATACGCGGCGCCACGGAAAGCACCAACTACTACGTTTCGCTGGGATATTATTCGGAACAGGGTACGGCCAAAGCCAATTCGAGCGTAGACCGGTTCACGTTCCGCAGCAACCTCGACACGCAGATTAGCAAATGGCTGAAGTTCGGCGCCAACGTCGCACTGACCTATAACAAATACCACACGATCACGACGGGATGGTACTCCCAGTCCCCGATCCTGCAATCGGTTACGGGACTCCCCTACTATACCCCCTACGAGTTAATCTACAACGAGGACGGCACCGTATCCTACGGCAAAGTACAGCAGGTATACCCGTGGGACAATATGATTGACCTGAACGAATACTACAAGTACAACACCAACGACCGCGAGAACGTGAACCTGATGGGCCAGACTTACTTCCAGCTCACCCCCGTCAAAGGCCTCACCATCCGCGCACAGCAGGCTATCGACGCTTTCGACTACACCAACGAAAGCATCAACATGCCTTCGTACACGCCTTACACCTACCGCGGTCGCAACTCGCAGGCTTTCCAGCGCTACTACCAGCTCTCCTCGACCAACACCATCGAGTACAAGAACAACATCAACCAGAAACATTTCTTCACGGCACTTATCGGCCATGAGTCTATTATCAAGCGCGAACGTACGTTCAATGCTGTCGGAACCGGCCTTACGGACGACCGCCTGACCGCATTCAAATCGACGACCGCCATCGACAGTTGGGGCGGAAACGTCATCGAGTGCGCGTTCAACTCGTTCTTCGCCAATTTCAACTACAACTACGACGGCAAGTATTTCCTCGACGCTTCGGTACGTACCGACGGTTCGTCGCTCTTCGGCAAGAACCACCGCTATGCGACCTTCTATTCGGTCGGCGCCATGTGGAAACTCAAGCAGGAGAATTTCCTGAAAGACGTTTCGTGGGTGAACGACCTGAACCTGAACGTCAGCTACGGAACCACGGGTAACTCGGGCCTGGACAGCTGGTACGCCTCGCTGGGCCTCGTGGGAACCGGCCCCAAATACAACGGCAACGCCGGATGGGCGCTTTCGCAGGTGCCGAACGCCGACCTCACCTGGGAAACCGTGGCGACGCTCAACGTCGGCGTCAGCGGACGTCTGGCCGACCGCGTATCTTTCGGGTTCGAGTTCTACAACAAGGTTTCCACCGACCTGCTCATGGAGATGCCCTATTCGGGAACGACGGGACACTCGAGCGGCTGGGGCAACATCGCTTCGATGCGCAACCGCGGTATAGACCTCGAATTGAGCGTAGACCTGATCCATACGAAAGACGTCTTCTGGAGCATCACGGGTAACGTAAACTACAACAAGAACGAAATCACCAAGCTCTACCAGGGACTCGACGAACTGGCATTCCCCGATTACGGCCTGAAATACCAGGTAGGAAAACCCTCTTCGCTGGTATACACGCAGGTGCGTGCAGGCGTCGACCCCAACGACGGCGCCCCGATGTGGTACGACCTGAACGGCAACCTCACCAAAACCTACTCGGACGACATCATGCAGTTCTGCGGCATGGATACCAACGCGCCCTGGTCGGGCGGCTTCTCGACCGCATTTTCGTGGAAAGGCCTCGGCCTGAACATGGACTTCTCGTGGATCGGCGAGCGCTGGATCTTCATCAACGAACGCTACTACACGATGAACCCCGCCAACCAGCTCCAGCGCAGCAACTTCGAAACGAAGATGCTCAACATGTGGACGACCCCGGGCCAGAAGACCGACATCCCGAAATACGGAACGCAGTTCTATTTCGACACATCGGCCTATTCGAACGCTTCGTTCATCCGCATGAAGAACATCTCGCTGTCGTATTCGTTCCCCAAATCGCTCATCCAGAAGAGCGGGTTCCTTTCGAGCGTAAAAGTTTACGTCACAGGACGTAACCTGTGGACAATCACGGATTTCGAAGGCTACGACCCCGAAGTCGGATATTCCAATGCCACGCAGGGTATGTACCCCAACTCGCGCCAGATTGTTTTCGGTGCCGAACTGGTGTTCTAATTTAAAACATGAAGATGATTATGAAAAATACAAAAATATTCCTTGCCTCGTTGCTCGCTGTCTTCGCCGCCACGTCCTGTAATCTGGACAAGTATCCCGATACGGCAATCAACACGGACGAAGCCATGGAGAGCGTCGCCGACTGCCAGGCATTCCGCAACGGCCTCTACTCGGGTATGAAATATTGCTTCACGGGCGCTTTCGTCTACGCTCCCGATTTGCAGACCGACCTGTACCACGCAGTCAAGAATTTCGGTAACTTCCAGGGAGCGTTCTACCACTATTCGGTGACGGCATCCGAAAGTATGGCCAATACCGCATGGTTCGGCCTGTACGGCTATATCGGCAATGCGAACTTCCTGATCGAGGGCACCCAGAAACTGCTCGCTTCGGGCACGCTGACCTCTTCGGACGAGGCGCTCGTACAGCAGTACTACGGCGAGGCGTGCTACATCCGCGCACACATGTATTTCAACCTGACGCAGTATTTCTGCGAGGATTACGACCCCGGAACGGCCGCCGACAAGATGGGCATTCCCGTCGTGACGAAATACGAGCCGACGGGCGACGCGAGCAAGTATCCCGCACGCGGTACGCTGGCTGCGACCTACAAGCAGATTACCGACGACCTGGCCGAAGCCGAGAAGTATATCACGACGGCAGGCGCGCAGAACTCCGCATACGTCACCAAGGACGTCGTTGCAGCCCTGCAGGCCCGCGTCGCGCTGACCATGCACGACTACGACACGGCGTTCAAGAAAGCCAAAGACCTGATCGACAAAGGCACCTACACGCTGGTTTCCGACCAGAAGACCTATGCCGACGGCTGGCTCAACGACAACCTCCCGGAAACGATCTGGCAGGCCGCGATGACCGGTCCCAGCGATACGGGTAACGCATTCACCTATTTCATTTACAACACTTCGGGCGTCGAAGGCGAAGACAACCCGCAGTACATTCCCGAGGACTGGGCGCTGGCGCTTTACGACAAGACCAACGACATCCGCTACGCCAGCTATTTCGACACGCGCGAAATCACGACACCCGTCGTCGGCCGCATGACGCTGCTGGTGAAATACCCCGGCAACCCGAAACTCTACGCCGCCGTTACCAACTACGTGAACCAGCCCAAGATATTCCGTATCTCGGAGATGTACCTGATTGCCGCCGAAGCGGCCGCCAACAAGGCGGGACAGGACGGCGTGGCATCGTACTACATCAACGAACTGCGCTCGAAGCGCATCGCCAACTGGACGGACCAGGATTACTCGGGCGTGGAGCTGATGAAACAGATTCGCGAGGAGCGCGTACGCGAGCTCTTCGGCGAGGGACACCGCATGAACGACCTCAAGCGCTGGCACATGGGCTTCTCACGTTCGGCAGGCCAGGATCCCGAGCTGGTACAGCCGGGTGCCAACTACGCATCGTGCACCCGTCCGGCCGACGACCCGTATTTCCTGTGGCCCATTCCGACCGATGAAATACAGGCCAACCCGCACATCCAGCAGAACCCTGCTTACACGAATAAATAGTCGCGTTAAATTTTAAATTCGGAAAATTATGAAAATATTCAAATATTCTCTGTTCATCGCAGCTCTGTTCAGCGTATCGGGACTCTTGAGCTCGTGCGACGACGACCCGACCGGTGCAGGAGATGCGACCATCGGCTTCGCACAGTCGGCCTACGTCTACAAAGAGAGTGCGGGGCTCGTAAAGATTCCGGTAACGTTCACCGGAGAACCCAAGAGCTATCCCATCACGTTCGACGTTTCGGCCCAAATCGAAGGCACCGAAGTCACGCTGGACGAGGTAGTGCTCTTCACCCAGTTGGAGGGACTGCGCTACGTGGGCAACCCGAAAGCCCCGGTTTATATCGAATTCCAGCTTATTGACAACGAAGAGATCAACGACTCGCGTTTCATGAAGTTGACAATCACCTCGGCATCGGGCGCCACCATCGAAAACGCCACGACGACGATCGAAATCGCCGACAACGACAACAACCCCTACGAGAAACTCTGGGGTAACTGGACGTTCTCGGGCAACAGCATCAGCTCGAGCGACGGAGGCGCCGTGAAGACTTTCAACGTCAACATCAGCGGAGGCTTCACAGCCGAAGAGGTAGAGAAGAACGCCGACAAAGTACTCGTATGCTGGGGCTTCGGAGGAAATCAGGACAACACCACCGGTTACGAGCCGCCCAAGCAGCCCGTATGGTACATCAACTACGACGCCGACGCACAGAGCCTTTCAATCTCCGTGAACACCCTGATGGCGAACGTATACGGGTTCAACGGCATTGACGAAGACGTAGAGGTGAAGAGTGCCTCCACCCTGCCCGGCGCTTCCGGCTTCGACTACAAAACGCAGGTCAAGGGCACCTGGAGCGAAGACCTGAACACGCTCACCTTCGAGAAAGGCTACGGCTTTGCTGCAACCGTCTGGGGAGTAAGCGGCACATATTACGGATTCTGGTATGGTTATGAAAACATTACCATGACCCGTAAAGCCAACTAAATTCCACCCGGATTCAAGATTGTTGAATTTTAAAAGTCAGAATATATGAAAACAATTAAATATTTTGCGATGCTGCTCGCCGCGGTCAGCCTTTTCTCCGGATGTTCCGACGACGACGATTTGAGCACGCAGAACAAGAACAAAACAAAACCGAGCGTGACGGTAACACAGGGAACGGTGACGGACACCCAGTTCACTTTCACCCTCACCGCATCGGAAGAGGCTGCACAGTACGCCTACGTTGTGTTCGAGGGAAAAGACAACGCAGCGCCGACGGCCCATGACATCGTCATCGACGAAGTCAGCGGCAAACTCCAGAGCGACGCATTCAACCTTGCGGACGCCGCCACGCAAACCATCAACGTAGCGTGCGACCCCGACGCGGACTACCAGGTTTTCGCCGCGGCCATCACGGCAACGGGCCTGTTGAGCGAGGTCAGCGAGCTGAAAGTCTATGTTCCGGACACGGGTATCCCGACGCCGGTATCTTTCAACCCCTCGGGCAATACCGTCACGGTGACCTATTCGGAGGACATCGTTGTCGGCAGCACCGGAAAAGCGACCGTACGCTATATCCAGTGGGGCCTCGGCAATATACTCGCAGCCGTTGAAATCCCGGCCGAAAACATCTCTACCGACGGTAATGTGGCGACCATCGTCTGCCCCAAACCCGGCAACGGCGCCGGCTATATCGTCAGCTACACGGCCGGCATGTTCGAAGACGCCTCGGGCAACAAGTGCCTGGCAATGAATTCGGGCTGGGACAACAACGCAGGCAAATACGTGAATATCGGCTGGGACGACGACACCGTCGACTTCGCAATCGAGGACAACTATTTCGTTCCGCAGCCCGATGACGCAGACTACAACACGCCGACGACGACCATCGACTTCGCATTCCCGTTCGACGTCTACGACGCAGAAGCCAAAAACGCCGTGCAGGTAATCTTCAACGAAGCGGAAGGCATCTCCTACCTCAACGCAGCCTATACGCTCGAGGCGGACAAGCGCACCGTAAAGGTAACGCTGCCCAAAGTGCCGACCGCCACGTTCGACGTGCAGGTGGCCAAAGGGGCTTTCTACGACGTATGGGGCAACGAGTCCGCACCGTTCACGGTAGCGACCGACCAGCTGCGTTACTCGAATTTCCAGATCGACATCAAGACCGGAACTTACACAATCAGCTACACCACTTTGGGCGATCTCACGGGCGGCCAGGTGACAGCTCTCAATCCGAAAACCGGGAACCCGTTCACTGCCAATCTTGTGAAATTCGACAATACCTATTACGCACTCCAGGCCAATTGGTTTAACCTTATGTCTTCGGGAGCTGCAAACCCCATCCTGTTGGGCACCGTAGATTTTGCATCAAACAAGATTGTTTTCGACGGAACATGGTATAATGCAACCGAGAAAAAAATCGAGACCCGAAGCTGTTTCAATTACAATCTCTTCTATTCCATGAACAGCGGAGCGCTTTACCTCTGCTTCTGCAGCGCAGGCAATACGGGAGAGGAGCCATTGGAGCTGACTTTCGATGCAGACGGCTATATGACCGAAATATCCTACTTCGATTACACGCTTTACAACAACGATTCGGAATATAGCTATTACGGAATCTTCGACGCTTGTGCCGACGGTACGATGACTTTCGTTCCGCAGACGGAAGGCGCAAAATTGAGCAACACACATCCGCAATCGTCAAATCTGACAGAGGTGAACATCGCTGTCAAAGGGTTAAAAAAGCGATAAACGGAAACATCACATCCTAATACGGACAAAACCTTCCCGCTTCGGCGGGGAGGCTTTGTCGTCATTAGAGGCCGATTTATGAAAACCATCGTCAAGACATTGATTGTCACAGCATTGTTCCTGTCCCCGCTGCTCTTCGCCCGGTGCGCCGCAACGCGGGGCGGCAGCAGGTGCTGCAGGCCGGATTCGCTCGTCACGATTCCGAAGGACGAATACGAGATGCTCAAACAGCGCGCCGACGAACGCTACGTCGTCGTGCAGCGCCGCGCCTTCGACTCATTGCTGATGAAGACCAAGGCATTGCAGGAGTTGTGCGACCAGTTGATAAAACACCTGCCCGAAGAGATCCGGAGCGAAAACAACCGTCCCGGCGAAACATACCAACAGAAGAGATAACCTATGAAAAAAATCATCTACACTCTGAAAGCCACGATTGCCGTATTGCTGGTATTCGGCGCCGCGTCGTGCAGCAAATCGGATGAGGGAGGAAGCAGCCTGAACCTGTCGAAAACGGAACTGGCTTTCACCGCGAGCATCCGTTCGCTCACTTTCACCGTCACAACCGACCAGCAGTGGAACGCCACCTATCCCGAATGGCTCACCTGCTCGCCTGCATCGGGCACGGGCAACGCCACCGTTTCGGTCACGGCCGCGGAGAATCCCGGGGCGGAACGCACCGGAACCATCAAGGTAACGGGCGGCGGCAAGGAGCGCACAATCGACGTGACACAGGAGGGCGTCGATTTCAACATCAGCCAGTATACGTTCGAATTCGACAGCGACGGCACCCCCATCAAGGCTACAATCGTGTCGAAATACGCCTGGGACATCGAAATCCCCGAGAAAGCCTCCTGGCTGGAAGTATCGCCCAAGAACGGTACGGGCGGGGAAACGGTGGTGACCTTCACCCCCAAACCGTTCACCGACCGCACGCCGCGCAACAAGCAGCTGCTGACGCTCAATTACAACGGTACGTACTCCATGCTCACCGTCAGCCAGGCGATGCCCAACGAGGCGCCGTCGGCTCCGGTGCCGGTTTCACCCGCGGCCAACGCAACCGACGTCCGGGTGAACGCACAGTTCCAGTGGCAGGAAGCGACCGACCCCGACGGCGACGAACTGACCTACAAGGTCATGGTGTCGGACAACGGCGGTTCGTCGTGGGTTTCGACGACCACGACCGCGACGACAGCCAAGCTGACGGCCCTGATGGCGAAAAACACGGCATACGTCTGGAAAGTCGAGGCATCCGACGCTTTCGGAGGCAAGGCGGAGAGCGCCGTTTATTCGTTCACGACGGGCGAGGGCGGCGCATACGCCGACGGTGAAATCTCACGCTGGCAGACCGAAACCGCCGGAGCCCCGCTGCCCGTACACCTGATTTTCATGGGCGACGGGTTCGTCGCCGACGACTATGTGGCAGGCGGAGCCTTCGACAAGGCCGTGGAAACAGCCGTCGAAGCGTTCTTCAGCGTAGAGCCCTACCCGACCTACCGCGACTATTTCCGCATAAGCACCGTCGCCGTCTACTCGCAGGAGCGGGGCGCGACCGTACTCAAGGACATGTCCGGATGCAAGGCGCAGACGCGTAACACGGCTTTCAACGCGACGCTCGAGGGTGGCAACAGCACCGGGACGTCGTGCGACTACGAAAAGGTATTCTCCTATGCGCAGAAAGTCCCGGGCGTGACCGACGCTTCGCTCAAAAACACGACGGTGCTCCTGCTGATCAACCTCGACGTATACGCCGGAACCTGCATGATGGAGATGACGGGCCGCTCCGTATCGATGTGCCCCATGGGCAAAAGCTCGTTCGAAGCGGTCGTATCGCACGAGGGCGGCGGCCACGGATTCGGACGCCTGCTCGACGAATACCGCTACTACGACAGCCAACTGCCCGCAGACCGGCAAAGCCAGATTACCTATTGGCGGGCCACCGACCCCTATTACGGATACAACATTTCGCTGACCAACGACCGTTCGCAGGTTCACTGGAAGCAATACTTCTCGATGTCCGGCTACGAATCCGTAAGCCTCTACGAAGGCGGCTACCTCTACGCCCAGGGCGTATGGCGTCCGGAGTATATCAGCTGCATGGAGGACAACCGCTCCTACTACAACGCACCGTCGCGCGAAGCAATCGTACGGCGCATCTGCAAAGCCTCCGGAACCCCGTTCAGCATGAGCAGCTTCACCGCCAACGACAAGGTGCGAAGCGACAATACGCGGGCCGCAGGCACGCGCGCTCCCGAACTCTTCGTCCCGCTGGCCCCGCCGATTCTCATCGACAAATAGGAGCCCGGTGCAGTTATCATGTGCGGTATCGAACGATACCGCACATTTTTTATGGTCCGGCAGAGAGCTCCCCGCCCGGGGAGGGCATTCATTTTCAGGCCGGAAATATCCCGTGTATCCGAAAATCGGCTATCTTTGCACCGGGAAAACAACCGGCATCTCCCGGACAGCGGGGTACTGCACGGCCGGACTCCGTGCGGAGATATACCGGTTTGGCATATTTTTAACTATATTTGACGCAATAAACGATACGACACAATGAACATCACGGAAATTCTGCCCGACATCCACTACGTCGGGGTCAATGATCGCACAACAACACGTTTCGAAGGACTCTGGTCGCTCCCGCAGGGAGTTTCCTACAACGCATACCTGGCCGTCGGCGAGAAAATCGCGCTCATAGACACGGTCGAGGAGAGTTTCGGCAGCCGCCTTTTCGAGAATATCCGCGAGGCAATCGGCGACCGGCCAATCGACTACCTCGTCGTGAACCACATGGAACCCGACCACTCGTCGTCTATCCGCGCCCTGCGCCTGCTCTACCCGCAAATCCAAATCGTCGGCAACGCCAAAACCCTGCAAATGATCCGGGGATTCTACGGCATCGACGCAGGTACCCTCGAAATCAAGGAGGGCGACACGCTATCGCTCGGCGGCAAGACGCTTTCGTTCTACATGATTCCGATGGTGCACTGGCCCGAAACGATGGTCACCTGGTGCGCCGAAGACGGCGTGCTCTTCTCGGGCGACGCTTTCGGCACGTTCGGCGCCATCGACGGCGGCATCACCGACTCGCAGCTCGACCCGTCGCGCTACTGGGACGAGATGCGCCGCTACTACGCCTGCATCGTGGGCAAATACGGCGTCCCGGTGCAGAAGGCCCTCGCCAAGGTAGGCGGACTGAACCCCACGACGATTTGCTCGACGCACGGCCCCGTATGGCAGCGGGAGATTCCGCAGGTAATCGACATTTACGACCGTTTGAGCCGCTACGAAGGAGAGCCGGGCGTCGTGATTGCCTACGGTTCGATGTACGGCAATACGGAGCAGATGGCCGAACGCATCGCCCGTGAACTGGCCGCACAGGGCGCCGGCCCGATCGTGGTCTACAACCTCTCGTACGCCGACGAATCGGTCGTCCTGCGCGACGTGTTCCGCTACGACACGCTCATCGTGGGCGGCCCGACCTACAACGGAGGCCTCTACCCTCCCGCCGCACGGCTGCTCGATTTGATCGCCGCACGCGGCATTCCGCAGCGTAACTTCGGCTGGTTCGGGTCGTTCTGCTGGGCGAGCGCCGCCGTGCGCTGCCTCGGGGAGTTCGCGGAAAAGATGAAGTGGGAACCCATCTGCGAACCTGTGGAGATGAAACAGGGCTTCTCCCCCGCATGGCACGACTCCTGCCGCACGCTGGCCGGGCGCATCGCCGGACGCATGCGCCGCTGAAAACACGCAACCAAAACCGAAACCATATGATGAAAATCGCAGTCGTGGGCACAGGCTATGTCGGCCTCGTGTCGGGAGCCTGCTTCGCGGAGATGGGCCTCGACATCACCTGCGTCGATATCGACAAGCAAAAAATCGACGGCCTGAACAACGGCATCATCCCGATTTACGAACCGGGGCTCGAAGAGCTCGTCCGGCGCAACGTCGGGGAGGGACGCCTGCACTTCACCACCGAGTTTACGGACTGCCTGGACGACGTCGAGGTCGTATTTTCGGCCGTGGGCACACCGCCCGACGACGACGGCTCGGCCGACCTGAAATACGTGCTCGAAGTGGCCCGCACGTTCGGCCGCAACATCAAGAAATACACCGTCCTCGTGACGAAGAGCACCGTTCCCGTCGGCACGGCCCGGAAAGTCAAGGCCGTCATCGAGGAGGAACTCGCACGGCGGGGCTGCAAGGTGCCGTTCGACGTGGCCTCGAACCCCGAATTCCTGAAGGAGGGAGCCGCCATCAAGGATTTCATGTCCCCCGACCGCGTGGTCGTAGGCACCGAAAGCGAACGGGCCCGCAAGCTGATGACCAAACTCTACCGGCCGTTCATGATAAACAACTTCCGGGTGCTGTTCATGGATATTCCCTCGGCGGAGATGACCAAATACGCCGCCAACGCCATGCTGGCGACGCGCATCTCGTTCATGAACGAAATCGCCAACCTCTGCGACCTGGTGGGCGCCAACGTGGAGATGGTGCGCAAGGGTATCGGCTCCGACGCCCGCATCGGCAGCAAATTCCTCTACCCGGGGTGCGGTTACGGCGGCTCGTGCTTCCCCAAGGATGTCAAGGCGCTGGCCCACACGGCCCGGCAACACGGCTACACGATGCAGGTCATCGAAGCCGTGGAGCATGTCAACCGGATTCAGAAATCGATTGTTTTCAACAAACTGCAGCGGGCGCTCGGCGACCTGAACGGCAAGGTCGTCGCCGTCTGGGGACTTGCCTTCAAGCCCGAAACGGACGACATGCGCGAAGCCCCGGCACTGGTAATCATCAGCCTGCTGCTGGAGGCCGGCGCCACGGTGCGCATCTACGACCCTGTCGCCATGCAGGAAACCCGCCGCAGGCTCGGCGAACGTCCCGTCTATTACGCCGCCTCGATGTACGACGCGGCCGAGGGAGCCGACGCCATCGCGCTTATCACCGAATGGAAGCAGTTCCGCATGCCCGACTGGGCACAGCTGCGTGCAAGCATGCGCGACAACATCCTGGTCGACGGCCGCAACATCTTCGACAAGGAAGAGGCGCTGGCGGCCGGATTCCGCTATTACGGCATCGGCAAATAACACGGCATGCCGTGGCAGACTCCATACGCCCCGGGCTTTTCGCCCGGGGTTTTTGTCGGCAGGCATACGGGCACGGCATTCACCGCCTGCGCGACCTGCCGCAGCGCCGCATACCCGCCGCAATGCAGCCCGCTCCGCAGGCACCTGCGACGGCACAAAAACGCCAGGGGCCGGTTCGAGCAGAACCGGCCCCTGGCGCTGCATTGCAGCGGGTGCAGATTACCTGCGCACCTTGACGATGATTTTCCGGACGTCGCCCTCGCCGATCATCGGCGCATGGCCGTCCTCGGGAAAGAGAATCGTAAACTGCCCCGGGCGCAGCGTATAGAAGGTCTGCGGCTCGTCGTCGAAAAGCTGGATGTCCTTTTCGGCATCGAACGCCCCCAGCGGCTTGCGCAGGTCGGCGCGCTCGCTCCAGCCGAAAGTTTCCTGCTCGCCGCGGATAAGCACCTGAATGTCGATATATGCGTCGTGTATTTCAAGCTTGGCGTCTGCGGGTTTCTTCAGCGCGGGTTCCATGACGTTGACATAGATGTCCCTGCCGTCGAGTTCGTGGATACCGGGCTCCATCTTCTCCCAGTCGGTCGAGGCGATGTAGCCGAAGGCTTTTTCCAGACGCGGGCTCATGCAGTAATAGAGCGCGCTGTTTTTCAAAGAGTCGAAAATCATAATTCTATCGGGTTAATTATTCAAAAGATTCTTTTTGAGCCGCACGACGACGGGGAGGTGATCGGAATAATCGACCGCCGGCACCTCGTACGAAATAGGCTCGAAGCTGTCCGAACAGAGCACGTAATCGATGCGCAGCGTATTGAAAAAGCCCCGGAACGTGTGCGAATAGCCCGAGCCGCTCCGGCTGAACGCGTCGTCGAGCCCTTTGGCCATCGTACGGTAGACGTACGACATCGGCGTGTCGTTGAAATCGCCGCAGACGATGCACCGCGCCCGCGACGAGGCCACGACGCCCGAGATGCTGTCCACCTGCTCCGCACGCAGGATGCTGTTCTCACGGAAACGCCCCACGATGCTGCGGATTTTGACCTCGCGCGCCGTATCGGAGATAAATCCCCGGTTGGTGATGTAGTCGCTGTCGGCGGCCTTAATCGCCGTCGAGCGCAGGTGGTTGTTGAACACGCGCACCGTATCGTCGCCAATCAGCAGGTCGGCCCAAACCGACGTATTGGGCGTCAGCACGACGCCCGAGCCGAGAATGCGGTATTTGCTCAATATCAGCAGCGGGGCCCCGAAAAGCGAATCGGGCGCCTGCGTGCGGCCGAAAGCCGTACGCTCGTATTTCTCCTCCAACAGGGCGAACCGCTCGGACTCTTCCGCCAGCCTGGCGTTGAACTCCTGCAGGCAAACCACATCGGGATTCTGCTCGTCAATCAGTTGCAGCACGTTTGCGACGCTGCTGCGACCGTCCTCGCCGTAAAAACTCCGCACGTTATAGGTCATCACCTTGAAAGCCCGGCGGTCGTAGCCGTCCTCGCCGTAATTGCGGCGGAACTCGGGTTTGTAGAAGAGCGGCACCTTGAAAAATCCCACGGCCACGATTGCCACCATCACCCCGGCGCGCAGCAGCCGCCAGCGGATAACCCAGTAAAGCGCCAGTATGACCGTGGCCACGTAGATTGCGGGTGCGGCCAGCCCCAATACGGGAAAGAACCATACCTCCGAAGGATTTACATAGGGAACGCAGTAGGTCACCGCCATCGCCGCACCGACGACCAGCGTCAGGAGCGTCATCACCGCATCGAGCAACCACACGAACAGGCTGCGGCGCGGTTTATCCCCGCGCCGGCTGCCGTAATCGTCCCTGTAATACGTGTCAGCCATCGAATCAGTAGCGGATTACACCGCGTTTTTTCCACCAGTAGAGCAGCACGAAACCCCACAGCATACCGCCCACATGGGCGAAGTGCGCCACGTTGCCCACGCCGCGCCAGCCGAGGAAAAGCTCGATAACGCCGTAGATGATGACGAACCACTTGGCTTTCATCGGAATCGGCGGAATGAGCAGCATGATGACCGCATTGGGATGCATGACGCCGAAAGCGAGCAGCAGGCCCATCACGGCGCCCGAAGCGCCGACGAGCATCAGCGGCAGCTCCCCGAAAGCCAGCGCCGTGAGGTACTGAATCAGTGCCGCGCCTACGCCGCAGACCATGTAGTAGGTCAGGAAGCGCTTCGGTCCCAGCTCGTACTCCAACGTACGCCCGAACATCCACAGGGCGAACATATTGAAGAAAATATGCTCGAAATTGGCGTGCAGGAACATGTAGGTGACGAACTGGTAGGTATGGAAAAAGGGCGTGCCGAGCATCAGCGCGCAATGCTCCATGATCGTATTGCCCACGGGCAGCAACGCCGTGGCCATGTAGACCAGGACATTGATGATTATCAGGTTTTTCACCACAGGGGGTGTCTGGAAGTACCTGTTCATAAAAACTGACTTTTTTCGGTTCTGTTAATAATTTACCGTTCGGCATCCGCGGCCCCACGGCCGGATGGGCGAGCGGGGTGACGGTATCAAAATTTCTGCAAATGTACGTTTTTCCGCCGGATTATCCCAGTTTGGCCCGGATATCTTCGGCGGTTATTTCGGCGGTTATGGCTTTGCCCGAGGGCGAAAAGCTGAAATTTCCCGTCGCGGCCAGCTGTGCGAGCAGCGCGGCCGCCTCCTCGCGCGACAGGTTGCGGGGGGAATTCTTCGCGTTTCCCCGCGCCATCACGGCGGCAATCTTCTCGCGCCGTACGTCGGCCAGCGACACCGGCGTGGAGAATGCCTGCAACAGTTCGTAGAGCAGCTGGTCGACCGAATCGGCGGGCATGTCAGCGGGCGTGCCCTTCACCTCGACGACGCCCTCGCCCTCGAAGGCGAGGTCGAAGCCCAGCGAGGCGAACTCCACGGCGTTCTCTTCGAGCAGGGCGTATTCGTCGCCCGAGAGCACCAGCCGCTCGGGGAAGAGCAACTGCTGGCTTACGGACGACCCGCAGCCGAGCATCTTCAGGTAATCTTCGTAAAATATCCGCTCCCGGGCGCGGCGCACGTCGACGACGACGAAACGTCCGCCCAGCAGTGCGGCGACATATCCGCCGCCCAGCGGCAGCGCATCGGTAAATTCGGCCCGCTCCCCGACCGCCAGCCGCTGCTGTTCGGCCTCGGCGCCCGAGGGGATGAAATCCAGTTCGCTGGCCGAAAACCCGGCCCCGGACTCCACTTCGAAGCCGCCGCCCGACACAAAAT
>ERZ791875.740-NODE-740-length-30113-cov-7.886020_pt1 | contig 30113 bp, 26 predicted proteins | sample MGYA00510278_ERZ791875 | MGnify/ENA primary metagenome ERZ791875 (study PRJEB30046, sample SAMN00792078) | human gut metagenome | study: EMG produced TPA metagenomics assembly of the A metagenome-wide association study of gut microbiota in type 2...
CCATCTTCACCTCGGACAACCCGCGCCACGAATCGCCCGAGGCAATCCTCGACGAGATGGCTGCCGGCCTCGACCCCGGCACGCGCTTCCTGCGCATCGCCGACCGCGCCGAGGCCATCCGCACGGCCGTGATGCTCTCCGCGCCGGGCGACATCCTGCTCATCGCAGGCAAGGGACACGAAACCTACCAGATCATCGGCGACGTAAAGCATCCTTTCGACGACCGGGAGCAGGTGCGCAAAGCGTTCGGAGCGCTGCGATAAACCGATGGCCGGGCAGGCCCGCCATTCCGGCCGCACGGCGATGAGTCCCCTCCTGAAAGGCGATACCGAGACGGCACGGAGTTGTAAACACGGCCCGGAGTCGTGCGATAGGGCCGGCGGGGGCACAGAAACATACGAATCATTATTAACCGACTTTATAGAATGCTCTATTACATTTTCAAGTATTTGGACGAAGCCTACAACCTGCCCGGATCGGGCATGTTCCAGTACATTTCGTTCCGTTCGGCGGCGGCTATCATTCTCGCGCTGCTCATCGTCATCATCTTCGGCCGCAAAATCATCGACTTCCTGCGCCGCAAGCAGATCGGCGAAGAGGTCCGCGACCTCGGGCTCGAGGGACAGCTCCAGAAACGCGGCACCCCCACGATGGGCGGCGTGATTATCCTGCTGGCGATTCTCGTCCCCATCCTGCTGTTCGGGCGGCTGGACAACATCTACATCCAGCTGATGATCGTTTCGACCGTCTGGCTGGGGCTGATCGGCGGGCTGGACGACTATATCAAGGTTTTCCGCCACAACAAGGAGGGGCTCAAGGGCCGCTTCAAAATCGTGGGGCAGGTCGGCCTGGGCATCATCGTCGGCACGACGATGTGGCTCTCGCCCCAGATCGTCGTCCGCGAAAAAATCACGCAACCCACGCAGACGGTCTACATGAACCCCGACGGCTCGGTGCTCGAAACCGTACAGCGGAACGTGGTCATCAGCACCGAAAGCGCCAAGACGACCAAAACCACCATTCCCTTCATCAAGGACAACGAATTCGACTACGGGTGGCTCACGGGCGAAACCAGCGCCGCGACATGGCTGCTGTACGTGCTGGTGGCGATTTTCGTCGTCACGGCCGTATCGAACGGCGCCAACCTCACCGACGGGCTCGACGGCCTGGCCACGGGCGTTTCCGTCCCGATTGTAGCCGTGCTCGGCGTGCTGGCCTACCTCTCGGGGCACATCGTCTACGCCGACTACCTCAACATCATGTACATTCCCGACAGCGGCGAGCTGGTCGTCTTCGCGGCGGCTTTCGCCGGTGCGCTGGTCGGCTTCCTGTGGTACAACTCGTTCCCGGCGCAGATATTCATGGGCGACACGGGCTCGCTGTCCATCGGCGGCATCATCGCCGTCTTCGCCCTCTGCATCCGCAAGGAGCTGCTCCTGCCGCTGCTGTGCGGCATATTCCTCATCGAGAGTTTCTCGGTAATGATGCAGGTCGGGTATTTCAAATACACCAAACGCAAGTGCGGCGAAGGCCGGCGCCTGCTGCTGATGGCCCCCGTACACCACCATTTCCAGAAAAAGGGACAGTTCGAAACCAAAATCGTCCTCCGCTTCTGGATCATTTCGCTGCTGCTGGCGGCCATCACCCTCGTAACGCTCAAAATCCGTTAATCCCCGCTCCATGCACCGCATCCGCCTCACCGCCACCGCCCTGCTCGCGACCGCCTTCCACGGGCAGCCGTCACGGCAAACGGTGCGCCCACGAATCCCGGAACCCTACCCGGCACTTTCGGCCGGATTGACGGGACGCGCCGCCACGCAGTCGCCCGACCCGGCGGTACGCGACCGCCGGGCCCGAACATCCCCGGACGACGGACCGGAGGCATACACGCTCTACCCCAAACGGGAAACTGCCTCGAACGCCGGGGCCGCCGGGCTCGAAGACCTGCGCAGGATCGCCGTCCGCCAAGCGTGCGACCGGATGTTGGACTTCGGGCAGGTGAAAGCCGGATGGCCCGAATCCGAATGCGCCGCCCCGAATGCGGCATACCCGGGAATTTTCTTCGACTGAAACTGGGACAAAAACTAAAAATACAGATGAAACGCATCGCAGTTCTGGGCGGAGGCATCAGCGGCTACGGCTCCGCAATCCTCGCCAAAAAGAAAGGGTTCGACGTATTCCTCTCCGACACGGGGAAAATCGCCGACCGCTACAAAACCAAACTCGACGAATGGGAGGTACCCTACGAGGAGGGCGGCCACTCCGAAGATCGCATCCTCACGGCACAGGAGGTCGTCAAATCGCCGGGCATCCCCGACACAGCGCCCTTGGTGCAAAAGCTCCGCGCGGCGGGCATTCCGGTAATCTCCGAGATGGAGTTCGCAGGCCGTTACCTGGGCCGTGCCAAATGCATCTGCATCACCGGATCGAACGGCAAAACCACCACCACATCGCTCATATACAAGATTATGCGCGACGCCGGAATGAACGTCGCACTCGGCGGCAACATCGGCGAGAGTTTCGCCTACTCCGTGGCCACGGGCGATTACGACTGGTACGTCCTGGAGTTGAGTTCGTTCCAACTGGACGGCATGTACCGGTTCCGCGCCCATATCGGCGTGCTGATGAACATCACGCCCGACCACCTCGACCGCTACGACCACTGCTTCCAGAACTACGTCGATTCGAAGATGCGCATCACGCAGAACCAGACTTCGCGCGACTTTTTCGTCTACTCGGGCGACGACGAGGTAATCTGGCAGCAGCTTCCCAAATACGACCTGCGCATGAGGCAGCTTCCCTTTGCGGCGAAAAACGCCGTGGCGAGCGGTGCGGGCGACGCATTCCTGTGCGACGGGAAATTCACGGCGGCCGTCGGCAGGGAGTCGGTCGAAATCGACACCGGCAAGATGCAAATCAAAGGTCTGCACAACGCCTACAACGCCATGGCAGCGGCCCTCGCGACCCTCGCGGCGGGCGTCGCCCCGGCGAAGGTGCGCCGCTCGCTCTACGCTTTCGCACCCGTGGAACACCGCCTCGAACCCGTCCGGGAGGCCGGCGGCGTATTGTGGATCAACGATTCGAAAGCCACCAACGTCGACTCGGTATTCTATGCCCTGGAGAGCATGACGCGACCTGTGGTGTGGATTGCAGGAGGCACGGACAAAGGCAACGACTACGCCCCGCTCAAAGGCTTCGCCCGTGAAAAGGTGCACACGCTCGTCTGCATGGGCGTCGACAACGCCAAACTGGTGAAAGAGTTCACGGGCGTGGTTCCCGAGATAATCTCCACCTCTTCGCTCGACGCCGCGATGCAGGCCGCCAAAGCCGCCGCCAAAGCCGGCGACGCGGTGCTCCTGTCGCCTGCCTGCGCGAGCTTCGACCTCTTCAAGAACTACGAAAACCGCGGCGAACTGTTCAAGGCGTGGGTAAACGAAAAGGCATAAGACGATGAAACCCGGCGAACGGAAATACGCACAGGATACGCAGCAGGGCGTGGCGGAACCCTGGGAGCAGACGGCGGCCGAAACGGCAGCCGGAGCCGCCCGCAGGGAGGGTACGGCATCCATACGCGGACGGGCCTCGGCGCGCAGCGGAAATGCGGCGCGCGACGCCGGCACAGGCGACGCCGAAGCGCCCCGGGGCGAAACCGAAACCCCGGGAAAACCCCGCTTCCGCTTTTTCACGGGCGACCGCGTACTGTGGATCATCGTAGCCACGCTGGCCGTAATCTCGGTGCTGGTGGTCTATTCGTCGACGGCCAAGATGGCCTACGACGCCCATACGGCGCGCACGACGGCGCATTTCCTGCGCCAGCAGCTGATGATCCTCGTCGTCAGCCTCGTCGTCCTGGTCGCCGTGCAGAAAATCAACTGCCGTATCTACAACCTTTTCTCCCGCCCGGTTTATTTCCTGTCGGTCGCACTCACCGTCGCTGTCTATTTCATCGGCGCCACGACCAACGGCGCCGCCCGCTGGATACCCCTCGGGCCGTTCCAGTTCCAGCCCTCCGAGGCGCTGAAAGTCGCCACCGTGCTGTTCCTCGCACGGCAGCTGGCCGGACGGCAGTCGAAAATCGACAAAATACGCATCGTCCCGTCGCTCAAATTCTGGACGTGGCGCTCGTCGCGCGAGCAGCGCCGCATCTGGCGCGAGGGCACGTGGCCCATCCTGATGCCGGTCGTGGTATCCTGCGCCGTGATTTTCCCGGCCCACACCTCGTCGGCCGTGCTGGTATTCCTCGCCTCGTGGGTCATGATGCTCATCGGCCGCGTCCGCTTCGGCGAACTGATGAAACTCGTCGGCCTGGCCGGCATCGGCATCGTCCTCATCATGACGCTCAACCTCGGGCGCAGCGAAACCGCCGAGGGACGCGTTTCGACATGGATACACCTCTGGACCCGCTCGCAGACCGAGAAGCCCATCGAGCACCTCACCGACACCGAACGTTCGATGATAGCCATCCACAACGGCGGCGTCTTCGGCGAGGGAGCCGGGCAGAGCGCCATGCGCGTGGAGATGATTCACCCCGAGAGCGACTACGCCTACGCCTTTTTCGTCGAGGAGTACGGCATCGTCCTGGCACTGGCCTTGCTGATGCTCTACCTGTGGGTCTTCTTCCGGGGCATCGAGATATTCCGCCGCTGCGGAACGGCCTTCCCGGGACTGCTCGTACTCGGGCTGGCGCTGCTGATAACCTGCCAGGCGCTGCTGCATATCATGGTGACGGTCAACCTGATACCCGAAACGGGGCAGACCCTGCCGCTGATTTCGCGCGGCGGTTCGTCGACAATCTTCACCACCATTGCGCTGGGCATGATTCTGAGCGTCAGCCGCCAGAACGACGAACAGTCGCACGACACGCCCCGCAGCGAATCGATTTACGAAAAATAACGATATGGACGACATCAGACTCGACAAATACCTTTGGGCCGTGCGGGTGTTCAAGACCCGCAGCGACGCCGCGGACGCAGTCCGCAACAACAAAGTCACGGTGAACGGCTCTTTCGCCAAACCCTCGCGCGAAGTGAAAATCGGCGACGTAATCGCCGTCCGCAAAATGCAGGTAACCTATTCATACAAGGTACTCGACCTCGTATCGAGCCGCCAGCCGGCCAAGAACGTTCCCATGTATTGCCTCAACATCACGCCGCAGGAGGAGCTGGACAAACTGAACGTCCCCCGTGAAACGATTTTCGTATTCCGCGACCGGGGCACGGGCCGCCCGACAAAAAAGGAGCGCCGCGAACTGGACGGGCTGATGGACGAAATCTATTACGACGAAGAGGAATAGAAGAATAAAGGCATACTGCCCGAAACCCCCGCATGCCCCGAAATTATGCCGCATTCGCTGCGCGCATGGCACACGGCGTGATTTCTGCAGCGGAGCTGACGAACATTTGAAAATCTCTGCGGGAGAAAATGCAGAAACGGACAAAGTATCATGCAAGCACGATATATTGTCCGTTTCTGTGTTTCGAGCCTACGGCCCTTATCAAATGTTCGTCTATTTCTTGTTGAAGAAATTCATCGTGCGCTCCAGCCCGATGGTCGCGAACGAAAGTACCGCATCGCCGAAGACCTTCAACCGCTCGGGCAGCGCTTTCGCCTCCTCGTCCGACCACTCGCCCAGCACATAGTCGACCTGGTGGCCCTTGGGGAAATCGCCGCCCACGCCGAAACGCATCCGCGCAAAATCCTCCGTGCCCAGCAGCTCGGCGATATTCTTCAGTCCGTTATGGCCTCCGGCGCTGCCCCGGGGCCGCATGCGCAGCGTGCCGAACGGCAGCGCGATATCATCGGAGATGACCAGCAGGTTCTCCGGGGCGATTTTCTCGGCCTCCATCCAATAGCGGACGGCTTTGCCCGAAAGGTTCATGTAGGTCGAGGGTTTCAGCAGAATCAGCGTGCGGCCCTTGTGTTTCAGTTCGGCCACATCGCCGTAACGCGCCGTGGTAAAAACAGCGTTGGACGCCCCTGCAAGGGCGTCCAACACGTTGAATCCGATGTTGTGTCGGGTCCCGGCATATTCGGCGCCGATATTTCCCAGCCCAACAATTAAGTATTTCATACGCCGTCAGCGACTATTTCGCCGCAGCCTCGGCAGCACCGCGCGATGCACGGGTTACGCGGACTGCGCAGACAGCCGTCGTGGCGGGGGTAACGAACTTCAGGTTCTCGAACTCCAGGTCGCCTACGAAGATGGTCTTGCCGACGCCCAGTTCGGTCACGTCCACGACCAGTTCGTCGGGCAGGTTCTCGACCAGCGCGCTCACGATGAGCTTGCGGGCCGACAGGGCCAGCTTACCGCCGACTTTCACACCTTCGGCGTTACCCGTCAGGCGTACCGGAATGGCAATCGAAACGGGCTTGCCCGCAGCGATACGGTAGAAATCGAGGTGCAGAATCTCCTCGCGCACGGGGTGGAACTGTGCCTCGCGCAGTACGGCCTGCTCTTTCTTGCCGTCGACGTCGAACTCGACGATATAGGAGTTGGGGGTGTAGATCAGGGGTTTGATCTCGCGGGGGTCTACCGAAAAGGCGACCGACTCGCCGTTGCCCGACAATACGCAGGGTACCATACCCTCGCGGCGCACGGCCTTGGCCGCTTTCTTGCCGTACTCGTCACGCTTAACGGCCTTTACAGAAATGGTTTTCATAGCAATTTGTTTTTTAATGTGTTACCTGCGGCGGTTCTCAACACGGCCTCGCGGGCCGCATCCCAATTCCGCCTGTTTCGGACGGCAAAGATAAGGTAAATTCTTAAGAATCAAAAATCAGGGAGGAAAAATTCCTTTTCGGGAGAAAAATTTCGGTTTCGGATTTAACTTTCGCTACTTTAATGCGTCTTATATGCAAACCCATGGAGAAGACCCGCGACATACCCGGCAAAGAGCTCACCGCGCTGCGCGACCCCGAAACCCGGCGCGGCGCGTTCGACGGGTTAGTCGGGGAGTACCTCCGCCCGCTCTACTGGCATGCACGGCGGTTGGTGGTCGTCCACGAGGACGCCGAGGACGTGGTGCAGGAAACCTTCGTCCGGGCCTACGACAAAATCGGCTCTTTCCGGGGCGGCGACGGCGAATTGGGGGCATGGCTCTACCGCATCACCACGAATACGGCCCTGACGCTGCTCCGGCGGCGCAGGCCGGGGCTCTTCACTTCGCTCGACGAGGTGAGCCGCTCGCTGGCGGGCCGTGTGGCGGACGAATGCGGCGAGGACGCCGACCGGACGCTGGTGCGCTTCCAGCAGGCGATACTGGAATTGCCGCTCAAACAGCGGCTGGTTTTCAACCTCCGCTATTACGACCGGATGCCCTACGAACAAATCGCCCGCGTGCTGGGCCAGCGCGAACAGACGCTCAAGGTCAACTACCACCATGCGGTACAGAAACTGAAAGAGAAATTAACACGGGAACTATGAACCACGATTTCGAAAATATCGGCAGGGAACTGCCTTACGACCTTCCGCCGCAGAGCCTCGAAACGCTGCACGAGCGTATCCGCAGCCGCACCACCGTACGGCCCGCACCTGCGCCGCGCCGCGCACGCCGGATATACCTGGCGGCAGCGGCTACCGCCGCCGCGGTCCTCCTTCTCGCCGGACTGGTTCTCACCCAATACCGCGGCAGCGCCGGCACTCCGGCCCCCGACCTCGAGCAGATGCTCGCCACGACCCCGGCCGAAACCCTGCGGCAGGCCGCTGCGGAGAATTACGACGACATCCTTTACATCCAGCAACTTTAAAACCGACGAAAATATGAAACAGCTCCTTACTTTCCTCCTCGCCCTCCTGCTTACGCTCGCCGCAGGCAAGGCCGCAGCTTCCGGCAGCGACATCGTCCGGGCCGTTGCGGATGCCCGCGCCGCCATCGACGCGGCGGAAGAAGCCGCCCTGGAAAGCCAGTCGCTCGAAGAGCTGAACAAGGCAGCGCGCGAACAGGTCGTCCGCGAACTGGGGCTCTCCCCGCGCCAGCGCAAAGAGTTCGAGCCGCTCTATAAAGCCTACCGCGAGGCGCTCGACAAAGCCGTCGACGCCGGCGGCACAGCCCCGGGAACGGACGAGGCGTCCCAGCGAAACAGCCTGAAAACCAAACTCTCGAACATCGCGGCCACGGCGCAGGTCAAACGCGACTACGTCGATAAATTCGCCGCCGTGCTCACCGCCGAGCAAATCCGCCGGCTCTATAACACCGAGGGCAACATCGGCACCAACATCAAGCGTGCGGCCATCGACCGCAGCCGCATGCCCAAACGCCTGAAGGGAAGCGCCCGCATGGTGACGCAGGACTGGGGCAAGGCGGGCGACTACACGGCCGTCGCTGCATCGTCGTCGTTCGACATCACCATCAGCCCCGCGGCCAAAACCGTCAGCGTGACGGCGAACGACAACGTAATCGACTACCTCTCCATGGAACGCGAGGGCGGGAAACTGAAATTCCGAATCGACGCCAACAGCACGGAAAACATCTCCGTCAAGGTCGTTCTCCCCGCTTCGACGGCATTGAACGCCATCTCCGCATCGGGCTTCTCGACCGTCACGAACCTGCTGCCGATGAAAGGGGAGCACATCTCGGTAAACGTTTCGAGCAGCGCTTCCGTAAAAACCGACATCGAGGCGGGAACGTTACAGCTCAACGTCAGCGGCTTCGGGAAATTCTCGGGGAATATCCGCAGCGGCAAAAGCGACCTGAACCTGTCGAGCAGCAGCCGTATCTCCTCTCAAATCGTCTGCACGGGGACGTGTACGTTCGACGCGAGCGGCTTCGCCAACTTCTCCGGCTCGGTCGAAGCCCCCGTATTCAACGCCCGGCTGTCGAGCAGCTGCTCGGTCAAGGCCCCCGTAAAGGCGCCCCGACTGAAAATTTCCGCTTCGGGATTCGCGAAGTTCTCCGGCGCGATCGACTGCCAGACGGCCACCCTGGATGCGACTTCCAGCGCCTCGATCCGCGGCAGGTTCTCCGCATCGTCTTTCACCGCCACGGTCGCGGGCTTCGGCAGAATCGTCCTCGACGGCGAGGCGACGGTCGAGAGCGGCAAGGTAACCGCTTCTTCGTCAGGCATTTTCTCTGCCCCGAAACTGCGCGTGGCAAACTACGACATCACGGCGTCCGGCTTCGCACAGTCCGACATCTGGTGCTCGAACCACCTGAAAATCAGCGTAACCTCATCGGCCAGAGCAATCTACGACGGCCCCTGCACGGTAGAGTCCGTTTCCGACAATATCCGGCGCAGGAAGTAACGAAGCGTAAGTACAAACAACCATAAGCGTATTTACGGAAACGGGCCGTTCTTTCGGGAGCGGCCCGTTGGTTTTTATCCCCAATCCGCTAAAAAACGGCCCCGGGGGATCATTTTCCGAAATAAATCGACAGGCGTACGACAAATTTCAAACGGTTATAATCTGTAAGCTCTCCCCGCAGAAACCCGCCGGACTTTCGTCATATCTTCTTCCCGAATGCCGAATCTGTAATAAAAAACCCGCAGAACCGCACTCCGACAAGGTCGACACGGCAAACGAAACTTACGCAGCATGAAGGGATTCGCAAATATTTTTAATATATTTGTTGCCAAGGTTAGTTAGACTATCAGACTATGTGCGAAAAACTCTTTATTTTCGACACCACGCTCCGTGATGGCGAGCAGGTGCCGGGCTGTCAGTTGAACACCACCGAGAAAATCGAAGTCGCCAAACTTCTGGAAAGCCTCGGTGTGGACATTATCGAAGCGGGTTTCCCGATCTCCAGCCCCGGGGACTTCAACTCCGTACTCGAGATTTCGAAGGCCGTTTCGGCCCCGACGATTTGCGCGCTGACACGCGCCGTGAAAAAGGACATCGACGTGGCCGCCGACGCCCTGCGGCTGGCCAAACACAAACGCATCCACACGGGTATCGGCGTTTCGCCCCAGCATATCTACGACAAGCTGCGCTCGACGCCCGAGAAGATTCTCGAATCGGCAATCGAGGCGGTGAAGTACGCCAAACGCTACGTCGAGGACGTGGAGTTCTACGCCGAAGACGCGGGACGCGCCGACCCCGAATACCTCGCCCGTGTCATCGAAGCCGTCATCAAGGCCGGCGCTACGGTGGTCAACATTCCCGACACCACGGGTTACTGCCTGCCCCACGAGTACGGCGCGAAAATCAAATACCTCGTCGAACACGTTTCCAACATCGACCGGGCGATCATCTCCACCCACTGCCACAACGATTTGGGCATGGCAACGGCCAACACCTTGAGCGGTATCCTGAACGGCGCGCGGCAGGCCGAGGTGACCATCAACGGCATCGGCGAACGGGCCGGCAACACCTCGCTCGAAGAGGTGGTGATGACCCTGCGCTGCCACAAGGAGATCGCCATTGACACGAATATCGACGCACGGCTCATTACCAAGGCCTCGCACCTCGTGTCGAGCCTGATGAACATGCCCGTGCAGCCCAACAAGGCCATTGTCGGCCGCAACGCGTTCGCCCACTCGTCGGGCATCCACCAGGACGGCGTGCTGAAAGACCGCCAGACCTATGAAATCATCGACCCGCAGGACATCGGGCTCAACGAGTCGGTCATCGCCCTGACGGCCCGCAGCGGCCGCGCGGCACTCGTGCACCGGCTCGAACTGATAGGTTATAACCTCACGCAGGAGGAGTTGGACGAAACCTATGCCAAGTTCCTCGAACTGGCCGACCGGAAAAAGGAGATTCAGGATTACGATTTGCTCTACCTCGTGGGCGACATCGACCGCATGAAGCAGCAGACCGTATCGCTCAAATTCCTGCAGGTCACCACCGGCACGCTCGTCCCGACGGCTACCGTGGTGCTGAAATTCGGCGACCACGAACGCATGGCCATCGCCACGGGCAACGGCCCGGTCGATGCGGCCGTATCGGCCATCAAGAGCCTTATCAACGAAAAGGTGGTGCTCATGGAGTTCCTCATGCAGGCCATCACCAGGGGGTCGAACGATGTCGGCCGCGTACACGTACAGGTACGGTGCGGCAACCGCACCGTACACGGCTTCGCGGCGCACACCGATACCACGCGGGCGTCGATCGAGGCGTTCCTCGACGCACTGCGCGTACTGAACGTAACCGAACGCAAAGAAAAGGAGGCATAAGGATGGGAAAAACCCTTTTGGACAAAATCTGGGATGCGCACACCGTGCGCACCGAGGACGGCGGCCGCTCGGTGCTCTACATCGACCGCCAGTACATACACGAGGTGACGTCGCCCGTAGCCTTCGCCGGGCTCGAACGGCGCGGCATCGGCGTGGCACGCCCGGCGCAAATCACCGCCACGGCCGACCACAACATCCCGACCGTCGACCAGCACCTGCCCATTGCCGAGCCCGAATCGCGGCGGCAGGTCGAGGCGCTGGCGGCCAACTGCGACAAGTTCGGCATCGAGCACTTCGGCGTGGGCAACCCGCGCCAGGGCATCGTGCACATCATCGGCCCCGAACTGGGCTTCACGCAGCCGGGCATGACCATCGTCTGCGGCGACAGCCACACCTCGACGCACGGAGCGCTGGGCGCCGTGGCGTTCGGCGTGGGTACATCCGAGGTCGAAATGGTCTTCGCCAGCCAGTGCATCATCCAGTCCAGGCCGCGCAGCATGCGCATCACGGTCGACGGAACGCTGCGTCGGGGCGTCGAGGCCAAAGACATCATCCTCTACATCATCTCGCAGCTCACCGCCTCGGGCGGCACGGGCTACTTCATCGAGTTCGCGGGCGAAGCCATCCGGTCGCTTTCGATGGAGGGCCGCATGACCGTCTGCAACATGAGCATCGAGTGCGGGGCGCGGGGCGGCATGATCGCTCCCGACCAGACCACGTTCGACTACCTCCGGGGCCGTGAACGCGCGCCGCAGGGGGCCGCGTTCGACGAGGCCGTCGCCCGCTGGAAAGACCTCTGCAGCGACCCGGACGCCCGCTTCGACAAGGAGTACCGTTTCGACGCCGCCGACATCGCCCCGATGATTACTTACGGCACCAATCCCGGCATGGGCATGGCCGTCGATGCGGCGATTCCCGCCGGTGCAGATGCCAAAGCGCTGGAATACATGGGATTCGAACCCGGCGAAAAACTGCTGGGCAAGCCTGTCGACTATGTTTTCGTCGGCAGCTGCACCAACGGCCGCATCGAAGACCTGCGGCGTTTTACGAAACTGGTAGCAGGCCGCCGCAAGGCCGAAGGTGTCACGGCATGGATTGTCCCCGGCTCGAAAGGCGTCGAAGCCGCCGCACGGGCCGAGGGGCTGGACAAAATCCTCGCCGCCGCGGGCTTCGAACTCCGCCAGCCGGGCTGCTCGGCCTGTCTGGCAATGAACGCCGACAAGATTCCGGCAGGCATGTACAGCGTTTCGACCTCGAACCGCAATTTCGAGGGCCGGCAGGGTCCCGGGGCGCGCACCCTGCTCGCAGGCATCGCCGTCGCCGCCGCGGCGGCCGTAAGCGGCCGCATCGAAGACCCGCGCAAATTCTTCGAATTATAAAAACAGATAACCCCGCTTCGGACGGCCAATCACTGCCGCCGCCGCCCGCGTCGTCGGAAAAACCGTCCCGAACCCCAGCCCCGGACAGGGATTTGCAAACCGCTTCGCGGCAATGCGGCCGCTGCCGGAGCCGGGCCGAAAAAACAAAACCGATATGGCCATACCCAAATTCGAAACCTTCACGTCGGGGGCCGTGCCCGTCCGCGTGGAAAACATAGATACCGACCAGATTATCCCGGCGCGCTTCCTCAAAGCCACCGAGCGCAAAGGCTTCGGCGACAACCTCTTCCGCGACTGGCGCTACGACGCCGCGGGACAAAAGGTCGCCTCGTTCCCGCTCAACGACGGCCGCTATGCGGGCAAAATCCTCGTCGCAGGCCGCAACTTCGGCTGCGGCAGTTCGCGCGAACACGCCGCATGGGCCATCGCCGACTACGGCTTCCGCGTGGTGGTGTCGAGCTTCTTCGCCGACATCTTCCGCAACAACGCCCTCAACAACGGCCTGCTGCCCATTACGGTAAGCGAGGAGTTCCTCGCCGAGGTCTTCGCTGCCGTCGACGCCGACCCCGCGGCGCGTTTCACGGTCGATTTGGACAACCAGACGCTCACCATCTGCGCCACGGGCCGCAGCGAGCGGTTCGAAATCGACGCCTACAAGAAGCGCTGCCTGCAGAACGGCTACGACGACGTGGACTACCTGTGCAGCATCTCGGAGCAAATCGCAACGTTCGAAGCCGGACGCAAATAGCCCGAAGATGCTTCCCCCTGTCGAAATAATGGACACCACGCTGCGCGACGGCGAGCAGACCTCGGGCGTTTCCTTCAACGCCCGTGAAAAACTCTCCATCGCCCGGCTGCTGCTGGAGGAACTGCGCGTCAGCCGCATCGAAATCGCCTCGGCGCGGGTTTCGAACGGCGAGCAGGAAGCCGTGCGGCGCATCGCCGAATGGGCCGCCTCCAAGGGATATACCGACCGCGTAGAGGCGCTGGGATTCATCGACGACGGCGTATCGCTCGACTGGCTGGGCGAGGCGGGGTGCCGCGTGGTGAACCTGCTGACCAAAGGGTCGCTCAAACACTGCCGCGAACAACTGCGCCGCACGCCCGGTGAGCACCTCGCCGACGTTCGCGCCACGATCGACCGCGCCGTCGGCCGCGGAATGAAGGTGAACGTCTACCTCGAAGACTGGTCGAACGGCATGCAGCACTCGCCCGAATACGTCTATGCGATGCTCGACGGACTGGCCGACGCTCCCGTGCAGCGGTTCATGTGCCCCGATACGCTGGGCGTACTCGACCCTTACGCCACCGAGCGTTTCTGCCGTGAGCTGGTGCAGCGCTACCCCCAACTGCGCTTCGACTTCCACGCGCACAACGACTACGACCTCGCGGTGGCCAATACCGCGGCGGCCGTCCGGGGCGGGTTCCACGGCGTCCACGTAACCATCAACGGCTTGGGCGAACGAGCCGGGAACGCCCCCCTGTCGAGCACGGTCGCCGTCCTGCACGACCGCCTGCACCGCGCGACGGGCATCGACGAGCGGAAAATCAACCATGTCAGCCGCATGGTCGAAACCTACACCGGCATCCGCATCCCCGCAAACCGGCCCATCGTCGGCGAAAGCGTCTTCACGCAGTGCGCCGGCATCCACGCCGACGGCGACAACAAAAACAACCTCTACTTCAACGAATTGCTGCCCGAACGGTTCGGCCGCGTGCGCGAATACGCCCTGGGCAAGACCTCGGGCAAGGCCAACATCCTCAAAAACCTCGAGGCGCTGGGCATCGAGCTCGACGAGGCTTCGATGCGCAAGGTGACCGAACGGGTCGTCGAGTTGAGCGACAAGAAAGAGCTGGTGACCACCGAAGACCTGCCCTACATCATCGCCGACATACTCCGCTACGACCTGGCCGAAAACCCCGTCCGCATCCTCAACTACAGCCTCTCGCTCGCACAGGGACTGCATCCCGTGGCTACGCTCAAAATCGAAATCAACGACCGCGCGTACGAGCAGACCTCGGCCGGCGACGGCCAGTACGACGCGTTCATGCGGGCCCTGCGGCAAATTTACAAGCACCAGCTCGGACGCGAGTTCCCCATGCTGCGCAACTACACCGTTTCAATCCCGCCCGGCGGCCGCACCGATGCCTTCGTGCAGACAATCATCACCTGGGAGATGGCCGGCAAAGTCTTCAAGACACGGGGGCTGGACGCCGACCAGACCGAAGCCGCCATCAAGGCGACCATCAAGATGCTGAACATAATCGAAATAAATTACAACGACCATGGATGTTAACATAGCCCTTTTAGCCGGCGACGGCATCGGCCCCGAGATTATCGCCGAGGCCACGAAAGTGTTGAACCGTGTAGCGGAAAAATTCGGACACCATTTCGAATACCGCGAAGCGCTGGTAGGCGCCTGCGCCATCGACGCCACCGGCGACCCCTATCCCGACCGGACGCACCGCATCTGCCTCGAAGCCGATGCCGTGCTGTTCGGGGCCATCGGCGACCCGAAATACGACAACAACCCCAAATCGCCCGTACGTCCCGAGCAGGGGCTGCTGCGCATGCGCAAATCGCTGGGGCTTTTCGCCAACCTGCGGCCCATCGCACTGTTCGACACGCTCGCCGACCGCTCGCCGCTCAAGGCCGACGTGGTGCGCGGCACCGACTTCATCTGCGTGCGCGAACTGACGAGCGGCATCTACTTCGGCCGCCCGCAGGGCCGCAACGAAGCGGGAACGGAGGCTTTCGACACCTGCACCTACACGCGCGCCGAAATCGAACGGGTACTGCACGTGGCATTCCGGCTGGCCATGAGCCGGCGGCGGCACCTGACGGTCGTCGACAAGGCCAACGTGCTCGAAACCTCGCGCCTGTGGCGGGAGGTCGCACAGGGGCTGGCCGGCCAATACCCCGATGTGGAGGTGGAATTCATGTTCGTGGACAACGCCGCGATGCAGATTGTCCGGCAGCCGACCCATTTCGACGTCATCGTCACCGAGAACATGTTCGGCGACATCCTCACCGACGAAGCCAGCGTCATCAGCGGTTCGCTCGGCATGCTCCCCTCGGCGAGCGTCGGGTCGGACGTGGCGCTCTTCGAACCGATTCACGGCTCCTATCCCCAGGCTGCGGGCAAAAACATCGCCAATCCGATGGCGACCATTCTCTCGGCCGCCATGCTGCTCGAGCACCTCGGACTCGACGCCGAGGGCCGCGCCGTGCGCGCAGCCGTCGATTGCGCCCTCACCGGAGGCGTCGTCACCGAAGACCTCGCGGCCCCGGGCGAGCGGCGCTGCTCGACCACCGAAGTGGGTGACTTCATCGCCGCACAGATTTAAGCCCCGGGCCACACTCCGGGAGCATTGCGGCCTGTCACACCTGCGGCGGAAGCTTCCGCCCGGCCCGCGAAAGAAACGGAGGCCCCGGCTCGATGAGCCGGGGCCTCCGTTTCATATCCGGGAATCCGTCCCGGATTATCCGTGCGCCAAATCGGTGTTGTGCACGCCCAGCACCGCACGGCCCGAGGGTTCGTTCATGTCGCGGAACGCCTTGTCCCAGGCCAGCGCCTCGGCCGTGCTGCACGCAACGGAAGGCACCGAGGGCACGCACTGCGCCGCAGTATGCGACGGGAAGTGCTCCTCGAAAATCGTACGGTAGTAATACTCCTCCTTGTTGCGGGGCGGATTAATCGGGAAACGCTCCGCGGCATGCTCCATCTCGCGGTCGGAAACCGCTTCGGCGGTGAGCTGCTTGAGGGTGTCGATCCAGTTGTAGCCCACGCCGTCGGAGAACTGCTCCTTCTGCCGCCACACGATTTCGGCGGGCAGCATGTCCTCGAAAGCCTTGCGCAGAATCCACTTCTCGATATGCCCGTCCCCGGCCATCTTCGCCGCCGGGTTGATGCGCATCGCCACGTCGAGGAACTCCTTGTCCAGAAACGGCACACGCCCCTCGACGCCCCACGCCGAAAGCGACTTGTTGGCCCGCAGGCAGTCGTAAAGGTGCAGCTTGCCTATCTTGCGCACGGTTTCCTCATGAAAGGCGCGCGCGTCGGGAGCCTTGTGGAAATAGAGGTAGCCGCCGAAAATCTCGTCCGCCCCCTCGCCCGAAAGCACCATCTTGATACCCATCGACTTGATGACGCGCGCCAGCAGGTACATCGGCGTGGAGGCGCGCACGGTGGTCACGTCGTAGGTTTCGATGAAGTAAATCACGTCGCGCACGGCATCCAGCCCCTCCTGCACGGTATAGTTGATTTCGTGGTGGACGGTGCCGATATGGTCGGCCACTTTGCGGGCGGCCGCCAGGTCGGGCGCCCCTTTCAGGCCGATGGCGAACGAGTGCAGCTGCGGCCACCACGCCCGGTCGCGGTCGTTCGATTCGACGCGGCGGTCGGCATACTTCTTGGCGATGGCCGAGATGATCGACGAGTCGAGTCCGCCCGAGAGCAGCACGCCGTAAGGCACGTCGGACATCAGCTGCCGCTTGACGGCGGCTTCGAGCGCCGCGCGCAGCGCCTGAATGTCGGCGCCGTTGTCTTTCACCGCATCGTACTCGAACCAGTCGCGTTTGTACCAGCGCACCATTTTCCCTTCCCGGCTCGACCAGTAATGGCCCGGCAGGAAAGGCCGGATGGTGCTGCACACCCCCTCGAGGGCTTTCTGCTCCGAGGCGACATAGAACTGTTCGTCCTTGTCCCAGCCGATGTAGAGCGGGATGACGCCGATCGGGTCGCGGGCAATCAGGTATTCGTCCTTCTCGATGTCGTACAGCGCGAAAGCGAAAATGCCGTTGATTTTCTCCAGCAGTCCGACGCCCATTTTCCGGTAGAGCGGCAGGATCACCTCGCAATCCGAACCCGTCCGGAAGTCATACTCCCCGGCCAGCTCGGCGCGAATCTCCTGATGGTTGTAAATCTCGCCGTTGACGGCCAGCACCTGCTTCCCGTCACTGCTGAAAAGGGGCTGTCCGCCCGACTGGGGATCGACGATCGACAGCCGCTCGTGGGAAAGAATCGCCCGCTCGCCACAGTAGACCCCCGACCAGTCGGGGCCGCGGTGCCGGATGTTTTTCGACATTTTCAGTACCTGCGTACGCAGTGCATCCGATTTCTGCCTGATGTCAAATAGTCCTACGAAACCACACATAGATTGATTGTTGTTGTATTATTACGTTACAAAACTGTTAATTGCCGGTCGCCTGCATCCCGCGGGGCAAATCCCGCGGCGGCGACACCAAGCCCCCGCCCGGGGCAGGGGGTTTGGGGGTAGGCCGGACTCACAAACGACGCCGGGGGCGGCGAATACGACCGGACGGAGCGCTAAACGGAATGAAAAAGCCGCCGGCGCCCGGGGTATCAGTTGTTCTCGGGGCGGAGCTTGCGCACCACGGCGCCCGTCTGCCACATCTCGCTCTCCCGCATCTCGCGCAGCTCCTCGTTGAGTTTCTCGCGGTAATCGGGCTTGCTGTTCAAATCGATCGACCGCTGGGCCTCGTTGCCGGCGGCGACCTCACGGTAAAGCTCCTCGAAGACGGGTTTCGTCGCGTCGCGGAAACGCTTCCACCAATCCAGCGCGCCGCGCTGTGCGGTGGTCGAACAGTTGGCGTACATCCAATCCATGCCGTTCTCGGCCACCAGCGGCATGAGCGACTGCGTCAGCTCCTCGACCGTTTCGTTGAAAGCCTCCGAAGGGGTGTGTCCGTTCGCACGCAGCGTATCGTACTGGGCGGCGAAAATACCCTGTATGGCACCCATCAGCGTACCGCGCTCGCCCGTCAGGTCGGAATACACCTCCCGCTTGAAGTCGGTTTCGAACAGGTAGCCCGAACCTACGCCGATGCCCAGCGCCACCACACGCTCGAAAGCGCGCCCCGTAGCGTCCTGGAAAACCGCGTAGCTCGAGTTCAGGCCGCGGCCCTGCAGGAACATGCGGCGCAGCGAAGTGCCCGAGCCCTTGGGGGCAATCAGGATTACGTCGACGTCGGCCGGGGGCACGATGCCCGTGCGCTCCTTGTAGGTGATGCCGAATCCGTGCGAGAAATAGAGCGCCTTGCCCGGCGTGAGGTGTTTGCGGATGGTCGGCCATACGGCGATCTGTCCCGCGTCCGACAGCAGGTACTGGATAATCGTGGCGCGCTCGGCGGCCTCTTCGATTCCGAAAAGGGTCTTGCCCGGCTCCCAGCCGTCGGCAACGGCCTTGTCCCAGCTTTTGCTGCCCTCGCGCTGGCCTACGATGACGTTGAACCCGTTGTCCTTGAGGTTGAGCGACTGCCCCGGCCCCTGCACGCCGTAGCCGATTACGGCGATGGTTTCGTTTTTCAGTACCTCGCGCGCTTTCTCCAGGGGAAACTCCTCGCGTGTAACGACATTCTCTTCAACGCCGCCGAAATTAATCTGTGCCATAGTTCTGTAAGTTTAAAAGTTTGTATTGAATTCGTTTATTGCCTGATTCGTTCGAGCTCCTCGAGGTACTCGTTCAGCAGCTCGCGCCGCGACTTGATGATGGCTACCGTGCCGCTGCGCACGAACTGCTGCACGCCGTAGGGCTGCAGCAGCCGGAACAGCGCCTGCGTTTCTGCCTTGTGCCCGGTCTTCTCGACGACGATATAGTCGTCGTCTATCTCCAGGATGCGGACATTGTGCTCACGCACGAGCTTCTCGACGTTGCGGCTGCGGGTCACCTTGTAAAGGGCGATCTCCTGCTGCACGACCTCCCCGGCCGTGTAGACGAACACTTTCAGCACGTCGATTCGCTTTTCGACCTGGCGGGCGAGTTTCTCGACCCGGTCGGCTTCGGTGCGCACGACAATCGTGAACTTGTGAATGCCCGCCAGCGCCGACTCGGAGGTCGTCAGGCTCTCGATGTTGACGTTGCGGCAGGTGAAGACCGTGGTGATCTGGCTCAGCAGACCCACTTTGTTTTCCGAAAAAACGGTGATGATATACTCCTGTTCCATATGTCGCTCGATTTACTCCAGTCGGATTGCCGATACGGGCGCCCCGGCAGGCACCATCGGGAAAACATTCTCGTCGCTTTCGACACGCACCTCCAGCAGGAAGGCACCCGCACAGGCCTGCATTTCGGCCACGGCTTCGGCGAGCTCCTCGCGCCGCTCGACACAACGGTAGGCGATGCCGTTGCCGCGTGCAATCAGCCCGAAATCGGGATTCGCCAGCTCGGTGAACGAATAGCGGCGGTCGTAAAAAAGATCCTGCCACTGCCGCACCATGCCGAGGAACGAGTTGTTCAGCAGGACGATTTTCACCGCGATTTGCGACTGGAAAATCGTACCCAGCTCCTGAATGGTCATCTGCAGGCCGCCGTCGCCGGCAAAGAGGCACACCTCGCGCTCGGGAGCTCCCAGTTTGGCGCCGATGGCCGCCGGGAGCCCGAAGCCCATCGTCCCGAGCCCGCCCGAAGTCACCATGCTGCGGCTGCGGCGGAACCCGAAGTAGCGCGCGGCGAACATCTGCTGCTGTCCCACGTCGGTCACCAGCACGGCGTCGTTGTCGTAGGCGCGGGCCACCGCATCGACCGCCTCGCCCATGCGGATACGGCCTCCGCCCGGGGCAAGGGCTTTCCTGATTACCGCCTCGTATTCGACCTTGTCGCAGGCGCGGAAGCCTTCGATCCACGCCCCGTGTTCGGCGGCCCGAATCCGCGCCGTCAGCAGCGGAAGGGTCTGTTTCACGTCGCCGACCAGCGCCACGTCGGCATGTACGATTTTATCTATCTCGGCCGGGTCTATCTCCAGGTGGATAATCTTCGCATTGGCGCCGAACGCGGCGGGGTTTCCCGTCACGCGGTCGTCGAAACGCATGCCCACGGCGACCAGCAGGTCGCACTCCCGATTCTTGATGTTGGGCCCGTAGTTGCCGTGCATGCCCAGCATGCCGACGTACTGCGGCAAATCGCTCGGCAGGGCCGACAGCCCCAGCAGCGTCGAGGCCGCCGGCATGCCGCTCTTTTCGAGGAAAGCGCGCATTTCGGCCTCGGCGTTCCCGAGGATGACGCCCTGTCCCACCATCACCAGCGGACGCTGCGCCGCGTCGATGAGCCGCACCGCCTCGGCGATACCGGCCTCATCGGGCACGGTCGCGGGAACGTAGCTGCGGATGGAGGTGATTTTCTCGTAGCGGAAAGGCGCCGTCCCGCACTGCGCGTCCTTGGTAATGTCGACGACTACAGGCCCCGGACGCCCCGAGCGGGCGATATAGAACGCCTTGGCAATCGCCCCGGGAATATCTTCGGTACGCTTGACCTGGCAGTTCCACTTGGTAACGGCCTGCGTGATGCCCACGAAATTGGTTTCCTGGAATGCATCGGTGCCCAGCAGCGACGAGCCCACCTGCCCGGTCACGAGCACCAGCGGCGTGGAGTCCATCAGCGCGTCGGCCAGTCCGGTCACGGTATTCGTAGCCCCGGGGCCGGAGGTGACCAGGCACACCCCGACGCGGCCGCTCACGCGGGCGTAGCCCTGTGCGGCGTGCACGGCGCCCTGTTCATGGCGGACAAGGATGTGGCGCAGGCGGTCGCGGTAGTCGTAAAGGGCGTCGTATACGGGAATGATCGCGCCTCCGGGATACCCGAAAAGGGTATCGACCCCCTCGCGCAGGAACGATTCGATGAGGGCCTGCGACCCCGTGATACAGGGAGCGGGCTGTTCCCCGGCTTTAATCTTTTCGGTCGTATTCATAGCTGTCCTGTTTGATTATTCTTCATCGACGATTCGTACGGCTCCCCTGTCCGCCGAGCTTACCAGCTGCGCATAGGCGCGCAGCGACGCGGGAACACGGCGATCGCGCGACACGGGACGGAAACGCTTCTGCGCCGCCATGCGCGCAGCGATTTCGTCGTCGCCGACCACGAGGCGAATCGAGCGGTGGGGAATGTCGATTTCGATTTCATCGCCCGTGCGGACGATGGCGATCTCCCCGCCCGACGCGGCTTCGGGCGACACGTGGCCGATCGAAAGGCCCGAGGTTCCGCCCGAGAAGCGCCCGTCGGTAATCAGCGCACAGGCTTTGTCGAGGTGTTTGGATTTGAGGTACGACGTGGGATAGAGCATCTCCTGCATGCCGGGGCCGCCTTTGGGACCTTCGTAGCGGATGACGACCACGTCGCCAGCCTGCACCTCGTCGCCGAGGATGCCGTCGATGGCCTGCTCCTGCGACTCGTAGACGCGTGCCCGGCCGCGGAACACGAACAGCGATTCGTCGACGCCCGCCGTCTTGACGATACAGCCGCTGCGGGCGATGTTGCCCGTCAGCACGGCCAGCCCGCCGTCGCGGAAATAGGCGTGTTCCATATCGCGGATACAGCCCGCGGTGCGGTCCGTGTCGAGTTCGTCGTAATAGGTATGCTGTGCGCCCAGCTCCCGGCTGTAAAGTCCTGCCGGAGCGCTCGCACAACGGCGTTTTGACTCCTGCTCGACCGTGTCGCTGCGCACGTCGCAGGCGGCGATGGCACGGGCCAGCGTGCGGCCGTCGACACGCCCGGCCGTGGTATCGAGCAGTCCCGCGCGGGCGAGCTCGCCCAGAATCGACAGGATGCCGCCGGCGCGGTTCACGTCCTGGATATGGTAATGCGAATTGGGCGCCACCTTGCACAGCACGGGCACCCGGCGCGAAAGGCGGTCGATGTCCTGCATCGTGAAATCCACGCCGGCCTCGTGGGCCACGGCCAGCAGGTGCAGCACCGTATTGGTCGAGCCGCCCATGGCGATGTCGAGCGACATGGCGTTCTCGAAGGCGGCTTTCGTGGCAATCGAACGCGGGAGCACCGAATCGTCCCCCTCGAAATAGTAGCGCTCGGCGTTGCGGACGATGAGCGCCGCGGCCTGTTCGAACAGGCGGCGGCGGTTGGCGTGCGTGGCGACAATCGTGCCGTTTCCCGGCAGCGAGAGCCCCAGCGCCTCGGTTAGGCAGTTCATCGAGTTGGCCGTGAACATCCCCGAGCACGAGCCGCACCCGGGACAGGCGCAGCGTTCGACGCGCGCCACCTCCTCGTCGCTGCAACCCTTGTCGGCGGCCATCACCATGGCGTCGATCAAATCGAGCGCGCGGTCGCCCATGCGCCCCGCCTCCATCGGCCCGCCCGACACGAATACGGTGGGAATATCGAGCCGCATCGCGGCCATCAGCATGCCGGGGGTAATCTTGTCGCAGTTCGAGATGCAGACCAGCGCGTCGACCTTGTGGGCGTTGGCCATATATTCGACACTGTCGGCGATGATTTCACGCGACGGCAGCGAGTAAAGCATACCGTCGTGGCCCATGGCGATGCCGTCGTCGACGGCAATGGTGTTGAACTCCGCCGCAAAACAGCCGAGCGCCTCGATGCGCGCCTTGACATACTGCCCGATTTCATGCAGGTGCACATGCCCCGGCACCAGCTGGGTGAACGAATTGGCAATGCCGATAACCGGGCGGCCGAACTGCTCCTCCCGCATTCCGTTGGCACGCCAGAGGCTCCTGGCCCCGGCCATGCGGCGTCCCGTCATCGTGACGGCGCTTTTGAGTGGGTGTTTCATGTCTTCTCTTTTTCAACGTATCCCGTGCGGCCTGAAAACAAGAAAACCTTTCTCCTGGGAGAAAGGCTCTATACTATTATCCTATACGCATCACCTTTCTCCCGTTATCTCTCAAAGACGACGAGCAGCAGATTAATGACGTTGGTATACGAACAGTTCAGCATAAATAACCGTATTCGGGTAATGGTTTCGAAGCAAAGATAGGGATATAAAACCGTTTCTTCAAAATAATTTTGAAAAAAATTTAATATTGTAACAATCCGGAAACAGATACCCCTCTTGCGGTTTATATCTCGCCGTATCGGACGCAGTTTACTTACGATTTAAAACCGCATTTTTCCGCCTCAAACGCCATTTTACCGAAGTTTCCCGGAAATCCGCCCGTTTCGGGTGTGAAAAATATCTTACGATTTGTTTTTCAGACGGGTTGTTTCCGGCCTTTTCGGACTACTCCTATATATAAAAACCGGTTTCGGATGCATCTGCGGGCTGCTTACGATTTATCACGCAGATTTGGATATTAAAAAATTTTGTTTTATATTTGCCCACGATGAACATGAAACGGAACAATACGACGGGCGAGGGACGCGGGACAACCTGCATCCCCGCAACGCGTATTACCTCCGCAATCGTCCTCTGCGCAACTACCACAACGACAACCACAACCCCTGTGGGGGTGTAGTTGTTATTTTTCCGTCACGAGCATACCCGTTATGCACCTCCCGGCCCAGGCTGCCGGGGCGGAAATGAGAATTCAGTCAACGGTAGTTTCATTCAACAGGAGATTTTATCATGCAATATATCGAAGTATTCGCCCCCGGCACGGTGGCGAACCTGGGTTGCGGTTTCGACGTGATGGGCCTGACGCTCGACGGCGTGGGCGACCGGATGCGAATCGGCGTAGAGCCGGGCGCCGACGGACTCGCAATCAGCAACCGGAGCGGGAAAGAGCTTCCCGCCCGCATGGAAGACAACGTCATCACCCCGGCCGTCATGGCCATGCTGGAGGCCTACGGCCAGTCCGTACGGGTCGAAATCACAATTCTCGAAAAAATAGCCCCGGGCAGCGGCATCGGTTCGAGCGCCGCATCGTCCGCCGCAGCGGTCTACGGCGTCAACGAACTGTTTGGACGGCCTTTCCCGGGCGAGCGGCTGGTGGAGTTCGCCATGATGGGCGAAGCGCTCATCGGCGGCACGCCCCATGCGGACAACGTCGGGCCCGCCGTACTGGGCGGCGTGGTGCTGATTCGCGGTTACGAACCGCTGGACATCGTCCGCCTGCCCGTCCCCGACGACTTTTTCTATGCCGTGGTGCATCCCGACATCGTCGTCAGCACCAAGGAGGCCCGCGAGGTGCTGCCCCGGGAAATCCCCCTGCACGACGCCGTCACGCAGTGGGGAAACGTCGGCGGGCTGGTCGCCGGATTCGCCCTGGGCGACGTGGCGCTGATCGGCCGCTCGATGCACGACGCGGTGGCGGAACCCTGCCGCAAAGGGTTTATCCCGGGCTACGACCGCCTGAAAGAAGAGGTGCTCTCCGAAGGCGCCCTGGCGATGAACATCGCCGGCTCGGGGCCGTCGATTTTCGCACTGGCGGCTGACAAGGCCGTATCGGAGCAGGTCGCCGAACGGATGCAGGGGCATTTCGCCCGGCTCGGAATCGGCTGCAAAATGTACGCGGGCCGCGTATCGAACCGCGGCGCGCGAATTGTAGAACCGTAAAAACAACAACCGAAATGAAATATTACAGCACGAAAGACCAAGCACGCGCACAGGCCTTTTCGCTTCGCGAGGCCGTGCAGGCGGGACTGGCGCCCGACGGAGGGCTGTTCGTCCCGGAACGTATTCCGCAGGCGGACATGGCCGTCGCAGAACGGCTGGCCGGAGAGTCCTACGCCGCGCTGGCCGGATACCTGGCCGGACTCTTCTTCGGCGACGACATCGACCCCGCCCTCCTGCAGCGGGAGATGGTGCGCATCTACGACTTTCCGCTCCCGCTGCGCCGGGTCGGCAGCCGCTACACGCTGGAGCTGTTCCACGGCCCGACGTTCGCATTCAAGGACTACGGCGCCGGTTTCATGGGCCGGATGGTCGGCCTGCTGGGCGGCGGGGACGGAAAACTGGTGATTCTCACGGCCACGTCGGGCGATACGGGCAGCGCCGTGGCGCACGGCTTCCACAACGTGCCGGGCGTCGAGGTCGTGCTCCTCTACCCCGCGGGGAAAATCAGCCGCCTGCAGGAGTGCCAGATGACCACGCTCGGCAGCAACATCCACCCGCTGCGCGTGGCCGGAACGTTCGACGACTGCCAGCGGCTGGTCAAGGAGGTCTTCGCGGACAAGGCGTTCCGTGCCCGGCACCGCGTGTCGTCGGCCAACTCGATTAACCTGCTGCGCTGGATACCGCAGGCATTCTACTACTTCTACGGTTACCACCTGTGGCGGCAGGCCACGGGCGGCGACCAGCCCGTGGTCGTGGTGCCCAGCGGCAACTACGGCAACCTTTCGGCCGGGATGCTGGCCCGCCGCATGGGGCTGCCCCTGGGAGGTTTCGTCGCGGCTTCGAACAGCAACGACGTGGTGCCCGAATTCCTGCGCACGGGCGATTACCGCCCCCGGGCCTCGGTGCGGACGCTCGCCAATGCGATGGATGTCGGCGCACCAAGCAATTTCGAACGCATGCTGTGGCTCTGCGGCGACGATCCGGAGGCCCTGCGCGGCGAACTGGCGGGGTTCCGGTGCGACGATGCCCTGATACGCCGCACCATCGACGAGCTGCACCGCAACCACGGCTACCTCTCCGACCCGCACAGCGCTGTCGGCTATGCGGCCTCCACGGCCTCGGGCAAGGCGGGCTTCTACCTCTCCACTGCCCATCCGGCCAAGTTCGGCGAGGTCATCTCCCCCGTCACGGGCGCCGCCGTACCGCTGCCTCCGCAGCTCGCGGAGCTCTCCCGGCGCCCCCGGACATCCGAACCGATGGAAGCCGACCTCGGCGCGCTGGAAGCGTTCATCGCAGGCGTATAGCGGGCACACGGCACACGAGAAAGACCGGCCGGTGAGTACCGAAAAACAGAATTCACCCCCGTCGCAACTCGTTGCGACGGGGGTGAAACCCTGTAAAAACTTGCCGGACAACCTCGCTTTCGGGCTTCCGGCGGCAGCTATCCGATGCCGCGGATATGCTTCTCCCACTTCCAGGCCGCAGCCAGCGTTTCATCGAGCGAACGCTCGGCCCGCCACCCCAGTTCGTTGTTGGCGTACGACGGATCGGCCCAGATGGCCACAATGTCGCCCGCCCGGCGGCCGACGATTTTATAGTTGAGTTTGAGGTTGTTCACCTCTTCGAACTTGCGAACCAGCTGGAGCACCGAAACGCCGTTGCCCGTGCCGACGTTGAAAATCTCGTACCTCCCCTTGTTCTTGTTTTCAATCATGCGCCGGATTGCCGCCACATGGGCTTTGGCCAAATCGACGACGTCGATATAGTCGCGGATGTTCGATCCGTCGGGCGTCGGATAGTCGTCGCCGAACACCGACAGGCACTCGCGGATACCGGCGGCCGTCTGCGTGATATAGGGTACGAGGTTCTGCGGAACGCCGCGCGGCAACTCGCCGATCAGCGCCGAAGGATGCGCGCCGATGGGATTGAAATAGCGCAGCGCAATGCCTTTCAGTCCGTCATAGGCGGCCAGCGAGTCGCGCAGGATATCCTCGCACATCTGCTTCGTGTTACCGTAAGGCGAGGTGGCCGGCTTGCGGGGCGTCTGCTCGGTAACGGGCAGCACGTCGGCCTCGCCGTAGACCGTGCACGACGACGAGAAGACGATGTTCCGCCGTCCGAATTCGCGCATCAGGTCGATGACGTTCATGAACGACGTGAGGTTGTTGCGGTAGTATTCCAGCGGCTTGCTTACCGATTCGCCGACGGCTTTCGACGCCGCGAAGTGGATTACCGAATCGAAGTCGTATTTTTCGAACACCTTGCTGAACGCGCTGCGGTCGCAGCAGTCGATTCGCTCGAAGGGAACGTCGACACCCGTGATGCTGCGCACCCCCTCGACGGCGTCCATGTCGCTGTTCGACAGGTTGTCGGCAATCACCACGTCGTATCCGGCCCCGATCAATTCCACGGCGGTATGCGAACCGATATAACCGGCGCCGCCGCTGACCAAAACACACGATTTTTTCATAGTTGACGGTTTTTATTTGAGTTACAAATATAACACAAAAAAACGCCCGTTCGCCAAAACGGCCCGAAAACCTGAAGCCGCCGCCGAAAAAGACCGGCGGGGAGGGGCAATCGGCATCCGTGAAAAAACCCGGGCCGGACACCGGCAGACGGACGCCGTACGCAGACGAAATTATTGTAAGGATACCGGGCCACAACCCCGCCCAAAACCCCGTTACGGGACGGATGCAGCCCGCGCGCTGCCTTGCCGGCTAACAATTCGTAACCCCGGACGTTAAAAAAGCCGTCGAAAAATGTCGGTTTTCGGAAATTAGTCGTATATTTGCTAACAGATTGACACCTCACACGCCGGAAATTCATCAAAACATTAACGGATATGTACGGAAAAATCAAAGAACACCTGCAGCACGAACTTGCTGAAATCAAGGCTGCAGGGCTCTACAAGAGCGAACGAATCATCACTTCGCCGCAGCGTGCGGAGATCGAAGTTGCAGGTCGTAAGGTGCTTAACTTCTGCGCCAACAACTACCTCGGGCTCTCGGACAACCCGCGTCTTGTCGAAGCGGCCAAAAAGGCGATGGACAGCCGCGGCTACGGCATGTCGTCGGTACGCTTCATCTGCGGCTGCCAGGACATCCACAAACAGCTCGAAAAGGCCATCGCCGACTACTTCGGCACCGAGGACACCATCCTCTACGCCGCCTGCTTCGATGCCAACGGAGGCGTTTTCGAACCGCTTTTCACCGATGAGGACGCCATCATTTCCGACGCCCTGAACCACGCCTCGATTATCGACGGCGTACGCCTCTGCAAGGCCGTGCGTTACCGTTACGCCAACGCCGACATGGCCGAACTGGAAGAATGCCTCAAAAAGGCGCAGGCACAGCGTTTCCGCGTCATCTGCACCGACGGCGTCTTCTCGATGGACGGCAACGCCGCCCCGCTGGACAAAATATGCCAGCTGGCCGAGAAATACGACGCGCTGGTGATGGTCGACGAATGCCACTCGGCAGGCGTGCTGGGCAAGACCGGCCGCGGCATCACCGAGCTTTACGACCTGCGCGGACAGGTCGACATCCTCACGGGTACGCTGGGCAAGGCTTTCGGCGGCGCCGTAGGCGGCTTCACGACGGGCCGCAGGGAGATTATCGACATGCTGCGCCAGCGTTCGCGTCCCTACCTCTTCTCCAACTCGCTGCCCCCCGCCGTCGTCGGCGCCGGCATCGAGATGTTCCGGATGCTGGCCGAGAGCAACGAACTCCACGACCGGCTGGTCGCCAACGTCGAGCACTTCCGCAAGGGCATGCTGGCGGCGGGCTTCGACATCAAGCCCACGCAGTCGGCCATCTGCGCCGTGATGCTCTACGACGCCAAACTGTCGCAGGACTTCGCCGCGAAACTGCAGGACGAGGGCGTATTCGTCACGGGCTTCTACTATCCCGTCGTACCGAAAGGCCAGGCGCGCATCCGCGTGCAGGTGTCGGCAGGCCACACCACCGACCAGCTCGACCGCTGCATCGCCGCCTTCACCAAGGTCGGCAAAGAATTGAATGTCATTAAATAACCAATCCTCGTATGCCTAAAACCTCATTAGACGCAATCGATCGCAAGATTCTCAAATACCTGATTAAGAATGCGCGCATGCCGTTCCTCGAAATCGCCCGCGAATGCGGCATTTCGGGGGCGGCAATCCACCAGCGCATCCGCAAGCTCGACGACTCGGGCGTTATCCTGGGCAGCCGCCTGATCGTAGACCCCAAAATGATGGGCTTCGACGTCTGCGCCCACATCAGCATCACGCTCAAGGATCCGCAGCTGCTCAAACAGACCGTGGAGCAGCTCAAGGAGGTTCCCGAAATCGTGGAGGCACACTTCATCACCGGCTCGGGCAACATCCTCGTGAAACTCTACTGCGTGGACAACGAGCACCTCATGCGTACGATCTTCGACGGCATCCTGCGCATCCAGGGCGTCGCCTCCACGGAAACGCAGATTTCGCTGCAGGAGGCTTTCCAACGCCAGGTGAACGTCGATTTCATCGAAGAATAACACGCCGCCGGGCGGTCCGCCGCCCCGCATGCACGCCGGAAGCCCGCAGGGGCTTCCGGTTTTTTCGTCCGCACGCCTCTGCACACGCCTCTCCGGACACCTTTCCGGACGCCCCGTATACAAAGAAAGCACCCCGCCTAACGGCGGGGTACCCCGGCAAACAATTGTTTAACTGATAATTATCCCGGAAGCTTATTTTGCGGACGAAGCTTCCGATGCGGAGGAGGAGTTGCCCTCATTTGTGCTTTCACTCTCAACCTTGTTCTCCTCCTGGGTCGATTCTCCGGCAGTCGAATCGGCCTTCACCGCATCGTCGGCTGCCGATTTCTCCTGCTCGTCGGTAGTCGCGGGCGTCGTAGCCTCGGTCGCTTCGGGAGCGTCCTTCTTCTCGGGCTGCTGTGCGCAGGCAAATGCGCCGCCAGCCATCAGCATCAATGCTGCCATTGTTACAATTGTCTTTTTCATCGCTTTAAAAAATTAAGGTTCCACTTCATTCGGTCTGAATCGGTGTTTCATCGGCCGTTCTGCCTGAAGGAAGTCCAAGCGGCGTGCCATTCGGATAAAAAAGAGAAAACCGCTGTTTATCAGCGGTTGACATTCTTGCCCGGAATCCGGCGGTATGTGGAAAAGTGTGGAAATCGCGCCACAGTGTGTGGAAAATATCCACACCGCGCGCCCGTTATTCGATGCCGTACAGGTGCAGTTTGTTGTAAAGGGTCTTGCGGTCTACCCCCAGCAGCTTGGCGGCCTGCGACTTGTTGCCCCCAGCCATCGCCAGCGCCCGGCGTATCCGCTCCTCCTCGCCCGCGGGGTTGCGCAGCGGCACGGCCGGCGCA
>ERZ791875.759-NODE-759-length-29308-cov-8.684955_pt1 | contig 29308 bp, 20 predicted proteins | sample MGYA00510278_ERZ791875 | MGnify/ENA primary metagenome ERZ791875 (study PRJEB30046, sample SAMN00792078) | human gut metagenome | study: EMG produced TPA metagenomics assembly of the A metagenome-wide association study of gut microbiota in type 2...
CCCCTCGGTGAGGCGATGCCCGTGAGCGGCGATTACACCGTGGGGCAGCGCGTCGAACATCCGAAATTCGGCGTCGGCATCGTGCGGCGGATCGAAACCCTCGCCACCGACCATAAACTGGTGGTGGATTTCGACGGCGCGGGCGAAAAGACCCTGCTGGCCAAATTCGCCAAACTGACCAAATTATAACGGCGATGGAAATGTCCCCCCCCTCGTATCGGTCTGCATGACCACCTACAACCACGAAGCCTACCTTGCCCGGGCCATCGAAGGCGTGCTCGCGCAGCAGACTTCGTTCGGCGTCGAGCTGGTGTTGGGCGAGGATTGCAGTACGGACGGCACACGGGCGCTCTGTGAGGCTTATGCGGCGAAATACCCCGGCCGTATCCGGCTGGTGACCTCTGCGCAGAACGTCGGCTGGCGGGCCAACTACCGCCGCACGTTCGAGGCGTGCCGCGGGAAATACGTGGCCTACTGCGACGGCGACGACTGGTGGACGGAGCCCCGCAAACTGCAGATGCAGGTCGATCTGATGGAAGCCGATTCCGGCTGCGGGATGTGCTACACGGGGGCCGACCAGTACTGGCAGGCCGACGGGGTGCTCAAGCCCGATCCCGACCGCCATTATACCGATTTCGAGCAGATGCTGCTCGGAATCTCGGTTCCGAACTGCACGGCGCTGGCCCGCCGCGAACTGATAGCGGCCTATTACGCCGAAATCCGGCCCGAGGAGCATCCCGAGTGGCTGACCGACGACTGGCCGATGTGGCTGTGGTTTGCCTGCCGCTCGCAGGTGCGCTTCATCGACCGGGTGACGGCCGTGCACCGGCGTATTGTCGGGAGCGTGAGCCATGGCGATTCGTACAGGGCGCGTATCGCCAGCCGCGATTCGGCCATGGAAACCAGCCTGTGGTTCGACGCGCGCTACACGGCCTCGCGCAACCGCTTCCGGATCCTGCTCCGGCGCCACGTGGTGGGGCTCTGGCTGCTCTCCTGGAAAGGGGGCAGTGTCGGGGAGTACCTCGCGCGCTGGCGGGCCGATTTGCGGCGGACGCCGCGGCTGGTCTTTTATCCGCACGGGGCCATTTTTCTGGTGAAGAAACTTCTTTTTCGACGCAAAAAACAGCGATTATGACTACAAAAGAGCGTTACGACGGTATCATCGCCTGGTTCTCGGAGCACATGCCCGTTGCCGAGAGCGAGCTGCACTACACGGATCCCTACCAGCTGCTGGTGGCCGTGATTCTTTCGGCGCAGTGCACCGACAAGCGGGTCAACATGACCACGCCGGCCCTGTTCGAGGCGTTTCCCACGCCTTTCGAGATGGCGAAAGCCACGGCCGAAGAGATTTATCCCTACATCAAAAGCATCTCCTATCCGAACAACAAGGCCCGCAACCTGGCGGGCATGGCCCGCATGCTCTGCGAGGAGTTCGGCGGCGAGGTGCCGAGCGATTTGCAGCAGATGCAGCGCCTGCCCGGCGTGGGGCGCAAGACGGCCAACGTGCTCGGCGCGGTGCTGTGGCAGAAGGAGGTGATGCCGGTCGACACGCACGTATTCCGCGTTTCGAACCGCATCGGCCTTACGACCAACTCGAAAACCCCGCTGCAGACCGAGCTGACGCTCGAGAAGAACATCCCCTCGCACCTGCTGCCGGTGGCCCACCACTGGTTGATTCTGCACGGCCGCTACGTCTGCGTGGCCCGCGCCCCGAAATGCAGCGAATGCGGCATCGCCGCATGGTGCCGCAAATATGCCGCCGACCGGCGGGAGAAAAAGTAACCGCCCGGCCCTGCCGGTGTAAAACGACGCTGACCTTAAACTTCCGAACCTATGATTAAAATCGTATTACGCTTCCTGCTGCTCCTGCTGCTGCCCGTTTGCGCGCAGGCGCGGGACACCGACTCGCTGCGGGTGCTGTGGGTCGGCAACAGCTATACCTATTACAACGACATGCCGGACGCCGTGCGGCAGATTGCCGCGACGCAGAAGGTGAAACTCTCCTGCACGCGTTTTCTCAAGGGCGGCGAACGCCTTTCGGGCCATCTGAAAAACAAAAAGCTGCTGGCGGCCATCGCCGCAGGCGGCTGGGATTACGTCATCCTGCAGGAGCAGAGCAGCGCGCCCGCGATGCCGACCCGGCAGGTGGCGCGCGAAGTCTATCCCTGTGCCCGGACGCTCGACAGCCTCGTGCATGCCGCTTCGCCCGACGCCCGGGTGGTCTTCTACATGACGTGGGGCCATAAGAACGGCAACCGGCGCCCCGTCCCGGAGTATCCGCCCATCAATAACTACGAAGAGATGCAGGAGCGGCTGAAGACCAGCTACCTCGAGATGACCTACGAGAACGACGCGTGGTGCGCTCCGGTGGGCATGGCGTGGCGGCGGGTACGTGCCGAACGGCCCGATTACGTGCTCTATGCGCAGGATTGCTTCCACCCCTCGCCGCTGGGCAGCTACCTCGCGGCCAACGTGATTTTCACGACCCTCTACGGCAAACCGTACCAGACCGGTTTCACGATGGGATTCCCCGCCGAACAGGCCGAGTATATCCAGCGCGTCGCGCAGCAGACCGTGCTGGAAAACACCACGCTGCTGAATATAAAAAGATAGCCTTGTTTCCCGGTTTCTCACCCGCGCCTGCCCGGCGCGGGTTTTTTGTGAATGGCGGTTTGCCGCGCAGGAGCAATGATGCGCCGGGTGTGCGGGGAGTTCCGCTGCCGGGCGGGTCGGCCTGTTTCTGCCGGTGCGGTGTGCGGCCGTCGTGTCGTCCCGGTCTTTCGTGTTGTCCGTCGCCGGCCCCCCCCCGTTTTGCCGCGGTTTCCCGACCCGGCCTGTGCTTGTTGTGCCTGATATTCAGTATCCCGGGGCATGCGATTGCGTCTGCCGTTGCGGCCGTTCCGGGCTTGCACACCGTGTCTTTTCCACCGGTGTGCCGCGTCGCTACCGCTCGCTCAACTCGAGCCAGCGCATGGTCTTTTCGTCGATCAGCCCGATCAGCTCCGCAATCCGCTGCGACTGTGCCGTCAGCTCCTCCACGGCGAGCGTTCCCGACGAGAGCGATGCCTCCAGCGAGGCTTTTTCCGCTTCCAGCGCCGGGATTTCCGCCTCGAGGGCTTCCAGCTCCCGCTTCTCGTTGAACGAAAGTTTGCGCGGCGCCTGTTCCGGCGCCTGTGGGCGTGCGGGCTGCGGCCGGGGTTTCGCCTGCGCCGCCTGCGTGCGGCGCGCCGCTTCGTATTCGCGCTTCCACGCCACGTATTCCGAGTAGGTTCCCGCGAAATCCCGGATTTCGCCCCCGCCGCAGAATACCAGCAGGTGGTCGGCGACCTTGTCCACGAAATAGCGGTCGTGCGACACCACGATTACGCACCCCCTGAATGCCTGCAGGTACTCTTCGAGGATGCCGAGCGTTACGATGTCCAGGTCGTTCGTCGGCTCGTCCAGCACCAGGAAGTTGGGGTTGCGCATCAGCACCGTGCACAGGTAGAGCCGCCGCCGTTCGCCGCCGCTCAACCGCGCCACGAAGTTGTGCTGCGTCTCGGGCGTGAAGAGGAAGTGCAGCAGCAGCTGCGATGCGCTCATCCGCCGTCCGTCGCCGAGGTCGATCTCTTCGGCTATCGCGCTCACCACGTCGATTACGCGCATCGAGTCGTCGAATTCCAGCCCCTGCTGGCTGTAATAGCCGAACCGTACCGTTTCCCCCACGTCGATTGTCCCGCTGTCGGGTTTCTCGATTCCCAGCAGCAGCTTGAGGAACGTCGATTTCCCGCAGCCGTTGTCGCCCACGATGCCCAGTTTCTCGTAGCGGGTGAAGTTGTAGTCGAATCCGTCGAGTATCTTCAGCTCCCCGAAGCGCTTGCAGACCCCTTTGGCCTCGAATATCTTGGTGCCGATGCGCGACGCTTTGACGTCGAGTTTCACTTCGCCGCGGCCGTGCGTCGTTTTCAGCCGCGACTCGAGTTCGCGGAAAGCGTCGATGCGCGACCGGGCCTTGGTCGCCCGCGCCTGCGGTTGGCGGCGCATCCACTCCAGCTCGCGGCGGTAGAGGTTCATCTCGCTCGCCCGCTGTGCGGCATCGGCCGTTTCGCGCTCCTGCTTTTTTTCGAGGTAGTAGGAGTAGTTGCCCGTATAGTGGTAGATTTGCCGGTTCTCCATTTCGAGGATGTCGCTGCACACGCTGTCGAGGAAATAGCGGTCGTGCGTCACCATCAGCAGCCCTGCGCTGCTTGCCGTGAGGTACTCCTCCAGCCATTCGGTCATGTCGGTGTCGAGGTGGTTCGTCGGCTCGTCGAGAATCAGCAAATCCGATTCGCTGATCAGCACGTTGGCCAGCGCCACACGCTTGAGCTGCCCGCCCGAAAGGGTTTCGATGCGCTGTCCGAAATCGCGGATTTTCAGCCGCGAGAGGATGCGCTTCGCCCGTTGTTCGTAGTCCCACGCTTCGAGGGCGTCCATGCGCGCCATCGCCTGCTGCAAACCTTCGCCCGAGGGCTCTTCGAGGGCTCGTTCGTACGCCGCAATGGCTTTCAGCGCCGGGTTTTCCGAGTGGAAGCAGGCTTCGAGCACGGTCATTCCCGCCGGATAGGAGGGGCTTTGCTCGAGGTAGGCCACGCGCAGGTCGCGGCGCGGCACGACGCTGCCCGTATCGTGGTCTTCACGCCCCGCGATGATGTTCAGCAACGTGGTTTTCCCCGTGCCGTTTTTTGCGACGAGGGCCATGCGGCGCCCGTCCTCGATTGCGAACGATATATTTTCGAAGAGCACCTGCTCGCCGAACGATTTGGTGAGGTTCTCCACCTGAAGACAACAAGCCATAGCGTGTGTTTTTGTGCGTACAAAGCTACGCAAAAATCCCGGACGGACAACCTCCGTCCCGAAATGAAGCGGCGCACGACCAAATACGACTGTCGTGCGCCGCTTTTTGGCGGGGATGCCGTTTCCGGCTCTTATGTTTGTCCTGTCCGCCGCCCTCTCCCGTTTTTCATTCTGCGGGGTGCGTATCCGGCGGTTGCGGGGTGTCGCCACCCGCTCGCGCGTATTGCGCCGGGATGCCGTCGCCGGCGGGAATGCCGTTTCCGACCCTCCGTTCGATCCGTTCGGCGCTCCTCTGGGGGGCTGTCCTGCCCTTTGCCGGAGCGCTACCAGTTCTTGCGCAAATCGCGCGTCACGGGGAATTCGGTGATTCGCAGCGTCGTGCAGCCGTAGGGAATCAGCGTGATCTCTTCGGCGGGGTTGTTCGTTTCGTTGGTGCTGTACGGCTGCGGCCCGGCGCTCTCCTGATAGAGCGTCCATTCGTCGAGCCTGCGCCCCCGGGCTTTGATTTCGACGGGAGCGTTTTCCAGCGTCCACGGATAGGCGTCGCCGATGTCGCGCCGCTCGACTTCGAACGCCTCTGCGATACGGTCGGGGCGAATGTCCTCTTCGAAGAGCGTGTAGTTCCACGGTGTCGTCGGGCGCACTTCGTAGTACCACGGGCCGTATATCTGCTTGCCGGGGTTTGCGACCTTCGACCATTTCTCGCCGATGCGCAGCGCATAGACCAGCGGCCCGCGCTCGACGACGGCTGCGCCTTCATACCAGCGGCTGACCGCGATTCGCATCGGCAGGCGCAGCGTCACCACGTCGCCCGTGCGCCACGTGCGTTCGATTTCCGCCACCGAGCCTTTCGCCGGCGAGGCGGCCGTTTCGCCGTTCACGGCCACGGTCGCGCCTTCGCACCAACCCGGAATGCGCAGGCGGAGCGGGAATGCGGCCGACTTGATTTTGCGGCTGTCGATTGTCACCTCGAAACGGATTTGCTCGTCGAACGGATAGTGCGTCCGCTCGGCGATTGTCACGCGCGCGCCGCCGGCCACCTCGGCCGTTACGCGGCAGGGTGCGTAGACCATCGCTGCCAACCCGCCGTCGTGGGTCGCATACCAGAGGTTCTGCGTCAACTTGGGCCACCCCTGGTGCATGTTCGACGTGCAGCAGGCGTATCCCGTCAGCAGGCCGTAGAGGATGTCCGTGCCGTCGTGGCTCTCCTGGAAGTTGCGGCGGTGGTCGGTAATCATCACCTGGTTGATTTGCTGGTAGTACTGGCGGGCGTCGTAGGCGTCCGTGGCCTGCGTGGGCAGGGCGTTGAACGCCACGCGCTCCAGGTGGTCGGCGAACTGTACGTCGCCCGTGATTTCGGTCATCTCCTCCAGCGAGTACATCATCTCCACCGCCGTGCAGAGTTCCGAACCCTGCGTGGGAGCGGCGCCGTGCAGCGCCTCGTCGCCGCCGTAGAGGCCCGTCGGGAAGCCGAGGTAGCGGCGGATGTCGGCGAATCCCTTCTTCACGGCCCCGACGTGCGCCGGGTCGTTGCTGCGCTGGTAGTAGACCACCGGCTCCTTGATTCCCTGCGCGAGGTTCACGCAGTGGAGCGAAAACGGCGTCGCGAGCACTTCGCCCCCGGCGAAAATACCCGTCCAGTCGAGCGTCTGCCGATGTATCAGGTCGCCCAGTTCCAGCAGGAATTCGTCGCCCGTGATATTGTAGAGCCAGTATACCACGCCCAGGTTGTCGCCGCCGCGCTGCTCGCCCCAGAACGTCCAGTGCCCCAGCGGGGTTTTCGGCAGCTCGCGCAGCTGGTAGCGGAAATAGCCGGTCATCAGTTTGATGACGCGTTCGTCCCCCGTGGCCGTGTAATATTGCTGCAGCACCTTGAGCATGACCATCTTGGGCCACCAGTCGCGGGCGTTGTCGCGCTGTATGGCGGGGCTTTCGAACGGACGGTCTTCCGCCGGGCCGAAATAGCCGTCGGGCCGCTGGCTGCGGATGGCCCACTCGACCCACGGGCGGGTCTTTTCTATCAACTGCCTGTCGTCGAGGATGTAGGCCAGCGGCAGCAGCCCGTCGAGCCAGTAGGGGCCGCGTTCCCAGACGTCGCCGTCGCCGCCCAGCCAGCCGTTGCGCGGGCCCATCACCTCGGGATAGATTGAGTCGAGGTGCCCCGTCAGCCCGTCGGCCTGGCGCTGCAACTGGTCGTGCAGCCACCCTTCGGCGCGTATGGCGCCCAGCGGCAGTTTGACCAGCGGTTTTTCGCGCAGCGGGGCGCGGTTGTTGGCGTAGGGGACCGCGGCCGTCGCGGCGGTCGCCGTCAGGATCATACCTGCCAGCAGCAGGAGCGTGAATCGTTTCATGCGTGTCGTAGTTTTGGTCGATGCAAATTTAACGAAACTCCCCGCTTCGCGGAGTATGCAAATGTGCAATTTCAGTATACATGGGCATCCGCGGTTTGTTATCTTCCTCTTTTTTGCTATCTTTGCTCCGTATCACCAAAGTCAACAGAGGCCGAAATGGAGTTATCGAAAAAAGGTATCGAATGCCTGCGGGAGCTGCTTGCTCCCGGGAACCGGCGGATCGTAATCGTCACCCATACCAACCCCGACGGCGACGCCGTGGGCTCGTCGCTCGCATGGGCCGAGGTGCTTCGCGGGATGGGGCATGCGGTGACGTGCGTGGTTCCGAACAAATACCCCTATTTCCTCGACTGGATGCAGGGAATCGATGAAATCGTGATTTTCAAGAACGACACCGAAGGGCGTGCGGCCCGGGCCATCGCCGAAGCGGACATCCTCTTCTGCCTCGACTTCAACGCCATCTCGCGGCTCGAAATTTTGAGTGAAACGATTCAGGCCAACACCACGGCCCGCCGGGTGCTCATTGACCACCACCTTTCGCCCGACGAGGATTTCTACCTCTCGTTCTCCCATCCCGACGCTTCGAGCACCTGCTATGTGGTTTACGCCATCGTCGAGGCGCTGTTCGGCACCGAAGCCATCACATGCCGGATGGCCGAGGCGCTCTATGTGGGCATGATGACCGACACGGGCAATTTCGCCTTTTCGTTCCTCACGCCCGAGCTTTTCCGTGCCGTGGCGGTGCTCGTCGAAAAGGGCATCCGCATTCCCGACATCCACAACAACGTCTACAATGCCTATACCGAGGGCCGTGCACGGCTGTTCGGCTACGCCATCAACCGCAAGATGGAGATTATCCAGGACGGTACGGTGGCCTATATGTCTTTGATGGAGAACGAGATGCGTCGCTTCCAGTTCCAGCAGGGCGACAGCGAGGGCTTCGTGAACTATGCGCTGACCATCAAGAAGATGAAAATGTCGGCCATGTTCCTTGCCCACCGCAAGTTCATCCGTGTGAGCCTGCGTTCGCGCGGGGACGTCGACGTCAACCTCTTCGCCCGCAAATACTTCAACGGCGGCGGGCACAAGAATGCTGCAGGCGGCAAGTCGTTCCTTACGATGCAGGAGACCATCGACCACTATATCCGCTCGGTCAGGGAGTTCGCCGACGAGGGACACCTGGGGTAAATCCTGTTTTTCCCGTACCGCGCTGCCGCCTGCATCTCTTTTGTCCGCAACCAGTTGCCCGTATGTCCGGCCGGCCGTTGCTTTGCGGCGTCCGTGCGGTGCGGTTCCGTCCTGTTTTTGCGATATCCGTTAACCCGTTTCGAACCCGGTTGCGCCCCGCACCGATAATCCAGATACGTTATGGACGATTTCCGGCTCAAAGTCTTTATCACCGCGGCCCGCACGTTGAGCTTCACGCGCACCGCCGAACAGCTTTTCGTTTCGCAGCCCGCCGTGAGCAAACACATCGGCGAGCTGGAATCCCATTATAAGGTGCAGCTTTTCGTGCGCCGCGGCAGCCGTCTGGAGCTGACTCCGGCGGGGGAAACCCTCCTCTGCTGCGCCGAACGGCTTGCCGACGACTACCGCCGCATGGAGTACGAAATGAGCCTCTGCACCAGTGCCGTCGAAGGCGAACTGCGCCTCGGGGCCAGCACGACCATCGCCCAGTACCTGCTGCCGCCGATTCTGGCCCGCTTCACGACACGCTTCCCCGGCGTGCGGGTTTCGATGCTGTCGGGCAACAGCGATCAGGTCGGGCAGGCGCTGGGCGAACACGGCATCGACCTGGGCATGGTCGAGAGCGTCAGCCGCCGGCAGGGGCTCCATTACACGCTCCTGGCCCCGGACGAACTGGTGCTGATAGCCCGCACGGGCGGCCCCTGTTCGCGTATCGATTCGGTTACGCCGGACGAACTGCGCCGCCTCCCGCTCGTGCTGCGCGAGAGCGGGTCGGGGACGCTCGAAGTCATCAAGACGGCGCTCGGCCGGGCGGGCATCCGCATTCCGCAGCTGAACGTGGTGATGCGCCTCGGCTCGACCGAGGCAATCAAGGCGTTCGTGCGCAACAGCGACGCCGTGGCCATCGTTTCGGTAATCTCCGTGGTGGACGAACTGCGCAGCGGCGTGCTGCGTATCGTCGACCTCGATTCGCTGGCGCTCACGCGCGATTTCATGTTCATACATGCCGAAGCCGAACCCGCCCGGCTTGTCCGGCAGTTCATGGACTTCGCCCGGGCCGATTTCTGACCCGGCTCTGGCGGGCCGGTTTCCGGCCGTGTTCCGTTCCTTGGTTTTTTTAGTATAACCTTGTGTTATGCAGGATAACGAATTCTTGTTTCAAATCCCGCGAAAAGATGCGACCTTTGCCGGGCGAAACAAACAAAAGTTATAGTATCCCTTAAAAATGCAAGGATATGTTGGAAAAAGGTAACAGGGCGAACACCCTGCACGGAATTCTTCTGATTGCCCTGTTTTCGTTCGCGGCATTCTACATCGCCGGATTTCCCATCGTGAAAAGGTTGTCGTTCAGTCCGCTGATCGTCGGAATCGTGCTGGGCATGCTCTATGCCAACAGCCTGCGCAACAAACTTCCCGAAACGTGGGTTCCCGGCATTAAATTCTGTACCAAGCAGGTGCTGCGTTGGGGCATCATCCTCTACGGATTCCGCCTGACGCTCTCCGAGGTGGCCGCTGTCGGCATTCCGGCCGTCGCCGTCGATTTGGTCGTTGTGACGGTCACGATCCTGGGCGGCGTACTGCTGGGCCGCCTGCTGAAAATCGACCGGGACACGGCGCTGATGACCTCCACGGGCAGCGCCATCTGCGGCGCGGCGGCCGTGCTGGGGGCCGAGCCGGTCGTGAAATGCGAAGGGTATAAAACCGCCATCGCCGTCTCGACGGTCGTGATTTTCGGTACCCTCTCGATGTTCCTCTATCCCCTGATGTACCGCACGGGAATGCTCGACGGGCTGACCGACACGGGGGTGGCCGTCTATACGGGCAGTACGCTGCACGAGGTGGCCCATGTGGCCGGGGCGGGCAACGCGATGGATCCGACCGATGCGCTGGGAATCGCCGGGACGGCCACCATCACCAAGATGATTCGCGTCATGATGCTCGCGCCCGTGCTGGTTATCCTGGGGTTCGTGCTGGCGGGCCGCCGGAAAACGGCCGGGGGCCGCAAAGAGAAGAGCAAAATCGCCATTCCGTGGTTCGCTTTCGGATTTATCGGGGTTATCTGCCTCAATTCGCTGCTGCAATACCTGACCGGGGCGGAGAGTGTCCGGGAGATTCCCCTCAACGGGGCTGTCGAGTACGTCGATACGTTCATGCTGACGATGGCCATGACGGCGCTGGGCACCGAAACGAGCATCGACAAGTTCAAACATGCCGGGGCGAAGCCTTTCGTGCTGGCAGGCCTGCTGTACGTGTGGCTGGTCGTGGGCGGTTATTTCGTCACCAAATACCTGGTGGGGATTTTGTAGTCGCCCTGTCTGAAAGTCGGATACCCTCCCGGCAGGGGCCGTGCAGGTGCATGGCCTGGCAGAGGCCGTTTACGGCAGTTTGGGCAATACCGGGTTTTCGTGCTCCGAATAGCGGAGCACCCTCTCCCGAACGAAGTCCGCGAAACCGCGGGCTTCTTCGTATGTAATGGCAGACGGATAGCTCATCAGCACCAGTTTGTGGGGTGTGAAGGGCTTGCGGAACGAGGGGTGGATATAGTCGTAGGGATTGACGACGAAGCCCAGCCGCTCGTAGAAATGCCGGCGGCGGCGCGAAATGTCGTCGACCGGGGGATCGATCTCCAGGATAACGCGGCCGACCTTTTGGCAGAATGCCGCGAGCGCCTGCGAGCCCATGTTCTGCCCGCGCAGGGCGGGTGAGATGGCCAGGTGCTCGAGGTAGCGGTAGCTGCCGGCATGCCAGTTGAACAGGATGCCGATGAACTCCCCGCCGCGCCAGATGCCGTCGGCTTCGAAATGCGAATCGCCGAACGCGCGGTCGTAGTCTTCGGCCCGCCAGCGTTCGCAGTCCGGGAATGATTTTTCGTAGAGCGCCCAGGCTTGGGCCCAGCCTTTGTCCTTGCGGGATTTGAAAGGTATGAATTGCAGTTCCTGTGTCATCGTTTCCGAGTTTTGCGCAAGATACTGCAAATTTCGCACATTACAAACCTCCGTGGCGTTGCGAGGTCTGGGAAACCCCCTCCGGAAACATGCTGCGGGCAGGTTTTACGGCTGGATGCGGCAGCGGCTGCCGTTTGCAGGCCGGTGGCCGTTTTGCAGGCTGTTACCGGCGGCTGACCGGTGGCTGCGGTTGCGGTGCCGGGATAAATGCGGGTGGGCCGTTGTGGCTACAGTGCGGGTATTCTGGGATTGAAAAACCGGGCCGGGGCTTGGACAAAAAGCCGGATGGCTTGGATTGAAAGCGGGAGCCGGGTTCCGGAGAAGGAGCCGGAGAAGGAGCCGGAGAAGGAGCCGGAGTGGAATCCGGCCGGTGACGGCGGCGATGAAAAGCGGCGGCCGGCAGGAATGCGAAAGGGGGTACACTGTACCCCCTTTCGTGTGTGCCGTCTGGCGGACTGCGGCCGTTATTTTTCCGTTTCGCCGTTGTCGCTGCCTCCGGTGATGCTCTCCGGAATGCCGTCGCAGCGCACGTAGAGCGATACGTCGGAGAGGTCGTCCTTGGCCGTCCAGACCATCGAGGTCGACGAGAGGTCGGTCACGATATAGCGGTGCTGCCAGTCGCCGGCGCCGTAGTCGTAGTTGCCGTAGATGATGGCGCCCAGCTCCTCGTCGGTCGTCAGGGCGAAGCGGCCCGTCAGTTTGCGGGGGCTGAAACTGTCGTAGTTCTGGTACATGACGTACTTCTGGTCTTTGCGGATAAACTCGATGTAGACATAGTTTCCCTCGGCGGGCGGTGCGCCGTTCCACTGGGCGAGCTGCCAGGTGCCCGCCAGGTTGTTGGGGGAAACTTCCATCGGAGCTACATACGCCTTGTCGTTGTCGCAGGCGCAGAAAGCCGCCGCGATAAGCGAAAGGAGCGTGAATCTCAAAATCTTTTTCATATGACTTGTTTTTATCTGTTTCTTATTCTGTTTCTTCGAACCGGATTTGCAGGGTGCGTAGGCTCGGCGGGACGTCGGGCCCCTGTATGATCAGCGGCAGCTGTCGGGGCAGGCGCTGCGGCGCTGCGGCGGGGTCGAACCGGATGATTAAATCGCCTGTCCGGCCCGGGGCGAGTGTCGCGGGTTCGCACGAAAGCGTGATTCCCGCAGGAAGCCGGTTCGCTTCGCTGCCCGGGTGCAGCGCTTTGTCGCCCGTATTGAGGCATTCGATGCGCTCCTCGGCCGGGCCTGCCGACGGGTCGAAGCGGACGGCCTGCTGCTTGAGCCGCAGCGGCCCCATGGCGTAGGGATAGTCGTCGTCCGTTCGTTTCGATGCTTCGACGCTGCCCGTCAGTTCGAGGATGGCTGTCGGCTCCTTGTCGGAGAGCTGCGTGTAGACGAAGATCCGCCGGTAGAAATTACCCGGATGCCCTTTGGGGTGGTAGGTGACCGTCACGGTGCTTTGGCCGCCGGCCCGCACGGGCTGTTTGTCGAAAGTCGCCACGGCGCAGCCGCAGGTCGTCACCGTGCGGGTGATGACGAGCGGTGCGGTGCCGTCGTTATGCCATTTGTATTCGTAGCGCGACGGGGCGTCGTCCTCGCCGATGCGGCCGGTTTCGATCTGCGTGCGTTCGAAGCGCATCGCTTCGCCTCCCCTGGCCGTGGCGGGGTGCGCCAGGCTGTCGAGTTTTGCGCGCGGGACGATACGCAGCTGCGCACGGAGCGGTGTGGCGGCAACCGCCGTCCACAAAGCCCCGCAGCAGAGAAGCACACGTGCCGTTGTCACTCCGTATCGCATCGTCGTGTCCGTTTAGAGCCAGCCGTTGCCCGTTGCCTTGCGCACCGTGATGTTGAAGGCGTGCGTTTCGCCCTTGCTCGAAGTGACGGTCGCCTTGGTCGTGCCGATCTTCAGCCCCTTGACCGTCAGCTTGGCACCTTCCACCGTCGCCGTGGCGATCGAAGTGTCGGCGACGGCGACCGTATAGGTCAGCGATTCGCCGTCGGGGAAGTAGTTGGCCGGAATGGCCCTGACCTCCTTGCCGAGTGCGATGTAAAGGTTCGGGAACGACATCTGGATGCCTTTGCCGGCGACGGCGTTGAGCAGTTTGGCGGCGTTGACCTGTCCTACGCCCATCTGGTTGCGGTAGTTGGAGAGGGTCATCTGCACGGGTTGGTTCATACCGAGGTCGAGGGCGGTGTTGTAGTAGGTTTTCAGCCCTGTCATATAGTCGTCGATGGGTGTGGTCGTTTCATAGAGCAGCGCCTTGAACTCGTCGGCCGTGAAGTGGCGGCGGAGCTGCGCGGCGTACGAAAGGCCGAGCGCCGCTACGCCCGATACGTGCGGGCAGGCCATCGAGGTGCCCTCCATGTAGCCGTAGCCCGTTTCGCTGACGTTAAAGGGGAGCGTCGAAAGCGTGCCGCCGATTTCGCCGCGCTTGTGGTTCTCGTCGAAGTATTCGTAGTAGTAGAACTGGTCGCCGCCCGGGGCCGCGATCGTGATGCCGGGGCCGTAGTTGGTGTAGACGGCGGGCGTGTAGTCGGCAGCCGTGGCGGAAACCGAGATGCACTGCTCGGCGGCTCCCGGGAATCCGGCCTGCGGCGCGTATTCGTTGCCTCCGGCGAAAATCGCCAGGCCGCCCTCGATGGGGCCGTTGGGCGAACCTGCGTTGTGGATGAAGTAGTCGAGCGCCTCCTTTTCCAGCGGCGAACCCTTGGCCCACTCCTCTTCGGTCTTGAAGCCCGGATCGCCCCAGTCGAGGGGATTGGCGCTGCCCGACGGATAGCCCCAGCTGCACTGCAAAATCACGGCGCCGTTGTCGGCGGCGTATTTGATGGCACGTACCGACGACATGATGTTGCTCTGGGTGTTGCCCGAGAAAATCTGGCAGCTCATGATTTTTACGCCGGGGATGTCGCCGCGGCCGCCGGCAATCGAACTGATGCCCGTGCCGTTGTCGTTCCGGGCGGCGATTACGCCCGCGACGTGCGTGCCGTGGCCCACGTCGTTTATGTCCTCCCACGAGATGATGCCCGATTCCTTGACGAAGTTATAGCCGTAGACGTCGCCGGCATAGCCGTTGCCGTCGTTGTCCCGGTTCGAGCGGTAGATTTCGTTTTCGTTGACCCACATGTTGTCCTTCAGATCGGGGTGGTCGATCGCCACGCCCTCGTCGAGGACGGCGACGATAATCGATTTGTCGCCCGTCGAGTTTTTCCATGCCTGCTCGCACTGCACGTCGGCGCCGACAATCGATTTGTCGCCGAACATGCCGCGGTTAATCAGGTGCCACTGCATCGGCAGCAGTTCGTCGTTGAAGGGGTACTCCTCGCCGGCGAGGGCGCGGGTCGTGCGCTGCATGGCCGCGAGCGCCTCGCGCGTCAGGGGTGTGGCTTTTTTGTCGTAGGCGCGCCGGATGGTGCGGTTGAAGTCCACGCGCTGGACTTCGCCCACGGTCGAGAGTTTCTCGGCGACCTGCTCGGCGGTGAAATCCTCGCCGAAGCGGACGACGTACCACAGGTGAAGCTGCGATTCGCGGGTGCGCTCCTCGTTGCGGGGATCGGCCGGGAATACGCGCTGGATTTCGTAGCCGCCGACGATGTCGAGAATCTCGTCGACGGAGAGGACGCCCGAGCGGGTGGCGGGCCCGCCGCTGCGGGTCGCCGCTGCCGTCCGGTCGAGGATTTCGCTTACGTAAGGTGCGAATTTGACGAGCAGTTCGCCTTCCGCATGCCCGGCCGGGGGTTCCGGCCCGACAGGCTCCGTGGTCGGGAATTCCTCGTTGGTGCAGGCGGTAAATGCCAGAAATGCAAGGGCAAGAATGCCGTATAAATATCTTTTCATCTTCATTGCTTATTTGTTGTCGGGAGTTTCGTCCTCCTCGTCTGCATCGGGATTCTTGAATCCCTTGTAGAATTCGTAGTAATAGTTCATGTTGATGGGCTCGTTGCTGAAGCCTGCCATGTTGCCCTCCAAAGTCTTGCCCTCCTGTGTGAACACCAGCTGGAAAGGTGCCCACCAGTCGAGCGCCGGATGGTAGAGCAGCCACGCGGGCAGTTCGCCGGTCAGGCGGTTGAGGTTGATGGCGAAACGCTTGGTGTGGGGCATGACTTTCGGGGTGCCGATCAGTGCCCGGGGCAGCGTGTCGGCGTCGATGATGTCCTGTTCGGTGTATTTCTCGTAATCCTCCATCGCGGGAAGCGGGCCGCGCAGGTAGTTCACCGAGAGCACCAGCGTATCGAGATCCCATTCGATCATCCGGCGCGGGAACTCCTCCTCGTCGGAAAAGCCGCCGTAGTTGGTTTCCACCGTATTGCTCAAGTCATAGATGTTGTGGCGCGTGTTGGCGTTGAGAATCAGCGTCCGCAGTTTGGGGAAGTTCGTCTTGTTGAGGTCGGCCGGAATCGTCTGGAAGTTGTTGCTGCTCAAATCGAGATATTCCAGATTCGCGAGGTTCCTGAAGTCCGGATGCAGTTCCGTCAGGCCGTATGCCGAGATGGTGAGGCGCCGCAGCTGCGTGAGCTTGGTGATGTGTTCGCCCGTGTTGAGGCTCTTCATGAAACCGTTTTCGTTGCTGAAGAAGCGCAACTCGTCGGCGGCCGTCAGGTACTGCACTTCGAACGGAATCTCCTCCTTGGTGTTGAACATGAAGAAGCTGGCGTATTTCACACGGCCTTTCTTCTGCTCCGTGTAGCCTTTCATGCCCTCTTCCCAGAGTTCTACGCCGCTCCAGTTGTCCATCTTCTCGCCGGTGCCCTCCCACGAGCTCCACAGTTCAAGCGTGCGGGCTACGGCCAGCAGTGCGACCGAGTCGCCTTCGCGGGTGTTCTCCACAATCGGTTCGGCGGCCTTCTGCGTGACGAGGAGCTTGTCCTGCCGGGCCAGTTCGACCGACTCTTTGGGTTTGAAGCTGATGTCGGCGATGCGCTCGTTGGGCTGCGAGTTGATGCCCCAGTTGAAGCGCACGGTGATTTCGCGCGGACGGATGCCGCGGTCGAACTCGACCGTGTACCGGTCGAACTTGAGCCAGCTCTGGGACGACTCGGGAACCTCGACGTCGAAATCGACGTTGGTTTTGACCTTCACTTCGAAGTAGCGCGTGCCGTAGACCGCGTAATTGTCGACCGAAACCTCCGGCTTGTCGACCGTGATGGCATAGTCGAAGCCCTGCTGGTCGATGGTGATTTCCCTGTGGTCGCGGGTTTTCTGGTCCTGGATGCGGACTACGCCGCGGCGGGGCGAGGCCAGCAGCGCCGAGTCGATGATGAGCTGGCAGTCGACCGAGCCGCGGCCGTTGGCCGGCGAAATGGTAATCCAGGGTTCGTCGGTCGTGGCGATCCAGTCGTTGCCTGCAGCCACCCGGACGGTATATTTGCCTCCTTCGGCACCCATCTGGACGGCGTCTTTGTCCACCCCGAAGCCGACTGTCTTGTCGTCGGAGCAGCTGAAGCACGCGAAAGTGCAGAGAAGGACGGTTATATAGCTTGTGATTTTCATTGTCTTTTCTCCTTAAGTGTTATTCGAGCATTTTGTCACAGTTCAGGATGTTCTGCGTCTTGTCGTAGATGAGTGTATAGGCGCCCTGCTTCCAGTAGTAGCAGATTCCCGAAGCGTCGAACGTGATGTTGGGGTTGTCGCTGATGTCGAGCTGGTAAATCAGGTAGGAAATCGTGTCGTCGATCTTGCGCAGGTCGTTCGAGCCGATGTAGAACCCGCGCAGGCCGGTGTGCTTGTAGATGCCCGTAGGCCACTCGCGCAGGCAGCGCCGGCCCTCGGCGTCGCGCTGGCCGCGGATGGAGAATACCGTGAGTCCCTTGCAGTCGAGCGGCCCCCACGGGAACTTGTCGAAGGCGTTGTACGACACGTCGATGCCGTAGAAGTAGGGCAGTTTCTCGGCCGTGAAGTCCTCGGGCAGCTCCTTGAGGGCGTTGTACGACAGGTCGAGCGACATGAGCGCCACGGAGTTCTTGCTGTCGAAGCAGCCTTTGGGGAACTCGCTGATGCTGCAGGCGCGCAGGACGATGTAGCCGATCATCGAATTCGACTTGGCGAAGCAGGTGGGGAATTTGGTCAGCTTGGGATTGCCCGAAAGCGTGAAGGTCGAAACGCGGATGCCCTTGTAGCTGTCGGTATCCTCGCCCTCGAAACCGTCGATGTCGTTGTACGAGAAGTCGACCGACTTCATCGCGAATTTGCTCTTGGCCGAGAAAATGTTGGGAACCTTGGCGAGTTTGTTGTAGGTCACCGAAATCGTTTCCGTGTCGTCCGTGCCGCAGAAATAACCGTCTTCGTCCACGGGGATGTGCGTCAGGTTGTTGTTGTCCAGGTAGAGCTGTACGGGGGCGACCTCCTTGCCGAAGGGGTGGATTGTTTCGATTTGGTTCTTCGACAGGTCGAGCAGGCCGATTTTCTTCAGGTTGCGGAACGATTCGGGTACCTCTTTGAGCTTGTTGTTCGTAGCGTAAAGAATCTGCAGCTTCTCTTTCGAGGGGCCGTTGGCGATGGCGTCGAGGCCTTTGTAAAGCTCTTCGGGCGACCACTGTGCGTTGTTGGAGATGTTAAGCGAAATGAGTTCCGGCATCGCGGCGACTCCCATCGGGAAACGAATCATCTTCGGGCAGTTGTAGATCTCGAGGTCGGTCAGCGACTTGAGGTCGGCGATTTCGTCGGGCAGCGATTCCAGCTCGCCGTTGGCGATATTGAGGTTCTCGAGTTTCTGGAGTTTGCCGATGGCAGGGTCGACGGACTTGAGGCCGTTGACCAGTTTGCCGTGTATGACGTCGTAGGGACGGATGTTCTTCTGGAGGCCCGTCTTCCGGTCGATAATCTCGTCTTCGGAGTACTCTTTGTAGAGCGAGGTGGCCGGAATCGAGATATTGTGTTCGGCCAGTGCGAATGCAATCGGTTCGGACACCTGCGTGGGCGTATGGATCAGCTCCAGGAACGCCTTGTTGCGCTCCATGCGGGTGCGTTTGCGCTCCGTGAGGCTCTTGTCGGGGGCCAGCGACGGGTCGTAGCCGAGCAGGTTGGTGTCGCCGTGGGTGCCCAGGGCGAGCTCGATGAGTTCCGTGAACTGGCCGATGGCCGCGGGCAGGTGTCCCCGGAAGCCGAATTCGCTGATGTCGATTTTGGCCACGCGGCCGTTGGAATGCAGCTCGACGCCCGGCTGGTTGCCCCACATGTCGGGATCCTTGTTGAAGTCCCAGTTGGCGCCCTGGACGAAGCTTTCGCCCCGGTAGTACCAGTTCTCGCCGTCGAGCGCTTTCCAGATTTGGTAGAGCGCGTAGTAGTCGCGGATATATTCGTCGGCCTCGTAGAGCGTGACCTTCACGTCGGTCTTGGTCGTCTTGTTGTCCTCGATGCTGAAACCCTCGCCTGCGGGGCGGTTGTTGGTCTCCAGCAGGAGCTTGTTCTTGTCGTAGGCCTCGAAGGAGGCCAGGGTGTAGTCGCCGGCCTTGAGCGAGAGCAGGGTGTCGCAGGTCAGCGTCGAAGTCTGGTAGCCATCTTCCTTGTCTTCGGGTGCGCCCTCCTCCGTGTCGTCCTTAAAATGGGTGGTGAACTTGGTGGGCAGCATGTCGAAGACGGTCTGCTCGTTGGTGATGCGGTGTTTGACCGTGAGTTTCATGAACGCGATTTCGTCGAACGTGTACTCGCGCTCGACGGCACGCGTCTTGCCGGGGGTTTCGTGGAACCCGGACATGTCCTTGGTGATGCGGAAACGCACTTTGCCGCGCGGCGCGACATTGACGGTCAGGTCACGTACGGACAGTCCCCCGGAGATGACCTCGAGGGTGTTGTCGAGCGGGGTGCCGTTGTAAAGCAGCTCGTCGTTCGCGTCGTAGAGCGAGAAGGTGATGATTTGGTAGCTGCCGGTCAGCAGTTTGAGTTTCTCGCTGCGCAGGCCGAATTCGGCGCTGGGCTTGTCGGCGGCCGAGAGCGTGAGCGTCTGGGCGATGGTCTGTTCGTTGTAGTAAAGCGTTACCTTTACCTTGCTTGCCTCGGAGAGGTAGTCGAGCTGGGGTTTGACAGCCCGGGTGCCGTCGTAAGACGCCTCCTTGTATAACTTGAATTGAACGTATCCGTAATCGAGGTCACGGTTGTCGACGCCCTCGTCGTCGGAACATCCGCCGAGGAAAGCCGTCGAAAGGCATGCGATCGATGCGATTACGAAAAATCTGAATAGTTTCATATCTAAAAAAACCTGCTCTGTAGTTTCTCAATTAATTATAGTCGTAAAAAACAGGGCCCCCGCCCTTGCGAACAAGGGCCCTGTTTTCCGGGTAGTGATTAGAAAGTGGGTTTGCAGTGGATGATGCACCGGAAACCTTCTCCCTTGAGGAATTGCACCATGCCGGTAGCGGGGTCTTCCGCGCCGGGCCGGGTCATGGAAATCAGCAGCCGCGTTTCGGACAGGGGTTCGTAGTCGAGCCATTCGAGTCCCCACGGCATGACCATCATGTTCTGGGTGGAGGTAACCTCCAGTTCGGCGTTCGCGGGGTTTGCCGCGGTGTAAATCAGGACGTACTGGACGATGTTCATTTCGAGGTTCTCCTTGAAGTCGCTCTCGGCAAAACCGTACTGTGCGGCGATCTGTTTGTAATTATCCTGCGTGATTGCCTCCAGTATCGCGCCGTTGACATTCGCCGAAGCGAACTTCACTTCGAAGTCATCGCCGCCTCCGCCGATGTCGGCATCGGGGTCATAGATGCAGTAGACCATGGCATACGAACCCGCTGCGTCGGAGAATACGACGAAGCTCTCCTTCGCCTCCTTCGCATATTTCTCGGGAGCCATCCTGATAACGACTCCTTTCGAGGATTTCTCCACCGTAATCCAGCAGTTGTCCTTGTCCAGCGGTTCCTGGGGTCCGTCGTAACCGTAAACCGCATAGTCCGTATATTCCCGGTTGAAAGTCAGGTAGGACTTCTGCCACGAATCGGCTTTGGTGTAGGTCAGTTGATAACCGTCGGTTACCTGGTAGTCGGTTACAGGCCATGCGCCCGAAGCCAGTTTTACGAATGCGGCGCCCGCCTCGGTCATATAATCGGGCTCCGCGGCCTCGATGGCGCCCGGAGTAGCCTCCTGCTCGATGGTGGTGATGATATACGGTTTGTACTGCTCCCGCACCTCTGCGGCGTCGATTATATCGTCGGGGCCGGTGATTTTCGCCGCTTCCGATGCGGGCAGGGCCACCACGACGCCTTTGCGGGCGTCGCCGGGGTTGGCCGAAACGCCGACCAGCACCTTGCGCGTCTGCACGACGCCGCCTTCGGAGGTTTCGTCCCAGGGCTCCTCGGTCACGGTGATCCAGGCGATATCTTCCGCATCGCCGGTCAGGTAGGGTTCGCCGTACTGCTGTTTGACCTCCGAGAAGACGTAGATTTTCGAACCGTCGATGCCCATGATGCTGCCCATGGCGCTGCCCGGAACCCAACTGCTGGTCTTGGAGTTGTAGTATTCGGCCCTGGCGTTGAACCGGCTCACGGCTTCGAAATCCGAGATTTTGAAGATGTCGCGGCAGGGAGGAATCGTAATGCCGATTTCGAACGACTTGTCGTGGTTGTCCGTGTCGATGAACACCAGCTTGTCGTCGGCCCCGTCGAGCGGATAGGCGGGAGCGTTGCCCATCAGGAGCAGCTCGACACGCTCGCCGGCATTGCCGACCGTAACGTGCGAGGTAACCCATGCGGGCATTTTGTTGACGGCCCAGCTGAAGTTGCCCTCGACGAGCACGGGCATCATGAAGCCCATGCGTCCTTCGGGCCACAGCAGGCTGACGTTCGTCGCGGGGTCGGCCTGGTAGAGGTACGACAGGCCGCTGGTTTCGCTGTCGGGGTCGTAGGTGAAATCACCGTTGGCGTCGATTACGCAGGTGCGGATGCTCAACGAGCGCTCCAGCGTGCCACGCGTGAGGGTGAGGATGACCTTGCTCTGGCCGCCCATCTTCAGCGTCACTTCGCAGACGCGGTTCTGGTCGAACTCCTCCTGTTCGGAGATGCCGATCACGATTTGAGCCTTGCCGGCGCTGCCGATTTTGCTGCTGACTTTCTGCGAGCCGTCCTGAATCCAGAACCACTGGTACGTGGCGGTCGGGACGCTTACTTCCCAATCCTGGTTGGGTTCGATATTGAGCGTATAGGTGCCGCCGGCTTCGACGGACTGGGAAACGGCATCGGGGAAGTTCGGTTCGGGAATCTTCGGCCCCTCGTCGGACTTGGAACACGATGCTGCCACGAGACACGCCCCTGCGAGCAGTGTCGTTACCATGTGTGAAAAGTACCTTTTCATAATCATTTCGTTTTTTGTTCCTAACTAAACTATAATTAAAAGAGCGTGACGATTTTCCCGCTTACATGCCTTCTTCACGCTGGAGCCGCCCGGCCTCCTCGTCGCTGACCCACTCCAGGACGTTGTAGAAGTGGCCGACAAGGCCCACGTTCACGCCCATGTTCTCGACATGCACCTTAATCCAGAGTTCCACGTAATGCTGGCAGCTGTTGAAATAGGAGTCGTAGAGCGGACTGTTCGTGACCAGAATCTTGTTGTCGCCGAGGATCTGTCCGAATACGACGGCTTCGTCGGCGAGAACCTGCTTGTCGTCCATGGTCACCAGCGGCTGGGCCGGGTCGTCCGGATTGAGGCGAATCGTGACGTCGTAGCCGTTGAAGAGCCAGTTGCGGAGGATAACCATATTCTCCTCGGTGGGGTGCTTTTCAGTGCGGATGAGGCGCTGGATGCTCGTGTTCTCCGCACCGGGGTAATCCTGGAGGAAGAGCGAGGTGACCACGCACCAGCCTGTGAAGTCGTTGATGTCGTACGGACAGCTCTTCTGCATGACTACCTTGGTGCGGTCGTGGTAGAGGCTGTTCCACTGCAGCTGTTCGGGCATGACCAGTTTGAGGATGAAGCCCAGCGAGTCGGCGGCCTCGATGTTGTCGTAGAGGCCCTTTACCTTCACGTCGGTAGAGCGCTCCCCGGCCTTTATGGTGATCGTATTGGAAAGCAGGCGGTAGTGCTGTCCTTCGATGGCGTTGCTGCCCTTGTCGATGATCTCTACGCCGTACGTGCGGTCGTAGTCGCACGCGACGGTAGAGGAAACGGGAACCGAGAAATACTCCTGATTCCGGAGTACCGGATAGGTTGCCAGGGTGTCTGCGAACATCGCATATTCTGCGTCGGAGTAAGTCTTATACTCCTCGTTGCAGCCTGTCGTGAAAATCGCAAAGAGTCCCGTTGCAAACAAAACCGTGATAATTCGTTTCATTGTCTGTGGTCTATTCATTGTTGCTATTTGTTGCTTTCGTTGGGAAGTATCTCCGAACCCGGCGCCTCCAGCTCATGCTGCGGGATAGGCCATACGAAGAGCGGGTTGTTGGGCTCGATTTTGAGCGAGCTGGCCTCTTTCTGCGTGTTGGCCTGCGGTTTGCGCTCGAAGCCACGGCCCCAGCGCTTGAGGTCGTGCAGGCGGAAGCCCTCCATGTAGAGTTCGCGCACGCGCTCGTCGGAGATGTTGTCGAGCCAGTTGTCCTTGGTGACGTTCAGTGCCCCGCCCGATGCGTAGCGCGCCTTGCGCAGCGTGGTGAGGTCGTTGCCGGCTTTGGAGAAGTCGTTCTTGCGGCAGTAGGCCTCGGCGCGAATCAGGTACTGTTCCGCCAGGCGGAACACCTTGGGCATCGAAACGTGGTAGATGAGTTTGTCGATCAAATCGCGGTTGCCGTAGTATTTTACCAGCAGGGGCCACGAGAACTGGTTCTGGTAACCCGTTTCCGTCTCGTAGAAGTAACCGGCCAGACGCAAATCCTTTTCGTCGTAGAGGTCGAGCGACGACTTGCCCGGAATGTAGTCGGGGTAGAAGTAGTAGTAGTCCCGGTTGAAGTTCAGGAACACCGAGCCGAGCGCCCCGCCGTAGGAGGTTTCGGTGAACCCGATGCGCCAGATAATCTCGTCGCTGGCGTCGTATCCCCACATGTAGTCGAATGCGGTGTAGTCGGCGGTGACCTGTGTTTTGGTGTCGGCCAGCGCGAAGGTATCCTTGCGCTTGTCGATCAGGATGCTCGAATATTCGATGGCCTTGTCCCAGTCCTGCATGTAGAGAGCCACGCGGGCGTGCAGCGCTTCGGCTGCCGCGAGCGACATGTAGGTGTAGCTGGCCCTGTTCTTGTCCTTGTCGAGCCGCTTCTCGGCTTCGGCCAAATCGCTCAACACGAATTCGTAGGAGTCGTAGAGCGATGCGCGGCGGATGGGCTCCGGCGTGAAGTACTTCGTGCGGATTACCACGCCCAGCTCCGATTTGGCGGTGGCGGGATCGTAAGCCTTGCAGAAGCATTTGAGCAGCTCGGAGTAGCAGAGCGCGCGGATGGTGTAGACTTCGCCCGTGTACTGCTCGAGCGTTTCGATGTTGGTGTCGTTGATTTCGTTTTCAACCACGTCGCCGATACGGTCGAGGTAGAAGTTACAGCGGGTAATCACGGCGTAAAGGTCTGCATAGACCGCGTCGAGGTCGAGGTTGGTCGGACGGATGTCCCAGCGCCAGAATTCGCCGTAGGGGTTGGTGTTGCCCTCGACGGCGTATACGAGGTCGGCCTGGATGTCCGGCATCAGGGTGAGGCTGCCGCTGAAGAGGTTGCCGCTCTTGAGCGAGGCGTAAAGCCCCGTGAGGGTCTGCTCCGCATCCGCAAAGGTGCGCATGGCGTCTTTCTCCTGGAATGCCGACTCGGGGTACTTTTCCAGGCAGGAGGTGGCGCCGAGGAGCAGTGCGAGGGCCGAAAAATAGAGTTTTATATTGCGTAACATGTTCATATTCCCGTTTTAGAATGTTAAATCGAGTCCGAAAGTGAATTGGCGCGCCATCGGATACTGCGTCTGGTACATATTGCCGATTCCCTCGGGGTCGAGGCCCGTGAATTTGGTGAACGTAAACAGGTTCTGGGCCTGCGCGTAGATTTTTACGCCGCTGATGAAGCGCGTGCGCTTCAGCCATGCCTGCGGGAGCGAATAGCTCAACATGAGGTTCTTCAGGCGCAGGAACGAGGCGTCTTCCAGCAGGCGGTCGTCGAACTCGGTGTAGACGCCGTGGCGCGGGATGTCGGTGATGTCGCCCGGTTTTTTCCAGCGGTGGAGCAGGCGCTTCGACTGGTTGTAGGAGGCGAAGCGGCCGTTCGACTCGTCGAAGTAGCGGTCGTTGTTGATCATCCAGCGGTCGGCCACCCAGCTGAACTGGGCCGAAAGCGAGAGCCCTTTCCAGGCCAGCGTCGTGCCGAAACCGCCCTGCCAGGGGGCGACGTAGCTTTTGTCAATCATCACCTTGTCCTCGTCGCGCAGCTCGTTGGTCAGCTCGCCGTCCTTGGTGTACCACAGGGCGTCGCCGTTGGCCGGGTTGACGCCGGCGAAGCGGTTGATGAAGAATTCGCCGTAGGAGCGGCCGACGACCAGTTTGGTGTTGGTGCTCGACATTTCGTATTCGGTAACCCCGTTGTAGAGCTCCGTCATCTTGTTCCTGTTGTACGAAACGTTGGCGTTGACCGTCCAGACGAAATCCTTGGCCTGCACGGCGGTGGCAGTGAGGTTCAGCTCGACGCCGCGGTTAATCATGACGCCCACGTTGCTCCACTGGTAGCCGAAGCCCTTGTTGGCGTAGGATTCGGGAACTTCCATGAGCATGTCGGAGGTGCGCTTGTTGTAGAATTCGAGGTCGACGTTGAGCCGGTTCCAGAAGCCGAAATGCAGGCCGATGTTCGTAGACCACAGTTTCTCCCAGCGCAGGTCTTCGTTGCCCGGCTGCTTGGGCCCGATGCCGGCGTTGCCGATGTAGTCCAGCCCGCCCGCTACGAGCGCGAGGTGTTCGTAGTTGGGAATCTCCGAGTTGCCCGAAGTACCCGTATTGGCCGATATCTGTGCGAAAGTCAGCCAGCGGCGGGCGTTTTCCATGAATTTCTCGTTGCGCAGGTTCCACATGAAACCGGCCGACCAGAAACCGGCCCAGCGGTTCGAGGCGCCGAAGCGCGAGGAGGCGTCGGTACGCACCGCAGCCTCGGCGTAATAGCGGTCGTCGTAGTTGTATTCGCCGCGGCCGAAGAACGAAACCAGTCCGTAGTCGTCGCTGGCCACGTCGCTCCACGAAGTGGCGCGCGTACCCGCGGAGATGTTGACCAGTTTGTCGTTGTTCTGTCCCTTGGTGGCGATGCTGAAGCCTTCGTAGCGGTAATCGGTGCCCTCCTGTCCGACGAGGAAGTTGAACGAGTGCTTCTCACCCGCCATGAACCGGTAGTTGACTGTGTTGATAATCGTGAGCTTGAGTCCGTCGGAGGAGTTGCGCTGTACGGTGCCGTCGTTCTGGTTGGGGGCGTAGTTGGGATAGGAAACTGCGAATCCGGTGCCGTGCGAGTAGTCGACGCCGAACTGCGAGCGGATGGTGAGTCCCTCGATGGGCATGGCTTCGGCGTACAGCGACGAAATCACCTTGTATTTCTTATAGGTAATCGGGTTGTTCTGAATCCACTCCAGCGGGTTCTGCCCGTCGCCTTTCCACGTGCCGTCTTCGATCGATGCGATTGAGCCGTCGGGGCGGTGCGGATTCCAGTAGGGCATCATGAACCGGGCAGCCGAAATCGGGGTTACGAGCGTGTATTCGCCGTCCTGGGCGCGCTGGAACTCCTGGTAGTTCATCATGGTCTGGGTGCCGATTTTGAGCCACTTGGCGGCCCGCTGCTCGACGTTGGCGCGAATCGAGTAACGCTCGAATCCCGAACCTACGGCAGTACCCTCCTGGTTGTAGTAACCGCCGGAAAAATAGTAGTTGGTCTTGTCGCCGGCACCGGAAACCGAGATTTCGTAGTTCTGCAGCAGCGCCGCGTTGTTGAACACCTCGTCGAGCCATTTGACGTCGGTCTTGCGCAGGACGTCGTAGTTCTTGCCCGCGGTCAGGCCGATCTCCTTCTCGTACTGGATACGCTCGCCGGTGTTCATCAAATCCCAGTTGCCGTAGGCAATCTGCGAGAAACCGAGCTGCATGCGGTATTCGATTTTCGCCCGCTCGGCGAAGCGTCCGCGCTTGGTGGTGATGACGATAACGCCGTTCGAGGCGCGCGCACCGTAGATGGAGGTCGAGGAGGCATCCTTGAGTACCGAGATGTTCTCGATGTCGGCCGGGTTGATGGCGTTGAAGTCATCGCTCGAAATGGCGAGGCCGTCGAGGATGTAGAGAGGTTCGGTGCCCGAGTTAATCGAGTTCGTACCGCGGATGGTCATGACTGCGGCCTTGCTCGGCTCACCCGAGTTGGACATGACCGAGAGGCCCGGAACCTGACCCTGCAGGGCCTGGTCGAACGCAGCCGTGGGGGTGTTCTCGACCTTTTCGGCCTTCACGGTGGATACCGAGCCGGCGATGGTTCCCTTCTTCCGGGTGCCGTAGGCAATCACCACCACGTCGTCGAGCGTCTGCGATTCGCTTTGCATCGCAACGTCGTAGTTCACCGAGGCGCTGCCGCCCGGAACCGTGTAGACAACGGGTTTGTAGCCGATGTACTGGAACGTGAGCGCGGTGCCCGCGGCAACGGTAATCGTGTAGCTTCCGTCCGCGAGGGTGCTGACGCCGCTGGCGGCTCCGGAAATCACGTTGACCCCAATCAGGGGTTGCTTGTCGTCCGCGGACGTGACGATACCGCGGACGGTCACATTACCCCCCCCCTGTGCTACGGCCATAACCGGTAGCGCGCAAAGGAAGAATGCAAGAATGTTGAGTAGAAGTTTTGTTTTTTGCATAAGTGGATAATACTTTCTTACGCGGCAAAGAAAAATAATTAAAACGACTTTGCCAAATATTCAAAATCAATGAAATGTAACCCGGGGTGTCGCAGAAAGGCTGTTTAGTTCCACTTTTGTATATATGGGGATAGCGTATTTTGTTTATAATAAATAAGTTGACGTGATGTTTCGATTTATTATAAAACGGTTGAATAAAGTTTAAAATATTTTAATAAAAATGTAAAAAAGTTTTGAAGTGTTTTGAAATTTTGGAATTATATGCCGATTCGTTACTGTCAGAGCGCTTTCGGATCCGGGGTATTTACCGCCCGGTTTGTTTTTGTACGGGACTGTTTTTAATATATTTATAAAATGACGGTCGTGCAGGGACGGCGTTTAATAAAGGGGGAGAAATTTGAAAATAATTTTCCAGTATGCCGGGAAGTTCTTCGAAAATGCAGGAAAATAACGATTTTCAAGAATCCCGGGCGTGCAGGATACAGTCCGCAAAACCCGCTTAAGTGTTCTTTAAGGGGTATTTTGCGGGATATTTTAGGCTGAAACGGGAAGTCGGATAAGAATCAGATCTGTTTAGACCTGCTGAAAGTTACAGATTGTAAGTATTGCTGTGTGATTTCATTTTAAAACATAACCTCCGGGCTCGAATCCGGGGTGTGCCTTATCGCTCCTTGCCGCTCCGGTAGCGGGCACGGTAACGGGTGGGGCTTTGGCGTTCGCGGGTGCGGAAGAAGAGCGAAAAGGCGCTCACGCTTTCGAATCCGAGCACGTAGGCGATTTCGGAGATGGTGTGGGTGGTTGTGGCCAGCAGTTCGCGGGCCTTGTTGAGCCGCATCGTCTGCTGGTACTGGGCCGGCGCCATTCCCGCATACTCGCGGAACGCGCGGCGGAACCAGGTGTAGCCCATGCCCACCTCGCGGGCGATCTGCTCGGGGGAGGTGCTGCGGTCGAAGCGGGCGCGCATGATGGCTTTGGCCCGGTTGATTTTTTCCACGACGGGGTTGTCGTTGTAGAGCAGGTTGCTGTGCTTGAAGAGCACCGAGCCCAGGATGTGGAGCACGATGCTCGAAATCAGGGGCTGGAATCCCACGCGCTGCTCTTCGACCGTGGCGATGATTTCGCGGTAGCAGCGTTCGATGCCCCCGCTGCATCCGATGGAGAACATCGGCCGCTGCGGGGAGAGGAACCCCTGTGCCGCCAGTTTATCGATATTGACACCGCGGAAGCCGACCCACCACTCTGTCCATCCGGTTCCGGAATCGGGCGAGTAGGAGTGCCATTCGTTGGGGAAAAGAAGCAGCATGGTGCCTGCCTCGACCGTTGCCGAAGGACACGACGCCGATTCGAAACGGCCGCTGCCGGCGGTGATGTAGACCAGTTGGTATTCGTCGAGCGTACGCCCGCATCCTTTGTAAAACAAGTAATTTTCAGGGTGTTCCGAAACGGGATAGGGGGTGCCGGGCGGGACGTGCTGGTGCCCTGCCGTCGTGCAGACGATTCCCCACTGTTCGTCGCGCGGGGAAACGGGGAGGTAGTGGAGTATGCTTTGCGGCCGGTCGTCCATTCTGTCAATTCTATATAGAGTTTTGCCAAAACCGTTAACAAAGTTAGGGAAAAGATTGTATAATTTTGCATCATTAACCTAAAACTTCCGGTGATGAATCGTTATTTCATCGGTGTCGACCTCGGCGCCACGAGCGGCCGCGTGATTCTCGCGACGCTCTCGGACGGCAACATCGCACTCGAGGTGCTGCACCGCTTTCCCAACCGCCTGCTCCAGATCGGCGGCAAATACTATTGGAACATATACGCCCTGTACGAGGAGATACTGCACGGCCTGACGCTGGCCGGCCAGCGTCGGATCCCGGTTACCTCCGTCGGTATCGACACCTGGGGCGTCGACATGGCCTGTGTGGCGGCGGACGGGACCCTGGCGGGACTTCCGCGCGCGTACCGCGATCCCTATACGAACGATGCTCCCGAAGCGTTTTTCCGGAAAGTGCCCCGGCGCGAGGTTTACCGGCGCACGGGCATCCAGATTATGAATTTCAACTCGCTCTACCAGCTCTGCGCCGCGCGCAGGGAGGGAATGTCGGCGCTGGAGAACGCAGAGTCGGTGCTTTTCATGCCCGATGCGCTGTCGTACCTGCTCACCGGCGAAAAGGTGTGCGAGTACACGATTCTTTCGACCTCGCAGTTCATGGACCCGCGCACGCGGGAAATCGACGGCGGACTGCTGCGCGAGGCGGGCGTCGACGCCGCGCTCTTCCC
>ERZ791875.764-NODE-764-length-29143-cov-8.692416_pt1 | contig 29143 bp, 19 predicted proteins | sample MGYA00510278_ERZ791875 | MGnify/ENA primary metagenome ERZ791875 (study PRJEB30046, sample SAMN00792078) | human gut metagenome | study: EMG produced TPA metagenomics assembly of the A metagenome-wide association study of gut microbiota in type 2...
CTCGCTGGCATCCGCTGTGGCAGGGCCCGGAACGGCTGCGTCCGCCGGAGCCGATTCGCTGGGTGCGGCGCATCCCGGCATGCCGGAAGGTGCTATCGACTCGCTGTCGGCACAGGTTGTCCCCGCCGATTCGCTCGCGGGCGCCGATACGCTGACCGTCGCCGAGCGCAAGGTGCTGCTCAAGGAGGCGGCGCGCAAGGCCAAGGCCGAGCAGAAAGCCGCGGCCGCCAAAGCCAAAAAAGAGAAACTCGACGAAATAGCCGCCCGGCGCAAGGAGAAGAATACGGCCAAACTGCTGGCGCAGAAGGAGCGTGAGGAGGAGCGCCTGGCCGCGAAGCGCAAGAAGGCCGAGGCGAAGCTCAAGGCCCGGCAGGAGCGTGCCGCCCGCAAGGGGAAAGTCATTCCCGTCGACTCGGCCGTGCTGCGGGAGCTGGACTCGCTGATAGAACGGAATATGACCGAACAGGATTCGCTGCTGAACCTGCTGGTCGATTCGCTGCTGGCCGACACGACGGCGATGGCGATTCCGGCCGACTCCGTCGATTCGCCGGCGCTGCCCGCCGACAGCGTCTACCGCCTGATGAAAGGCTACCGCAATGTGCGGATTTACCGCTCCGACTTCCAGACGGTTTGCGATTCGATTGTCGGAATCAGCACCGACTCCACGATTCACCTCTATATCGAACCCGTGTTGTGGAACCAGAGCAACCAGATCACCTCCGACGTGATGGACATCTTCACCGCGAACCAGCAGATTGTACGGGCCGAGTTTATCGGCAGTCCGATGATGGTCGGCCAGCTCGACACGGTGCATTACAACCAGGTGGCGGGCAAGACCATGACGGCCTTCTTCCACAACAACGAGATCTACCGCAACGATGTCAACGGCAACGCCCAGACCATCTATTACATGCAGGACGGCGAGCCGCCCGAGATTACGATGATGGGCGTTATCGAGAGCGGGGACTGCTCGTTCTACATCGAGGACAAGCAGGTGGTGCAAATCGTCTACCGCAACGACATCACGGACGCTTTCTATCCGATGGACAAGATTCCGCCCACGCAGGAGCTGTACCTCAAGGGATTCAAATGGGAAGGGGCGCGGCGTCCCGCGCAGGCCGACGTGTTCGACCGCCGGATACGCCCTTCGGAGCGCGGGCGGCGTTCGCAGATGCGCCATCCCGATTTCCCGATTATGCAGCGGATCGAAGAGCATAAAAAGCGCCTGATCGAGCAGCGCAACTGGATAGACCGCAACGACCAGGTCGATGCGGCCACCGTCGAGTGGATGCGCGAACTGGGTTACGAAGTCGGTCAGCCGCGCGAGGGGAACCGCCCGCCCGAGGCCTCCGAATAACCCGCGCACGGCGGGGCGCTGCGGCAGACAGCCGCCGGCCGGCGAAAGAGTGATATGCGAAAGGCGAAAAGCGAATAACTTTTCGCCTTTTGTGCTATTTTTGCAGCCGGTTAATCGTTAACGGGGTCTTCCTATGAAAAAAAGCCTGATTGCCCTGGCATTCGGAACGCTTGCGCTCGGAATGTCGGAGTTCGTGATGATGGGCATCCTGCCCGATATAGCCCGCAGCCTCGGGGTCACCATCCCCCGGGCCGGACACCTGATTTCGGCCTATGCGCTCGGCGTCTGCTTCGGCGCGCCGCTTACGGTGCTGGTCGCCCGCACCCGTCCGCTGAAGCAGATTCTGATGGTGCTTACCGCCCTGATTGCCGTCGGAAACCTTTGCGCCTCCCTGGCGCCGGGTTACTGGGCGCTGCTGGCCATGCGTTTCGTTTCGGGACTTCCCCACGGTGCGTTTTTCGGCGTGGGGTCGATTGTCGCGGAGCGGGTCGCCGATGCGGGCAAGCGCACCGAGGCCGTTTCGATTATGATTGTCGGCATGACCGTCGCCAACCTGTTCGGCGTGCCGCTCGGCACCTACATCAGCAATGCGCTGACATGGCGCGCGACCTTCGGCATCGTGGCCGTGTGGGGCGTGGTGGCCCTGCTGCTCGTGCGGCTGTGGGTGCCCCGCATGGAGCCGCTTCCCGACACCGGCCTGAAAGGGCAGTTCCGGTTCTTGCGCAGCCTTGCGCCGTGGCTGGTGCTGGCTTCGGTGATGCTCGGCAACGGCGGCATCTTCTGCTGGTACAGCTACGTCAGCCCGCTGATGGTGCATACGTCGGGATTTACGGCCGACGACCTGACGCTGATTATCATGCTGGCCGGGTTCGGCATGTTCGCGGGCAATATCGTCGGAGGCCATTTTTCCGATCGGTTCACACCCGAGAGGGTCGTGCTTTTCACGCTGGCCGTGGCCGTCCTCTCCCTGCTCGGGGTCTTTTTCGGGGCGCACCTGCGTTACCTCTCCGTGGCCCTGATGGTGATCTGTACGGGCTGCCTGTTCTGTGTTTCATTGCCCCAGCAGCTGTTGATTCTCGAAAACTCGCACGGCGGCGAGATGCTGGGCGCCGCGCTCGTGCAGGTGGCGTTCAACCTCGGCAATGCGCTGGGCGCTTACTGCGGCGGCCTGCCTGTCGCGCACGGCCTGGGGTATGAATACACGGCGCTGCCGGGTGCGGGCTTCGTGCTGCTCGGACTGCTGGCATCCGTGATTTACAACCGCAAATATCCCCGCCATGCAGTGCGATAACGGCTCGGAGCTCTTCCCGGTGGTCGACGAAGCCGGGACGGTCGTGGGGTCGGCGACGCGCGCCGAGTGCCACGGCGGCGGGATGCTGTTGCATCCGGTGGTGCACCTGCACCTGTTCAACGCGCGGGGCGAACTCTACCTGCAGCGCCGGCCGGCGTGGAAAGATATTCAGCCGGGACGGTGGGACACGGCCGTGGGCGGGCATGTCGACTACGGCGAAACGGTCGGCGAGGCCCTGCGGCGCGAAGTGCGCGAAGAGCTGGGCGTCACCGATTTTGCCCCCGAGCGCATCGCGGCGTATGTTTTCCGGTCGGAGCGGGAACGGGAGTTGGTTTACGTCCACCGCACGGTTTACGACGGCGCCGTCGTTCCGAGCGACGAACTGGACGGCGGGCGTTTCTGGAGCCGGGACGAAATCTTTGAAAATCTGGGCAAAGGCGTCTTCACGCCCAATTTCGAGGGCGAGGTGAAACTGATTTTCGGATAACCGTTTATTTGTTTATATTTGTAACCGGGGGATTGCTATGAAGCGTTTTGCAGCAGCCCGACGCCCTGCTGCCCGTTATCCGCGAATCGCTTTGTTCCGCGCGGCCCGTGCCCGCATGCAGGTCTGCCTGTCTGCCGGAGCCGGAGGGCGCAGGTGCTGCAGGGCTTTGCGGCGGGCGGTTTCCCGTTGCCAATTTCCCGAATAGGTCTGAAAATTGATAGGAATGCCGTATGCAGACTCTCCTTAAACATTGGGCCGATGCACTGCTCGAATGGCTGGGCATCACGGCCGCACAAAATAACGACTGGGATCGCTGGGTGGCTTTCGTCCTGGTGCTGCTGGCCGTGGCGCTTTTCGATTTCCTGTGCCGCGCCGTCCTCGTGCGCGGCATGCGTCGCATCGTCGCGCGCACCAAGGCTACATGGGACGACGAACTGTTCAGCCCTGCGGTTTTGAGCCGCCTGTGCAACATCGTCAGCGCCGTGGTGCTGGTTATCGTACTGCCGGTGGTCTTCGACGAACAGACCGAGGCCCGGACAATCGTGACACGGCTGGTCGAGGTCTATATCGTCGTGACGGTTTTCCGTTTTATCAATGCCGTGCTGTATGCGGTGTTCCGCATCGCCTCGGCCCGGCCCGCATGGCAGAACAAGCCGATTAAGGGCCTGCGGCAAACGGGGCAGGGTATTGCGCTGCTGATTTGCTGCATCCTGATCGTTTCGATTCTGATTGACAAGTCGCCTGCGAGCCTGCTTGCCGGACTGGGCGCTTCGGCGGCCATCATCATGCTGATTTTCCGCGACAGCATCCTCGGATTCGTATCGGGCATCCAGCTCTCGGCCAACGACATGCTCAAGGTGGGGGACTGGATTTCCGTTCCCAAGTACGGCGCCGACGGCTCGGTGGAGGAGGTGTCGCTCACGACCGTGAAAGTGCGCAACTGGGACAATACGATTGTCACGCTGCCGCCCTACCTGCTGGTGAGCGACTCGTTCCAGAACTGGCGCGCCATGCAGCTTTCGGGCGGCCGGCGCGTGAAACGCTCGGTGAATATCGACATGACGAGCGTCCGGTTCTGCACGCCTGCGATGTTGGAGAAATACCGCAATATCGACCTGATTCGCGAGTATGTCGACCAGACCGAGCAGCGCGTCGAGCAGTACAATGCCACGCACGGCATCAAGCCCGGCGAGCGTAAAATCAACGGCCTGCACCAGACCAACCTCGGCGTGTTCCGCGCCTACCTGGAGCGCTACCTGCGCAACGAGGTGCCCGTGAACCAGGGCATGACGCTGATGGTGCGCCAGTTGCAGCCCACGGAAACGGGACTTCCCATGGAGCTGTATTTCTTTACCGATACGGTGGTGTGGGTGGATTACGAGCGGATACAGTCCGACGTGTTCGACCATGTGCTGGCCGTCATTCCCGAATTCGACCTGCGGGTGTTCCAGAACCCGTCGGGCGCCGACATCGAGGCCCTGCGCAATCCGCCGGCGGAGGTTACAGGAAAACCATCAGCATGATCTGAATGATAATCACCCGCAGGAACATGCACAGGGGGTAGACCGTGGCGTACGATACCGACGGGTTGTCGCCCTCGATGGTGTCGTTGGCGTAGTTGAGCGCCATCGGGTTGGCCATGCTGCCGCACAGCATGCCGGCGACCGAGCCGAAATCGATGCGCAGGACGCGGAGTGCGAAGATGCCCAGCACCACCACGGGTACGAACGTCAGCAGGAATCCCAGCAGCAGCCACAGTGCCCCCTCGGGCCGCATGACGGTTTCGAAGAAGTGCGCCCCGGCGTCGAGCCCCAGGCAGGCGAGGTACATCGAGAGTCCCAGCGCGCGGAGCATCAGGTTGGCGCTGTAGGTGGTGTATGTAATCATGTGCAGGCGCGGGCCGAACGTGCCTATCAGGATGCCGACGATAATCGGGCCGCCCGCAAGGCCGAGTTTTACGGGCAGGCTGATGCCCGGGATGCTCACGGGGATGCTTCCCAGCGTGAGGCCGAGAATCAGCCCCACGAAAACCGCCACGAGGTTGGGTTCCTCGAGGTTCTTCACGGCGTTGCCCAGTATCTTTTCCACGCTTTTGATTGCCGCTGCCTCGCCCACGACCGTGAGGCGGTCGCCCATCTGCAGCCGCAGGTCGGGGGTCGCCAGCAGCTGTACGCCCGAGCGGTATACGCGGCTGATGTTGATGCCGTAGTTGTTGCGCAGGCGCAGCGAGGCGAGTTTCTTGCCGTTGATTTCGGGCCGCGTTACGAGTATGCGCTGTGAAATGAGCTGACTGTCGACGGCGTTCCAGTCGATGTTCTCCGTGTTCCAGTCCTTTTTCTCCTGCTCGCCGAAAATCAGGCGCAGGGCGTCGGCATCGCCCGGAGTGGTGATTACCAGGATGATGTCGTCTTTCTGCAACTTTTTGTCCGAGGTGGGAATCGAAACCTGCCCCTCGCGCCACACGCGAGAGATGACGAAATGATGGTGGCTCTGTGCGGCGATTTCGTGGACGCTCTTGCCGAAGACGGCCGGGTTGGTCAGGTGGTAGCTGGCGATAAATACGTTCTTCTTGTGCTCGGCGTCGGGTTCCGGCATGTCGCAGGGTTTGACGAAGAGCTTGCGGATGAACACGATGGCCAGTATGACGCCCACCACACCCAGCGGATAGGTTACGGCGCAACTCAAGGCTGCCCCGTTGGAATCGATGCCCATCTGCTGCAGGGCCTGCTGCGCGGCACCGAGCGCCGGGGTGTTGGTCGTGGCGCCGCACAGGATACCCGACATGTCGGGCATCGAAACGTTCAGGACGAAACTCATGGCTACGGCCAGGGCGGTGCCGAGCAGCACCACGGCAACGGCCGGCGACATCAGGCGCAGCCCGTCGGCCCGCAGGGAGTTGAAGAAACCGGGGCCTACCTGCAGTCCGAGTGCGTAGACGAAGATAATCAGGCCGAAACTTTCGGCGTACATCAGCATCGACGGGTCGATTGACAGCCCGAAGTGCCCGGCCAGGATGCCGGCGAAGAAGATGAAAGCCACGCCCAGCGAGATGCCGAAGAACCGGATTCTTCCCAATCCAATCCCGACCGTCGAGATGAGCGAAATCACCACGACGGCCTGCAAAGCCGAATGCTCGACGAACAAACTTTTAAGCCACTCCATCTTTCCTGATTGTAATGTTGCTGCAAAAGTAGGGCAAATTTTTCAGATAGTCGCTTTTTTGCCGAACGTTTTGTGGGCTGTTTGTGCCCGGGTGCAACATTTTCGGTCACTCTACTAAATCATTTCAGTCCGGCATTAGAACAAAACCGACCCCGGGCTATACAACTTTGGAATATTTGTATATCTTTGTATTGCTCTACTTCACACAGGGAGAAGGAGGGTTGTTAGTGACGCAAAAGGGCTTCTGTGCCGGGACGGAGTCTGAAAGCCTGACCCGGCAGCTGCAGGAAAACTTGAGGGATTGGTTTTTCCGGCAGCATCGGGGCGGTCGAGTTATCGACCGCCCCGATTTGTTTACTTTGCACAAAATGTTTACCCCGGAAATCAGAGCTGCAGCGGTTGGCCGCGGTAAAAATCGAGTATCTTCGAACGGAAGACGAATTCATATTTCGACTGCACGAGTTCCGATTCGGCTTTCTCCATGCGGGTTTTCGCGTCGTTGAAGTCGAAAATGGTCGAACGTCCCGCGTCGGCTTTCTGCTGTTCGTAGGCAAACGCCACCTTTGCCGAGGCGAGGGCCGCTTCGGCCGAGCGGTATTTGCCGTAGGCGGCGTCGGCGTTGTACCACGCCTGTTCGATCTCCTTGCGCAGCGACAGTTCGGCGTTGGTCAGCGCGAGCTGCTGGCTGCGCACCGACAGCCGGGCCGTGCGGATGTTGTTGCGCGTGGCGCGTCGGTTGAAAATCGGGATGTTCATCGACAGGCCGACGTATTCGCGGCTGTTGTGGCGCATCTGGGCCCACAACTTGTCGTCGTCCGCGCTGTATACGCCCGTTCCGTAACCGCCCGAAAGCGAAATCGAGGGATAGAGCGCCGACTTGGCGATGAGCACCGAGTTTTCGGAACTTTCCAGGCGCAGGCGCTCGGCCCTGATGTGGGGCCGGTGTTCGGCCGCATAGGCGTAAACGGCGTCCGCCGTGCCGAGTGCGTGCAGCGACGCGAGCGTCAGGCTGTCTAACTCCGGCCGTACGATGTCGAATCCTGCGGCGCTCTCGCGGTTGAGGGCCTGGCTCAAGTTCAGCAGCGACAGCTGCAGGTCGTTGCGGGCCTGCGTGAGCGTCAGGAAGTCGTTGGCGCGCAGCGCTTCGCTTTCGTAGAGCGCCGATTCGGGCTGTTTGCCTGCGGCGACCAGTTCGCGGCTGCGATCGACCTGCTGCGTGCTCAACGCCAGCTGACGTTCGGCTACTTCGGTCAGCTCCTTGCTGTAAAGCACCTGCAGGTAGAGCGTCATGACGTTGATAGCCACGTCTTCGCGCGCCCGTTCGAGGTCTTGCACGGCGGCCGCGAGATCCAGTTTGCCGCCCTTGATTTGGCGGTTGATGCGCAGCCCCTGGAATATGGGCATTCCGGCTGAAATGTTCAGCGAGCCCGAAGTCTGGTTGTTGTCCTTATAGGTGTTGTCGCTCGAAAGTACGCGTCCGAACGAGGCGTCGCCGCCCAGCGAGGCGTTCAGGTCGGGCAGGCGGCTGTAACGGGCGGTCGAGAGCTCCACCTCGTTCTGCTCGACCTGCAGTGCCCGCTGTTGTACGTCGATGTTGTTGCGCTGGGCGTAGCCGATACAGTCGTCGAGCGACCAGAGGGTGCCGGGCGCAGGCGTCTGTGCTTCCGCTGCATCCCCCTGCGGGATCTGTGCCGCGGCAGGCCCTGCGCAGAGCATTGCGGCAGCCGTGCAGAGTGCGGCGAATAGGGTGCTGGTTTTCATGCTGCGATGCATTTGGAATTATTTCTTCTTGTCTTCTTTGGCGCTGCGGATTTTGTCCTCCGCGGTCACGCCCTCGGTGATTTCGATGTTGATGCCGTCCGAAAGGCCGATTTTGACTTCGCGTTTGTCGAAAGTCTGTTCGTCGACGCCCTCGGCGCTGGTCAGGACATATACGCTGGTCTTGTCGCCCTCGAATTCCACGGTGCTCTCGGGCAGCGTGAGCACGCCTTCGCGGCTTTGGATTACGATGCTCGCGTTGGCGCTGTACCCGGCGCGGACGAAGACCTTCTCGGGAATCTTCACGGCGGCCTTGACCTCGAACATGATGACGCCGTTCTCCTCCGTCGCCTTTGGCGACACGTACTCCAGCACGGCGTCGAGCTCGACGTTCTGCAATGCGCCGATGGTCAGCTTCACGGGCATGCTCTCGTGGAGCTTGCCCACGTCCGTTTCGTCGACGTTGCCCCGGAAGAGCATGTTCGACATGTCGGCCACCGTGGCGATGGTCGTACCGTCGTTGAACGTGTTGGACTGGATGACCGAGTTTCCGACCTTGACCGGCACGTCGAGTATCATACCGTCGATTGTCGAACGTATCTGCGTGTTGCTCAACTCCTTGTATCGGCTGGTGATGCCGTTCTTGACGATTTCCAGGTTCTCCTTGGCGTTCTGCAGCTCCTCTTCGGCTTTCTGGAGCGTTGTGCGGCTCTGCTCGAACTCCTCGTCCGAGACGACTCCCTTTTTGTGCAGGGCCTCCGTGCGGTCGAACTCGCGGCGGGTCTGCGTCAGCGAGATTTCGGCTACGGATACGCGCGACTCGGCGCTCGACAGCTGTCCCATCTCGGGAACGACTTTCACCGTGGCGATTACTTCGCCCTTGCGAACCATTTGCCCGGCCTCCTTGTAGACGTCGGAAACGATACCCGAAATCTGGGGTTTGATGAGCACCTCGTCGCGGGGCTCGACTTTACCCGTGGCGACCACATACTGCTTGAGCGTGTCCAGCTTGGGCTGGACAATTGTGTAGACCACCTTTACCGGGCGGGTTTTCTGCCACAGGAACCAGAAAGTCCCGAGAAGCAGCGCTGCAAAGAGCACTCCCAGGAAGATTTTCAGAATTTTTTTCATAGCCGTAATCTGTTTATTTAATTATTATTCTTCGCGTATTGCATCCACCGCCTTGATTTTCAGGGCGCGGGTGGCGGGAATGACGCCCGCCAGCAGGCTGCCGGCAACCAGGATGAACAGGGCCAGCATGCCCGTGCCGAAAGATATCTGCCACGATATTTCGAGCCCCTCCTGCGCCACGGTGACCGCCTGGTAGTAGATTGAGTCCACGACCGACAGCACGCCGACGGCGGCCGTAAGCCCGATTACCCCGGCGATGAACGTCAGGATGAAACTCTCGGAAAGGATTTGCGAGATAATGGCCGTGGGCGGGGCTCCCAGCGCGCGGCGGATGCCGATTTCCTGCGTGCGCTCCTTGACCAGCACCAGCATGATGTTGCTCACGCCGACGATACCGGCCAGCAGCGTGCCCAGGCCTACGATCCAGGTCAGCAGCCCGATGCCCCAGAACAGGCTCATCACCTTGTCGAACATCTCCCCGGTGGACATCGTCCATGCGGCTTTCTCGTCGTCGGGCGAAATCATGTGGCGGGCGAAAACGGCGTCGCGGGCCGCTTTTTCGACCTGTTTGCTCGGGACGTTCTTGTCGCCGGCCAGGGCCAGCAGGTGTATGGTGCGACCGTAGCCGAACATCTGTTGCGCCAGCGAAATCGGCGCGACGATCGTACGCTCGACGTCGCTGAACGACATGGCCGACGATTCGCGGCGCATGACGCCGATAATCGTGAAGTAGCTGCTTCCGACCTTGATGACCTTGCCCGTGGGGTCGGGTTCCCCCGGGAAGAGGTCTTTCTGCACCTGGGTGCCGATGACGCAGACCTTGCGTTTCTGGGCCATATCCACGTTGTTGATAAAGCGCCCGTAGAGAATCTTCTGGGGGTTGATTTTCTGGTAGTCGGGCGTATATCCCATCATCTGGTAGTCGCCCTTGCGCTCTTTGTAGCTGCAGTTGAGTTCGTTGCCCCAGATAATGCCCGAGGTGTACTCCACCTCGTCCAGTTTGCTGACGGCCTCCACGTCGTCGTTGTCCATCCGCCACCAGCGGCCCGTGGGCATTCCCTTGTAGGGAATCGACGTACGGCTGCTTTGCAGCAGCACCGTATTGGTGGACATGCCGCCCAGCTGTGCGCGGAACAGGCGCCCCAGGCCCATGCCGGCGCCCAGCAGCACGGTGAGCATGAAGATACCCCAGAATACGCCCAGCGCCGTCATGATGCTGCGCTTGCGGTTCCGCGAAATTGTCTGCCAGATTTCGTTCCAGCGGTCTGTATCGAAAAATCTCATGGCTCCTCCTATTTGTTATAACGCAGGGCGTCGATCGTTTTCAACTGTGCGGCGCGGTAGGCGGGGACGTATCCTGCGATCAGGCCCGCAACGACCAGCACGACCGTGGCGCTGACGGCGACACCCAGGTCGAGTGTCGGGTTGAGGAAAATCGAGGGACCCTGTCCCGGGGCGGCGGGCGTACTGTTGATCATGTAGTTCACGATTTCCATGGCCGCCACGCCCAGCACCATGCCGATGTAGCCGAATGCCGCGGTAATCATGACCGATTCGGTCAGAATCAGGCGGATGATCGACGCGGGTTTGGCGCCGAGTGCCTTGCGGATGCCGAATTCGGAGGTGCGCTCCGTGACGGTCACCAGCATGATGTTGCTCACGCCGACGATGCCCGCCAGCAGGGTTCCCAGTCCGATGATCCAGACGAAGAGGTTGATGCCGCCGAAGACAATCATCATGCTCTTGTACTGTTCCATCGTGTTGCGTATCCACAGGGCGCTCTGGTCTTCGGGGTCGTAGTGGTGCTCGGCCGCCAGGCGCTTGCGTATGCGCGCCTCGAATGCCTCCATCTGCGCATCGGTATTGAGGCCGCTGACGGTGATGATGGCGTTGTCCACGACCGGGTCGTTGGCCTTGAAAATCAGCTGTCCGGTCGTAAGGGGGATATATCCCATCGAATTACGCTGCTGTGCGTCGCCTTTGTAGACGCCGGCTACGCGGTAGATGTTATTGTGGATTTTGACGGGCTTGCCCAGCGGGTCGTCGCCGCGGAAAAGGATTCTTTCCAGCGCCTCGTCGATGACGATTACCTTACGGTAGTTGCTGATGTCGGCCTGGTTGATGAAGCGGCCCTTGACGATGTCGACTCCTTCGATTTGCTCGATTTTGGGAAGCGACCCGCGCAGGCTGATGTCGGCGAAACGGTCCAGGTAGGTGGCCGTGGAGCCGCGGTACCATGCTTTGGCGGCGATGTCGTCCACCTCGGGGAATTCGTTTACGAGGATTTCGAGGTCGCGGTTCTTCAGGTCGATGCTGCGCCATTTGTTGTAGCCTGCATAGGCTTTCGAAGTCCAGCCACCGGAAATCGTGATTGAGTTGGTGGCGTAGTTGCCGAAGTTCGACAGCACACCGTTCTTGAGTCCGTTGCCCGAGCCCAGCAGGATGACGAGCATGAAGATGCCCCACGCGACCGAGAATCCCGTGAGGAACGTGCGCAGTTTGTTGCGGCGCACCGAGGTCCATATCTCCAGCAGCAGCTCCCTCATCGCTTTCCGAGTCCGGTTTCGGTGATACTGCTGATAACGCCGTCCGTCAGGCGGATGATTTTGTCCGTCTGGTCGGCAATCGACTGCTCGTGCGTGACGCAGATAATGGTCATGCCCATGTCGACGTTGACGCTGCGCAGCAGGTTCATCACCTCCTGCGAGGTGACGCTGTCCAGTGCGCCCGTGGGTTCGTCGGCAAGGATAATCTGGGGTTTGTTGATAAGCGCCCGGGCGATGGCCACGCGCTGCTTCTGGCCGCCCGACATCTCGTTGGGCATGTGTTCGGCCCACTCTTTCAGCCCCAGCATGTCGAGGTATTCGAGGGCGAGGGCGTTGCGTTTGCGGCGGGCGACGCCCTGGTAGTAGAGCGGCAGGGCGACGTTCTCGACGGCGTTTTTGTAGTTGATCAGGTTGAAAGACTGGAAAATGTAACCGATCATGTTGTTGCGCGCGGCGGCGGCCTGCGTTTCCGAGAGGTCTTTAATCAGGCGCCCGGCCAGGTAGTAGCTGCCGCTGTCGTAATCGTCGAGGATGCCGAGGATGTTCAGCAGGGTGGATTTACCCGACCCGGATGCACCCATGATCGAAACCAGTTCCCCCTTTTCGACCGAGAGGTCGATTCCTTTCAGCACGTGCAGGGGCGAGCCGTTGTTATAGGTTTTGTTGATGTTTTCCAGCTTTATCATATTCTGTCTGCCGTTGTAAAGCGGTTTGTGCGGTTGCGTAGTTACGATTTGTAATCGGAGAGAATGAGGTCAGGGGCAAAGGTAGTAAAATATTTTTGCGAAACAATTTATTTTTATCGAAAATCAATAAAAAATTACTAAACACCAATAAATTCTCCGGTTGCAACGGCAAATATAAGTAAAAAATCCGTACTTTGTATTGCAAAGTACTAAAATTTATAAATTAATCTTCTCGGCCTATATATATGGAACGGGGCAAATACCTGATACAGGTGGGGTTTTAGCAGCAAATCCCTATTAATGGCGATTGTTTCGGATGGACGGATACACTATTTTTGTCCGCAGGAAAATCGGATAAGACATGAAAAAAATGCCCGAAGTGTAACAATAAGTACGCTTTTTTTCTATATTTGTTGCGTTAGGTCAATCATATGAGGAAACTTTTACTACTATTTTTATGCACGATTGTACCGGCCGTCGTGTCGGCACAGCGTCACAATGTATCGGGTCGGGTGCTCATCGAGGACACCGACAAACCGATCGGACAGGCTGTCGTCGAGCTGCCGCAGGCCGGGTTGTGGGCCGTGGCCGACGGTGACGGCAATTTCACGGTGAAAGACGTTCCTGCCGGCAAGACCCGTTTCGTCGTATCGAGCCTGGGATTCGTGACGACGGAAACCGAAGTCGACGTGCGTGCGGACATGGGCCGCATACGGCTCTACGCTCCCGAGGACAACCTGAAGCTGGAGAGCGTCGTGGTGACGGCCAAGGAGGCTCCCAACGCCATGGCCACGTCGCGCACGATCGGCGGCAATGCCATCGACCACCTGCAGATGGTGAATGCGTCGGATATCTCGGCGCTGCTGCCGGGCGGCAAGACGGTGAACCCGAACCTGATGGAAGACAACGTCTTCTCGCTGCGCAGCGGCGGGTCGGCGGCCGGAAACGCCGCGTTCGGTACGGCGGTCGAGGTCGACGGTGTACGCCTTTCGACCAACGCTTCGCTGGGCGATCCCACGGGCGCCAGCACGCGTAACCTCTCGTCGACCAATATCGAGTCGGTCGAGGTGGTGACGGGCGTGCCTTCGGCCGAATACGGCGACATCTCGTCGGGCGTGGTGAAGATTTCGACCCGCAAGGGCAAGACGCCCTACACGGTCGTGCTCTCGACCAATCCGCGCACGAAGCAGATTTCCGCCGCCAAGGGTTTCGACCTGGGGCGCGACCGCGGCGTGCTGAACAGCAACGTCGAGTACACCCGGGCCACGAAGAACCCCACTTCGCCCTATACCTCCTATTCGCGTACGGGCATTTCGCTCAATTACCAGAACACCTTCGCCAAGGTGCTCCGTTTCAATTTCGGCGCTTCGGCCAATATCGGCGGCATGAATACCGAGAACGATCCCGATGCCCAGCGGGGTGAGTGGGAAAAGGTGCGCGACAACGCCCTGCGGGCCAACATGTCGCTCAAGTGGCTGCTCAACAGGCCGTGGATTACGTGTGTGGATTTCGACGCTTCGCTCAACTATGCCGACAACCTCGCCCGCAAGCACACCTATAATTCGAGCGCTGCGAGTTCTCCGGCCGTCCATGCCACGCAGGAGGGATATTTCGTGGCCGAGATGCTTCCGCAGACCTACTATTCCACGCGCTACATCGACTCCAAGCAGCTCGACTATGCCGCCAACCTGAAAGCGACCTGGGTGCGCAGCTGGGGCGACGTCCACAGCAATGCCAAAATCGGCGCCTCGTGGCGCGCCAACGGCAACGTCGGCGAGGGCGAGTACTATGCAGCCCCCCCCCTTGCGCCTAACGGTTACCGCCCCCGCCCCTATACCGATATTCCCTACATGCACAACCTCGCGGCCTATGTCGAGGAGACGCTGACCGTGCCGCTGGGATCGGCTTCGCTGCAGCTGATGGCGGGCCTGCGCGCCGAAAAGACGTTTATCAAGAACACGCAGTACGAGAATACCTCGAGTCTTTCGCCGCGCCTGAACCTGAAATTGCGCATCAACGACCGCCTGACCCTGCGCGGCGGCTGGGGCATTACCGAGAAACTGCCTTCGTTCAACGTGCTTTATCCGCTGCCCGAGTACCGCGATACGCGCGTATTCGCCACCACGTACAGCACCGACCGGAGTATCTACGTCTACCATACGCAGCCCTACGAAATACTCTACAACGACCGCCTGCGCTGGCAGCGCAACCGCAACGCCGAGGTCGGCGTCGATTTGCGCATCGGGGGAACTTCCGTTTCGCTGGTCGGCTATTTCAACCGCACGAAATATCCTTACGAGTTGAGTTCGGCCTACGAGCCGTTCTCCTATAACCTGATGAGCGTGCCCTCGAAGCTGCCCGACGGCTCGAATTTCACCATGCCCGCCAATCCGGCGTTCCGCGTGGACAACCAGACGGGCGAAATCTTCGTCCGCAACCAGGACGATCCCTCTGCCGGATGGATTGCCATGGACGCCACGACCAAACGCACTTTCGTCAAGAACACCTACCAGGACAACGGCTCGCCCGTCGATCGCATGGGCCTTGAATTCGTCGTGGACTTTCCGCAGATCAACCCCATTCGCACGCAGCTGCGGCTGGACGGCGCCTACGGCTATACGAAATACGTCAATGAGGGCGAGGCCAGCTACTATCCGGGCACCCTCACGGGCGGCGAGTTCTTTCCTTACGTGGGTATCTATCCGGACAACGGCGGCAGCTCGGTGGTGACCTACAACGGCCGCAAGACCCATGCGCTGGATGCCAACCTCACGGCTACGACCCACCTGCCCTCGATTCGTATGATTATCACCCTCCGGCTCGAGGCCACATTGGTGAAACGCTCCCAGAACCTTTCGGAGTACAAGGGGCGCAGCTATGCGTTCAACGTGGACGAGGACCGCAATCCCACGGGCGGCAACATCTACGACGGCGACAGCTACACGGCCATCTGGCCCGTCGCGTACCTCGATTTGGAGGGCAACCGCCATCCGTTTACCGACGCCGAACGCAACGACCCGGCCTTCGCCTCCCTGCTGCTGCGCTCCGGCAACGCCTACTCCTACAACAGCGACGGATACGACCCGTACTTCTCGGCCAATTTGAGCATTACGAAAGAGATCGGCGACCATGTGTCCATTTCGTTCTACGCCAACAACTTCACCAATTCGCGGCCTTTCGTCGCTTCGTATGCCACGGGCGTCAAGGCGGTCTTTACGCCCGACTTCTATTACGGCCTCACGCTGCGTCTTAAATTCTGAAAACGATGAAAAAGTTATTTTGCATATTGTCATGTTTGCTGGCCGCGGCCTGCACGTCGTTCGAGAAGAATCCCTACGACGGTGCGCTGCGCACGCTGGACGTCAGCCTCGTTTATCCCGCCGACTACGCCCAGTACCTGCGCGAGGGCGTTACGGTCAAACTCACCGACCGCAATACGAGCAACGTCTACACCGGCCTGACCGATGCGCAGGGCCGGGCAGGGTTCTGTGTCGCCGCGGGCCATTACCGCCTTTCGGTACTCGACAAGGCCGCTCCGGAGATGATTTTCAACGGCGCCGTCGAGCAGATCGACCTCGCCCGCGCGGATGCCGGGGTGGAAGTCGAGCTGAAATACGCCAAGCCGGGCAGCATCCTCGTCAAGGAGGTTTATTCGGGCGGCTGTCCCGAAGACCCGCCCTCGACGGGCGTCTATAAAAAGGACAAGTACATCGTCCTGCACAACAACTCGTTCGATACCTATTACCTCGACGGACTGTGCCTGGGCATGGCGGCTTCCTACAACTCAAATGCGAACAACCCCTGGACGAGCATCGATCCCTCGGGCAACATCGTGTTCCGCGACTATGCTTCCGTGCCCGATTGCATCTGGGCGTTTCCGGGATCGGGTACCGATTTCCCGCTGGAACCGGGCGAGGATGCCGTGGTGGCTTTCCACGGCGTAGACCATACGCAGACCTACTCCCAGTCGGTGAACCTCAACCAGGATGGATTCTTCGTCCTCTACGATCAGGCGCTCTATCCCGGGAACAAGACGAACCCCACGCCCGTGCCGGGCGACCGCATTGCCCCGTCGCACTACATGAAGGTGCTCAAGAAGACGGGCAAGAGCGGCGAGACCGGAGCCAACACTTACGTGATTTCGGACTTCTCGCCCGCCGTGATCCTGTTCCGGGCCCCCGCCGAAGTCGATTTGGAGGCTTACCTGGCCGACGACCTGCAGTCGACGATAAGCCTGGCCAGCATCGTCTATTCGAAAGTTCCGTGGTCGTGGATTATCGACGGCGTCGATGTCTGCAATACCAGTTCGGCAGTCCGGAACAAACGCCTGCACACCGACGTGGATGCCGGTTATGTCGGCTTCTCGGGTACCTCCCAGTGCCATACCGTGCACCGCAGACTGGACGAAGAGGCCACGGCGGCCGCCGGGTTCGAGATTTACGAAGATACCAATAACTCGTCGAACGATTTTTACGAACGTGAAACCCCGTCTTTGCGTAAATAGCCTATGAAACGGATTTTAACCATACTGATGATATTCGCCGTTTCGGGCGCCGCGGCGCAGGAGCGTTTCGACTACGTGTCCCGCCGCAATCCGTGGAACGGCGGCGTGAACGCCGCGGGGATTCGGCAGGACAGCCTCAACCGCTCCTATGCCGAGGCCTATTTCACCAAGGAAAACGGCGGCATGGCCGGGCACTCGGCGTCGGACGACAGCTGGAACGCCGGAGCGCGCACCGCTTCGATTCGCCATTTCGACAAGGTGTCGTTCGCCGGAAGCTTCGCCTACGACTATTTCGACGGCCGCAACATGTGCGGCTCGATGTTCACCGAACCGGGATATTATCCCGTCGACATCCTCGAGTTCACCCCGGGCCGCAAGGTGCGCGAGGACTATGCTTTTACGGGCGGCGTTTCGGCCGTGCTGGGCAGCCGCTGGACGGGCGGCCTGAAAGTGGAGTTCGAAGCGCAGAACTACGCCAAGCGCAAAGACCTGCGCCATAAGAATACGCGGCTCGATTTCGAATTCTCACCCGGCGTAATCTACCGTACAGGGCGCTTCGCCGCGGGCGTGTCTTACATCGTGGGCGTCAACAGCGAGAAACTCGAGGCCGAGGAGGTCGGCTCCTCGCCCGAGTCCTACCAGGCGTTCTTCGACCGGGGCCTGCGCTACGGTGCGCTGCAGCTATGGGAGAGCAGCGATTTGCACCTTGCCACCAACGGGGTTTCGGGATTCCCCGTCCGGGAAAATACGCAGGGCGCGGGCGTGCAGCTGCAATACGGAGCGCTCTATGCCGACGTCACCTACCGCAACCGGCAGTGCGAAACGGGCGAGCGCGGCATGATCTGGCATGAGTTCGAAACGCACCGGGTGACGGCCAACGCCACGCTTTCGCTCGGCAGCGGACAGCGCAGGCACTTCGTGCGCGCCGATTTCGACTGGCAGGAGCTCCGCAACCGGGAGAATATCGTTACTACCGAAAATATCAACGGCGTGTCGATTCCCCGGATTCACGGCTCGACGCCGATTTTCGGCCGCAAGGGGCTGGACGTGACGGGCGAATACGAATTCAGGAACCGATATACGGACTTGCGGGCCGGAGCCGCCTACTCGCTGCTCAACCGCGAATCGACGCTGATGTACCCCTATGTCAGGGGACAGGAGCTGCACTTCACGCAGGTATATGCACGTGTGATTCGCACGCTGGGCATCTGGGAGGTGACCCTCGGGGCCGATTTCCGCACGGGCGGTTTCGGCGAGCGCGAAAAACGCCTCGAAACGCCCGACCAGCCGGGCGAATACCCGGGACAGCTGACCGCTTACTACGATTACGAAAACGAATACCTCACGGCCGACCGGATAGGGGCGGCGCTCGGGTTGAGGTGCAATATCAAGCGGTTTTACGTCGATGCGTTCGCCCGCTACGAGCATGGCTTCGGCCTGAAATACGTCGCGCAGCCCAACCGCATCGCCGCGACGATAAGCGTGGGATATAATTTTTAACTTCAAAAGGATAGAACTATGAAAAAAATTTTGACGATGGCAGCAGTTGCGGCGATGGCTTTCACCGCCTGCTCGAAAGACGAGGGTGGAGCCGATGCCGGCAGCAGCCCGGTTCGCATCACCCCGACGATTGCCAATCCGTCGCTGACACCCAAAGGCGTTGCGGCCAAAGGCGTGACGCGCGCGACGGATACCGATTTCGAACTGAACGACAAGGTCGGCCTCACCATTACGATGAGTGCCGACGGCAAGGATTTCGTGAGCAACAAGCTGATGACCTTCGACGGCGCGGATTTCACGACGGAGGGTTTGCTCTGGTATGAGGATATCAATGCCACATCGACGCTCTTCGCCTACTATCCCTGGCAGGAGGGTGCGGCTGTTCCCACGGAGTTCTCGGTCAAAGCGGACCAGAGCGGCGACAACTACACGGCTTCCGACCTGATTACCGCCGTGAAGTCGGGCGTGAAACCGACCTTGTCGGCCACGCAGATGACCTTCAAGCACAAGACCTCGCGCATCGTCATCGACGTGACGAACGAATCGGGCTTCGACATCACGAGTATCGTCGTCAAGGGCGCCGTCGGTACGGGTGTCATCGATCCCGCCACCGGCAACTTTACGGCCAAGGCCGATGCCGAACCCTTCGACGTGACGGCCAATACGGCGACCGCCAACAAGGTCTACTATGCGCTTCTGGTGCCGCAGAACGGGGTGCGGCTGGAGGTTACGGTCACCACGGCCGACGGCAAGAAACGCACGCAGACGCTCGGTACGACCGACCTTAAATCGGGTGAGAACCGCCGCATGGACTGCAACGTGCAGCCGGCGGACATCCAGGTGAAATTCAGCGGCCCGATTGCGGGCTGGGAGAACGGCGACGACCTGCTGCCGGACGGCGAAGGACAAATCGAAACCCCGACCGTCGAGTGGGGCGGCGTGAAATACAACATCGTGACGCTCAAGGACGGGCGCACCTGGATGGCCGAGAACCTGCGCTATATACCCGAGGGCAAGACGGTGTCGGGCGACCCGACGGACGGCAACGGCGTATGGTATCCCTGCAACCTCTCGAAAGCCGCCGACCAGTCGCTTGTCGAAACGGCGGGCCTGCTTTACAGCTATCCCGTGCTGTTGGGCATGGCCGATGGATTTACATCGGATAATTACGACAAGTTCGAGGGGGCCCGTGGAATCTGTCCCGAAGGATGGCATATTCCCACGATGGACGAGTGGCTCAAACTGACAGGCGTCGGCGCTCCGGGCAATTTGTCTGATCCCACTTCTCCCTATTATGATGCTGCCAAAGGCGGTGCTCCGATTCCGGTACTTAATGCCGATGGTTTGAATATTGTCGGCTGTGGTTATATCAATGCGGCAACGGCTGTCGCCGTGCCGGCTTACAATGCAGTCGAATCCAAAGCGCCGGATGGTGCCGGCAAGTTCGGCATGGCCTATTTTGCCTCCTCGACGGCCGCGCAGATAGATTACAATACCGCAGGCGATGCCGGCACCGGAATCAAGAAAGTTACCTACCGGGCCGCCATGTTGACGTACAATGCCTCCAACAACCGCCTGACGGTTAGTAACCAGGTTGCACACGGAGCCGCCCCCGTCCGCTGTATCAAGGACAAGGAGTGACCTTTGCCCGCACGCACAAACACGCAAAACACACACACAACACAAACGATAAATGAAACGCAAACCTAACTATCTGAAGCACCTGCTGCAATGGGGCGTACTGGCCGCCATCGCCGGCACGGTGCTTTGGGCCAAATTCAGCGACAAACCCGTCGATGTCGAGGCCTACTGTCCGTTCGGGGGCCTGCAGGCTTTCGGCACTTACCTGGTGAACAACTCGCTGGCCTGCTCGATGTCGATGCTCCAAATCATGATGGGCCTCGTGCTCGCCGTGGGCGTGATTCTTTTCAGTAAACTTTTCTGCGGTTACCTCTGTCCGCTGGGCACCGTCGGGGAGTGGATGGGCCGCGCCGGAAAGAAACTGCACCTGCAGGTCGACGTTCCCTCGGGCAGCGTCGCGGACAAACTGCTGCGCGTGGTGAAATACGTGCTGCTTTTCACGATTCTCTATTTCACGCTCTCGTCGAGCGAGCTGTTCTGCAAGAAACTCGATCCGTTCTATGCCGTGGCTACGGGATTCAAAGGCGAGATCGTGCTCTGGATGTCGCTCACGAGCCTCGCGCTGCTGCTTCTGGGCGGCTTCGTGGTGAAGATGTTCTGGTGCAAGTACATTTGCCCGCTGGGCGCAATCAGCAACATTTTCAAATTTACGCTGCTGTTCGTTATTGCAGCCCTCGGCGGCTGGGCGCTCGGTGCGTTGGGTGTTGCCAACGCATGGGTCTGGACGATCGGCGGCGCATGCCTTGCGGCCTATATCGTTGAGATTGCCAAGATGCGCAGCTGCACCTTCCCGCTGATGTATATCCGGCGTGACGTGAGCACCTGCAACAACTGCGGCCTTTGCGAAAAGAAGTGTCCCTACCAGCTTCCGATTCACGACTACGTGAAAGTGAAGCATGTCGACTGTACGCTTTGCGGCAACTGCATCGGCGCATGTACGAAGGACGCCCTGCAGGTCAACGGCCGCCGTTGGCTGCGCTGGGTGCCGGGGCTGCTGGCCGTGGTGCTCTTCTTCCTCGCCGTGTGGATGGGCTCTACGATGGAGCTGCCTACGATTGACGAGAAGTGGGGCGACTATGAGAAGGTCGAGAACCTGCAGACGTTCGAAATGGAGGGGCTGCAAACCATCAAGTGCTTCGGCTCGTCGAAAGCCTTCTCGGCCAAGATGCAGACCGTGCAGGGCGTATACGGCGTCAAGACTTTCGTGCGCCGCCACGGCGTCGAGGTGCTTTACGACCCCGCCCGTACCGATACGCTGAAGATTCAGGCTGCGATTTTTGCACCCACGCTGCGCAAGTACGCGACCCCGGGCGCGGACATTCCGATGCTCGACGTGGTGAAACTGGGTGTCGAGGGGCTGCATGACCGCATGGATATGGTCTATTTCGGCATGGTGCTCCAGAAAATCAAGGGCGTATACGGTTTTACGTCGGAGTTCGCCTGCCCGGTGGACGTGACGGTTTACGTCGATCCCGCCGCCGGCATTACCGAAAAGATGTTCGAAGAGGCGATTGACGCCGAAGAGCTGGTTATCCCGGTCAAGGAGGGCGAAAAGGTGATTCCGATGCATACCGTGCTCAAGAGCTATGCCATTGCCGGGCAGGTGTCGCGCGAGGAGTTCGCCCAGATCATGTTCCGCGACGTCGAAAAGCTTTCGGGCAAATTCATCGCCAACCTGGAGAAGTGGGGCGACGATGCGCAGTTCCCCAAGGCGGTGTACGAGCTGGCGTTCCCGGGCATCGAGAAACTGCCGATTCGCCAGTCGTTCCCCTATTTCAAGAGTTTCCTCTCGTGTACCGACGGCATTGTTTCGGTCGATTTCGTGCTGCGTGACATGACACCCGTCATGCGGATTCACTACGTGAAGTCGATGTGGGACGATGCGAAGCTCTGGAAAGAGGTTTTCCAGGCTGAAAAATGGACGCTCCGCATGGCCGACGGAACATTCAAGGAGGCCGACCCGCGGCTGAAATTCACGGCCGAGGGAAAGACGGTCCAGGAGTAATTAACCGAATAACCGAACGGGAGGATGCCGGTGACGGCATCCTCCCGTTTACGAACGATGAAAGATATGAGAAAATGGATAGCCTGCCTGGTTCTCGCGGTGCTGTGCCTGCAGCCCGCGTCGGCCGACGAAGGCATGTGGCTGATGCACAAGCTGGGCGATATTTATCCCCGGATGCGGGCCCAGGGCCTGAAAATCAAGGATAAGGAGATTTATAACGAGGCTGCTGACGCGCTTGCCGACGCCGTGGTCGCCGTCGACGGCGGCATGGGCACGGGCAGCATGATTTCCGACCAGGGACTGATGATTACCAACCACCATGTGGCTTACAGCGACATCTGCGCCCTGTCGACGCCCGAGCAAAACCTGCTCGAAGCGGGCTACTGGGCCCGTACGCGCGACGAGGAGATTCCCGTGGCCGGAAAGACCGTGTGGTTCGTGCGCAGGGTGGTCGACGTCACCGACGAGGCCAATGCGCTCAAGGAGGAGATGAAGGCCGCCGGGAAATGGGGCATGATGGCGACCCGCCGCCTTTACAGCGATTTGGAGGAGCGTTACGGCAAGCAGACCGACTGCGAGGTGTCGTGCTACTCGATGTGGGGCGGCAGGATGTACCTGATGTTCTACTACGACGTCTACAAAGATGTGCGCCTGGTGGGTACGCCACCCGTGACGATAGGCGCTTTCGGCGGCGATTACGACAACTGGGGCTGGCCCCAGCACAAGGGTGACTTCGCGCTTTACCGCGTCTACGGCGATTGCAACGGCCGTCCGGCGGAGTATTCCGCCGACAACGTGCCGCTGAAGCCCCGCCGCGTACTCCGGATTGCCACCGGGGGCGTGCACGACGGCGATTTCTCGATGGTCATCGGTTTCCCGGGGCGCACGAACCGCTATGCTTCGTCGTTCGCCGTGACCGAGAGGCAGCGAATCAAGAATCCGATTGTCGTGGCGAACCGCCACGACCGGATGGGAATTCTCAAGCGCCATATGGAGCGCGACCCGAAGGTGCGCATGCAGTATTCCGATGCCTATTTCGGATTGAGCAACTACGCCGATTACGCCAAGTGGGAGAACAAGTGCCTGCGCCGCTTCGACGTGGTGTCGATTCGCCAGGCCGAGGAGAAACGCATGCAGGAGTGGATCGAGGCCGACCCGGAACGCCGGGCGGAGTGCGGCGGCCTGCTCGCCGACCTCGCACGCGGCTATGAGGCGCGCCGGAGCGCCGAGCGCGACCTCAATTATTTCCGCGAAGCGTGGCTCGGGCCGAGCGAAGCGCTGCTGGTGGCCAACCGGGTGTCGTCGTACCTGGGCAAACTCGACCGGCTGAAGCTCGATACGCTCGATGTCCGCTCGAAGGATGCGCAGAGCGTAGTGGCCGGAAGCGGGCGTCTGCGCCGCAATTACGATGCGGCGACCGACCGCGACCTTTTGGCGCGCATGCTGGTGAACTTCACGGCCAACGTGCCGCGCGAAATGTGGGGCGAACAGCTGCAGGCGATGTATGACGCTGCGGGAGGCGATGCCGACCGGATGGCGCGCGAGGCGTTCGACGCTTCGTTCTGCAGCGACGCCGGGCGCTACGACGCTTATTTCAGCCGGAACCGATCCGTTGCGGAGATGCGCTGCGACCCGTTGGTGAGGCTTACCGAGTCGGTGCGCGTGCAGCGTTTCACGGGCGGTGTGGACAAAGCCGAAAAACGTGTCCGGGCACAGGTGGGCAAGGGCGAGAGCCGTTATGCCGATGTGCTTTACGATTTCCGCGCGTCGGAGGGGAATGCCCAGTATCCCAACGCCAATTCGACCATGCGCCTGACTTACGGCAATGTCGAACCCCTGAACCCCTCGGACGGCGTGCATTACGATTCGCGCTCGACGATTGCGGGCTATCTGGAGAAATACAATCCCGACCAGTACGAATACCGTGTCGATAAACACATGCGCCGGCTGATCGAGGCGAAGGACTGGGGACGCTGGGGCGAGAAAGGTACGCTCTATGTCAACTTCCTGACGAACAACGATATTACGGGCGGAAATTCGGGAAGTCCCGTGCTCGACGGCAAAGGACAGCTGGTCGGACTGGCGTTCGACGGCAACCGCGAGTCGATGGCGGGCGACATCTGGTTCCATCCCGAACTGGCCCGGACGGTCTGCGTCGACATCCGTTATGTGATGTGGGTAATCGAGAAATATGCGGGCGCCGGGTGGCTGCTCGATGAGATGCAGTTCGCCAAATAGCCGTCCATTCCCGCAAATACAGACACCTGCCCGAAAAGGCAGGTGTTTTTGTATGGCGGGCGTGACGACCCCGGGAACGATAAAATCCCGGCTGGCTGGATGCGCCGCCTGCGCCGGTTCCCAGTCTATCGGGTCTGCTGCCTGATTCCGGTTTGCTGGGTTTGTTGCGTCGGTTCTCGGTTTATCTGCTGTGACCGGTCTGCCGTGTCGGGTTCCGGTCTATCGGGTCTGCTGCCTGATTCCGGTTTGCTGGGTCTGCCGCGCCGGTTCCCAGTTTGTCTGCTGTGCCCGGCACACCCGGTCTGTCGCACCGGCCGCCGGCCGGTGCAGCTGCAAACGGGCATCGGCCGGGTGCCTGCGCCCTTGCCTTTCTCTACTCCAGCAGCAGCTTCCGGAGCGCCGGGATGTCTTCTGCGATGCAGGTCGGTTTTGCCGCTTCCATCTCTTCGCGGCTGCCGTAACCCCACAGCACACCGATGGAGTCGAGTCCCGTGGCGGCTGCACCCTCGATGTCGAAGCGCCGGTCGCCGATCATCACCGCCTGCCGGGCGTCGCCGATGCCGAGCGTGGCGAGGGCATGGCGGATAACGTCGGCTTTCGCATCGCGCGAGCCGTCGGGCAGGCTGCCGCTGATGAGGGCAAAATCGTCGGCGAAGCCGAAATGCCGGGCGATTTGCTCCGCGAAGTGCGTGGGTTTCGAGGTCGCCATCACCAGTGTGGCGCCGCTGCCGCGCAATTCGGCGAGCAGCCCGGGAATGCCCTCGTAGAGCGAGTTCTCGAAGATGCCCTTCGGGGCGTAATATTCGCGGTATTTGGCGACGGCCGCCCCGGCTTCGGCGTCGCTCATGTCGTAGAACTCGCGGAACGAGTTGCGCAGCGGCGGCCCGATGAACGGACAGAGCGTCGTGAGGTCGGTGACCTCGATGCCGAAGTGGCGCAGGGCGTATTGCACTGCCCGTGTGATGCCCTGCATCGGGTCGGTCAGCGTGCCGTCCAAATCGAAAAAGAGGTATTTCCAGTGCATGGTAGGGGATATTGAAAGGCCCGGCGTTTGCGCGCCGGGCCGTCGGGTTATGCTTTCAACCGCAGGAACGAATAGCCGAAACGTTCGCAGGCGGCCTTTTCCAATTCTTCGCGCACCGTGGGATGGGCCACGGAGATCAACGCCCGCGCGCGCTGGGCGAGGTTGCGGCCCCGGAGGTGCGCCACGCCGTATTCGGTCACGATGTGCTGGACCATGTGGCGCGTGGTCACGACACCTGCGCCGGGCGTCAGCAGCGCCTTGATTTTCGATTCGCCTTTCGGGGTAATCGAGGGGATGGCGATAAATGTCTTTCCGCCCTCGGACAGGGCGCCGCCGTACATGAAGTCGTGCTGCCCGCCCACGCCCGAGATGATGCGCTGGCCGACCGAGTCGGCGCAGACCTGTCCCGTGAGGTCGACCTCCACCGCCGAATTGATTGCCATCACGCGGGGATTCTCCCGGATGCGGAACGGGTCGTTCGTCCACGCCACGTCTTTCATCACGAGGTCTTCGCGGTAGTCCATGTAGTCGTATAACCTGCGCGAGCCCAGCGCCAGCGAGGCGACCGTCACGCCCGGCATCACGCGTTTGAGCGAGTTGTCTATCACGCCGCTTTCCAGCAGCGGCAGTACGCCGTCGGTCATCGCCTCGGTATGCAGTCCGAGGTGTTTGTGGCCGGTAAGCGCGGCCAGCACGGCGTTCGGGATGCCGCCCACGCCTATCTGGAGCGTGGCCCCGTCGGGAATCAGTTCGGCGATGTAGCCGCCGATTCTGCTTTCGACCTCGGTGGGGGTTGCGGACGGCACTTCGACCAGCGGGTCGTCGACCTCGACGGCTGCGGCCAAGCGCGAGAGGTGAATCACGGCGTCGCCGTACGAAAAGGGCATGGCCGTGTTGATTTGGGCGATTACGGTTTTGGCGCACTCGACGGCTGATACCGCCAGGTCGGCCGAAACGCCGAACGAACAGTATCCCTCGGCGTTGGGGCGCGAGAGGTTGAGCAGCGCCACGTCGACGGGCAGCGTCCCGTCGCGGAAAAGTCCGGGAATCTCGCCCAGGAATGCCGGGGTCGTCTGTCCGTAGCCGTCGGCCAGCCAGCGGCGGATGTTGTTGGCCACGAAGAGGCTGTTGACGAGGAACGTCTCCTTGTATTGGGGTTTACAATAGGGGGCATCGGCCCTCCCGACGGCGAATCCGGAGTAGAGTGTGACGTCGGTGAGCTCGGCGGCACGGTCGGTCATGGCCCGGACGAGCACCTCGGGAATCGAGGTGCTGCCCTGGATGTAGACGCTGCTGTGCGGGCGGATGAGCTTTACTGCTTCGGCGGCTGTCGTAAATTGCATAGGCTATCGGTGGTTTTGCCCGAAGGCGGTCAATCGGGTTTCGAGCAGGTCGAACTGTTCGGGGCGGTTGAGTTGCGAAACGCATACGCGGATACCCGGCTGGCGGCTTCCGGTCGAGGTGAGTGAAATGGCGCAGATGCCGTAGAGAAGCAGTTCGCACAACAACTCCGAACTGGAGAGGCTGCCGTAGCCGACCGTGTAGAAAAATCCGTCGCTCACGGCTTCGTCCTGATCCCTGTCGTAGACGATGCGGAAGCCGTGGCGCAGGAAAATCTCCTTCGTCAGACGGGCCCGGCGGGCGTATTCCGAGGCTTCGTCCACGAAGTCGAGCCGGCCGTCGGCCGCTGCGCGGAACATCGCCGCGAGGGCGTGCTGCGCCGAATGGCTCGTGCCCGACGATGCGGCGTAGAGAATCGACAGCACGTAGGCGTCGCCCAGCCGTCCCATGCGGTAGCGCTCCTTGAGCGCCGGGTACTGCCGCGAGTAGAGTTTGTCGGAGATGGCCGCGACGGCGATGCGCTGTCCGGCGTAGCTGAATATCTTCGAGCCGGATATCAGCAGGATGTAATTGTCCGTGTAGCGTGCCACGGTAGCCTGGTAGGGTGCTTCGAAAGGCCGCCCCAGCGGTTTGCGGAAGTCCATGCAGAGGTAGGCGAGGTCTTCGATGACGATTGCATCGTACTTTGTCGCCAGCCCGCCGATGGTGCGGAGCTCCTCCTCGGTGAGGCATATCCACGCCGGGTTGTTGGGGTTGGAGTAGACGATGGCGGCGATGTTGCCTTGCGCGAGGTAGCTTTCGAGCTTGGGGCCGAGTTTTTCGGCGCGGTATTCGTAGATGTCGAACGACTCGGCCGCAATGCCGAGGATCCCCACCTGGCTGCGCTGTACGGGGAATCCGGGGTCGATGAAGAGGATTGTGTCCTTTCGCGGGTCGAGCTGCGAGCAGAGCAGGAACGTCGTGAAACTACCCTGCATCGAGCCGACGGTCGGAATGCACCCCTGCGGCGCCACGCCGACGCCGAGGAATGCGCGGATGAAGCGCGACGCCTGTTCCTTGAGCTCCGGGATGCCGAACATGTTGGGGTACTGCGACGCCACGCCCGCCTGCAGGGCCCGGCATTCGGCTTCGATGCCCGCAGGCTCGGGCGGGAGCCCCGGCACGCCCATTTCGAGGTGCAGGAATTCCATCCCCGTTTCCGTTTCCATGATACGGGCGATGTCGCCCGACTGGCGGATGGTCGCCTGTGCGATATCCGCGATGTCCATGCGCCCCAGTGCGGAGTCGAGCACGCTGCGGTCGATTGGGAGTTTTTCCATTATCGGGCCTGTTTTTGTGCATATTCGTAACCTGCGCGGAATGCCGCGAGGTTCATTTCCACGACCTGCTCGCCCTTGCGGGCGAAGATGGCGCGGATGCCGGCCTCCAGTTTCCCGGCGTCGATGCCGAGGAACGGCGCTGCGGCGCCCAGCAGGACGATGTTGGCCGCGCGGGGCGATGCGGCGGTTTTGGCAATGGCGTCCACGTCTATCGCCACCACATGCGGCAGGGCGCCGAGTTCGCCCTCGAGCGCCTCCGTGTCCGGGTAGTTCGGGATGTTGATTAGCGGGGCCGTGTTGGTGATGACCCACCCTTCGGTCGAGAGCCACGGCAGGTAGCGCAGCGCCTCCATCGGCTCGAGCGAGATGATGATGTCGGCGGCGCCCTGCGGAATGAGGTCGGAGGCGATTCTGTCGGAGGAGATGCGCAGGTTCGACTGCACGTCGCCTCCGCGCTGGCTCATGCCGTGGACTTCGGCCTGCTTGATGTGCAGGCCCTCGTCGAGGGCCGCTTTGCCGATGACCGTGGCGATGGAGAGGATGCCCTGTCCTCCTACGCCCGAAAGTATGATGTCCTTTTTCATATGTGTCCGTTGTTTGCTGGTTGTTGTACGTTGCCGCATTTTTTGCCGGCCGTGTTTTTGCCTCCGTCGGTACCCGCGGCCCTATTGTTTCTGTTTGGCTGCATTGTGGCGCTTGGCGGTCTGGATACACTCGCGGCGCGGGATGATGACCGATACGCCGTCGTAGGCGATTTCCTCGCGGAGCATCGTCTTCATCTGCTCGCGGTTTTTCGGGAGCGGCACCACCACGCGGATGTGCGCCGGGTCGACGCCGATGCCGGCGCATATCTGCTCGAGGCGTCCCGTGCCGGCCGAGTTCTGTCCGCCGGTCATGCCCGTGGTGAGGTTGTCCGAGATGACGACCGTGATGTTCGTCCCCTCGTTCACGGCGTCCAGCAGGCCTGTCATGCCCGAGTGGGTGAACGTCGAGTCGCCGATGACGGCCACGGCGGGATGCTGTCCCGCGTCGGCCGCGCCTTTGGCCATCGTTATCGAGGCGCCCATGTCGACGCAGGTGTCGATGGCGTGGAACGGCGCCAGCCATCCCAGCGTGTAACAGCCGATGTCGCTGAATACCTTGGCGTTTTCGT
>ERZ791875.780-NODE-780-length-28674-cov-2.998288_pt1 | contig 28674 bp, 17 predicted proteins | sample MGYA00510278_ERZ791875 | MGnify/ENA primary metagenome ERZ791875 (study PRJEB30046, sample SAMN00792078) | human gut metagenome | study: EMG produced TPA metagenomics assembly of the A metagenome-wide association study of gut microbiota in type 2...
TAAAAAGAGTTGTAGTAACAGGTCTTGGAGCTATTACTCCACTTGGTAATACCCTCCCGGAAACATGGGAAGGTATTATCAACGGGAAGAGTGGAGCCGGGCCTATTACTCAGTTTGATGCATCCAAATTCAAGACACAATTTGCATGCGAAGTAAAAGGCTTCGATCCGTTGACAGTGATGGATCGTAAGGAAGCCCGCAAGTGCGACCGCTACAGCTTGTTCGCAATACAGGCAGCCAAGCAGGCGATCGAAGACGCAGCAATGGACTTGGACAAGGAAGACAAGAACCGTATCGGCGTTATTTTCGCCTCTGGTATCGGTGGTATCAAGACATTCGACGAAGAAGTATTAGGATATGCGAAGACCAAAGACACGATCGGTCCGAAGTTCAATCCGTTCTTCATTCCGAAGATGATTTCGGATATCGCAGCCGGACATATCTCCATGCTTTATGGATTTCATGGCCCGAACTTTGCGACAGTCTCGGCTTGTGCCTCTTCTACCAATGCGATCAGTGACGCATACAACTATATCCGTTTGGGCAAAGCGAATGTCATTGTGACAGGTGGCGCGGAAGCCGCAATTTCGGAATCAGGCGTAGGTGGATTCAATTCGATGAATGCACTGTCTACACGCAACGATTCTCCGGAGACTGCCTCCCGTCCGTTCAGTGCCAGCCGCGATGGTTTCGTAATGGGTGAAGGCGGTGCTTGCCTGATATTGGAAGAAATGGAACACGCTTTGGCGCGTGGAGCTAAAATATATTGCGAAATTGCCGGAACCGGTATGTCTGCCGATGCTTACCATCTGACTGCTTCCCATCCTGAAGGATTAGGTGCCAAGTTGGTTATGCGCAATGCATTGGAAGATGCGGAAATGACACCGGAAGACATCGATTATATCAATGTTCACGGGACATCGACTCCGGTAGGTGATATTTCAGAAGTAAAAGCGATCAAAGAAGTCTTCGGAGATCATGCTTATAACTTGAATATCAGCTCCACCAAGTCAATGACAGGTCACCTGTTAGGCGCTGCCGGAGCTATAGAAGTAATGCTTTGCATTATGGCTATACAGAACGGTATCGTTCCTCCTACGATCAACCACGTCGATGGCGATGATGATCCGGAAATAGATTATAAACTGAATTTCACATTCAATAAAGCTCAAAAAAGAGAAGTACGGGCTGCACTGTCAAATACCTTCGGGTTCGGCGGTCACAATGCCTGCGCGATTGTTAAAAAATTTGTGAAGTAACGTGTTTACAAAGCTATACAAAAGAATAAGGCTCCTCAAGAATATCGGTAAGGAGCCTTATTCTTCTTTATACAAAATACTTGGGTTTTGCCCTGAAAACATCCACTTGTATGAACAGGCCTTCCTCCACAAGTCATCTTCGGTTGAGAGCGGTGACGGCAGATGGCTGAATAACGAACGGTTGGAGTTTTTGGGTGATGCCGTATTGGATGCAATCGTAGCTGATATCGTTTATAAACATTTCCAAAACAAACGGGAAGGATTCCTGACCAATACCCGCTCCAAAATCGTACAACGCGAGACACTGAACCGCATTGCCGTCGAATTGGGACTCGACAAAATGGTTGTTTACTCAGCCAAACTAAGCTCCCACAACAATCACATGTATGGAAACGCGCTTGAAGCATTGATCGGAGCCATCTATCTGGATCAGGGTTACAAGGTGTGCTATCATTTCATCCAGGATGTGATGATCAAGAAATATATCGACATCGATACAATCGCCCGCAAAGAGGTGAACTTCAAATCGAGCCTGATCGAATGGAGCCAGAAAAACAAGCTGGAAATCTCGTTCGACCTGATCGAATCGTTTACCGACAACGACGGGAATCCGGTATTCCAGACGGGTGTAACGCTTTCCGACACACAGATCGGCGTAGGCATCGGATACTCAAAAAAAGAATCCCAGCAATCGGCCGCCAAGATGGCGATCAAGAAACTGCGTACGGATAAGACTTTCCAGCAATTCATCTCGGAACTGAAGAAAAAGAAGACCGGCGAGAACACGGCCGAGCACGAATTTGAGGAACTCCCCGAAGAGGCAATGGAAAACAATGGCCAGGAAGAAATATCCGCAGAGACAGCAAGTGCAAAGACAGCAAGTGCAGAAGAAACAAAAGCGGAAACCGCCCAAGAAGCCGTCCCCGCCGAAAACTAATTTTCAACTTTCAATTTTCAACTCCCAAAGGAGATTCCCATCCGTTGCCCCTGCACAATCAGATCATGGTCCGGAGTCACCAGCTTCAGTTTACCGGCCACTTCCGACAGCGGGACAGACTCGACACAATCTCCTTTCATACAAACCATGCGCCCGAAGCGTCTCTCGGCAATCAATTCCGTAGCATGTCCGCCCAAGCGGGTTGCCAGATTGCGGTCGAACGGCGAAGGATTGCCTCCGCGCTGGATATATCTCAACACCGTATCACGACATTCGATGCCGGTTGCCTCCTCGATGGCACGCGTCACATAAACGGAAGGACGCTCTTTGTTCGGCGTCTCGACGCCTTCGGCCACGACAACGATCGAATAGGGTTTACCTTTGCGGGCACGTTCCAGGATCGTTTCGTTTACCTTCTCCAGGTCATAGCCTAATTCGGGAATCAGGATCACATCGGCGCCTCCCGCCATTCCGGCATAAAGGGCGATCCATCCGGCATGATGGCCCATCACTTCAACCACCATCACACGTTTGTGGGAACTGGCGGTCGAATGCAGACGGTCGATCGCTTCGGTTGCAATATTCACGGCCGTGTCGAAGCCGAACGTAATATCCGTTCCCCAGACATCGTTATCGATTGTTTTCGGTACGCCGATCACATTCAGCCCCAAGGCCGAAAGCATGCCGGCAGTCTTCTGTGTCCCGTTGCCGCCGATGCAGACCAGGCAATCCAGGCCTAACTCTTCATAATTCTGCATAATGACCTGCGGCTTCTCGCTCTCGCCGGAAGCCAACAGTTTACGGAAAGGTTTTTCGCGGGAAGTACCCAAAATAGTTCCACCCAGATTCAGGATACCGGAGAGGCTGCGTTCGTCGAACGTCTGTACATCTTTATTCAATAAGCCCACGAAACCGCTGTGGATGCCGACCACTTCCATGCCGTAATGCATGATGGCCGTCTTGCCGACACCGCGAATCGTTGCGTTTATACCGGGACAATCGCCTCCGGAAGAAAGGATTCCTATTCTCATCGTTATACAGGATTAAGTATGTAGCACAAAGATAGGAAAATATGCATATCTTAAGATATTAATAGAAAGAGAATGCCTACATTTGTACGCAATACAAATAAAAGGAGCATGGATATTCTAACGAATACGATATCACTACTCTTCCGCCCCCGGCAAAAAGAGATCGCAAGATTCGCGCAGGAAACCGACGTTATCCAGCGTAACCAGTTGCAATCCCTTCTATCTACCGCCCGCAACACTGAGTGGGGCTTGAAATACGACTACAAAAGCATTCAGGGATATGCCGACTTTTGCCGGCGTATCCCCTTGCAGACTTACGACGATATAAAACCATACGTCACCCGTATGATAAACGGAGAAAGGAATATACTCTGGCCTTCGGTCGTCCGGTGGTACGCGAAAAGCAGCGGCACCACGAACGACAAAAGCAAATTCCTCCCCGTCACCCCTGAAATCCTGAGAGGGTGCCATTATAAAGGCGGCTTCGACACTGTCTCCGTCTATCTCCGAAACACACCCGACAGTCATTTCTTCGCCAGCAAAGGCCTGATCTTAGGCGGCAGCCACAGTCCGTCGCCCCTGAACCGGAATGCGCACTGCGGGGATCTCTCTGCCGTCCTGTTGCAGAACCTGAATCCGTTGGTGAACCTGATTCGCGTCCCTGCCAAAAAAATCATCCTTATGGACGAATGGGAAAGCAAGATCAAGGCGATCGTCGAAAGCACCTGCCGGGCCGATGTGAACAGCCTTTCCGGCGTCCCTTCCTGGATGCTGGTCCTGATCAAGGCGATGCTGAAAAAGACCGGACGGGAATACCTGACCGATGTCTGGCCGAATATGGAGGTATTCTTCCACGGCGGTATCAGCTTCGAGCCCTATCGCGACCAATACAAGGCGCTAATTCCTTCGGACCGGATGCATTATATGGAAACCTACAACGCTTCGGAGGGATTCTTCGGCCTGCAGGACGATCCGGATGAGCACAGCCTGTTGATGATGATCGACTACGGCGTGTTCTATGAATTTATCCCGATCAATGAAGTGGGCAGCGACAACCCGACCGTCCTTCCGTTGGAAGCCGTCGAAGTCGGCAAGAATTATGCGATGGTGATTACCACATCCGGCGGCCTTTGGCGCTACCAGATCGGCGACACCGTCCGTTTCACCTCCCTTCATCCGCACAAGTTCGTGATTTCGGGACGTACCAAGAACTATATCAATGCCTTCGGCGAAGAGTTGATGGTGGACAATGCCGACAAGGCGATCAGTGCTGTCTCGCGCCTGACCGGGGCGAAGGTGAAAGAATACACCGCCGCACCCCTCTTTATGCTTGACAAGGCAAAAGGCCGCCATCAATGGATGGTCGAATTCGAGAAGATGCCGCCTTCGTTAGACGATTTTGCCGCCTTGTTGGACAAGACGCTGCAACAGCTCAACTCCGACTATGAGGCCAAACGCTATAAGGAGATTTCGCTTCAGCCATTGGAAATTATAGTTGCACGCGAGGGCACGTTCTACGAGTGGCTCCGCATGAAAGGGAAATTAGGCGGCCAGCACAAGATTCCCCGCCTTAGCAACGAGCGGACATTCATCGAAGAACTGATCCGCATCAACGAAACGAAGTAAGGATTTCTAAAACTTCCAGGAGAGATAAAGCCCGCCGCCTTCGGGAGACAGCGTCGGAGCGACAATTAGGCGGTCGCTCGCTTTCAGATCGATCCGGCGGGCAATCGCGTTGCGGATCGGGAAATAGGTCAGATAGGCAAGCTCGACGGAAAGGATGCCGAAACCGGCACCGGCAACCACATCTACCACCCAGTGACGGTTGTTATACAGGCGGGAACAGGCGACAAGCGTGGCCAAGCCATAACCTGAATAGGCCAGCACCGGACTGCTGTCTTTAAACTCCTTCCAAGCGACGTGCGCACCTAAAAAAACATTTGCTGTATGTCCGGAGGGAAAAGAATGCGGACCGCCATCGGGACGGATTTCGTTGACCGCATATTTAACCGTCCGTGTCATGGCGGCATTAAATCCTTCGGCGATGACAACCAGACAAAGCTGGTCCACCCAATTGTGCTTCTCCTTCCCCATCAGGTCGCAGACAAACACCCAACCTAACATTCCCCATTCCATATAATCGTCTATGCGGATTTGCTTCACGGAATCTTTGCGCGAGAGAAGATGGAAATCGTTCATTCCGTCTATCGCCGTACCGACAGCTCCGACTGTAATCAGGGATGCCGGAAGAATCAGACTCTTCGGATTGAACTTATACTGCACGACCGGCATACGCTCCCGAAGCGTATCGGAAGCCGCAACCTGTTCCCGCGCCTGACGCGGGATCGCATCAAAGCCTACCGTATCGGGCTTTAATTGATAAAGCCGCTCATCTTGCGGCCCCGCGTCAAGCGCGGGGACAGAGACAGCGGCTGCCATTTCTATTGTGAACTGAAATAAGAACAGTAAAATGCAAACGAAATATTTCACGAAACTGTGTATTGATTTTCGGTTGCAAAGAAACGAAATTCTCCTTAGCTCACAACCATACATTTACTATTTTAATAACTTATCGATTGAATCGCCTGCAAAAGGGCTTTCATATCGTCGGGGAAAACATCGCCGATATTTCCGATACGGAATGTGTCGGCATCGGAAATCTTACCCGGATAGATAACGAATCCTTTTGCCTTCAACTGTTCGTAGAAAGAGGCGAAATCAAATCCGGCCGAAGGATAACGGAAAGAGGTGATGATCGGGCCCTGCGAGGCATCGGGCAACAACGTCTCGAAGCCTAAGGCACGCATGCCGTCGACCAACGTGCGGTGGTTCTTTTTGTAACGTTCCGAGCGGGCTGCGATGCCGCCTTCTTCGTTCAGTTCCTTCATGGCCTGATAGAACGCGTGTACCACATGTGTGGGAGAAGTGAAGCGCCATTTGCCGCCACCTTTCTCCATCGCTTCCCATTGCGCATAGATATCGAGCGAGAGGGAACGGGCATTGCCTTTCGTTGCGACCAATTTATCCTTCTTTGCGATGATAAAGCCGAAACCGGGAACGCCCTGGATACATTTGTTGGCGCTGCTGACCAGGAAGTCGATGCCCAGCCCTTTCATGTCGATAGGCACACCGCCGAAGCTGCTCATCGCATCGACAATAAAAGTGATGTTACGGTCTTTCAGCACCTCAGCCACCTCCTCGATCGGATTCAGCAAGCCGGTGGTTGTTTCGCTATGCACCATCGACAGATGAGTGACGCCCGGATTGGCTTCGAGTGCCTGGCGGGCCACTTCTCCGGTAATCAGTTCGGTTTCGTGCAAAGAGACCAATACATGGTCGATATGGTAATATCCGGCAATCTGAGCCATACGTTTGCCATAAGCGCCGTTAGCCAGGATCAACAGCTTATCGGTCGGCTTTACGGCAGCACCGATAGTCGCTTCCACACAATACGTGCCGCTTCCTTGCAACAAGACGTCTGTATATTCATCCTCATTCAGACCGGCAATAGCCAACAGACCTTTACGGATCGGAGTGACAATTCCTTCGTTATAATCTTTATCCCACGTGCACCAGTCCTGCAACATGGCTTCACGAACCGTTTCGGACGTACTCAAAGGGCCGGGGGTAAGCAATAGATAGTTTCGTTTTGTATTCATGATGTAAATATTATGTTTTTGTGATGTTTTTGTGATGTTTTTGTGATATCTAAATCATCATTTACCGATTAATCCTTTCGATGCAAGCCGGAAGTTCCGTGATGTTGTCGAGGACGAAATGGGCGCCGGCGTTCAACATACGTTGGCGAACTTCCCGTTTCAGTTCTGCCAGTTCGTCGGCGGAGCGATGATTGTATTCCTTTTCCGTCAAGCCCATCTCGTTGCTGCCGGTGACGATGCCTATACTCCAGACTTTCGCATTCAGCCCTTCCTTGATATCGGCAATCGTATCGCCCACTTTCACCACATTATCGACAGAAGGGATAGCCAGGTCGATCATATTCTTATAAATCATATACGGAGCAGGACGCCCGGCGGGAACATCATCCGGAGTAACCAGATTATCCACCACATATCCTTTGGCGGCAGCGTCGGGACGAACCACATCCATCATCGCCTGCGTATAGCCGGTGGTCGAACCGATCCGGATGCCCTGTCCGCGCAACACTTCCATCGTTTCCAACACGCCGGGGATCGGATCCGTAAAGTTGCGGAGAGAGGCAAAGAGGTGCTTTTCAAAACTCCGGTACATCTCGTTCACGTCATCCATGTTCCAATCGCGGTTATAACGCGCCCGGAATTTGTCTGTCACTTCTGGCATATTCAGGATCGCCTTGATATGGTCTATTTTCAACAGCCCCATCGGCTCACGCGCCTGGCGGTAGGTTATATCAACTCCTTTTTCTTCGGAGAAAACTTTCAGGAAGGCATTCAGAGGAGCAAAACAGCCGAAATCGACAGCCGTTCCGGCCCAGTCCATAATCACACACGAAATCTTTTTCATAACTTACTTATTTCAATATTATACTTATTCATTCATCAAGCCATAGTGATGGCATTCTGTGGAGTCGCATCAAACACCTCGTCGCTTTTGACTGTCAAGCCGTTTTCCTTCCGGAAACGCTGGTGCAAATATACAAAGGAACAGATGAAGGTGATGCTGCAGAAAATACCGACATACCCCGCAAACTGGTTGTAAAACACAGCCCAGTCGATATGAGGATTACAAAACTCCTTCAGTACGAGCACAAGCACCGTCCCGGTGTATCCTAAGAAGTCCGTCGTCACGATAAAGAACCCCACATTCCCGTGAATCCTGAAACAGGCAATGAACCGGTCGAAGAAAATCGTCTGGAAAGTAAGATAAGCAATATACAGGCAAAGACTCTGGATAAAGAGCCAGACAACCGGTGAGAGCCGGAACCGCTCCTGCCCGAAAGAGACGACAGACATCACGATCATCCCCGTAATAATCAGACAAAAGAGAATGGAAAGGGCTTTCAGATTGTCCTTTACCAAGACCATCAGTCCGAATATCCCCAGGATAATAAGCGTCACCACACTGTCGATCTGGGCAAAAAGCCAGGGAGAATAGTTGGAGACATCTATGATATTCACAAGAAAATCCTCTTTTATATCGCGCAACACCACAATCGCGATATTGGCAACAAACAACATCAGAAGAAAGGGCATGAAGTTCCTGAACAGTTCCCAGCGTTGTTTCCCGTTCAGCGTAGCCCGCTCCGACTTCATCGCAATATCTTCTTCGGTAGGCTGCGGCAAGCGGTTCAGCACATATCCTAACAGTGCCAGAATCGGCAATGCCACCGCACCGATCAGTGCCGGCATCCAGAACTCATTCACATGCAGGTTATTCATCACGAAAAGCCCCACCGACTTGGCCGTTCCCGAGCTGATCACCATGCTGACACCTAAGAGGCTGGCCAGGATATCCGTCATCCGCCGTCCCTCGATAAAGCTAAAAATAACTCCCCACATACAACCTAACGACAGGCCGTTCAGGAACATCGCCGCAATATTATAAGGAGCGGAAAGCAACCCGAAGAACACTAACGAAAGCTCCGCCATGACAATAGACATCAAAATGAATTTCAGACGTTCTTCCCGCTTCAACTCGGAGATGAGCTTAATCCCCATAAACTTGGAAATCACATACCCCAATATCTGGGAAATCGTCACGACCACCTTATAATCCATTCCGAAGAAATCGACATCCGCAAAAGCCGCCGCCGTGTACGGTTTGCGCAAGGCATATACCAATGAATAAGAAAGAAGAGCGGCACCGCCGGCCCAAAGGATAAAAAGAAAATCGGAAAACCGTCTGTTCATAACATACTGTCATTTTGTTTACGGCAGCAAAAGTACAGGCGGCATATTACAACAATATTACTGAAAACATGAATGTTTATTATTAATACCTACTATAAATCAACGATTTATAAAGCAATATTTATGTAACATTCATGTAACACAAATGCAATATACCTGTACTTATTTTGCAATACAAAAACAGTAAACAAAAAACAATATGGACGACTTCCGGGAACTCTATCAACGAATAGAATATCTGCGAAACAACGGGGTAAAAATGAAAGAAATAGCCGACTGCGCCGAAATGGCTCCCAGCATCCTGTCTTCTTTATATACGACAGTGCTCCCGGCCTATTTTGAGGGACTGAAAAATTGTCCGCAGGAAGAAGCATTGGAACATGCACTTGTTCTGGTCAACAATATTTCCAAACGCAGATTGCTTTCCATCCTCCCGGATTTATTGGAGCGGTTAGATAAACTGGAACCTGCCGTAAACGACACCCGGAAAGCAAATCCTTTCCTTGAACATTTACAGGAAGAGGTGCAACTGTCGGTTCACCGGGTCGACAATATATGCGGGCTTTACACCAGTTACAGCCTTTCATCCTCGTCGGACTGCCTGAAAGTAGAGCCTTTCATCATTAACCTGTCGGAGAACAAAGAGCATATCCGTATCGGGCGGCTGAACGCCTATGGGGAAACACAATGGGGAATGGGCGTTATCGGCGACCCGCAGAATTTCTATTGCATGTTCAGCGAAAACCCGTCCCCGCAATTTACATTAGTTACAGTCTACCTGCAGATTCCCTTCTTCCGGAATCCCCGGCAACTGCGCGGCCTGTATATCGGCCTTGATTACAACCGGAACCCGGTTGCCCGCCGTATCCTGCTAATCAAGGAGTCCGACAGCACGGATACAGAAGAATTCCTAACTATGGAAAGCGGTCTGGTTCAAAAGGAGGACTTCACGCCCGAACAGCAAGCCTATTACGACTACACCTGCCAGACGGGCGATTACATCAAAATGTGTACCGTACCGTCCCTCCAAATGAACGAAACCGATTTGATTAAAGAGAAGAAAATGTTATCATTATAACATCCATTATTCTTTCTGGAACTTGCGGCTAACCTTCAGCAGGTTCGTCGTAAATGCAACCACATTCTGTGCCTCCTGCACCATATTCAGGTACACCATGCTCACTTTCGTGCTTCCGCTCTGTCCCTGGATACGCTTCAGTTCCTCTTTCTTCAGGAGCGTGAGCCCTGCATTCAGTTCAGCCGATTCGGCAACGAGGTCATCCAGGCGATGGTAATCGTTGCTTTCAATCATGGCGGCGCCACGTTTGAGGAAAGACACAATATTGTCGGTCATCTTTCCAAAATCCTCTTTCTGCACCTCACTCAACGGACTGAAATGGTTATCGACATGCTCTTTGCCCGGTTCCGTCAGACGGCGGATACTGAATATGATCTCGCTCGCAAAGTCATTTCCCTGATAATAGTACAATCCTTTATCGATCGCAATATCATGTTCCAACTGAGTCACGCCCAGCGTTCCGACACGTTTCACCTGTTTCAGGTAGCTCTTCTTCTCCTCGACCGCACTCATCACCTTACGAAGCTCACGCAGGTTCTCATCCATAAAGCCATGAACGGAACGGCTGAAAGCATCCGATGCAAAGTTCAGGACATTGCAGAGTTCTTCGCGACTATGTTCGCGGAACAGGGAAAGAGCCTCACGCTTATCCGTCGTCTCACGCAGTTTGGAAATCGTAGAATCGACCTCTTGCTGCATCGCTTCTTTCTTCATCTTTTTGCGATAGGTAAAATGACTGCGAATCAGCATATAAACAGCCAACCCGACCATTGCAGCCATAGCCGCAATACCTCCGACATGGATCAGCAAAGCAACGATAAAACAGATTGTGAAAGCCGCTCCCGCCGTGATGAACCAACCGCCGATTACAGATAACACACCGGTAATACGGTAGACAGCACTCTCACGTCCCCAGGCACGGTCAGCTAACGAACTACCCATTGCCACCATGAAAGCCACATAAGTCGTAGACAGCGGCAACTTCAACGAAGTACCGACAGCAATCAGTAAACCGGAAAGCACCACATTGACGGAAGCACGGACCAGGTCGAAGCTGGCCTTATCCTCAAGAATCATTTCGCTGTTGTCAAAGCGGCTGTCTATCCAGTCCTTCATACGTGGAGGGACAACGCTCAGAATCGTATTGGAGATATTGTTGCAGGTACGGACCAGCGTACGTGCAACCGGAGATGTCCCGAAGTTTTCGTTTCCCTCCGACTGCCGGGAAAGATCGAGAGATGTTTTCACCACATTATGTGCCTTTTTTGAGGTTGCAAGCGCGATGACCATCACAATACCGGAACCAAACAGGAAATACCAGGGTGTCTTAGCCGGTTCGAGCAAAGATTCCATCAGGAATGTATTCGTCGTGGTCGTCCCACCCTGTGCCATCAGATCCATATAAGAAGAATAACCGGCCAGGGGAACACCGATGAAGTTCACCAGGTCATTCCCGGCAAAAGCGAGTGCGAGCGCAAACGTACCCATCAGGATCACAACCTTGAACACATTTACTTTCAGCCAATACAACACCTGCATCAGAATCGTAAAGAAGATGAAAGCTCCCCACACCACTTTATCCGTATTTCCATAAATCAGATCCTTCAGGTCGCCTTCCATAAAAGAGCTCGACTTCAATCCCTTTATCAGCATAAAATAAAGAATGGACGTGGCAGCCAGACCGGCAAACAGGCCCACGAAATATTTAGCGTGCTTCTTATAGTTAAACGTAAAAATCAGACGCGAAATATATTGCACAACTGTCCCGAAGAAGAAAGCGATTGCCACGGAAAGGAAAATACCCAATATCACAGTAAACGCCTTATCCGTATTCAATAAATCGCCCAGTTGCAGCATACCGTTCGAATTGGCTATCTTGACTAATGAAATCGCAACCGTACCGCCTAATAGCTCGAAAACCAATGAGACGGTTGTCGACGTCGGCATCCCCAAGGAATTAAAAATATCCAATAACACCACATCGGTCAACATGACAGCCAGCAAAATGCACATAATCTCCGAGAAAAAGAAATGTTGCGGCTGGTAAATTCCGTGCCTGGCAATATCCATCATGCCGTTGGAAAGTGAAGCGCCGACGAATACGCCGACAGCAGCAATCACCATAATAACTTTAAACGATGCAGCCTTCGATCCTATTGCTGAATTCAGGAAATTCACCGCATCATTACTCACTCCGACAGACAAATCGAATATTGCCAGTATAAAGAGGAAAATAATCAGAAAGAGATAGAATGTCTCCATAATTGCTTGTTATCTTATTTGGTTGCAAAGGTCTGAAACAAATATTACGCACAAATGACATAGATGTTACAAACCTGTTACAATCATGACTACTTGCATTTGAAAACAGTTAATTCGAAAATAATGTTATCCAGGCTAAGGGTTTTTCTCTACATTCGCGACTACTTATATAGAACATTGTTAATCTTACTCATATTTGGGAGAGAATCGAGACAATATCATGCAATGGGTTTGCGAAATGGCTCTGTCTGACTCGCAAACGGCTCTTAAATCGCTTTACATGTCCTATTTCGGACGGTTAATGCGGTTCGTAAGCCTATATGTCTCATCGCCGACAGAATCCGAAGAGATCGTCTCCGATACATTCCTGGCCCTTTGGAACAGCCGCCAGCAACTCCCCGGCGTGGCTAACTTCGATTCCTATATTTATACCATTGCCCGCCACAAAGCGATCAGCTACTATCGCAAACAGAACATGGAAAAGATATCTCTTGATGAAGTATCCATCGACTTGTTCACCTCTACCGAAACGACTCCCGAAGAAGACCTCATCAGCCAGGAAGGGATTAAACGCCTGAATATGGCAATCGAATCCCTGCCCGCAAAATGCAAGGTCGCATTCAAGCTCATCCGCGAAGACAAGCTCAAATACAAGGAAGCCGCCGACATCCTCGACATCTCCGTCAAAACCCTGGAAGCACACCTGGCCAACGCTGTCCGGAAACTGCGGGAAGCATTGGCTGAAGATACTTCAATTTAACATTTCTGATCCGTCCCCTATTGCATGTTACAACTGTATTCTTTTCATGTCACAACTGTCTTCCTTCTATGTTACAGTTATCTTTCTTTTGTTTCACGGCTGTAACATGAATAGCAGATGGCGCGGGACAACCTCTACATGCCAGTCCATCCATTCCTACATGGACATAAACAGCAACCCGAACCGGCTTATACCTCCGGCATCCCTACATATTTTTTCCAAGACGACTAAGGTTTTTTTTCTGTTGATGCGACTAATATTATATAAGTACTCCAAATGAATTATATCATAATCTAATTTAATATCATATGAAACAAACACGAAGAAACTTCATTAAGAGCTCAGCTTTAGGAGTCATTACAACAATGGCTGGTGGACAATGCCTGGCAACAGAAAAAAGCACGGCAACAACATCCCGCGAACAAGGTAATTACCATTTTGTTCGTAATATTCCCATAGACAAAGAATATGATGTTATTATAGCTGGTGGTGGTCCGGCAGGCATCGGAGCAGCACTGAGTGCTGCCCGGTCAGGGTACAATGTGTTAATTATAGAAGCTATGGGCTGCTTGGGCGGCATGGGAACTTCAGGACTGGTGACAGCTTTCGACCCTATGGCTAACGGGGAAGAGATGTTGGTTGGCGGTATCATGTACGAAATCGTAATGAAAATGTATAAACGAGGATTCCTGGGACCGGACGAAAAACCGGAAATCTTTACAAAACACTATCATCACTGGACTGCTTTTCAAGGAGAAGGATACAAACTTCTCTTGGATGAATTAGTACAGGAGGCTGGTATAGAAGTCCGCTTCTTCACACGGGTAATAGATGCCGATGTGGATACAACACGCAAAAGAGTCAATGGCGTTATTCAGCAAAATATCGAGGGGCTACGTTATGTAAAAGCAAAAACTTTCATCGACTGTACAGGTGACGCTGTGCTGGCCGATCTATGCGGAGTAACCTGCAGGGAAGCAGGAAAAGACTCTCCCGGAATTATGCCGGCTACACTTTGTTCGATCTTCGCAAATATCGATTATCCCAATGCGGCACACGTCTATAACAATAACCCCCTGTTATTACAAGCAATCAAGGATGGGCATTTCACCTATACGGACAGGCATTTACCGGGGATATTCAAGGTCGGGGAAACGGTTGGCTACCTGAATGGAGGACATCTCTTCGGACTTAATGCATTGAACTGCGAAAGTCTTTCAAAAGGAATGATGCTTGGTCGGAAAATAGCAAGGGAATATCTGACTTTCTATCAGAAATATGTTCCGGGCTACGAAAAAATAGAACATGCAACAACTGCTTCATTAATGGGAGTGCGTGAATCACGCCGTATTTTAGGTGAATACGAATTAAAGTATGACGACTATGCCACAAAGCGCAAGTTCCCTGACCAGATTGCCTTGTTCAATAAGGCTGTCGATATCCATCCGTACAATGATTCGGAAGAAGAATACAAACGTCATATTAAAGAATATGAACAAACCGCCCGCTTAAAGCCCGGTGAATCTTTTGGAATTCCTTATTCGATCTTAGTGCCGCAAGGCTGGGATAACCTGTGGGTTGCCGGCCGATGTGCTTCGAGTGACGTAAGAGTACATGGATCTATCCGCGTACAACCGGCAGCCTGTATGATGGGGCAAGCAGCCGGAACTGCCGCCGCACAATCCATAAAAACCGGACAACCGGCATGTGATTTAAATACAGAAACATTAATAGAAACACTGAGAATAGCAGGGGCGAAACTTCCCCAAGAGAAATTATCTGCAAAAATGACGCGTATTTAGAAAGAGTACTCAATATTTTTCACCTAAAAGACTAAGGGATTTTTCAGTTTCCTGCGACTATTTTAATAGAAGCATTCAGAATGGAAAATAGAATAAATCATATAATCGCACGAGTCCTGAGCGGAGAAAGTTCTTCGGACGATATCCTTTCATTAAGCCAATGGCTAAATGAAGATAAAAAGAACAGGGAAGAATTTCGGCAGCTCAAGAACTATTGGGATGCAAATGTCGCACTCAAACATCCTGTTGTACCAACTTTTTCTGCGGATAAGCTACTCCAACAGATCGAGACCCAAGACAAACGCATCAAAAAAAGACAGTCGTGGCAAACTTATATCTCCCTTATTGCTGCTGTCACTTTGCTGTTTATCTTCTCTTCGGCGTTCTTTCTTTATTATACAAACAGCTACGCGTCGGAATATTACACATTATTGACAGACGAACATAAATCCGACTTCACACTGGAAGACGGAACAATCATTACCTTAAATAAGAATAGCCGCCTGAGTTACTCCAATAAATACGGGAAAGACAAACGGGACGTAAAGCTGGAAGGCGAAGCTTATTTCGAAGTGTCAAAAGACCCGGACAAACCCTTCCTGGTAGAGATGAACGGCGCCTCTATCGTCGTATTAGGCACGCATTTCAATGTCAAGGCGGATGCAGACTCTGACGATATCACGGCAACTTTAGTAGAAGGTTCTATTCGCTTTGAAGGGGCCAAACAGAACATTGTCATGACACCAAATCAACAGTTGACTTTCAGTCGATCGACAAATAAAGTAGATATCAAGCACGTCGACACAGACGTCTTTACTGCATGGAAAGACGGTCTGTTGAAATATAAGTCGATCCCGTTTATCGAACTGATGGAAGAACTGAAAAATACTTATAAAGTCGATATTAAGATTGACAACGAAGAGTTGAAGAAGCCGACTGTAACAGTTTCCGGCACATTTAGCAGAGAACAGAGCATTGAGCAGATCTTGAAAGTAATCTCACGCAGTCTTCCTATCCGATGGAATAATAGTAATGGAGTTTATTATATCCAATATGTAACACCTAAAAAACGATAATGCCTATGGAATAACACCAGCGTTAACCTAAAAAACCGGTCATACTTGAAAGCACAACCGGTTTTTAAATCTTTAAATTTAATATCCCGCTTCTTCCGCTCCGCGACCAAACATTGTGGAAGAAGCGAATTATCAATCTTTAAATCAGTACAAAAATATGGAAAATGTTTCGTATTACAAGTCTTTCTTACCCAAAGGCTTAAAAAAACTCTTTACAATTATGAGAATCGCGGCTATCTTACTATTCGTGACTCTGTTTCAAGCGGTAGCAATAGAATCTACTTATTCTCAATCTGCCACCGTATCAGTTAAAGCAGAGCGGATACCCCTCACTGACCTGTTCTCCCAAATAGAGAAACAGAGCGAGTTTTTATTCTTCTATGTAGATGAAGAAGTAAAGAATATCAAAGTCAATGTGAAAGCTACTAACCAGCAAATCGACAAAGTTCTGGCACAAGCTTTATCCGGAACAGATCTAACTTATACGATTAATGACCGGAACATCAACATTGTCCGTAAAGCCTATGCATACCAACAGAGGCAAACCAAGCGTATTACGGGTAAAGTCATTGATGACAATGGCGAACCGATTATTGGTGCAAATATAGTAGAAAAAGGGACGACTAATGGTTCTATAACTGATATCGAAGGTTCCTTCGATATCAGTGTAGCATCTGATGCTACACTTTCGATTTCCTATATCGGATATAAAGCGATCGAAATAAAAGTAGACACACGCAGTTCCTACGATATCATACTTCACGAAGATTCAGAAGCACTGAGTGAAGTTGTGGTGATTGGTTACGGTACGGCCCGCAAGATTGATCTGACCGGTTCAACGTCCTCTTTGGGTGGTGACAAATTACGGATGAAAAACACACCGCAACTATCCAGCCAGTTACAAGGACAAATGGCAGGAGTGCAGATCACCCGTTCGAGTGGCGACCCTACAGCCGGAGCAACTATCCGCGTGCGTGGAGTCACGACCATGTCAACCAACGACCCGCTGGTAATTGTGGATGGCGTACCGGGTGATATCAACGACATTGCCCCTGAAGACGTAAAAGACATCCAGGTTCTGAAAGATGCAGCTTCTGCTGCTATCTACGGTTCACGTGCGGCAGCAGGTGTTATCTTGATTACTACAAAACGCGCCAAAAACAAGGAATTCCACCTTTCATACAATGGAGAATACGGCATTGATACTCCAACAGACAAGCCAAAGTTCGCCAATTCAGTACAATGGATGAAAGGGCTCAACGAATTAGCTTTCAACGATGGCGCTTCTTCTCCTCATTCACTCTATTCGGAAGATGTGATCAACAATTACGCACAATTACGAGCTGAGGATCCCGATCGCTATGCAGACACTGACTTCATGGACTTGGGGCTGAAAAGCAGTACGCACCACCAACGGCACTCTCTTTCGCTCAGCGGCGGCACCGAAAAGCTGAAAACGAATTTCAGCCTCAATTACTACGAATCAGAAGCTCTGATAGACACAAAAAACTATGAACGTTTCAACATTCGTACCAATAATGATTATACGATTAACAACTGGATCCATGCAAATGTAGACCTCAACCTACTTTATTCCAATGCCACCGAACCACATCTCAGCATGGGTGAATTGATGGAACGGGCACCAATCTACAATGCCTATTGGTCCGACGGACGTTTTGCCGATGGTAAAGACGGAGACAATCCTATTGCACAACGCGAACTAAGTGGATCGATGAAAAAGCAAAACTATCGAGTCGGTGGTAAGATACAGTTAGACCTTACCCCTGTAGAAGGATTGACTTTGACAGCTATCGTTGCCCCTCAATACTCCTTCTATAAAGGAAAGGATCATAAAAAAAGATACGAAGTCTATCGTATTACCGGCGATCCTATCCCCGGAGTCGGCTATTCCTCGACCAGTCTCAGTGAAACCCGCAACGACAATCATAGTTTGACCAAACAGTTCTACGCCAACTATAAGTTGCAGCTGAATCGCCACTCTATCGGATTGATGGCCGGTTATGAAGATTATTCTTATAAATGGGAAGAAGAAGGAGCTTCACGTACCAATTATAGTTTGGTAAACTTCCCTTATCTGAACTTAGGGCCTGAAGATTATCAATTCAATAGTGGAAAAGCAGGACATAATGCCTATCGTTCGTTCTTCGGTCGTATCATGTATTCATGGGCAGATCGCTATATGTTGCAAGCTAATATCCGCTCTGACGGTTCTTCCCGTTTTGCAGATGGTCATCGTTGGGGTACATTCCCCTCTGTCAGTGCCGGCTGGGTCATTTCTGAAGAGCCGTGGTTCAATAAGAGTGTGGTCGACTACCTGAAGTTCCGTGGTTCAATCGGACAGTTGGGCAACGAACGTATCGGTTCGGAATTTCCTTACCAAGCCAAACTGAGCTTCGGCACAGGTTTCATTCCCAATGCTACTACCGGTGTTTCAGACATCGTGCAGACAGCTTACCAGACAGACTACGCGTTTAACGATCTGACGTGGGAAACTACGACAACCTACGGTATCGGAGCTGACATCACCTTGCTGAGCAACAGACTACGTGCTTCATTAGATTACTACTACAAAAAGACGACGGATATGTTAATGGAGGTAGGATTCCCTTCCTATTTCGGCTATAATGCACCACAAAACAATGCAGCAGACATGAACACGAGAGGTTGGGATCTTGAACTTTCCTGGAGCGACCAGATCAACGATTTCCGCTATGGTGTAAGTTTCAACTTATCTGATTATCGCTCGAAAATGGGATATATGGCGGATAGACAAAAGATTGACGGAGCCAAACTGACTGAAGAAGGTTCTTATTATAATGAATGGTACGGCTACAAAAGTATGGGAATTATCTTGAACGAAGCAGCCATGTTAGACGAAAACGGTAACAAGATTCCCGTTCTGACCAATAACGATGCAGCCGGTAATATCCGTTACCAGGATATCGATAACGACGGTAAGATCACTGCATCCAACGACCGTGTACGCTTAGGGAACTCATTGCCGGAAATGCAATACGGCGGATCTCTTTGGGGTGAATGGAAAAACTTTGATTTCAACCTGTCATTCCAAGGTATCGGCCATCAACTTTCCTATTGGGGATGGCCCGGCACACCGTTCAACTATCAGGCCTATGCCTGCCCGCTGAATCTGATCGAGAGCCATTGGAGCCCATCTGCTACAGATGCCGAAAATGCAAAGGCTAAATATCCGAAGTTGACGACCAACAATGCCAATATTTATGCCAACAGCGACTTCTACCTTTTCAACGGGGCTTATATGCGTATCAAAAACATCACATTAGGATACACCATTCCGGCTGAAATCACAAAGAAGTTCTTCGTCAATAAGTTGAGAGTATATGTCAGTGTCAACGACCTACCGGCATTCTCAAAATATCCCGAAGGATACGATCCTGAGTGGAGTCGTAACAGCGACCTCCTTTTGTCTTCTTATATTTTTGGTCTGAATGTTTCATTTTAATTAAAGAATCCTGTTATGAACAAAATAAATAAATATCTATTAACCGGAATAATGGCACTGGGCATGACCGCCTGTGCCGACCTGGACCTGAATCCACTGTCAGAGGGTTCGAGTGAGAATTGGTATCACGACGAAACAGAGATAGAAATGGCTCTTAACGATTTGTGGAGACCGGACTTCTTTCCTATCGACGCAATTTATTGGGACGACGATTTGTTAAACCGCAACGGGTCCAACGAAATCACATTAGGAACGGTGACTTCCCAGTGGGAAACTGCATCAACCCGTTGGACCTCCTTATACAAATCTATCGCCCGCGCCACCAAAGTAATCAATGCGTTGGATAACGGAACAGCAGCCGGGCTGAGCGAAACTAAAATCAATCAATACAAAGGAGAAGCCTATTTCATGTTAGGATTTGCCTATGGCGAGCTGACGGCTTACTATGGCGATTGTGTATTGAATAAAGGCATGACTCTCGATGAAGCCTATCAAGCTATCCGTTCGCCCAAAAGTGATGTGTTAGCTTATGCTTACGAGTGCTTGGACAAGGCTGCCGAGTATTTGCCGGATTCTTATAAAGCTCAACAACGACCGACTAAAGGAGCTGCCTTAGGTTTTAAAGCCCGTTTTGCACTCTTTCACGAGGATTGGCAAACAGCAATGGATGCGTCAGAAAAATGTATGCAACTGGGTGTTTACAAATTACACGACAACTATGGAGAAATGTTCAAATCCAACAGTTCACCTGAATTCATGTTCTATTTTAAAGGAGATTTAACTTTAAAGAAAGGATACAGTTTCATGTCGAACGTTCGAGACTTTGTCATTCGTAAAGTCGGCGGTCATTGCAACCAAAGTCCGTCATTGGAATTGTTCTGTTCTTATACTTGTACGGACGGACGGCCTATCGATCAATCTCCACTCTATAATCCAAAGGATCCGTTTGCCAATCGCGACCCGCGTCTGGCAATGACCATCCAACCATTCAAGACAAAGTATTCTTCTGACTATGCAGAGTATGAAGCATCCAAAAAAGATGGTACATTCCCTGAAAAATATCCGGACTACATCACATTGGGTTATGAATTCAACCCCAGTCCGTATGCAAACACAGTCTATGAAGTGTCTTCTGGCAAAATGGTAGTCAACACCGACTCGAAAGCAGCAAACCAGCATTCGGCTTACAATGGATTGATCATCCGCAAATTCGTAAAAGATGATTGGAAAGATTTCAACAATTTCGGCTTAGTGGCAGACAACTGTTTCCCTTATTTGCGTTATGCAGAAGTCTTAATGACCTACATCGAAGCAAAAAATGAGATGGGACAATGTACGCAAGACGACTTGGACAAAACCATCAACCTGGTACGCGAACGTGCTTATCGGGAATCCGGTATCGCCTACCCGCGTGTAGAAATGGCTTCACAGGAAGCTTTACGCAAGGTCATACGCATGGAACGCCGTTCGGAATTCACATTCGAAGGAGTACGCTATCGTGACCTGTTGCGTTGGCGCATCGCTGAAAAATCGCATAACAAATCGATGTACTACCTATCCCGTGCCTGGTCCAATTCTGCCAATTGGAATGGTTTAACCGGCAGTGAATCGAATATTGAGTTGTCTCAAGATTTCATCGCATTGTTGAAAAACTGGGACGAAGGTAACTACCCCATCGGTGGCATACCGACGATCGATAAAGACGGTCTGCCCGACCTTTCTCCGATGGAAACAGCCGGATATATCACCACATTTTATAAGATGTCTTTCGATGCGAAAAAAGACTATCTGTGGCCCATCCCTGCCAACGATATTTTGGTCAACAGTAACCTGACGCAAAACAACGGGTATTGATCCTCTGATAATCGAGGCCTCGATTTTGACAATCCAAAGGTGAAAACCTATAATCGAGGCCTCGAAAATGCCATTTCAACGTTGAAAACCCATAATCGAGGCCTCGATTAATAAATATCGCTTTTATGAAGTATAAACTATTCCTTCTTATTCTATGTATATCCTTGTTCTCCTGCCATTCGGAAAAACAAGAAAACATATCTTCTATCAAGGAAGTTGACATTTGTATTTATGGTGGAACCTCGGCAGGCGTCGTAGCCGCCTATTCCGCTAAAAAGATGGGAAAATCCGTTATCTTGATAGAACCTGGCAAATATCTGGGTGGAATGACTACTGGTGGATTAGGTGCTACCGATATTGGAAACAAATATGCAGTTACGGGATTGGCACGCCTGTTCTATCGCCGCATCGGAGAACATTACAACAAGTTTGAACAATGGACATTCCCTCCCAGTGTAGCTACTGCCACTATGATGCGCTTTGTGAAAGATGCGGATTTAGATGTGTTATATTATCGCCGTATCACAGGGGCGTCCGTACAAAACAAAAGAATAGAGGCTATTACACTGGAAGATTCGCAACAACCGGATGAGAAAACACGCATTAAAATCCGGGCCAAACAATTTATCGATTGCTCATATGAAGGTGACCTCATGGCTAAAGCCGGCGTTTCTTACTTTACGGGACGCGAAGGGAATGATGAATATGATGAAACACTCAATGGCGTTCAAATGTCTGTCTGGCACCAGTTCCCGGACGGAGTGGATCCTTACCTGAAAGAAGGAGATCCGAACAGTGGCCTCTGTTGGGGAATCCAGCCTAACACATTGCAAGAACGGGGCAGCGGAGATAAACTTATACAAGCTTACAACTTCCGTTTATGCCTGACTGACAACAAAGAGAACCAACGGCCGTTTGAAAAGCCGGAAAATTACGATCCTGCTAAATATGAATTATTGGCACGCGCTATCCGCAAAATGGACCTGCATATAGACAACTACCTGTTATTTAACTGGGGAGTCATGCCGGAGAATAAATACGATGTAAACAACCGGGGACCCTTGTCAACAGATATGATCGGAATGAACTATGATTATCCGGACGGTGATTACGCAACCCGGGAAAGGATCTGGCAAGAACATGTTGACTATACAAAAGGACTTCTTTATTTCCTCACACACGACGAGCGGGTCCCGCTTGAACTTCGTGACCAAGTCTCCCGCTTCGGATGGGCGAAAGATGAATTTGTCGATAATGACAACTTCCCGACCCAGCTGTATGTGCGTGAAGCGCGCCGTCTGAACGGGGAATATATCATGACGCAAAAGAACTGCCAGGGAGAGGAAACAGTAGGCGATGCGATCGGGATGGCAGCCTACGGAATGGACTCGCACAACTGTCAGCGTATCGTTACAAACGGCATGGTGAAAAACGAAGGAGACGTGGAATATCACGGTTTTCCGCCTTATCCCATCTCGTATAAAAGCATTACGCCTAAACGTGAGGAATGCACCAATCTACTGGTTCCCGTATGTGTATCTTCCACTCATATTGCTTTTGGTTCGATCCGGATGGAGCCGGTATTTATGGTATTAGGGCAGTCGGCAGCCGTTGCATCCGCATTAGCCATCGACGACAATACGGATGTGCAAACAGTCGATGTAACCAAATTGCGCCGGATATTGAAAGAGAATCCATATCTGGACGGTTCCACACCGGAGATACAGGTCGATGACAACGAAATTGATAAAGTAAGCAGCGCAGGCGGTTGGCGAAAGAGCTTCGGCCCCCATTATAAAAACAGTTACTTCTGGTCCGCAAACTCAAAGAACAATTGCTCCTTTACCTTTATGCCCGTCATTAAAAAAGCAGGCACATACGAAGTTTTCTTCTATTGCACGGCTCTTGCCGACCAGGAAATGCCGGAGGTCATGGCCTTCGATATAGCATGCAAAGAAGGGATCAAGCAGGTGGAAATATCTCCCAAATCCTATAAAGGCTCATGGGTGAGCTTAGGTGCATACGCTTTTGACAAGGGTGACAGGTTATCTTCTGTCACAATCGACGGCCATCGCTCAAAAGGTGCATTATTTGCCGATGCAATTATATTAGTTCCTAAAAAATAAAATCCTTATCTTTATGGCTTCTCATAAAGACCTTTATAAAAAGAAAATACCATGATTACACGACGTGATTTTTTAAAAGTAACGGCAGCCGGAGGAGCATTAGCTTCGTTAGGTAGCGTGACAGAAGCGAAAGCGACGATGCAGGCAGTGGTTCCGGATGACGGATTCTGTCATGAAACGCAACGGGAGATTCCCGTCATTGCCGATGTCGACTTGGTCGTGGCCGGAGGAAGTTCCCGCGCAGTCGCAGCAGCAGTCGCAGCAGCTAAAACCGGCTGTAAGGTCTATCTGATCGGCTATATGCCTTATTTGGGCGATGATATATGCGGCTCATTCCTTTATGACCGCCAAAAAGACGAAACACCCCAGACCGCTCTTGCCCGCAAACTTTTTGAAGAGGTCAAATCATTCAGGCCTTTGCATTACAAGACAGTGCTGGAGAACGAACTCATCGATAACAATGTTGATTTCCTGTACAGCAGCTACGTTACCAATCTGCTGGTAGACGAAAAAGGGAAACCGGCAGGCGTCGTCATCGCCAATCGCTCCGGCAGACAGGCAATCCGTTGCAAAGGGATTATCGACGCGACCCATAATGCATCCGTTGCCCGAATGTCGGATATCCAGGTTAAAAACGCAGGACAAGGGGCTGTCGAATTTAACTATACAGTCGTAGGTAACGGAAAAAAAGAATCGGCAAACATCACCCATGCAGAAGTCTTGCCGCTGCCGGTCCTGTCCGGCGGGAAAGAATATCCGGTGACACGATACACCTTCCTGATGCCATTGAAGAACGACTCCTACGCCGCTTTAATGGAGATCGAACAAACGGTGAGAACCCAGACTTGGGACCCGGACCAGGTAGACAGCTCAGATTTGCTATGGTATATCCCCCAGCAGGTCATTACCAGCAAAAAAGCGTGTAACGAAGTATCGGGAAGTATCAGGCAACTCCCGATCGAGGCATTCCAAGCCGAAAAGTATTCGAACCTTTGGATATTAGGTCCTTGTGCCGAGCTTCCGAGAGAAAGCATGAAAACCGTTATGCGTCCTATCAATGCGGTATTTTTAGGCGAACTCTTGGGAGAAGAAATCGGATTCCGGACCCAACTTCTTTCCATGCCCGCCCAGACAATCGTATATCAAAAGAAAGTAAACGCCTCCGACTATGGACAAATCGGGGAAGTCCTCCAGCCTCTCCGCCCCCTTCTTCATAAGAATACCGTCAACTCGCCTGCCGGAGCATTACCCGTATTGGGAGAATATGACGTTGTCGTCCTCGGAGGGGGAACGGCAGGAGCTGCCGCAGGTATCTCGGCTGCCCGGCAAGGGGTCAGTACACTGGTACTTGAATATCTGCATGGGTTAGGCGGAATGGGAACAATGGGGCTGATCGGCTGTTACTGGGACGGCTTCAGGGAAGGTTTCACGGCAACCATCGATAACGGTGTACACGAAATGGCGCCGGAAAACCATCCGCGCCAACAAAAAGACTGGAAGAACCGGGCGGTGTCCGACTGGAAAATGGAATGGTACCGGAAAGAGCTCCTGAAAGCAAACGGGCAACTCTGGTTCGGCGTACTCGGATGTGGCGCATTGGTCGAGAACAATCAGGTAAAAGGGCTTGTCGTGGCAACTCCTTTCGGCCGGGGCGTTATCCGGTCAAAAGTATTGATCGACAGTACCGGAAGTGCAGATATCGCCATTGCGGCCGGAGCGCCGTTCGACTACACCGGCAAAAAGACACTTGCCGTCCAGGGAGCCGGAGCCGGTAAACGCGATCCGGGCGACTCCTACAATAACAACGACTGGTTGTTTATCGACGATACAGACATCTTGGATGTATCACGCACCTTCATCCAAGCCAAAGTGAAGATGAAAGGCCACTACGATATCGTCAAGGTTCCGCAAACACGCGAACGCCGGCGAGTAGTGGGCGAACATATCATCTCGGTCTACGATGTGCTGAACCACCGCCGTTATCCGGACACCATCTCATTCCACCAAAGTTCTTTCGATACGCACGGAATGATTGTAGATCCTTACTTCCTTCTTTCCCCACCTATGAAGCGGCACATGATCTACGATGCCGATGTCCCGCTTCGCAGCCTCCTGCCCAAAGGACTGGAAGGTATTCTGACAACAGGGTTGGGAGCCAGTGCACACCGTGACGCGATGCCGGTTATCCGGATGCAGCCCTGCCTGCAAAACCAGGGCTATGCAGTGGGTTACCTGTCCGCACAATGTGTAAAAGAGAATAAAGCACTCCGCAAAATAGACATCAGGAAGATACAAAAACACCTGGTCCGGATCGGCAACCTGCCGGAACGTGTCCTGACCGACAAGGAGTTCAAGGGCTTCAGCAACTCGGACATGCAAAAGGCCGCCCAATCGGTTTCAGACAACTACAAAGGGCTGGAAGTTCTCTTCTCCGACCCGGAACGTTGCCGGAAGCTAATTGACAAACAATTCAGCCAGACAAGCCTGTCGGACGAAAAAGCAATCCTAGCCAGCATCCTGTGCATGCTGGGAGACAAGAAAGCCGCACCAGCCCTGGAAGAAGCGATCCGCCAGTACAAGAACTGGGATCAAGGCTGGCATTACACCGGTATGCACCAGTTCGGCATGAGCCTCAGCCATCTCGACGCCCTGATCACAGCACTTGGAAAAACAGGAGAGGCATCCGCTTTACCAACCCTCTTGAATAAAGCCGGGCAGTTGACCCCGGAAGACTGTTTCTCACACTTCCGTGCCATTGCTATGGCCACGGAGTCTATCGGTAACCGGGACGCCGTTCCCGTATTGGCAAAGATGCTGACCACTCCCGGCGTCCGTTTCCATGCCATACAGTCTTATAAAGAGGCGCAAAGTAGTGTTGTTCCGGGAGATATCGATACCTCCACCCGTAACCGTGCACTAAAGGAACTGCATCTGGCAAGAGCCCTTTACTTATGCGGAGACGAAAACAATATCGGTAAAACGATATTGGAACAATATGCCAACGGCCTGCAAGGTCATTACGCCCGTTATGCATACGAAGTATTAAACAGTAAATAAACGATTTATGAAAAAGAAAGCGATCCTACTCTCCTTCCTGTTAGGTTGTACGAGCCTGTTTGCCCAATCCTCCTACGACCTCGTCATCGTAGGCGGTAATCCGGGGGGAATCATGGCTGCCATTTCAGCCGCCCGTATGGGTAAAAAGTCTGTGATCCTTGAACGGACCCGCTATGTCGGAGGGCTTCCCGCCAACGGACTGGGGGCGACAGACATTGCAACACGCGACGCGACGACCGGACTGTTCCGGGAGTTTGTCGACGGAGTCCGGCAATACTATGTTGACACCTACGGCCCGAACTCCGAACAGGTGAAGATGTGCAGCGACGGATACCACTTCGAACCCTCTGTCGGCGCCCGTATCTTCCAAAAAATGCTGGACGGGCAGAAAGACAAAATCACCGTCCTCACCATGCGCCAGTTCGATGCGGAAGATGAAAACATCATCATGCACGACAACCGCATCGAACGGATTCGTATCCTGAACCGCGAAACCGGGAAGATGGAAGAATACAGCGGAGACGTCTTCCTCGATGCCACCTACGAAGGTGATCTCGGAGCTGCCGCCGGAGTGCCCTTCCGTACAGGCCGCGAAGGACAAGACGAATTTGGCGAACCGGGTGCCGGACGTGTCTACAAATATTGGGGCGGACCGGAAGGCGACGGCAGCACGTTCCAACGGGACAATGCCGTCCAGTCCTACAACTACCGCCTCTGTCTGACTAACAACCCGTCGAATCGTATTACCTTTGCCAAGCCCGCCCGTTACAACCGGGAAGACTATGCCTCCATCGTGGAAGACGTCTGGACCGGACGCAACACCGATGCAGCCATGCAGCGCGTCACCGACGAGATGATGGAAGCGAACCGCCGGCACATCAAAGCCGGTAACCCATCCCAACTTCCGGGCGACAAATGGGGCATTGCCAAAATCACCAATATTGTCCACGTCCCGAACATGAAGACAGACGCCAACAACCAGCACGGCGTCTTCGTATCCACCGACCTGCCGGAAGAAAACTGGCCCTGGCCGACCTCTTCCTGGGAATGGCGCGATAAGTTTGCACAGCGTCTGCGCGAATATACGGAAGGGCTCTTCTGGTTTGCCCAGAACGATCCAGAACTGCCCGCCCACTTCCGCAAAGCCGCTAAAGAATGGGGACTTTCAAAGGATGAATATACAGACAACGGGCATTTCCCGCGTCAGGTCTACGTGCGTGAAGGCCGCCGCTTCGAAGGGATGTATTTCTTTACCGCCAACGATGCCGTCCCGGTGACGATCGGCAGCCGTCCGCCCATACACGAAAGCAGCATAACAGCCAGCCACTATGCACTCGACTCGCACGCGGTACGGAAAAGAGAGACGGGACGTATCCATTTGGACGGTTTCATCAGCTACCCATCGGCCGTTTATACCGTTCCATACGGTGTGATGGTGCCTAAAGAGGTGGACAACTTGCTGTTGCCCGTTCCCGTTTCAGGTTCGCATATCGGATTCTCCACTCTGCGCATGGAGCCTTGTTGGATGGCAATGGGACAGGCTGCAGGCATTGCTTCCGCCCTGTCGATAGACGAGAAGGTGAAGGTGCAGAACATCAATCTTTCCGCCCTCCAGGACAACCTGGTCAACCAGAAAGCGACGCTGATGTATTTCAAAGATGTGGATTACACCGATCCCCACTTCCGCATGGTTCAATACCTGGGCCTCCGCGGTTACCTTCCCGAATGGAACGCCCGCTTGCAGGAGCCGGTCGATGCAGCTACACTAACCGCCTGGAAGCGATTGAGCGGCCTCGACCTGACAGGTGTCGAAGCCGGCAAGACGACAAGACTCACTGTCCTGGAAAACATCTACCGGGAGATTAAGTAAAAGCAACGATATTCGTCAAGGGGTTGTATCAATAGTCATTACAGAACTATTGATACAATCCCTTTTTATTGAGATCCGGTTTTAGCCTATCACCTCTCCCCGTCCGTTCATCAGCACAAACCGCTCTGTCCGGTCTGGGTTCTCGACTTTGATCTTATACGTTTCACAGCCGGATTTGCCGCTCATATAAGCACCTTCGAAGGTACAG
>ERZ791875.802-NODE-802-length-27578-cov-108.332304_pt1 | contig 27578 bp, 19 predicted proteins | sample MGYA00510278_ERZ791875 | MGnify/ENA primary metagenome ERZ791875 (study PRJEB30046, sample SAMN00792078) | human gut metagenome | study: EMG produced TPA metagenomics assembly of the A metagenome-wide association study of gut microbiota in type 2...
CAGAGCATCTGCCTTACAAGCAGAGGGTCGGCGGTTCGAATCCGTCAACGCCCACCGAAGAAAGAAATTAAATATTGCACGAGAAAGCACTATCGGGCGTTTAGCTCAGCTGGTTCAGAGCATCTGCCTTACAAGCAGAGGGTCGGCGGTTCGAATCCGTCAACGCCCACCGAAGAATGAAGCCTTGCACACAATGATGCAAGGCTTTTTTGTTTCAGTAAGTTTCCCTAGTTAAAATGTATGGGCATGAAAACATTGCTACTTATCGATAATCAGGATATTACCCGTGAAGGTATGAAAACGGTGGCCGGTCGGATAGGAGGGTTCGCCGCAATAAAGGAAGCCGGCAGTCAGAGTGAATTAACCGGGCTTCTTGTCGATAATCCCAATGCCGTTGCAGTGTTGGACTATACATTGTTTGATACTTCGGCTGAATATTTGCTTATATTGCAGGAACGGTTTAAGGAGGCACATTTTGTTCTGTTCAGCGATAATCTGAGTGAGGATTTCATCCGGCGTATGGTTTTTAGCGGAACTTCATTCAGCGTGGTGATGAAAGATGCGCCGATGATAGAGATAGAGGAAGGGCTGCGGAAGGCAAAACAGCATTTACAATACATGTGTACGCGTGCAGTCTGGCTGTTGCAGCATAAAGAAGACAAAAAAGATAAGTTAGTTTCACCGCTTACGGTCACGGAGCGTGAAATTCTGAAACTGATGGCATTGGGTAAGACTACGAAAGAGATTGCGGCTGAGCGTTTCCTAAGTGTATATACGGTAATGACTCACCGCAAAAATATCTTTCGCAAGCTGGAAGTGAACAATGTGCACGAAGCAACAAAATATGCCCTTCGTGCAGGGATTGTGGATGTGGTGGAATATTATATTTAGGATAAAGTGATTTCACCGCTTCCCACACAGATTTCCGCATTCTTGTCATACAGCACACCGAACTGTCCGGGGGCTATACCCTGTAAGGGGACGTGGCTGTGGATTCGGAACAAGTTATCTTCCCGTGTCAATATTCCTTTCATGAAAGTGTCTGTATGCCGGATCTTGAAAGAAACATCTGCGGAAGGTGCTCCCTTCCATAAGTCCTCTGTGATGAAATGAAAATCATGCAAGGCAAAGTCTGTCCCATATTGTTTGTCTGTATCATAACCGTGTGAGACATAAATGATATTCTCGTCTATATCTTTGCGGATAACAAACCATGGTCCTCCACCTAGTCCCAATCCTTTGCGCTGTCCGATGGTGTGAAACCAATATCCTTTGTGAGTGCCAATCCGTTTTCCTGTTTCCATTTCAATGATATCCCCTTCTTTTTCACCCAAGAAACGGCGGAGGAACTCATTATAGTTGATTTTTCCTAGAAAGCAGATACCTTGACTGTCCTTGCGTTGTGCACTGGGCAGTTTGGCAATGCGGGCGATATCCCTGACCTCATTCTTCATCAGACCTCCCAAAGGGAACATCAGTTTTGAAATTTGCAGATAATCTATTTGTGCCAGGAAATCTGTTTGGTCCTTGACGGGGTCTTGTGCGGTTCCCAGCCATATTTTCCCGTCTTTTTCAAGAATACTGGCGTAATGTCCGGTAGCTGTCTTGTCATATAAATGCCCTGCTTCCTGCTCAAAACATCCGAATTTGATGAGCTTGTTGCACATTACATCCGGGTTGGGAGTAAGACCGCGTTTCACTTTATCGATGGCGTATGCCACTACATTATCCCAGTACTGTCGGTGCAGGTCAATGATATTCAGGCTCAGACCGTATTTGCGGGCGGTGGCGGTACATAGTTCAATGTCCTCTTCTGCCGTGCAGGTGAGATCTTCGTCACCGTCCATTCCGATTTTAATATAGAAAAGATCCGGTTTGTATCCTTGTTCGCAGAGGAGATGTACGACAACCGCGCTGTCTACTCCTCCTGAAATTAATGCAGCTATGTTCATCTCATTTTATGATAATGGGTATTCTTCAAAAGCATAAAGCACGGTAGACAAATATCGTTCCCCCGTATCGGGCAAGATCACTACAATTTGTTTTCCTTCATTTTCGGGGAGTTTGGCCAGTTCCAATGCGGCATAGGCAGCTGCTCCCGAAGATATTCCGACCAATAACCCTTCCGTCAGAGAGAGTTCGCGTCCTGTGCGGATGGCGTCATCGTCTTTCACCCGGATTATTTTGTCTACTAATTTTTCATTGTAGGTATGAGGGATAAATCCGGCTCCGATACCTTGTATCTTGTGCAGTCCCGGATTTCCTCCCGAAAGGACGGGGGAGTTATCCGGCTCTACAGCTACAATCTGTATATGGGGATTCTGTTTTTTTAATCCTTCCGCTACTCCGCTTAAAGTGCCGCCTGTACCGACTCCGGCAACAAAGATGTCTACCTTTCCGTCCGTGTCGTTCCATATTTCCTGTGCAGTGGTACGTGCATGGGCGGCGGGATTCGCCGGGTTTTCGAATTGTCCCAGAATGACGGCTCCCGGAGTCCGGTCACGCAATTTCTCCGCTTTTTCTATGGCTCCTTTCATTCCTTTTGCACCTTCGGTCAGTACCAATTGTGCTCCCATGGCTTTTAACAGGTTCTGGCGTTCCTCGCTCATGGTTTCGGGCATGGTCAGTATGGCTTTGTAACCTTTCACGCTGGCAACCCATGCTAACCCTACGCCGGTGTTGCCGCTGGTTGGTTCAATGATAACCGCTCCGGGTTTCAAGATTCCTTTGGCTTCTGCATCCTCTATCATTGCCAGGGCTATACGGTCTTTTACACTTCCTCCGGGATTGAAGTATTCCAGTTTGGCAATTATTTGCGCTTTCGCATCGTGTTTTTTACTAAGGCGTGACAGTTCCAACAAGGGAGTTCCTCCGATGAGTTCGGTCAATTCTTTTTTTATTCTTGCCATAATCTTTTCATTTAGTGGGTTCTGATTTTATAATGCAAAGATAGGGGAAGATGTTCATGGCGGAAATACCCTATTTAGGGTATATTTTATAGTGTTGTCTCCTGAATAATTCACTATCTTTGTCCGGAATTAACAAGTCTAATCTATGATGATAACAAGAAATTTTATTGGGGTAGTAGTCCTTTGCTTGTGTGCATTGGCAGCTTGCACATCTTCAAAAGAGTCGAAAAAGACGCTGACTGTCCTTTCATGGAATGTATGGCATGGCGGTCATTCAAAAACTTATTCCGGAAAAGGGTGTGAGGGAACTATTGATATTCTGAAAAAAAGTGAGGCTGATGTGGTCTTGATGATTGAAACTTATGGAGCTGCCCCGATGGTAGCCGACTCATTGGGATATTCGTACAATCTCATTTCTGATAATCTTTCTATTTATAGCCGTTATCCCATTATTCGGAAATATGCTTTTGCCGACAGCATAAGTACCTTTAATTTTGGCGGAGTGATGATAGATGTGGATGGGAAACCCGTCCGTGTTTTTAATACTTGGTTGCATTATCTTCCTGATATGCGTTTGGTCCCGACGGATAAATCCAAGGAAGAAATATTGGCTTGGGAGATGGAGGGAACACGTGATGAGGAAATACATAAGATTTTGTCTGTTCTTCAACCCTTGTTGGCAGAGGCCGACAGTATTCCAATTATAATGGGCGGTGATTTTAACGTGCATTCTCATCTGGATTGGACGGAAGCTACCCGTAACCTGTATCTTCATGGTGGTGCAGTGGTGGATTGGCCTGTTTCCATTGCTATGGAAGAGGCGGGATTTAAAGATAGTTTCCGTGAGATGAACCCCAATCCGGTGGCCAATCTGGGAGTAACGTGGCTGACAGATGCGGATTCGTTGGAAACCGAGTGTCGTATGGGACCGCATTGATTTTATTTATTATCAGGGAAAAACCATTCAGGCGATAGCATCTGAGTGTTATGACAATAGTTTGGGTAAAACTTTTACTTTTAAAGGAGAAGATTTTTTCTATCCTTCAGATCATGGTTTTGTCCTTTCGAAATTCGAACTTGATTAAAATAAGAGTTGATAAAAATAGATATTCATGAAAAAGACCTTTTTATTATCGTGCCTGATGTTGGCCGCAATGCCGGTGATGGCTGCTTACACGGGCCATGTATATGTAGATAAAAACAAGAATGGCGTATTTGACCAAAGTGAAAAACCGCTGGCGGGCATCAAAGTATCCGATGGCTTGAATGTGGTTGAAACGGCTGCCGACGGTAGTTTTACTTTACCCGGTCATGAGCGTGAACGTTTTATTTTCATTACCACTCCTTCGGGGTATAAAACATTTAACCGTCATTATCATAAAATAGAAAAGAAACAGTCCGGTTATGATTTCGGTTTGATCCCTTACAGTGGACGGATTCGTAAAGACGGCTCCCACAGGTATATTCATATTACTGATACAGAGATATTTAATACGGAAAATCATGCAGACTGGGTGAATAATGTGCATGACTATGCCAGGAATGAACAGGCGGCTTTTATCATTCATACCGGGGATATCTGCTATGAAAAAGGCTTGAAGGCTCATATCAAACTGATGAATACGGAAAATATGGACTGTCCTGTCTTTTATTGTATCGGAAATCATGATTTGGTAAAGGGGAAGTATGGCGAAGAACTTTTTGAAAGCATTTATGGGCCGGTATATTATTCTTTTGATGCAGGTAATGTGCACTATGTTGTTACGCCGATGCCCGGAGGAGACTATGCTCCAGGCTATACTTCCGATGACGTCTGTCGTTGGTTGAAGAACGACCTGGCTCATATCCGCCCCGGAACTCCTGTTGTTGTTTTCAATCATGATTTGCTGACATACGAAGATACCTTTATTTTTAAGAGCAAGAATGCCGGAAGCATTAATCTGAATGAGTACAACTTGAAAGCATGGGTATATGGTCATTGGCATATTAACTATATGAAGAAACAGGGAGATGTTTACAGTGTTTGTACCTCTTCATTGGATAAAGGAGGCATAGATCATTCCACTACTGCTTTTCGTGTGATGCACGTAGATAGTAAAGGAGATTTCACTTCCGAGCTCCGTTATACCTATTTGGACAAGAATATCTGTATCGCTTCGCCTGCCGGAGTAATGGCTTCGGGTGTCCTTCCGGTGGCTGTCAATGTGTATTCTTCCGTGTCGCCGGTGAGAGAAGTGCTCTATACTTGTCTGGCCGACGGGAAACCTGTGCTGAAAAACAAGCGATTGCTGCAAAGTACTGACTGGTCATGGAACGGGGAGCTTCCCTTGTCTCATAAATATGTGGGTAAGGAACTTACTTTGCGGGTAACAGCCCGTTTTAATAACGGAGAGATAGCTGAAGCAGAAAGTAATTTTATCTGCCGGACTGAAAAGACCGTTCCTTTGTTTTCTGCTGACTGGGATAATCTGTCAGGCAATGCGAAACATTCCGCCCCCGTTTCCGCTCCATTGAATTTGCCTTTGCAGCTGGCATGGACTAACAATGTCGGAGCTAATCTTTATATGACTTCTCCACTGATACACAAGGGAAAAGTAATTGTTGCCTCTGTGGATGAGGAGCTGAAAGGTGCAGGCCATGTGTATGCTTTGAATGGGAAGGACGGTACAATTCTTTGGAGTTGTCCTGTTCGTAATTCTATTAAAAACTCCATTGCGGTTGATAGTGACATCGTGTTTGCCCAGGATGCCCAAGGCTTTTTGTATGCCATTGATACCGAAACCGGTAAATTGTGTTGGGAAAAGCAATTGCCCGTAAATGGCTTGCCGGCCCTTATTGACGGACTGGTGGCCGGTGAAGGAGTGGTCTATGCGGGAACCGGAAAGGGGCTTTGTGCTTTTGAAGCCCGAACGGGCAAACAACTTTGGAAAAATGAAGGCTGGGGACAAGGAGAAGGGACTACGAGCACGCTGACTTTGGGTAACAACCTGCTGGTTGCCGGTGCACAATGGAATGCCCTTTACGGCAATGATGCCAAAACAGGTGAGAAACTTTGGGCGGTCAGCGATAACGGTTTGCGTAATCGGGGAGCATCTCCTGCCATGCATGGTGCCTTGTTGTATCTGATCTCAGATAAGTCTTTCTTTATATTAGAGGCTGCTACCGGAAAAGTGATAGTCCGTAAACCATTACCTTATAATGTGGACGTTACTTCTACTCCTTTACTCACTGACAAGGAGATTATCTTTGGTTCTGCACAGAAAGGGCTGATAGCCTTGGATAGTGAGATATTGGAAGAAAAATGGACTTGTCCTGTGGGGGATGCTTTGGTTTATACCTGTCCTTATAGCCGTCAGCCTTCCGCTACGATTGAAACCAGTGCGGTATGGGCGGGAGATATTGTTTATGTAGCCGCTTCGGACGGTACGGTATACGGAATTAATAAAGAGGATGGCAAGGTGGTATGGAAACATGCTACAGGAGCTCCTATGTTCGGGTCGGTAGCCCTGTCGGGTAATGCATTGGTGGTTTCGGACTTTGGTGGAAATGTTTATTTGTTCTGTAAGTAGAAGATTCGATTAAAATAGTATGATTATAGAAGAAAGAGTAGAACGTAGTCAATATGTCAAGTTGATAACTTGGATAGTTTCTTTTATTATTCTTATGGCCGGAATAGTATTTCCTGTCCTAATACTTTGGGTAAATCAGGATATGATGTCAAAGGTTATTGGTGCCTCCGTTTTATGTCTTATCTTTTTTACTTTGATTTTTACTGTTGCCTATCAACCACGGAAACTTATCTTGTCAGAAACGCATATAATTATGGAACGTATATTGGGGCAGGTGTATATCTCTTATTCCGATATAACTGATATTTCCTTATACCATAGGGAAAATGTAGCAGAAATTCGTATTTTCGGCATAGGTGGATTAGGTGGGTATATAGGAAAATTCTATAATAGTAAAATAGGGTTTTATACAGCATATGTAGGAGATTATAGTCAAGCCTTTTTGATTAAAATAAATAATAGGGAAAAATATGTAATGAGTTGTCGGCATGCCGAAAAGATAGTGGAGGAAGTAAAGTCGCGGTTGAAGCAATAAGAAAATCTTATGTATTCGTTAACATTTCCGATTCCAAATCTTGCGATTGCTACCTTTGGCAGTGACACCTGGATGTCTTTGTCGAACTGGAAGAAGCAGACCTGTTTATCATGTTTGATATTCGGGAAATTTTGGAGAAGAGTTGTGAGTGTAAGATTGATGTGTTTCATTTGCGTGACAATCTTCGTGATTTACTTCTTAAAAGAATAGAGCAGAATGGAATTTACGCTTAAAGAGGAAATCATAGATAAACAGAACTTGATAATCGCATCTATAGGTATCATTCAGGTAGTTGTAAAGAATATCATTCGGTGTAGTTAAATAACCATAAAGTCTGCCCGGAAATACTTCCGGGCAGAATCATTACTGTACCTTTGTTCCCATAAAATAGATACAGGCCGTGAGGCCCAATTTAATTATTTCACATGACATTTAAAGAATTAGATCTTATAGAGCCTATTTTGAAGGCTTTACAACAAACCGGCTATACAACGCCGACTCCCATTCAGGAACAAGCAATTCCTGTATTATTAAAAGGTAAAGATTTGCTGGGATGCGCCCAGACAGGAACAGGAAAAACAGCAGCGTTTGCTATCCCCCTTATACAACGACTTTATCAATCAGACCATAAAAAAGGTATCAAAGCATTGATACTCACCCCGACGCGTGAGCTTGCTATACAGATAGGCGAGAACTTTGACCAATATGCCGGATATACCGGAGTGAAGCATGCCGTCATTTTCGGTGGAGTGCCCCAAAAGGCGCAAGTTGATGCTTTGAAACGAGGTGTGCAGGTATTGATTGCAACTCCCGGACGTTTGCTTGATTTGCAGTCGCAAGGCTGTATTTCATTGAAGGGGTTGGAGTATTTTGTATTGGATGAGGCAGACCGTATGCTTGATATGGGCTTCATACACGATATCAAGAAAGTATTGAAACTGATTCCTGCCCGGCGACAGACTTTGTTTTTCTCGGCTACCATGCCTTCTGAAATAGAGAAGCTGGCAGATTCCATGTTGACTAATCCGGAGAAGATAGAGGTGACTCCAGTTTCATCTACTGTTGATACTATCCAACAGAGTGTTTATTTTGTAGAGAAGAAGGAAAAGAAGGACTTGTTGCTGCATTTGCTGAAGAATCCTGAGATAGAGTCAGTGTTGATTTTTACCCGTACCAAGCATGGTGCGGATAAATTGGCGAGGATTTTGAACAAGAGTGAGATCGGGGCGGAAGCTATTCATGGAAACAAATCGCAGAACGCACGCCAAAGGGCGTTGACAAACTTCAAGGATCATACCACAAGAGTGCTGATAGCCACAGATATTGCAGCCAGAGGCATTGATGTGAACCAGCTTTCTCACGTTATCAACTATGAGCTGCCCAATATATCGGAAACTTATGTGCACCGCATCGGTCGTACCGGGCGTGCCGGACACGACGGAATAGCCATCTCTTTTTGTGAATCGGAAGAATTGCCTTATTTAAAGGATATCCAAAAACTGATAGGACTACAGATTCCTGTTGTGAAAGACCATCCTTGGGTGACCGTGGAAGGGGAAAAAGCGCAGGCCGGCAAGACCGAAGAACTGAAAGAAAAAGCAAAAGCCAATAAGGTGTACCGGGGCAGCAAAAGCAATGGTGATTATTGGCGCAGGAAGAAACAGGCTCAAAGCAGACAAGGGCAAGGCAGGCAGAGTTCGGATAGAAAGGCTTCCGGCAGACAAGGATAAAGAATAACTTGTCTGCGTTTCATTATAAAATAGTTTATACTTGTTTTTATAATCTGTTTGAACTGAATGCATTTATTAATGCAGAAGAGTTCCCCGCTTTCCATCTGTTTGGAAAACGGGGAACTCTTCTGATATCTTGTGGTATTCTTTCACCGGTTTATCAAACTTTTGCATTATTCGTTGTTTATGCGGCTTTTCCTCATTTAACTTTATTGTAGGGTTTAGTGATAGTATAGGAATAGCTAATTCTTTTTGACCGTAAGAGTAAGCCTTTTTGAAAGGATGTGTTCTATCTCCATAGCCTTTGGAGTTAACTCCCAAGCTTATGGAGATAACTCCAAAGGCTATGGAGTTAACTCCGCAAGCTTGGGAGATAGAACATAAAAGGAAGAAAACGCTTAATGATTAAAAAGAAAGATTTTAATAATAAGAAAAAAGGATTGCATTTCATTTCAAGTCTTCAATAATCTTCTCCACATCCACAGGTGGCAGTCGGTCATAGACTTTCTATCATTATTACAGGGAGCAATCCATAGGCGCCTACACACCACAGACAGTCCGGAAAGAACTTGCCATCGGGAGTTGTTTCTCCTGCTTCTATTCCCAATATCCGTTTAAATTCTTCCGGTAGTTTTTCGGAGCCGCGTACACGGCAGACCGTTCCCATGCATACGGAGATGGGATGTTTTCCTTTGGGGATCATGGCAAAGAACGTATAGCAAGCAACCATGCCATACATTTTCTATACGGGCATGTTCTGTTTGCGGGCGATGATACGTTACATCTCTTCAGGCTGGTTCCCATGCTTGTTGCCAATCTTTCCGTTTTCTTCATGATTGCTTGTAATTTACAGGTGGGGCGTATTTTCATGGGCATAAGAATTAGTGTATTGCAAAGATCGGAAAATGTCCGGGTTGATAAAGGAAGAGTGGAAAATATGAAAAAAAAGAAGCCCGGTCCGTTTGGTGGTGAACGGACCGGGCTTTACAATCAATTTGTCAACCATTTATAGCCAATGGGAACTGCTGTGCCTCCATCGGACCTTTAGAATTGTGCGACAGGGCGTGTGGCGTAGTTGCTGGCTTTACTGTTGGCAACTATCGCACCACTTACAAAATTCAGATGCCAGGCGGATTCTGCCGAGTGTTCGGAAGAAGACCAGTACGCTTTGCGTGCGAAATCATTGAAACAATCTTGTTTGTCTTTGCAAATGATTCCGGCTTTTTGAAGTTCCCACAACAAAGTCAACTCGCCTGCCGACGGTAAATACCATTCACCTGCCGATTTGCCGCTGGTACTGTATTGGTAGCAGTAGCCTCCTGCCGGGTAGCTGGAAGAACTTTTACCGAGGTAGGCGGTGTGAGCCTTTCCATTGAAGTCGCTGATGGCTCCTTCTGACACCCAGGTGGCAGGTTGTCCGGTTTCAACATGAATGGTTGCCCCCTTGATACGTTCCTCGTCCTTATCGGAGAAGAAAGAATCGGCGGTTCCGTTATAATAAGGGAGGACACCGCTTGTCAATGTGCCGTCGGCGGTGGTATAGTTTTCGATGCCTTCTATATCTTCTGCTTTGCTGATCCATTTGGTACTGGACTGGTTGTCGCCTAATGCCACGATGCGTCCGAATGGAGAAGTGGACAGGGTGGGCGAGAGATTGCCGTCCGCATCATCCAGGGCATAGACAATACCGATGCAGGTTTTATTCTCATTCTTCTCGCTGGAGAAAGTAGCGTCGCTATAGTAATAATCGCCTACCTTGGCAGAAGGTAAAAGAGTGCAAGTGAGTGCCGGAGCTTCGTATACTTTGCCTTTCTCCAATTTGATGGTTGTCGAAGTAGCTGCCTCATACACTTCACCGGTGGTGGTAACAAGAGTGAAATGCAACTGTGCTTCGGAAGGGAAGAAGGAGATGTAGGTGGTTCCGGAAATACCGGCTTTGTTTTTAATAGTGATATTTCCTGTTTGGGTACTGCTGAACTCTCCGTTTTTTAGTTTCATAACGGCACTGGAGTAGAGGGTTCCGGCAGTGGCGGTTATGGTAATTCTTGTGATGTTGTTCAAAGGACTGCCACCGTTGACGGTGAACTGGAATTTACCGATAGTGACCAAACTGGTCATTTCGCAGGCGGAAGAGCCTGTGGTTTCGTTCATGCCGGCTTTACATTGTGCCCATAAGTAATCATAATTTGTTATACCTGCCAGTGTTCCGTCCTGTCCGCTCAGGTTGAGGGTTTGGGTCAGGGTGTCACTGCTGTTCGCGGTGATGGCTGCCGCCGGGTAAAATACGGCAATTTCATTCTCATTCTTTACCAGTGTCGAAAGATTGCCCGTAAAGGTGTCAGAAGAGTCGGTTTTTCTTGTGAGAATGCTTTTGGGAACGCCGCTGGAACCGGTTTTTATTACGGCCAGTTGGCTGTTGGCGTCCCAGTTGCCTTGCAGGATGCCTGTATCCTCTGCATCTAAAGAACGGGGAGACAGAGATGCTGTGAGAGAAAAAGGAACGGTGGAGGTTGTCGTAACTTGATCGTCGTCATCGCTACACCCCAACATGCATAGAGCGATGCCCAAACAGAGAATAGTTGTTGTCTTTTTCATCATCGTTTTCGTTTTGCTGTTTTATGATTAAAACTTGAATGGTATTTATTATTTAATTTTAGACAGCAAAGGTAAATGTTCTCGGCCGATTTTTCTAATCTATTCGGCGAAAGCTGATTTTTTTTCGATAAATTAGGGGAATAAGGGGAAATTTGAGGAGATGGCAGGGGGGGGTCATTGTCTCCCTGTTTAAATTCTCATTGAAAATCATAGTTTTTTGTTGTTTTGAATGAAGGGAATTGTATGAATGAAAATTTAAACAGGGATTTTTATGGAAACTTTTTAGTTTTCTTTGCCTTTTTGATCGGGATATAGTGACTGGTAATAATTGATTCGTTCTGTCCATGGACGGTATTCAAAAGGATAAACGTGTTGTTGCTCTGCCCATCGTGTCCATTTGTTTTCTAATTCTTTTGCTTTTAAAGGAAATTGTTCGGAAAGATCTTGTGTCTCAAAAGGATCGGTGGTGAGGTGAATCAATTCCCAAGGCTGTCTGCCGTTGGCACGTACTAGTTTCCAACCGTCAGACAGGATGGCGCATGAGGTCTGATGTTCAAAGAAAAGATCGCGCGGCTGTATTTTCTGTTTTCGTATAGCCGGCAGGAGACTGGTTCCGGCCAATTTCACTTTTTGATTGTGAAACGTGTCGGGGTAATGTGCGGAAGCAATATCCAGGCAGGTGGGAAAAATATCAATGATATGACTGGGTTCCCGACAGATACTGCCTTTTTCTGTCTGGCTTTTGCTTCTTCCGTCTGTAAGGATGAGAGGGGAACTGGTTCCTCCTTGGAATACCCATTGTTTGTAACTGCGATAGGGGGTATTGCTTAAATCAGCCATCAGCTGTTTGATGAATCCCCCTTCACTGGTAGAGCCGTTGTCGCTCATAAACAGAAACAGGGTATGTTCATACATTCCTTTGTCTTTTAAGGTCTGTATTACCTTTCCTATGCCGCTGTCCATGATTTCGATCATGGCGGCATAGGTAGCCATATCGGTTATCCATTTTTCTTGCTGCTGTGGAGTAAGTTCGGTCCAGGCGGGTCGTTTACCGTCCGGAAATTCTTTTTGGAAGACTGGAAGAACCATTTCCGGCGTTATCAGCCCTAAGGCTTTTTGACGTTCGAAACGTTGTTGGCGTAGAACATCGTAGCCGGCTTTATAGCGCTCACGGCAAGCATCTATCTTGTCTTGGGGGGCTTGTAGGGGCAAGTGAGGTGCATAATGTGCTATGTACATGAACATGGGAGTCTGCGTGGGATGTTGTTTGATAAAACTAACGGCAGAGTCTGTGATAGCGGTGGTATAGTAATAATCATCCGGAAACTCGGTAATCCGTTGCAGGTTATGATAAACGGGATCTGGTTTGTAATAGCTTCCCCCTCCATGCAGGCAGCCGTAGTATTTGTCGAATCCCCGTTGAACTGGATAACTTCCATTGGGGGTTTCAAAGGCCGCATCTAAGGTAACATGCCATTTGCCACTCATGTAAGTGGCATAGCCTTGGTCGCGCAGTACTTCGGCAAGGGTGGGCAGGTGATCCGAAATCTGTCCCCGATACCCCGGACGATGTTCGTCTACCGCGGTCATCCATCCCATTCCCGCTTCGTGCTGATAATGTCCGGTGAGTAAGGCGGCACGACTGGGGCAGCTTCGTCCTGTGTTTTTAAATTGGCTGAAACGTATGCCTTGTTCGGCCAGATAATCTATATTGGGGGTATGTATTTCTCCTCCGTAGCAGGATAAATCAGAGAATCCCATATCATCGCATAAAATCAATACGATATGGGGATGTTCCGTGTCTGGTTTGGCGTGAGTGGCTGCTACAGTGGAGGTTATGGCAGTTAGTGCCAGGGTTGTAACGGTTAACTTATATGTCATGGGTGATTTGTATTTTAGTTTTTTCATTTTGTTCCATCCCTTGTGGGGATGGAGTAGAAGAGGCTTTGAATTGCTTTTCTCTTTCTGCCTCTTCCCCACACCGGATGGAAAGGTTTACTTCTTTTCACCGAAATCAGCTTGCTGTTTTTCCACTTCTTTCAGCTTTTGTGCATTCCGTTCTTTCAGCAAACGTTCCTGTTCCAGTTCGGAAGCCGATTTGGCGGCTGATTGCCCGAAAGGTGAGTCGCTGTTCATGGAAATCAGCGCAGCTTCACTTTCGGTGTAGATGAGAGGATGAGCCGCCGGCTTGCTTTCTAATTCCAACACTGCGCTGGCAGGCATTTGCGAGCCTTCGAACAATACGCTGGCAGTGATTTTGATTTTACCCGGCTTCAAGGTGGATTGTATCAGCACGGGGGCTGTTCCCCATTTTACCGGAGCCGGATTGGCCAGTATATTCGCTCCGCCCAAAATACGTCCTTCGCCTTCTACATGGAATTTCACATAATAGTTGTTCAGACGTTTGATGTTCCCGTTTTTATCGGCTATGGCGGCTACTACGGTTACAAAGTCGGAGCCATCAGCTTTTAAGTCGGTGTTTTCATTGTCAACCCAAAGTAGCACTTTCTCGGGACGCCGGGCCGGTCGTACTTCGTGCGTGGCAACTACTTTTCCATCTATGATGCCTTCGGCCAGTAGGAACACCTCGTCCTGTTTCTTCTTTCTCATAGACATGTTTTTGTCTATCATGAAGTCGTATATATCTTTGAATGTAATAACGGGTGAGGGCATTCCTTCTTTCGTTGCCGGCTTGGTGTAAGTCCATGTCTTGCCACCTTTATTATAAGTAAGCCGCACCTCGTCACAATTGGAGTACACAGTAACGTCTTTGGGTGAGAAGGGAGTCATTTCATGGGCGATGTACACCATCGGTCCTGTTTCGAAAAGACGGTCTTGCTTTTCGGGCGAGCGCTGGGCTTTGAACATATAATAAGCATATTTGGGTTGACGGAATACGTCCATCACACCACCATAGAAGGGATCGGGATGATAGCCGCGTTGGTGGTCGAACGAGTGCCACAAACAGCCGCCGACGTGTTGGCGCGGAGTACGGCAGAGTACATCGTAACAGGTGAAAGGATAACGGGGGGCGGCATAATGCTGTGCCTGGATGAGCATAGCCTGTTCCCCCCAGTTGCGTGCCACACGGCTGGGGGAGTTGTGCGAGTTCCAGTCGTCTACATTATCTCCCCACTCGCGAGTGAAATAGGTTATTTTAGGGTCGAGGCTTTTGATGGCCCAGTCCTTGTCCGCATTGGCCGGATGAGTGAAGAGTACCGGATATACCTCATGTCCCCGTGCTTCGCTGTCGCAACCGGAATAGCAATACGGATAAGGGTATTCTTGATTGACAATATCGAGGGTATTTTTGGCGAAGTCTGCCGGATACCAGGTTTCATTCAGGATAGGTTCCCATAACCATACACAAGGGTGATTGCGGTCACGCCGTACCAGGTTGCGGATATCGCTATAAACCCGTTGTGCAAATTCAGGAGCGTCATTCCAGAATTGCCATCCCGGTGTGTTTACAATGACGAACAGTCCCAGTTCGTCACATGCATCCATAAAGGCGGGGTCTTGAGGGCAGTGAGCATTTCGGATGACTTTCATACCTGTGTCGCGTAGCTTTTTAGCGTCGCGCCAATGAATGCTGTTGGCAACGGCATTGCCTACTACGGCAAAATCCTGATGGCGGTTGGCGCCAATCAGCGGGCTTGGATAAGGTTTGCCGTTCAGCCAGAATCCGTCCTTTCCTTTGAATTCTACGCTGCGGATACCGATACGGCGGCGGTAGCCGTCCACTACATTTCCTTCATTGTCGCGGATACGGACAATCAGGTTATATAACGTAGGCGTTTCAGGGCTCCAAAGCAGAGGAAACTTCAACGTTATTTTATCTTTTGAAGTGACTGCCTTGCCCGGACGTACTTGAATGACATCGTTCAGAAATGCGGCTTGTGTGCCGTCGGGTTGCTGAAGTTCATATTCTACTACTCCTTTGAAGTTCTTTTTACTGTCATTACGTATATGGGCTTTCAGGATTATTTCTGCGGAAGTGTCGGAAACTTTGTCGTATGCCACGAAAAGCCCGCCGCCTGCCATTTCGTTTTCGAAATTGGGATCGGTGATGAAAACCGGACGATGGGCTATTAGCCAGCAGTCACGATAGATGCCGCCAAAATAAGTATAATCCAGTACATCCTGTGCTTTGCCGGGAGGATAACTGGGGTCATTGCTGTTGTCTGCCCATACAGCTATCACATTGTCTGTCCCCCAATTCAGTGCATCGGTGACATCAATGACTACAGGCAGGTATCCGCCAAAGTGTTCGGTCAATAAATTGCCGTTTACAAAAACTTTGCTTTTTCCCATGATAGCTTCGAAATGCAGGAAAAGTTTTTTGCCTTTCAATTCATTTGCCGGAGTGAAATGTTTGCGGTACCATACCTCACCTTGATAGTTGATACATCCACTGGCCTCAGTCGGTACATATTCAATTCCGTCGGGCAGGGAAACCACTTTCCAGTCCTGGTCATTAAAGTCGGTGGTTTCCGCACCTGTAGCGGTTCCTTTGTGGAATCGCCATGCCGGATTCATGGAATATACTTCACGTCCGGAGTTTGCCAGTTCATAGAAACCGGCAGTAGAAAACTCAGGCTGGTAGGCTGCTTGCATCTCATAGAGAGGAAATAGCAGCAGGGCGATGAGATAAGATAAAAAATGTTGTTTCATAAAGTAGTGTTGTATTATAAGGTTCATATTATTTTTTATATTAAAGTTTCATTCGTTGTTTCTTATGGAATGTTTTTCTGTCGGGCGGTCTGAGAGTTCATCCATATTCTTGTCTTCTTTATCATTGGAATTTCATAATAATACCACCAGTCGCTGTTGTTGGTTTTGGCGGCAAGATGGTTGTGGTGGTTTTGGTCAGCAATGTAACCGTCAGGTTGTTCCATAAAACGGGTCTGTGAATAGGTCTCTTCCAATTGTTTTCTCATGGTCTGAAAGTCATTGCACACTTCATTTATTTGTTGCAATGCTGTCTGTTTGTCTTGTTCATGTATAGTGATATCATAGTTGTGCAAGGCTAGAATCAGACGGACAGGGAAGTTGAACAAGTGGTTTGTCTGTTCGTATACCTCTAATGTATAGCGGTTGCGTAAAGCATGTTGTTTAGCCTCTTTTATGCCTTGGCATATTTTTTCATATCGTTTTTGTTCCACCTTTGCTTGGGCTATTTTTTGTTGGTAGGTACGGCTCCATGCTCCCGGTGCGTCTGGATCCGGTAGGCTGATTAAAGTAAAATCAGTAGTTCCCCATGCCGGATTGCGCCTTCCCGAATTGACCAGGGCATCATCAAAGAAAAATGCTTCTTGTTCCAGTTCATCCAGAAAAGCCATATGGTTGTCATTTGGATGAAAGCCAAATTCTCGTTGGGCATGTGCGGCTTTGAAGGCTTCGACTGTCCGTGCTGTTGGGTTCCAGCCATATTCTCCCTGTGCGATGTATCCACGCCACACCGTTTCAGAGTGTGGGGAACCATCATCCCATGCTGTGGCCAAAATTCCTTCCAGTTGATTTTGAGCAACTAATTTGCTGAATCCTTTGATATAGCCGGCCAGTGAATTTTCACGCGGTATAAATGGGGAACTGCCACACGAAGCAGCGGTAGCTCCCATTACTTTCAGTCCTTTGTCATGATACCATTGTAAAATGCGTTGATGCCCCGGTTGGGTGGCATCTTTGTAGTTCCATCGCATATACACACATTCTTTGGGGAATAATTTGATGCTTTCATTCAATTTTTTATCGTTCCATTTTGCTGCTATTTCATCCTGGGTTTCATTACTGTTGACCAAATCCCATACACCGCCGTATTTTAATGGCATATCATCCCAGAAAATAGGAATGCGGTTGTGAGCTGTTGCGAAATCGCATACTTTTTTCAACCAGATCATTTGTAGTTCAAATGGAGTTTTTCCGGTGGCTTTACAGCGTTGGTCTATGCCTATGGCGGTAATTTCATCTCCTCCTATATGTAAGTATTTGCTGTAAGGCATGGCTTCGATAGCATCCCGGTAAAGGTCGAATTGCAAATCATAGGTACGAGGGTCAGATGGGCAAAACTCCCAGTCGCTGTCGGGGTTTTCACGTAGTTCCCAATGATGTTTTAAAATAAAACCGGCATGTCCCAAACCTTGGACCAAGGGGGTTATTTCAATATTCCGTTCTTTGGCATAGCGGCATAAGGCTTGCATTTCCTGCTTGCTGATGGCATTGGGGGCACCTATTTCGGGGCGTCGGGTATAACGCAGTTTATCTTCCAGCTCCCAAATAACTGCGTTTATTTTGTATCGGGCCAGTTTGTCTATTTCCTGATAATAATACTCCATGCGGTCTAAATGATGTTTTACATCAAAGTGCACGGCCCGATAGGGAATGGCCGGATAATCGATGATTAGCATGGCTGGAATAAGTATGTTGAAATCCCGGCTGTCTTCCATTAATTGTTCTAAAGTTTGGCAACCGTAGAAGATACCTGTCATGGTTCTGGCTGATATACAGGCTCCTTTGTCATTAATTTTCATCATGTATCCTTCCGGAGAAGCAGGAACATGCTGGCTGGTGAGTTGGAGCCGGATGGGTTTCCCTTTTCGTGGGCAACGGGGAAGTTTGTTGAGCATATCTCCCAATATGGGGATGGAAGTTGTGTCTGATGACAGAATATAGGATAACTCCCAATAATTGATTCCTTTTCCAGAAGTCAGTTCTATGGATTGTGGTTGTGGAAGCAACTGGAATGTCTTGTCTAATTCTCGAGAAGCAACCTCTTCTATGAATAAGCATAAACAGAGTAATAAAAGAATTTTTTTCATATCACTTCGATGATTAATTTTTTTTCTACTAATTTTGTTCCTTGTACAGTCAGGGTTCCTTTTCCTTTTTCTTCGTCAGATTGTAATAATACTACACATTTTCCCCGAAAGCAACGGCAGTGGGGCTGTTGGTATGGAAACATATCTGTAGGGTTTCCGTTGTCTACCCCTAATAGCCGGAGTGGTCCACTTACGTGGAAACTGAGTTCATTGGAGGCATAAGGACAAGGAATTCCGTTTTTATCTGTTATGTCGATCTCTATGCGTATGACTTCATCCGAACCGGCTTTTACAGAATACTTGTTACTGGCAAGGGCGACAGAATGAGGTGCTTCTGCACTTTGATAACAGTCTGTTGCCACGATTTTTCCTTTTTTTATGCCTCGGGCTTCTATTTTTCCGGGCAAATAAGGAACTAACCATATCAGTTGCTCCCCTGTATAAGGTTTACTGCCCAAAGATACATTATTTATAAATAACTCTACTGCATCACAGTTGGTATAAATGACTACGGGAATTGTTTTTCCTTCTTTTCCCGGATGCGTCCAATGCGGAAGAAGGTGTACCATTGGTTTGTCGGTCCATAAACTTTGGTAGAGGAAATAGGCGTCTTTCGGAATGGCAGCTATGTCGATAATACCGAAATTGCCACATCGTTGAGGCCATTCGGCTTCACCTAAATAGTCAAAACTGCCCCATCGGAATTCTCCCATTAACCAAGGGAAAGAACAGGTGCGTTGCCATGATTTACGGGCGCTGATACGTACAGAAGCATTGTCGTAGGACGATTGATAATAGGGATAATCGGATTCTTCGGGGAAGCATTCTTTTTCCGTCAGGTCAGGTATAGGAAAGACCCGATGTTTAAATTGTTCCCAGTTTATGTTTCCTTTTTCCCAAGGAGCGGGGAAATCCCGTCTTCTCCATTGTGTCTGGCTTCGGTATACGCCACGGGTTTGATAAGTGTGGGGTACCTCTGTAGCAATGGCACAAAGTGTTGGGTAGTTTTTGTGGAAGTGTTCTAGTTCTCCTATTTCTTCTCCATTTCCATTGAAGCCGATAATGTCTAGATAGTTGATTTTTTTTTGATAATCGGTCTTCATACCTCTAGTAGGATCAGTTCCTCCTTGAGTGACAGGGCGGTCAGGGTCCAGTTGGTGAAATAGGCTGACCAGGTTGTGTTGGATTTCGGGGGTAGCTCCCGTTACTTCGTTGCCGATACTCCACATAATGATAGAGGGATGGTTGCGGTCTCGTTTTATGAAATCAGTCATATCTTTTTGCCACCATTCATCAAAGTAATTTCCATAGTCATCGGCGGCTTTAGGTTGATTCCATCCGTCCAATCCTTCGTTTAGTACCATGATTCCCATCGTATCGCATAAATTATAGAAAGCAGGAGAGAAGGGATTATGACTGGTGCGTATCGCATTACATCCCATATCTTTCAATAATTTGAGACGATAATGAAGTAGGTCGTCGGGTACGGCGGCTCCTACAGCACCGGCTGTATGATGATCGCATACTCCTTTTATCTTTAGTGATTTGCCATTGAGCAGGAATCCGCTGACCGGGTTGAATTCTAATTGACGGAAGCCTACAGGTAATCTACATTCATCTAGTATCTTGTTATCTCTTGTCAGTTGGCATATAAGTGTATAGACGTTAGGAGAATCAGGCGACCATAATAATGGTTTCCTGATGCTCCCTGACAGGAAGTAAAGAGAATCTGCAGATGGGACAAATATTTTTTCAGAAGTATCGGCTATGCTACCGTTGGGAGCTTGTAGATATGTTTTTACTTTGATTGGCTTTTTCTCCTGTGTCTCAATTTCTATAGATAGGGTGTAGGTGGCAGATTGCTTATTTTGTAGCTTGGATCTGAAATGGATTCCGGAATAAGGAATGTGGGTGGGGTTACTGACCAGCAGGTATACAGGACGATATATTCCTGATCCTGTATACCAACGTCCGGTTAATGCTTTGCTGTGATCTACTTTTACAGCGATTTGGTTCTTGCCTTCTTGCAAATATGGAGTTAAATCATATACAAAGCTGATATACCCATTAGGACGTTTGCCCAGCCAATGACCGTTTATCCATACTTCGCTGTTCAGATATACGCCCTCAAATAGGATTTGTACTTTTTTATTTTTCCATTTGGAAGGAATGGTAAAAGTTTTTCGATACCAGCTTATTCCGGCAGGCAGGAAACCGCTTTGCCAGTCGGTTCCGTTTTCAAATTGTTTATAAGTGCCTTCTATGCTCCAGTCATGAGGAATGTTCAATATGCGCCATTGAGAATCGTTATATGAGGAAGAAGAGGCTCCTTTGCCTGCATCTCCTAGATGGAATTTCCAGCCTTTACAGAAATTTATGGTTTCTCCGGCAAAAGATGCCAATAAGAAAAACTGTATGCAAACAAATAAAAGGGTACGTTTCATGGTTAGTGTGAAAAGAAAGAGGGGCTGAATGTTGCTTGAAGAACAATCAGCCCCAGAACTAATTTACTGATGTTATATATAAGCTAATACCTGTTGATTTACCATCCTTCACTAGGCGTACAAAGTGGATTGGTGTCAAGTTCTTTGGCTGGTATCGGGAAGTAGTTGAACTTATTGATATTACCGGATTTGCCAGTCTGATAGTTTTTATAGCGGGTATCATCACAAGTTTTTAATGTCTGCTCTAACAATCCCCATCTGCGTAAATCGTAGAAACGTTCGCCTTCCACAAAGAATTCAATGGCGCGTTGGTGTACCAGATCTTCAAAAACCCCTTCTTTGGTTATTGGGCCGCTATAGTCATTCAGGTTGGCGCGTCGGCGGATTTGATTAATATATCCGATAGATGTGTCTAAAGCCCCTTTGTTCATATAGGCTTCTGCCAGCATCAATAATACATCGGCATAGCGGATGGCTCTTTCATTGATGAATGACTTGGGAGGTGCCGGTTCATCTTTTTGAGTCTTCCAGTTCTGATATTTCAAAATCCAGTATGTTTTCCACTTGTCTTGTGCAAAAACTTCCCGGAAAGGTCTTTGGTAGTAAGTGCATCCCTCATAGTCCCATGCCACAGAACAGCGGGCACGATAATCAAAATTGCCATCTTTGTCTTTTTCCTTCCAGAAGATATCCATAATTTGCTGGGTAGGATTTGCTTCATACCATCCTCCGACTTCAGCAGCGGCATATTCTTTAGGGCGGGTATTGGATTGGGTGGAATTGATATTTTCTCCATCTCCCCAAAGATCTGTTCCACCCACATCTTCTATCAATAACTCGAAAATACTTTCGGCATTGTTTTCATGAGTGTCATCAAAATTCCAATTAAAGTCCTCTACTAGTTTGTAGGTGTAAGGATTCTGCGTCAGAGGCTCGAGGACGTTTATCGCTTCTTGCCAATTTTCTTCATAGACATATATTTTACCTAAAGCGGCATAAGCGGCTCCTTGTGTAGGCTTTCCTATTTTATTCGTTATGGGCAATAGGGAAGCAGCGGTTTTTAAATCTTCTTTGGCTTGTGCCCATATATCAGCTTGTGATGATTTTGCTAAAGGGAAAGTCGAGGGAGATTGGGAGGCTGTCAGGCGGAGAGGGGCGTCTTTAAACTCTTTGGCTAACTGGAATAAATAGAAGCCACGTATGAAAAGACATTCTCCTTTTACCGAATTTTGAAAATCGGTAGAAAATTGTTCTTTCTTTTCTTCCAGTTTTTGCATAATGGAATTGGTACGGTACAAGGCATTGTAAAATTGATAGAACATGCCTTGTGTCAGTGAGTTTGTATTACTATTAGTAAAACGGTTTACTGTATATACATCCGAAATATCGTTGCGGAAGTCGACTTCATCGGCTCGGGCTATTCTCAGCATTACACCGCGAGTTCCATAATAACCGCCGTTTAGGGCATTCTTCAGTGGAGTATAGCAAGAGGTCAAGGCCAGATTGAAATCGGTTTCATCTTTCCAAAAAGTATCTTCTGTTGCTTGGTTGGGATTGGCCTGGTTTAATTGATCTTCGCAGGAACTGAATAGCATGCCTGAAATCAATATGGTCAATGTCGTTTTAATATATGTTTTCATAAGATGTTTATTTTTAGAATGTTACATTTAGTCCTAACATGAAAGTACGGTTAGTCGGGTAAATAAAATTATCAAATCCCCGATAATTGGCATTGTCTGCATTGACATCCGGTGAATATCCGCTGTAACTGGTGATAGTAAATAAGTTTTCAGCGTTAATATACACACGGGCATGCTGTATGGCACCTTTAAACCATGTCTGAGGAAATGTATAACCTAATTGAACACTGCGGAGACGCAAATAAGAACCATTTTCAAGATAACGGTCGGATTCTGCACGGGTATTACGGTTAGGATCATCCCATGTCAGACGTGGATGGGAGGCATTTTTGTTTTCAGGAGTCCAATAATCCAGGCAACTTGCCAGAAAATTGGAACCTTTGGTTACATCTTCTAATGTCTGACGGGTTGCATTATAAATTTTATTTCCTAACACTCCTTGCAGTCCGATTGATAAGTCGAAATTTTTGTATCTCATATTACCATTCAGCGCGAAAGTAAAATCGGGAAAAGGACTGCCTTGAAATACACGGTCGTCGTCATTGATAACGCCATCGTTGTTGGCATCTACAAATTTTATATCACCCGGTTCGGCGGCTGGTTGTATTTTTTTACCGTCTTTGGCATATGCGTCTACTTCTTCCTGACTATTGAAATATCCGGCTGTAGAGATAAGCCAATAACCTCCAATAGGATATCCGGCTTTGGTTTCACTGGTAGTGATGTTTTGGTTGGTAGAACCGCCTTTGATAGATCCGCTTTCACTTCCCATGGCTATTACTTTGTTTTTATTGAAAGACCCAATTAAGTTGATGCCATACGAAATATCCGGATTGGGTTGGTCCATCCATCCTAAATTGAATTCAAAGCCATTGTTACGTATCTTGCCCGCATTGCGTATAGGGTCATTGGCACCACCGGAAGAGATAGGAATAGGAACGGTCAGCAAGATATCTTTTGTATTTTTCACATAATAGTCTGCTGTTAAGCTTAGTCGGTTATTAAAAGCCATAAAATCAATGCCGACATTAGTCATAGCGGTTTCTTCCCATTTTATATCCGGATTGGCAAAATTTTTAGGAAATGCTCCTTGAAGCAGACCACCGTTGCCATCGGGATAATTGATGCCGGTAGTGATGGTGGAGGAATATTGATAGTTATCGATTTCTTGATTTCCTAAAACGCCATATCCGCCACGAAGCTTTAGCTGATCAAGCCAATGCACGTTTTCCATGAACTTTTCTTCGGCCACATTCCATCCTAATGAAAAAGAGGGGAAGTAACCATATCGATTGTTCTTACCGAATTTGGAGGAACCGTCCCGGCGGATAGTGGCGGTGAATAAGTATTTATTTTGGTAGGAATAGAATACGCGTCCGAGAATAGAGGTAAGGACACTTCTCCATGAATTGCCTTCGTTGCTGCGATTGGTTGTGGCTGCATCTATTTCTTCTAATCCCTGGGGTAATCCTTCACCATAGGCTTGTATGTGGCGGAATCTGCTGTCTTGATAGGTATAACCTGCCAATGCTGAAATTTTATGCTCTCCGAACGTACGGTCGAAAGTTAATAAATTTTCAACAAGTATATTACGTCTCCTTCTTTGTCTTTCTGTTAATTGGGTGATGCTGTTGGTCGCTAATCCAAAATCATATTTATTGAGATAATTCTTATATCTTTCGAAAGAAAAGTCTGGAGTTAAATTCAGTTTGTATTTTAGTCCTTTAAAAAGTTCAATTTGTGCATACAAGTTAGCGAATATTTTTACATTTTCGTTATAACGGTCCATGATGTTGTCATCAATAATGGCCAATGGGTGAGGAATGTTTACCACATCACCATATGTGCCACCATATCCACCTTCACGAGTGTCATCATATTTTTCCAAAGTAGGAACACTTTGCAGAATGGTGCCAATCATGCCGCCTCGAAGTTCCTGGTGAAGGGGCTTGTCATGACTGAATGAAATAATGAGATTTGTTCCAGCAGAGAATATCCCTCTTTTATAATCATTCTTGGATTGGATATTATACCGTTGGTAATTGGTACCTTTTACAATACCGTCTTGGTTGAAATAACCTAAGCCGGTGTAATAAGTGGAATATTTTCCACCACCTTTTACAGACAAATTGTAGTTTTGCATCAGTGCGGGGCGAAACATGATGTCTTGCCAGTCATTGTCTGGTTTGTTAGCCAGATCGGTAGCCATGTCTAATGCCGGTTTGCCGATAGCTTGACGGGCTATAGTGGTAACTTCTGCCCATCCTTTGGCATCTAGCATATCAAGAAATTTGCTGGCAGTTGATATACCTAAGTTGACAGATAAATCAATGATAGGTTTTCCTTCTGTGTTACTTCCTTCTTTGGTAGTGACAATGATTACACCGTTGGCTGCACGGGAACCGTAGATAGCTGCGGATGAGGCATCTTTCAATACGTCAATGCTGGCAATATCATTGGGGTTGATATGATCAATACTGTTCATATACATGCCATCGACAATGTAAAGAGGGGAGGCGTTGTTTAGCGTACCAATACCGCGGACCATGATACGGGTTCCCGAACCTGGGGCACCACCTTGAGATACGATGTCTACCCCTGCAATTTTGCCTTGCAGCGCCTGGCCGATGTTGGCGTTACTTTGTGTATTTAGTTTTTCTGTGTTAATGTTTGCAACAGATCCTGTCAAGTCTGCTTTTTTCTGTACACCGTATCCAATGACTACCACTTCATCAAGAGTTTTTGTATCTTCTTTTAATAGAAAACGGATACTTTTTTGGTTGTTGATAACCGTTTCTTGTGTGAGGTAACCAATGTAGGAAACTTCGATAACAGATTGTGGTTCGGCTTCAATACTGAAGTTGCCATCTATATCTGTGATTGTACCTGTTGTGGTTCCCTTTATACGGATGTTGGCTCCGATAATGGGTTCTCCGCTGGCATCTGTTACCGTTCCCGTTACTGTTTTAGCTTGTTGTTGAGCATGCAAGTCTTTAATAGCTTCTGTAGTTAAAATAATGTGTGTACCTTCCAGTTCATAGTTGATACCGGTCCCTGACAGAATTCTGTCCAGTACTTGTGCTACGGCTTCATTTTTGACCTTTACGGAAGTAATTTTGTTAATATCTACTTGGTTATTGTAGATAAAAAGATAATCAGTTTGGTTTTCAATTTCATTCAGGATCTTATCCAGTTTAACATTATTCATACGTATGCTGACTTTTGCATTTTGAGAATGGGCATTCCCAGCATACGAACAGAACACACAGACCATCAATAGGAAAGTGGAAATTCTCATAATTCTAAAGATTTGTTTAAATCGGGGATTTTTGAAGCAATATCTCCCCGACAAAGTGTTATTTTTCATACCTTTGCGTTGATTTAAATAGATTTTTTTACTTGAAAAATTGTTTTGAGTCTATGCCGGTAAGTGCGGCAACACTTATCGGCATTTTTCTTTTTAAGGTTAACTTGAGCTTTTCTTCATAGGCTTGTTGTTTTTAGGTTAGTATTGTCTGGTCAATTGATGTAAATAATTTCTTCATCGTTGGCTCTTTCATATTTAAAATGGATATCCCTTTGCAGCACTCTTAATGCATAATCAATACCGTCTGCTTGACGGAACTTGCCATTATAGGAATATTTCAATACCTTTTTGTTATTGATGATGATCCGGATACCATAATATTTTTCAAAATCTTCCATGATGGTCTGGAAAGGTTCATCTTTAAAACAGATCAAACCTTCTTTCCAGCGGTAAGGAGTGAAATCGTTTACTTTGGTAACTGCCAACTGCCCGTCTTTTACATATGCTTTATGATGAGGCTTCAAGGTTATTGTCTGTTCGGGAAAGTGCTGTGAGGTAACTTTTACACTACCTTTCATTAAAGTTGTTTCAAACGCCGTTTGGTCAGGATAAGCATCTACATCAAACTGTGTACCCAAAACTTCAATGTCATATTTGTCTGTCCGTACAATAAAAGGAGTTTTTTTCTTCTTGGTTACATCAAAATAAGCTTCTCCTTTTAAAAAAACTGTTCGTTGCTTTTGGCTGAAAGTGACCGGATATTGTAAAGTGGTACGGGCATTCAGCCATACATTAGTTCCATCTGGTAAAGTAATATTGGTACGTTGTCCTGCCGGAACAGATACTGTATTCATGGCAATGACTTCATTTTCCGATTTATATTTCTGATATAAATAGTTAATGGTAAGCGTCAGTATGATGACGGAAGCTATTTTCAGCCATTGACGAATAATTTTGGGAATTCGTTTGGTGGAAATGCAGTTATTTGTAGTTTGGTCATCATGCACCATGAGGGCATCGAACAATTTACGCTCTTTGTAAAAAATGCGCTTGTTCTCTTCGGATGCTTCCATCCATGCTCTTATGTCCATGCCTTCTTGTATAGAAGTAGTTCCGGCAAAAAAACGATGTAGTTTCTCTTTTTCCATTTTATTGCATTCTTTTATGCTTCTATATAAACAGCACTTCAGAATGGAAAATTCCTAGTGGCATTTCATAAAAAAATAGAGAAAGAGTGGAAAATAATCTTTTAAGTTAGTCTGAAGCATCTTTAATGCCTTGTTTATATGGAAATCTACTCCTTTGGGGGTGATATTCATGAGAACTGCAATTTCCTTATAGGATTTGTTTTCGTATCGGCTCAACATGAAGATAGTACGGGTTTTTTCGGGCATGTCGGTGAGGGTTTGTTGGACGAGTTCTTGAATTTCGGAAATAAAAAGCTCATAAGGTTCGCATGCTTGTAAAGTGGCGATCCGGGTATTCAGTTCCCATTCATAGTAATCTTTTATTTTATCCGAGTATTCTTCATGAATTTGCTGATGACGCAGATAATTCAGGCATTTGTTTTTTATAATTGTTAAGATATAGGCTGGAATATTGGAATCTTCGCTTAAGGATTGCCTGTTTTCCCAATAATACATCATCGCCTCAATAGTAATATCTTCTGCTGTGGTTAAATCTCTGACATAAGTATTGGCGAAGCGTACAAAACGTCTTTGAAACTCCTTGTAGAGTTGGTTAAAAGAGGTAATGTCTTCTTTATAGTGCTTTATCTGGATGGGGTCGGTCATCTTATGCGTCGTTTGATTCATGATTAGTACAAAAATACATTTTTTTTATTAGTACTACAATTTTTCGAATGTGAAACGTATGAATCACCTGTAAAAATATGGAGAGTGTAGGGGGATATGCTTATTTTGTATCAGAAGGTACGCTTTCCGCTGACCCGAAAATCCGGGTCAGCGGATTTTCCGGGTTGGCAAGCTTTCTTTTAAGCGTATAGCCTAGCCAGTCTGAACATGAAGAACT
>ERZ791875.804-NODE-804-length-27517-cov-3.243901_pt1 | contig 27517 bp, 25 predicted proteins | sample MGYA00510278_ERZ791875 | MGnify/ENA primary metagenome ERZ791875 (study PRJEB30046, sample SAMN00792078) | human gut metagenome | study: EMG produced TPA metagenomics assembly of the A metagenome-wide association study of gut microbiota in type 2...
AATTGATTTATTTGGCAAGTAGCATCATGATCTTGTTGCTGCGCTCCACGAACTTGCTCATGGCATCGACGGACAACGGCTGGTTGGACAGCATTGCCAGGTCATAGAGCTGCTCGCAGAACATCGGAACGTTCTCGGAATCCTTGTGCTCGAAAATGTATTTGACCAGTGCATGGTTCGCGTTTAAGGTTAAGGTCTGGTCTGCGGCGAACATATTCGGGTCCATACCGCCCATGCCGCCCATAGCGTACATCTTCATCATATCCTGCATACGTCTGCCTTCCTCGGAGAGAGTGATGATGGAAGCAAGATTCTCATTCTTTAACTTCTCCACCTTGACGGTCAGCTTGTCGTTGCCAAGTGCCTTTTTAAACAGGTCGGTCAGTGTGTCGGTCTCTTCCTTTAAATCAGCGGCATCGTCTGCATCCTTTAAGGAGTCTGTGACATCCGCATCGATTCGCATGAATTTATAATGCTCGTTGCGCTGCTCTAACTGGGAGATGAAGGAGGTATCGATGTTGTGGTCTAAGATCACAGCGTCCATTCCCTGCTCCTTGAAGAGCTTGATGTACTGTCCCTGCTGTACCTTGTCGGTCACGTAGTAGATGACCTTGCGCTCGTCCTTTTCCTCTTCGGAATCGTCCTTTGCATCAGCATCCTCTGTGACGGAATTGCCATCCTTGTCAACAACATCGGAAGCAGCATCGGCGTCTTCCTTTTTCTCCTCTTCTTTTACGAGAAGCTCCGGAAGGGTAAGGTACTTGTCATCCAGATTTTTAAAGAGGATATAGTCGTTCATCTTGTCGCAGAACTTGGTGTCTTTTAAGCAGCCGTATTTGATGAACGGACTGATGTCATCCCAGTATTTCTCGTAGGATTCCTTCTCTGTCTTGCACATGCCGATCAGCTTGTCAGCCACTTTCTTTGTGATGTATTCCTCAATCTTCTTGACGAATCCGTCATTCTGCAGAGCGGAGCGGGAGACATTGAGCGGAAGATCCGGACAATCGATCACACCCTTTAAGAGCATCAGAAATTCCGGAATGACTTCCTTGATATTGTCGGCGATAAATACCTGGTTGTTGTATAATTTGATAGTTCCCTCGATGGAATCGTACTCTGTATTGATCTTCGGGAAGTACAGGATACCTTTTAAGTTGAACGGATAATCCATATTCAGGTGAATCCAGAACAGTGGCTCCTTGTAATCCATAAATACTTTTCTGTAGAACTCGATATAATCATCCTTTGTGCAGTCGCTCGGATTTTTTGTCCAGAGTGGATGAATATCGCTTAAGGAAACCGGACGTTTTACAATTTTAGCTTTCTGTTTCGGCTCACCTTCTTCACCTTCTTTTGGCTCTTCTGTGATATGTTCTACCACTTCATCCGTATCCAGAACATCTGCCTCATCGATTGTCTCATACTCCGGCTCTGCATTGGCCTTGGAGAGGAAAATCTCTACCGGCATGAATGAGCAGTATTTTTCCAGCACTTCTCTTGCACGGTATTCATTTGCAAATGCAAGACTGTCCTCGTTCAGATATAATGTAATCTCTGTACCAACCTCTGTACGGTTTCCTTCCTGCATCTCATACTCTGTACCGCCTTCACTTACCCAGTGTACTGCGGCTGCACCCTCTTTATAAGACAGCGTATCAATCTGCACTTCGTCCGCTACCATAAACGCAGAATAGAATCCCAGACCAAAATGTCCGATCATTTCATCCTCTGTCGTCTTGTCTTTATATTTCTCCAAAAACTGTGTGGCACCGGAAAATGCGATCTGTGTAATATACTCTTCCACTTCTTCTGCTGTCATACCGATACCGTTGTCAATGAACTTCAGCGTCTTTTCTTCCGGATTGACAATGACCTGAATCTTTCCTTTATAATCATCGGGAAGCTCACACTCACCCATCATATCCAGCTTTTTATATTTTGTGATCGCATCGCATCCGTTGGACACTAATTCACGAATGAAAATATCATGGTCAGAATATACCCATTTTTTAATGATCGGAAATATATTCTCGCTGTCGATAGATAAATTACCTTTTTTTGTTCCCATATCTAAACACTCCTCTTTCTTTACAAACTCACCCGTCCTGCGGGTTTTCTTCTGTCTATGAAGTATTTTAGTACACCATGTTTTAAAAGTCAACAGAAAATCAGCACTCTTTTCAGTTGAGTGCTAATAAAATTGTGAACTCTATAAACTTTTTATAAACAAGAAACAAATACAAAATACTCCTGTCAAGTGGTATAATCAATTCTGTCAGCTTATTCACTCTTTCCAAAGAAAAGGAGGTTTTCAAAATGGAACAGAATTTTTCACTTACTCCGGTGCATACTGACAAACAGATTCAGGAAATTTCCAATCTTGCTTCTGTTATCTGGCATGAGCACTTCACTCCCATTATCGGCATACAGCAGGTAGAATATATGCTGGAAAAATTCCAGTCTTTTCATGCCCTGAAAGAACAGATGGAAACCGGATATGAATATTTTCAGATTTTTGACAATACAGAGTTTTGCGGGTACTGCGGGATTCATCAAGAAGAAACTACACTGTTTCTAAGCAAACTCTATTTAAAAAAAGAGGCGCGAAACCGACACCTCTCTACAAAAACGATCCAGTATTTAAAAACTCTCTGTCAAAAACGCGGTCTCTCTTCCATCTGGCTTACGTGCAACAAATACAATACGAATACCCTTGCGGTCTATCATCATCTTGGATTTGAGACGGTTCGTTCACAGGTAGCGGATATTGGAAACGGATATGTCATGGACGATTATATCCTGGAATGCAGAGTCTGACCGTACTCTGCATTTTTCTTTTGTCTATTCTTTATAAAACTCTCCATAATCAGTAGAACCAATTTTCTCACTCGGCTCAAGCGTAACGGCCGCCCCTGTTGTCTGTATTTCTGTTCCTTTTGGAATCGGTACATTCTCATAACTGAGTTCCAATTCTTTTGGTGCAAACGAAATCACCTCTACTCTGCGTTCTTCATCTGCTGCAAATTCTGATAAAAATGAATCCGGAAGTGTCATCATAAGATCATTCCAGTCCGGTTCAGACTTCACATTATAAAGCCCCTCTGGAAAATCACGCCCCGCAGTCATTGTCTGTCCTACTTCTACTCGCACTGAATCCTGCAGTGGATTTGTCTCTCCATGAAGCCTTTCTGTCTGCGCACAATCCGAACGGAATTGAAGTGCTGCCCCGCTTTTCACTTCCAAAAGAGCTCCATCGTATAAACGCAGATCATCCATCACAGCTGCCTGATTCGGATTTTCAGGGTCATTTCCAATCTGTTGCCAGATGTAAATTCCATTCTCATCATCGATCAAATAAATCGCACTTTCCCCATCCTGCGCCTCTACTGTATAAATTCCCTCTGGAATATGAACGCCAACCTCATAATATCCTCCGGTAAGAACTTCATCGTATGCTTCGCCTGTCTCAGAAAGCTGTCTCTTTGCAAACTGATATTCATCATATTCCTCTCCCGACTGACTCTGCCCCTTCTCTTGTTCCTCGAAATAACTGTTCAGTGCAACGGCACCAACTGCTGCCACAAGCAGGATTACGCTTCCGATCGCCAGACCCTTCCCGATCTTCTGCACCGCATCACGCGGCTGTGAATCCTGCATCTTTACGCTTTCATTAAGATGATAGACTTTCTTTGTGTTTTTTTCATTATCAAGCCCGCATTCCACGCACCGTCCGTTTACCAGTTTTCCACCACACAGATAACATCTCTTTCCCCCAAGCATAAGCCCTCCCATTCCTGCTGCTTTTTCAGCTTTGCAGACACATCATTTCCTGTTATCATTTACTTTTTACAACATCCAGCGCCTTCTGCAGCTGATTGTCACTGGTCGGATTCGCCGCATCGTAGGTATATTCTACCTCCACATCCGGCTGAATTCCTTTTTTATGGATGTTTTCTCCACTCGGTGTAAAATACTCCGCCGTCGTGATCTTGATCATCGTATCATCCTCAAAACTAAATAATTCCTGCACGATTCCCTTTCCGTACGTCGTGGTTCCCACAAGGGTACCAATTCCGTAGTCTTTTACGGCACCGGCAAAAATCTCTGACGCGCTGGCACTGTAGCCATTTACAAGCACTGCCAATGGTTTCTGAAATTCATGCTTTCCATCACAGTCGTAGGTTTCTTCATTCCCGTATTTGTCTTTAATAGAAACGATTCTTCCTTCCGGAAGGATCAGTTTCAGCATCTCTACAACAGTATCCAGGTTTCCTCCCGGATTATTCCGAAGATCGATAACAAGTCCTTCCATCCCCTGAGCTTCCAGATCTTCCAGTGCGGACTTGAACTGTTCGTAAGTCACATCTTCAAACCCCTGCACAGAAATATATCCTATCTTATCTTCCTTCATCTCATGCTCGACTGTCTGTGACTGAATTTTTTCTCTCACAGCTGTCAGCGTGTGCTCTTCCCGGTCTTCTCCTCGATAAACGGAGAGTTTCACCTCTGTTCCTTCTTCACCTTTAATCCAGGATACAACCTCAGACGTATCCTGATCTTCAATCTTATGGTCATCGACCTGATACAGGATATCTCCTTCTAAAAGCCCTGCCTTTTCTGCCGGACTGTTTTCATAGACCGTTGTAATCGTGATCTCCCCGGTCTGTACATTCTGCATCATAGCGGCTCCGATCCCCGAATATTCTCCCGAGGTGCTCTCTTTGATCTCTTTTGTCTCTTCCTCATTGTAATATACCGTATACGGATCATTGAGTGCACTCAAAAATCCGGCATACACTGCATCTTCCAGATCCTCCTGCTTTACATCATAGAGATAATACTGATCGATCATTTTTTCAATTTTTTTAAATTTTGCTTCGGTCTTTTTCTCTGCCCGCTCCTGCTTGGCAGTCACGCTGTCCTTTTGCAAAAGCAATCCTGAAAGCTCCGGTACCTTTGTGCAGACTCCTACTGCAAATAACATAATAAGGGCGCCTGTGAGCGCCCCTTTTATAAAACTTTTATGTCTGTTCATACTCTGTTACCAACTTTCGGTATTTTAGAAATACTGATCCGGACTGACTGCAACTCCATTTAACTCTACCTGGAAATGCAGATGTGGTCCTGTAGACTGTCCTGTAGAACCAACCGCACCAATCTGCTGGCCTCTTTCCACATACTGTCCCGCACTTACACAAATACTGCTGTGGTGCATATATTTTGTCACCAGACCGTTTCCGTGATCGATAACTACCCAGTTACCGGCGCTGCTACTGTATCCGGCGATGATCACACGACCGGCTGCCGCGGCATATGTAGGTGTTCCGGTCGGCGCAGCATAATCGTTTCCTTTGTGTCCGCCGACTTCAAACTCACGGATTTCTCCAAAATAACTGGACTGGTAACTCATTCCCGGACACGGATGTGTGAAATAACCACTTCCGCTGGATACATTGCCGGATGACGGAGGTGTCACTGTGGAACCGCCTCCTGTACCACTGCCTGTATTATTATTGGAATTATTCTGATTCTGCTGCTCTTGTTGCTGTAACTGCTGCTGTCTTGCTGCCTCAGCCGCTTCTTCCTGGCGTCTCTTCTCTTCCTCCACCAGCTTCTGCAGTGTCTCCATCTTGCTGCCGAGCTGACTGCTTAAATCTGCCAGCTGAACATCCTTTTCTTTTAACAATGTCTGCGCCTGTGTCTGCTGGTTCACAAGATCCGTCTGAAGTGTATTTAATTCCTCATACTCTTTCTGCAGCGCCGCTTCCTGCTCTTCCACTGCCTTTACTGTCTTCTGGAATTCTTTTAACTTATCTCTATCATATTCAGACAGCTTGGAAATATACTCTGTTTTATTCAAAAAATCACTGATATTTTCACTGTCAGCAAGAACTTCAATAAATTCCATATTTCCATTCTCGTACATATATTTGATGCGGATCTTCATACTCTGGTACTGTGTATTTTCTTCTACTTTAGCCTGCACCAGATTTTCTTCTGCTTCTGTGATCTCCGCCTGCTTTGCATCCAGCTTGGACTGTGTCTTTTCCATCTCTTCTGCAATCTTTTTCAACTCTGTCTCAACAGTCGTCTTCTCTGCCTGCACACTGTCCTTTTGCTGCTGCAGCTGATCTACTGCATTCTGTGCATCCTGTACAGTCTCCGCATGTACCGGAAGTATCGTTCCGACAGAAAGCGCCGCTGCCAGACATAATGCTGTCACTTTTTTCATACGTTCTTTCATATGTTCACCTATACTTTCAAATGCTTGCGTACTGTAAAGAAACTTCCCAGGAATCCGATTCCTACTCCAAGCAGAAGTCCAATTGGAAGCAGGTAGCGATATACATCTCCTACCGGCAGGAATTCCACGATATTTTTCAGGATCTGGAATTTTGTCATCACATATCCCACTGCTTTTCCATAAAGCGCATACAATAATGCCAATGGAAGTACGGCTCCGATGATTCCGATGATCAGACCTTCCAGCACAAATGGAGAACGTACTACAAAGTCCTTTGCACCGATATATTTCATAATTGCAATTTCTTCTTTACGAACCGTAATACCCATGGTTACGGTATTGCTGATCAGGAAGATCGAAACTCCGAACAGGATCAAAATGATCGCGATCGACACATATCCAACCAGTAGATTGACACTGGAAAGTGTCTTCGCCACAACATCTGATTTATTGACCTTTCTGACTCCGTCCAGTCCCTCCGCAAACTTTACCAGTTCCTTCTGTGTTGCAGAAAGTGATTTGCTCTTGGAGATCATATTGCTGCCCTTGTCCTCCTGCGGTTTCATATAAACCGCATAACTGCTGGATCCTGCAAGCGGATTGTCATCCTTAAATCCATCTGCCAGTTCCGGATTGTCTCCAAAGTACTCTTCTTTAAAACTGTTCCATGCATCATCTTCCGAAACATACTCTACTTTCAGAACATCATCCCTGCTGCGAAGCTCCTTGCCAATCTCCTCGATCTGACTTTCTGTTGCATCCTCATCAAAGAATACTGTAATCGCCACGCCTTCCTCTGCTGCCTTTACAAAATGCTGCAGATTCAGCACGATAGAAAAGAACAGTCCGAACAGAAAAATACAAGCTGACATTGTCGCAATAGATGCGATAGAGAACATTTTATTTCTCCCGATGTTCTTAACTCCCTGTTTTCCTACGTATCCTAATGTACTAATCCTCATCTATATACCCACCTTTTTGTTCATCACTCACGATCACGCCCTGTTTCATCGTAATAACTCGTTCGTTCATCTCGTTTACGATCTCCTGGTTATGTGTAACAACAAGTACTGTCGTTCCTCTGTCATTCGCCTCTTTGAGAAGACTCATGATTTCCCACGAATTGGTAGGATCCAGGTTACCGGTCGGCTCGTCGGCCAACAAAATTGCAGGTTCATTTACGATTGCTCTGGCAATCGCCACTCTCTGCTGCTCTCCACCGGAAAGCTCCTTCGGGAAAGCTTTATATTTTTGCGCCAGACCTACAAGAGAAAGTGCTGCCGGCACTTTTCGCTTGATCACTCTTGTCGGTGTTTCTGTCACACGAAGTGCAAACGCGATATTCTCATAAATATTCCGGTCCTTCAACAGACGGAAATCCTGAAAGACAACCCCGATGCCTCTTCTGTATTTTGCAATGTTCCGATGTTTCATCCGTTTTAAATTCTGCCCGTTTACAATAATCGTGCCTTCTGTAGGCTCCAGTTCCTTCATGATCAGACGAATCAATGTGGATTTTCCGGAACCGCTGTCTCCTACGATAAAAACGAACTCTCCCTGTTCGATCTTAACAGACACACCGTTTAACGCAGCATTCCCTTTGGAATACTCTTTCGTTACATCTCTTAATTCAATCATCATGCTCCTCCTAATTATTCATACTTTATCGGACGAAGTCCGCCCGCCGCAGGCATACATTGCGGGATGCCCGGATGGGTATACTTTATCGGACGTAAATCCGCCTGCTTAATATTCCAGCGTCTCCATGTATTTCATATATTTTACGACCATCAGTGCAATCTTGAATGTGATCGCATCTTCAAATACACGCAGATCCAACCCTGTACTTTTCTGAAGCTTATCCAGTCTGTACACGAGTGTATTTCAGTGGATGTAAAGCTGTCTGGATGTCTCTGATACATTGAGACTGTTCTCAAAGAACTTGTTGATCGTAGTCAGTGTCTCCTCATCAAATTCATCCGGTGATTTCCCCTCAAAAATCTCTTTGATAAACATCTTGCAAAGCGGGATCGGCAGCTGGTAGATCAGACGTCCGATTCCAAGTGTGCTGTATGCTACAATATCTTTCTCATCAAAGAAGATCTTGCCGACATCCAACGCCAGTTTTGCTTCTTTGTAGGACTTAGAAACTTCCTTGATGTCGTTGACAACCGTTCCATAGGCAATGTGGATTTTGTCATCCTCGGACTCAGCCCGCAGGATCTCCATCATTTCTTTGGCCATCTTTTCAAGCTCTCTGCTTCCGTCCCTATCAGCCAGCTCTTTGACAACAATGATATTTTTCTCATCTACTGCTGTCACGAAGTCTCTCGACTTTCCGCCAAGCAGGTTTCTGACATTATCCAGAGCAACACTGTCTTTTTCGTGTGATGTCTCAATAATAAAGATAACACGTTTTGCTTCTGTGTCAATATGTAATTTTTTTGCGCGATTATAAATATCTACAAGAAGCAGGTTGTCAAGAAGCAGATTTTTGATGAAATTATCCTTGTCAAAACGCTCCTTATATGCTACCAGAAGACTCTGAACCTGGAACGCTGCGATCTTACCCAGCATGTAGACATCTTCGCTCTCTCCGCCTGCCAGCAGAACATACTCAAGCTGCTGCTCATCAAAGATCTTGAAGAACTGACATCCCTGGATCACCTGGCTGTCTGCCGGAGATTCTACAAAAGACAACACCGCGCTTTCATAATTCCATGTATCCTCAAATGTCGTAGCAAGCGCCTTTCCTTCTGTATCCAGAACGCAAAAGTCAATTCTGGAAATTCCTTTTAATCCTTCGATTGTGTTTTGAAGTATCTGATTTGAAATCATACCTTTTTTCCTCCGCTTATCTACTCGTTTCCATGTGCATATTTCACAATTTTTTTACTCTTTCACTTTTGTCTGCACAACCCATATTTTATATACTAAGGCAAAACATCAAAAAAAGAAAGAGGAAATCCACTTTTTTTATGCATTTCCTCATAGTTTTTACAAAAAATTCATATTTATACGGCTATACATAGTATACAAACCGAAGCTTTTTTATTCTTCACTTCTCTGCTGCCGTCCCACCTGGTAACGGAACACTTTCCTGCGCAGAAATCTTTGAATCTTTCCTTTTTTCTGCTTTTTCATATAGATTTCTTTCAGAACGCTCCCGCATCCAAACCACACTCTTGCATTTAACAATGCGCTGTTCCTCTGTATCAAAAGCTCCTGCTCCGGTGATGGAAGCAGGGAAAAAATGCAATCTGTCTCAGCACCATTGACCGCATTGATCACCTGCTCTATTCCCGCACCATCCGGCGGCAGAACGCCTCTTCCTGCCAGGATCAGCTTTCTGTCATGTTCCCGGATCGCGGATTCCATCTCTAAAAGCTCTGTTTCTGACTGTGCCACAAGAAATACACGCTTTTTGTTTCTCTGTATATAGCGGAGAAACATCTTTAAAAACACCTGTCCCGCCGTATCACGCAGCAGCGTCTTTTCTCTGACTCCTGCCGCCTCCAGAATCTCCGTCTCTCCCGGCAGCACCAGATTCAGTGATTCCACTGCTTCTTTCCAGCCCGGCATATCTTTCCCTTTCAGCAGCATGTCCATCGTGATGATCTCAACTGTGTTAATGGAATCACTTTCCATATACTGCACCACTTTCTGCATCGCTGCTTTTGCACTCGTCTGATAGAGTTCTATATTCAAGATATTGATCTTCTCATTCATCTGTCTCACCTGTACTTTTTTCCCAGTCGTAAAATTGTATCAAAAACAAGAAGATTTGTAAAGTATTTTATTCTCTTTGACGATACCAGGCACCTGATTGTGTTCTTCATTTACATGTTTTCCACTGCTGCGCGTTCGATCGAAAGCCCTTTCGTATAACGCTCCATAAAGCTTCGGTAACCTGCGACACCTTCCTCTTCTGGATTCAAAACGGAAATCTCGCTGTCTTGAAACACTGCTTCCGCCAGATACTGATCCAGTGTTCTTCCGTTTTTTTCCTGCATAAAGGCTGCCAGAAGCGCAATTCCCCATGCACCGCCTTCTCCTGCGGTCTCCATCACTGCCACCGGAATCTCCATGGCATCGGCCATGATCTGCTGTCCTGCCCCTTTTGTCTTAAACAGTCCTCCGTGTCCCATGATCCTGTCTGACTGTACGCCTTCTTCTCTCTTTAAAATGTCCATTCCTGTTTTAAGTGCTCCAAGTGCTGTATACAAATTGACACGCATAAAATTTGCCAGATTAAACCTGGAATCCGGTGTACGTACAAACATTGGCCTTCCCTCTTCAAATCCCGTAATATGTTCTCCGGATAAGTATCCGTAGGAAAGCAGTCCGCCTCCGTCTGCCTCTCCCTCCATTGCCTTTCTGTAAAGAGTTCCGTACAGTTGGTTTCTGTCCACATCCATCCCCATCGTCTCCAGAAACTCTGCAAACAGACCGACCCACGCATTCAGATCCGATGTGCAGTTATTGCAGTGGACCATGGCGACCGGATCTCCGGCCGGTGTTGTTACCATGTCGATCTCACGATGAACACCTTTCAATTCGTTTTCCAGTACAAGCATGGCAAACACAGACGTTCCTGCAGATACATTTCCGGTGCGCACTGTCACACTGTTCGTTGCAGTCATTCCGGTTCCGGCATCTCCCTCCGGCGGACACATCGGGATTCCCCCTTTCAATGTGCCGGACTCATCAAGAAGTCTTGCACCAGCTTCTGTTAAAGTTCCCGCCTTTTCTCCTGCGCACAGCACTTTCGGAAGGATCTCTTCTATCTTCCACGGATATTCATTCTCCCGGATCAATTCATCAAACTGTGACAGCATCTTTGGATGATAGTCCCTGATGGAAGAGTCGATTGGAAACATTCCTGCCGCATCTCCGATTCCAAGTACTCTCTCTCCGGTCAGTTTCCAGTGAAGATATCCGCTCAGCGTGGTGATAAAACGAACTTTTGAAACATGCGGCTCCTGATTTAAGATTGCCTGGTACAGATGGGCAATACTCCATCGCTGCGGAATATTGTACTGAAACACATCGGTAAGTTCATCCGCTGCCCCTTGCGTGATCGTATTTCTCCAGGTACGAAATGGCACCAGAAGTTCTCCATTTTCATCAAATGCCAGATAGCCATGCATCATCGCGCTAATCCCGATTGCTTTTGTCCCCTCCAGTTCCACTCCATAACGGGAACCAACCTCTTCTCTCAGACTGCGATAGCACTCTTTAAGTCCTCTCCAGATCATATCCAGATGATAGGTCCAGATTCCATCCTCATACTGATTCTCCCAGTCATAGCTTCCTGATGCGATCGGTGTATGGTCTGCTCCTGTCAGGACCGCCTTGATCCTTGTGGAACCAAATTCAATTCCAAGATATGTCTCTTTGTTTCTGATCTGCTCTGCAAAGTTACTTTTTCCCATTGCTTTTTCTCCTCCTGCCTGAATTCTCGTTCTATATGGTTAATCTCATACTGTTCTCACTATATAACAATTTTTCTTCAAATACAACTTGGCGTATTTCCTAAATATTCCCTTTGATTTTTGATAAAAAGTTACTGTTCACAGTCACTTTTTGTCAAAAATATAAAAAGAGACTCTGTCTTTCTCAAACAAAAACAAAGCCTCTCTTTTTTCCTTTCACACTCTGGCTCAGGCAGGATCTTCCGCAGATTTCCGGCGTCTCCTGGTCATCAGACCACCGATACGCCCGGTTTCCTTTGAAGACAAAGATTTCCATCCTTCCTCCAAAACCTGGTCCAAAAGTCCCAGTTCTTCTGCAATTTCATATTTCATCCTGTCTTTTTCTTCCATTGACGGAATCTCTTCGCGAGTGATCTTTTTCTGTTTCATATTCAGAGCATCTCCTTCCTTTTCCAGAAGTATTGCCCCAAATATCTGATTTCATTCGCCTATTTCTGATCCGGCATGATCACTGACGCAATAAAATATGCCAAAAGACCGGTTCCAACACTGGCGCAGATAAACAAAACCATTCCAAGCCGGATCAAAACCGGATCCACGTTGAAATATTCCGCGATTCCTCCGCACACTCCACACAATACTCTGTTTTCTCTTGAACGATATAATCTTTTCGGTTCCATATTCTTACTCTCCTTTCGCAAATGCAATATTGACGGTTCCCATACCACACTCGATGTCCATTTCTTTTCCGGCATGATTGTTGATATTCTGGTTTCCTGCCGGCTTCGTAAATTCATCATCTCCAATCTGAATGCTTCCCATACCACAACTGACACTATAATTATAATCGGTCATTTTTCCGCTATCCTGAAACTCAATGGTTCCGATCCCACATTCGAGATCCAGATCACTGTTCACGCTTCCTTGCAGCGAGATCGATCCGGTTCCTGCTGAGGCACTCACTTCCCCTGCTTCAAATCCCTGAATATCCGCTGTCCCGGTCCCCATGGAAATATCCAACTCTCCGGTCCTGATATCACACATGTACAGCGTACCGGTTCCTAGGGATGTGGAAATCCCCTCCAGATTGTCCGGAACGTGAATAATCAGCTCTCCTGCGTTGTTTTTTCCGATATTCTTCCAAAGCCTGGTATCCTGGGCACGAATCTCCAGAGTATCTTCATCTCTGTAAATCGAAAGATCCTCTAAAAGCTGCGGATCCATATTTCGGGTCGAAACCTCGATCTGATTGGAATCTGATCGTTCCATGATCAGTTCTACATAAGAAAGTTCGATATCCAGTTCGCTGATTCCTTCCAAATCTTCTGTTATCTCCGGTGAAACTTCTTCGTCGATATAATCCAGTTCTTCATCCATCTCCTCCGGTTCTGAATACTTCTGTGACCACCAGTGATCGTTTTCCAGATACTGCATCCCACGCCTTCCATATTCCTGAAGATCCCGTACTCCTCCGAGAACAGTACCTGCCACTGACAGGACAACTCCGATCCCTGCACAGATTCCACAGCTGATCAGTAGAATTTTCCAACCTTTTTTCATCTATTCAGACACCGCCTTTCTGTGAAACGGCTTCCGGCACAGTTTCACGATAAACCGAAACATCGCCGGATACATTACAATGCAAAGCTTTCCGGTAAATAATGTTGCCAGTACTCCAAGCGCGATCAGGATCAATCCAATCCCTGCCATCAAAAGTACTGCAGGTACTGAATGAATGGCGATTCCTACGCCGATCCCTGTCACCGCGACTACAAATCCGGCAAGTACGACTGCCAGCGATGCAATCACCAGTGCTGCAAAAAAGCAAACTGCTGCGATCAGAAGCCCGGCAATCACACCAAAAATTCCCACACCGACCGGAATCACAACCGGACATACGATCAACGCAATCAGTACGATCAGTGCGATCTTTACCAGTTTGTCGTTCCTGCCTTGCGATGCCTCATAAGAGTACTCTCCTGTCTGTCCACTCTGGTAGGAATAACCTTTTCTTTGCGGCACCTCTTTCTTCGATGCCCACTCCTGCTCATATCCATTCTCTGTAAACTCACCGTCATTTCCCGTATGCTTTAAATCATTCTTGATCATAGCTGCCACACGCTGCGGACTCTCCAGCTCCCGGATTACTTCTGCCTCGTTGTCTGCTCCTGCATCATCAAAATAGTCTTCATAGTACTGCAGGGCTTCTTCTCTTTCGTCTGCCGGAATATCCCCTAACAGCGCTTTTAGTTTTGCCATAAATTCCTCTCGGTTCATCCCGTCACTCCTCCCTCAAAAATTTCCTGGATCTTTCTGGAATAATTCTTCCACTCTACCTGGTACAGGTTCAACTGTGCCATTCCCTTTTCTGTCACTTTATAATATCTCCGGTTCCGCCCATCGTACTGACGGTCATATACTTCCAGACATTCATCTTTCTGCAATCGTCTCAACACCGGATACAACGTAGACTCTGATACATTGATTGCACTGCGCACATCCTGTGTGATCTTATAGCCATACGTGCCTTCACTCTCATGCGAGACGACCGCCAGTACGATCGCATCTAAAAGCGCAGCTCCTGTATTAAATACCATCCAACCGCTCCTTCCTATGCTGTTTTCTCTTTAATACTGTTCTTATGCCTATATTATATTTTGTATAATATAGATTGTCAATATAATATTGTTTAAGATTTTCTAAAGACCTCTTTCTATTTTCTAAACGTAAAGAAGCAGCAGAACAATCTGTGTCTGCTGCTTGTCACTACCTCTGCCAGATCCAGAGCCCAACACCAATCTGCACGAGTAAAATCAGTGGAACCCCCAGATAAAACAACGGTTTCCTTATCTTATGATGAAATACAAACATTCCGGCCAGTGCTCCCGGAGAGCCTCCCGCTGCCGCAAAAAGAAGCAGTGTCTTTTCCGGAATCCTCCACCTGCCTTTTACTGCTTTCCATTTATCGATCCCGAACACCAGAAATGCCGCCACATTGGCTGCCAGTAAATAAATCAGTACATAACTTTCCATTTAAACGTTGATTTCCTTTCCAAGAGCAAATGAATAAATGATCTTTTCTTTGACTGCCTTTCCTGTAATCTGTGACAGGGCGCGGGCATAGTATGTAAGCTGTGACTGGTATCTCCGAACAAGTTCATCGGCCGTTCTTACCCGGTCTGTCTTATAGTCTAAGACTACAAGTCCGTCTTCCTCTTCAAAATACACATCTATGATTCCCTGCACCAGAAGCTGTGCTCTGCATTCTGTATCCGGATAAATTTCTCCTGAATCCACCCCCAGCACAAAGGGCTGCTCTTTGTACAACTGTTTTTTCTTTGCCGCCTGATGCATCCGTTTCCCGCTTTCACATTGCAGAAACTTCAGGAAATCTTCCGTTTTTACAGCCTCTGCGATCTCCGGACTGATCCTTCCTTCTGTCTGAAGATGTTTCAAATGTTCCTCCAGACTTTCTCTGGTATATTCTTTTTCAAAATCAAGAAGCTCCAGAAATTTGTGGTACGCGGTTCCTCTGACTGCTCCGGATGCCGCTTCTTCCGCTCCTAAAAATCTCGGAACAAGAGGCACTGCTTCCGGTTCCTGATATAATACCTCTCCTGCCTCCTCTTCCATGTAGGCCCGTTTTTTAAGTTCTGAAACTGTAAATTTCATCTGAAAACGCTGTTCTTCCGCAAACGGATATGCAAAGTCCAACTGTCTTTTCAGCTCTTCCCGGTATCCGGCATCATGAATCTGATTTGTATCCCAGTTTTCCAGTACATTTCGAGTCAGTTCATCCGCCGCTTCCCAGGCTCCCTCCATCTGAGCCGCGCCCAGACTGTCAACAACGGTAATTCCGATCGAACTTTCTGCCGGGGATGCCGCAGGAAGCAGCCAGTCCAGATACGAATTCGCAGAAAGAACTTCATATGGAAGAAATGCTGTTTTTTCCCTTGTGGAAAGTATTTCCAGCTTTGTCCGTGCATCTTTGCACACTCCCGTCAGAATGAGTTTTTCCTTTGCTCTTGTCATTGCCACATAGAGCACCCGCATCTCTTCCCCTAAGTTTTCCACTGCCACCTGTTTCTGGATTACTTTTTTTAACAGTGTCGGAGCCTTTGTTCTCTTTTTCAGATCAATCACATCCATTCCCACACCAAGCTCCGGATGGATTACAATACTGCCCTTCACATCCTGCGTATTGAAAAGTTTTCCCATACCTGCCACGATCACGATTGGAAATTCCAGCCCCTTGCTTTTGTGGATACTCATGATACGGACTGTATCCGCCTGTTCATCTGCAAGATTCGCCTCTCCATAATCCACATTATATTTTTTGAGCTGTTCAATATACCGCACAAAATTGAACAGTCCCTTATAGCTGGTTCCTTCATAGGCTGCTGCCTTTGCGACCAGCATCTGTACATTTGCCATTCGCTGTGCACCACCCGGCATCGCCGAAATACACATACCGTATCCCGTTTTTTCTATAATCTCCCACAACAGATCATGCATCGCTGTATATGGAAGCATATCCCGGAATTCCGACACCCGGCAAAGGAAGTTTTTCAGTTTTTGCTGCAGGATTGGTTCCTTCTCCTTTTCATCATCAGACGCATAGGCGTGAACCGCTTCATAGAAAAAGAGTTCCGGATACGTACTTCTTATCTTTGCCAGTTCTCTCGCATCCAGCCCCGCAAACGGTGACGTAAGTACTGCCGCCAGCGGCAGGTCCTGACGCTCATTGTCCAGAATCTGCAGATAATCCAGAAGAACACTGACTTCATACGTTTCAAAATATCCTTCTCTGCTTCCCACATGTGCAGAAATTCCTTCTTCTGCCAGAACCTGAGCAAACACATCTGCCCAGCCTTTGATGCTTCTCGTCAGGATCACAATATCTTTATATTGTACCGGACGGTATTCCTTTGTCTTTTTATCCACCACCTGCCCCTGTAAAAGCAAGAGTTTGATGCGGTCTGCCACTGCCCGGGCTTCCAGACGGCGTGCATTGTCCTCTTCTTCCAGCTCCTGTGCATCTACTAAAAGAAGCTCTGCCCGATTTGCCGATACTCCGTTTTGCTCCCTGCTCTTTGGATAATCAGCTCCCGGATAAAGTGCCGCACGGGCATCATACTCCACACCGCCCACACTTTTGTGCATAATCTGCTCAAACACGTAGTTCGTGGCATCCAGCACCTCCTTGCGGCTTCGGAAATTCCGGTCCAGATCGATCCGCTGCTTCTCGCTGTCTGCCTGGCTGTATGTATCATATTTTTCCATAAACAGTTCCGGTCTGGAGAGGCGGAAACGGTAAATACTCTGTTTGACATCTCCTACCATAAACACATTGTAACTTCCGCGGCTCACAGTAGACACACTGGTCAGAATCGCTTCCTGGATCAGGTTGCTGTCCTGATACTCGTCGATCATCACTTCCTCAAACTGCTCCTGATATTCTCTCGCCACAGCAGATGGTACCAGACTTCCGTCTTTTTCTTCTGTCAGAATCTGCAGGGCAAACTGCTCCATGTCCTGAAAATCAATCACATTGCGGCTTCTCTTTTTCTCTGCAAACAGCCTTGCAAAGGTTGTCACAAGAAAGACCAGTTCTTCCATGGTACTTCCTGTATTTCGCAAATCTTCTGCCAGTTCCTCGGGCGTTTCGTAAAAACAGGTTTCCTGCAGATCTTTTACCATCTTCTTGGCTTTTTCCCGCAGCATCTTCACTGCTTCTTTCTTCTCTGGATCAATCGTCTCATCCTTTTTGGCAGAAAGCCGCTTCCATGCAATCTGATTGATCTTCCCGTAAAATGCTTCAAACGTCTCTGCCTTTTCCATAGTCTCGATCATCATAAGATCCGCTTCCAACGCCTCTGCATACAGATACGGTCCGTCAGACTCCTCACAGATATGCAGCGCCTCATTCAGCAGAATCCTTGCCCCCTGCAGGTTCTGACGGATACTTTCGATCAGGATCTGTACAAATCCAGCGTCAGAAAAATGTTCGTTTTCCACCTGATAATTGTCCACACACGCATTCAGCCACTTTTCCGGCTGTGGATAGCTGCCCGCATATTCGTATAACTGCAGGATCACTTCTTCCAGCTGCCTGTCACTTCTCCCCGTAGAAAATTTCTCTGCAAATTCCAGAAAAGCCTCCGTTCCCTCATCATAGCAGGACTCCAGCATTTCCTCCAGAACATCCTGACGCAGTAATTTCAACTCCCCTTCTTCTGCGATCCGAAATCCCGGATCCAGATTAATGGCATGAAAATGCTCCCTTATCACAGACAGGCAAAAACTGTGGATTGTTGTGATCCGGGCGCTGTGGATGAGCGTTGCCTGCCTCTGTAAATGCACATTTCCCGGTGTGTCTTCCAGGGCATTTTCAATGGCATCCCGGATTCGCTCTTTCATTTCCGCTGCTGCCGCTTCGGTAAATGTCACGATCAAGAGCCTGTCTACATCCAGCGGATCCCTCTCATCCAACAGTCTCTGAATGATCCGCTCTACCAGAACCGCCGTTTTTCCGGAACCGGCCGCTGCGGAGACCAGAATATTCCTGTTTCTTAATTCAATGACCTTTTTCTGATCTTCTGTCCACTGTACACTCATGACGGTTCCTCCCTGTTTTCGATTTCTTCTTCCATCCGGCGGATGACTTCTTCTTTCGAGTACTTTTCCAGACTCCGGTACGCATAACCGTCCAGCCTTGGATCAAACCCGCAGATATCCCGGTATGCACAGTAGTCACACCCTGTACTTCCATTCAACTCATATGGATTTGCCTGTACTTCTCCTGCATAGATCTGCCGCTTCACCTGAGCTTCTTTTTTCTTTGTATAGGAAAGCATGGCAGCAAACGCCTCCGGAGGCAGTACTTTGGAATACCTGTTGAGACTTCCGTCCTTATTTTTCCCGATCGGGTTGAGAACCGATGTCCCCGAAAGCTGATGCTCCAGATGCTCGATCACCTCTTCCTTCGCATTGATCATTCCATCCAGCCTGAGCTCTTTTAAAATCTTCTCCTCCAGTGCATGATCATCTTTTTCTCTGTCCACGATCGGGTCTTTGATCCGATAATAAAAGATACCGGCAGGCTCTACTGTTTTCCCCGGCGCACGTCGTTCTTCCAGCTCCAGTGCCGCATTCAGATACACCGGAAGCTGCATCTGCAGCCCGTGATACAATGCCACAATATCAAAACTCTTCATTCCGGTCTTGTAGTCTGTCACTTTCACGTAAACCATATCTTCATCCTCGCAGGTATCGATCCGGTCGATCTTTCCGCTTCCGAAATTCATTTCATATCCGCTCGGTTCAAAATCCCCTTTTTCCATCTGCCTGGTCAGCGCCCACACCGAACGACGGATCAGCTGTTTGATGCGCACGATCATATACTCATTGCGGGCAGTACTGTAGAGTACCGTATTTCCGTAGTCTTTGATACTTTCCTCCACACTCTCCTCGATCATGGCATCTCTCTGCACCTCTTCCAGTTTCGGCCACGGCATCCGCTTTTCCTGCGCCTTTCTTGCAAACCGCTCCATGGACTGATGGGCAATATTTCCCAGATCCATCGCCTCAAACTCATATCGCTCCCGATCCGAAAGATGCAGTCCATAAGTCAGAAAATGCGCATAGGCACAGGCCGAGAACCGCTCCATCCTTGTAACACTGAACTGCTTTTTCTCCCCGTATAATTCTGCTGCTTCTTCTCCTGTAAGCGCATCCGGTTTCTTTTTGAAAAATCCTGCATCCAGAATTCTGTCCACTTTCTGCCCTTCATTCTGCCGATACCAGGTATAGAGTTCTTTCCAGGATTCATCCACACCCAGATACCGGTCCCGAACTCCGCGGATCACAAATTCCAGCCCTTCTCCCGGAGTCAGCTCCCTCTGTGTCATGAGAAGCGCCTCTTCTTCTGTAACAACAAGCTTCGGAAACAGTTTTTTCAAATCCCAGACCAGATACGCCGGACGCAATGTTTTTCCGTCAGACGAAACCTTACTATATGAAATATGAAGAAACTCTTCCGGTTTGGTCAGATTCATATACAGATAAAATTTCTGAATATACGTCTTTTCTTTTGCGCCCGGAGAAAGTGCCTGCTTTTCTTTCTGAAACCATTCCCGGTCCCGGTCGGTAAGCAGTCCTCCCTGCCCCATATTTCCCGGAAGCAGGGTATCATTCGCCCCCACAAAAAACAGGGCTTTCAGATTGCTTTTCAGACGGGTTCTCTGCACATCTCCAATCACAACCTGATCCATACCCGGCGGGATCACACCGACTTTTGCCTCTTCCAGTCCTGCATCCAGAAGCTCACAGTACTCTTTCAGAGAAATCCCCTCGTCTCCCAAAAGTTCTGCAAATTTGTCAAACAATTCCAACACAATGCGATAGATCTGTGCGTACTCTTTCGCCAGTGCCAGCTCTTTCTTTTCCGCAAAACAGTTTTCCATCACTTTCAGCTTCTCCTGAATCTGATTTTCCACAAAGAAGCGATACACTGCTTCACAAATATCGCGCACTGTCTTTTTTCGCTGTTTCAAAACAAAGACAAGTGACTCTGTCATTTCTACAAACCGGACGCGCAGACCATTTAGTACTGCCAGCTCTTCTTCATCAGCCGAACTTGTCTTTCTCGCCCAGACTGCCTGCCATTTTTTATAGCCTCTTAAGCCCACTGCTACCACATAATTTTCCAGACGATCGATCTCATCTCTTGTAAATTCCGTAAATCCGGTCCTTAGAAAACGGAACACACTCTCATAGGAAAAGTCCTGCTCCACCATGGACAGGACACTCCTCACATATTCTACAAATGCATTCAAAAGAATACTCTTTTTGTAGTCCATAAACACCGGAATCTGATACTCTGTGCATGCTCTCTCCAGATGATCTGCATATGTTCCCATATCACTGCAGATTACTGCAATATCCCGGTAGTGGTATCCTTTTTCCCGCACCAGTCTGCGGATCTTCTGTGCAGTCAGCTTTGCCTCCATATCCGGACTGCCCGCTGCATACACCGAAAGATGATCTGTTTCATCCGGATACTGTTTTCTGGAATAGCGGAACAACTCAGATTCCAGAAAGCCAAGCTCCGGATTGCTGCGAAACCGGTAAACCGGCTTGTCATACAAATAAATTGGATCGGCAATTTCTATTTTTCGCTCTCCTGCAATCTGTACCAGACCCGTCACCATCTGCTTACTGAGTGCAAACAACTGATACGGATGCGTATACCGAAACGCATCCTCCCTTCCATCCATCTCGACTGTTACTAAAACTTCTTTGCAAATGCTCATCAGCTCTCCAAGAAGCCGATTCTGCACTGGTGTAAATCCGGTAAATCCATCCAGTGCGATCACACTGTTTTTCAAAATCTCCGACTTTGCCACCATCTGACTGAGCACATCCAGCAGTTCTTCTTTTGTAATATATTTTTCTGCAAGAAACTGCTCGAACCCCTCGTATATCATGCGGATATCTGACAGCTTATAATATAGAAAACTTTCTTCATCCAGATTTTCCATCAGCACATCCAGCTCTTCGAATCCGACTCCATACTGTGTAAACTCAGAGATCACCGACTTGACCTCACTGATGTATCCCTGCTTTTTCAAGTTCCCTTTTAATACCATCAGATGATCTTCGTATTGTCCGGCGATTTTCCGAAGAATCAGATTCTTTCCTTCATCATCCAGAACCTGTCCTCTCGACTGTCCCACTTCCTCAAAAATGCGGTGTGCCATTCGTCCAAAACTTAAAACATCGATATTCATGATCCCGTGATTCGGGTGCAGTATGCACAGATCCTGCTGCGTCTGCATCGTAAACTGTTCCGGCACGATGACCAGATAGTTTATTTCCGGATGTTTCATTGACTCCTGAATGATCTTTTCATATAAATAATGCGATTTTCCCGCACCTGAATTTCCTAAAATAAATTGAAGCATGCTGTGTCCTTTCTGGTGAGTTATAATACTTCTATTTTTTGCAACATCTCATCAAAACGATCCATCAATTCTTTATTCGGAATGGATACGTTTTCAACTCCTCTCCGATTCCATTACTTATCTCATATTGTATCAAACATGCCTCACACCTGCCAGTCTCAATTTTTAAAATCAGACAGCGCTCTTTTATTTTTGCCTTTACAGATCAACTGTGTCATCGTTCCCATCGGACAGTATACACACCAGGAACGGGGCTTAAACAACAGCATCGTCACAAATCCAAGTACGGTAGAAGTCAGCATCACACTGTAAAATCCAAATGCGAACTGCGCGATTCCCGGCGAAACATTCACGCCATGATACGCCCAGTTCCACGGAAGCTTCCAGGTCCATAACAAGGTAACTGCCTGATGCAGACTTTCTACTCCTGAAAACACAAGATACGTCGTCCACAGCATTTGAAAAAACATCGCAAAAAAGAAAATCAGAAATCCATAACGGAACGCTTTGCTTTTCATCCATTTAGGAACATCCTTCCTGCGGGATAACCCAAATCTGCCTCCGATCAGCTCAAACAGCTGTCCTCTTCCGCAATAACGATTGCAGTATCCCTTGTTCCCCTTCACAATTGCAATGATCAGCGGAATAAAAAAGCATAACAGTCCCAGCCACGCAAATAGAATCTGAAAAAATCCCAACACCAGATACATCAGAGAAGCAATCCACAAATAATCATACCAACTCTTTTTCATTCTGCCGCCTCCTGAATTGAAATAACCGTTGCCGGACACGCTTTTACACACCTTCCGCAGCCAACGCATTTTTCCTGATCCACCACTGCCATCACTCCATGAAATATCTGAATTGCCGACATCGGACATACCTTGACACAGCATCCGCAGGCAACACAATCCCTTTCTTCCACATGGGCTTTTCTCTTTTTTCGTTTTACCTGATTCATAAGAATCCTCCTAAAAATAATATAGAGTCAGCAGACAAATTTGTTTTCTTTGTCTGCTGACTCTGTCATTATATAAGATACATATGTTGTTTTCTGTGATATTATCACGCAGGCTTCTACTGATACCACCTCATGGACTCATTCTTCCAGCCATTCGAAGGCTGTGTCAAACCATCCCGCCACATGTGGATTCAGATGTTCTCCTCTTACCTTCGTCTGTTCATTTGCAAGTGACAGCCCATGACATCCTCTGTGATACATATGGCACTCCGAATCTACTCCATGCCTCAACAATGCCTGGGCAAACAGTAATGCATTCTCTGCCGGAACCGTTCCGTCTGTATTCGTATGCCAGATAAATGTCCTCGGCGTCTGTTCTGTCACAAGATTCTGCGCACCTTGCCACGCTTCTTCAACACTGATTCTTCTCCGTATGTCATCCTCTTTCGGCCATCCTGCCCTGAAGTCGATCACGGGATAACACAAGATCATGGCTTGTACCTGCATTTGTTTCTGGCTGTATCCTGTCTTTTTTATAAACCAGTCCTGCTGATAAAATCCGCTGTAAAGCGCACACAGATTTCCGCCTGCCGAACATCCCAGGATCGTAATCTGCTCTCCGTCCACATTCCATACCTCCTGATGTTCCTTCACATATGCAACCGCTTTCGCAAGATCCATCTGCGGATATGGAAGAAGACCTTTCGTTTCATTCTCTTCCAGGACTGCATATTCCAGAATAAATGCCTGATACCCTCTTTTCAAAAATTCCAATGCGATCGGTTCGCTCTCTCTGTCTGACTGATATTCATATCCGCCACCCGGACAAATGATCACTGCCGGACGCCGACGCGCATGGACTCCTTCCAGATTGTTCTGCACGTAGGTTGTCAGAATTGTATCCCTTGTTCCGTATCCACTGTTTCCAAGATTGATTTTTTCATGCAGCATAGGTATTTCTCTCCTTTTTTCTCTTCTGCAAACATTATAGACATATCTTTCTGTTTCTGACAACCATTTTTGTTATCCCCTCGGCCAAACTCTTTATAAAATAGACATGAACCACTCAACTGTCTTTGGATCATAGTGGGAGAAGAATAAGCTCTCACCGCCATCCAGTGCTTCAATTGCAGCCATATCCTCCGCGGTCAGTGTAAAATCAAACACATCGATGTTCTGTTTCATCCTTTCTTTGTGAACAGATTTCGGGATGACTACAACGTCACTCTGCAGTAGAAATCGAAGGGCAGTCTGCGCCGCTGTTTTCTCATATTTCTTTCCGATTTCTGTAAGAACAGGGTTTGTAAACAGTCCATTTTTACCTTCTGCAAATGGTCCCCATGACTCAATCTGGCAGCCATATTTCTGCATGTATTCTCTTGCAGTCTTCTGCTGCTGGAATACATGAGTTTCAACCTGATTGACCGCAGGCTTGATTTCTGAAAAATGTTCAAGATCAAGATATCTGTCCGGACCAAAATTGGATACACCTATGGCACGTATTTTTCCGGCTTTATAAAATTCTTCCATTGCACGATAAGTTCCATAATAATCGCCGAACGGCTGATGGATCAAAAGCAGATCCAGATAATCGGTACGCAGTTTTTTCAGAGACTCTTCAATAGAAGCTTTTGCTTTTTCATATCCTGCATTTGTAATCCATACTTTTGTTGTAAGGAAAAATTCTTCCCTCGGCAGTCCACATTCAGCCAACGCGTCACCAACACCTGACTCATTTTGATATGCCTGTGCTGTATCGATGCTTCTGTATCCCGTTTCAATTGCATCAAGGACACATCTCTTCGTATCTTCCGGAGCTGTCTGATAGACACCATATCCTAATTTGGGCATTTTGATTCCGTTATTTAAAGTTACATATTCCATAAATAGTACCTCCTTTTATGAAAAGTATTTTTTCTTTACAAGTGATACTTTACTTGATAATACGGAAAATGTACAATATTTATATCGAAATCTGCTTTTCAGAAATCGAAAAGTGAATTTAATTTTTAAAAAATCCGAGGTGATAGTATGTTAGATCTGAATGAACTGGAACAGTTGATTGCTTTTGCAGATACGGGAACTTTGTCAAAGGTGGCAGAAGCATTCCATATTTCCACCCCATCAGTCACCCGTTCTATGAAAAACATAGAAGAAGAATTTGGTGTTTTCCTGTTTCACCGGACCAAAAATCGAATTGAGTTAAATGAAACCGGAAAGGTTGCTGTAGAATGTGCCAGAAAGCTTTTGGAAGAAGCCGATCATGCAGTTCAAAGAGTAAGAACGTATGATGCCAAACTAAAAACAATTACTGTAAAATCCTGTGCGCCTGCGCCACTATGGAAGCTTCTTATGCAGTTAAACAGCCAATATCCGGAAATGACAATCTCTTCCGGTATATGCCAGAATGCCGAAGTTTTAGAAGCATTGCACCATCACAAATGCGAACTGGCGATCCTGCCTTTTCTGATTCATGACAAACACTTTGTTTCAAAAGAATATATGAAGGAAAAACTATTTGTCTGTGTCCCGAAGAATCATGAACTTGCAGGATATAAAAAGCTGTCATTTAAGGATATTAATGGCTTCAACTTTCTTCTGCATTCAGAACTTGGGTTCTGGGATGCAATCTGCCGTGAAAAAATGCCTGCATCTAAATTTCTTGTACAGACGGATGAATTCACAATGAACGAACTGGTGAGATCCTCATCGCTGCCATGTTTTATAACAGATGTTGTAATGTCAGACAGGTTTACAGATACAGCCGGGAGAGTCGCGATTCCTGTGACTGATCCGGAAGTAAATGTAACATTTTACCTTGTAGTGAGAAAAGACAGTAAATATCAGGCTTTATTGCCAAAAATAAGGAGATGAGAATATGATCGAGACAAGACTTATGCAGTATTTTCTGGCAGTTGCAAAAGAACAGAATATCACAAAAGCAGCAAAAGTGCTGCACATCACACAGCCTACTTTAAGCCGGCAAATGGCTATGCTTGAAAAGGAAATAGGAGCCACACTTTTTATAAAGGGAAGCAGACCACTTTCTCTTACCAATGAAGGATATCTTTTAAGACGCCGGGCAGAAGAGGTTTTAGATCTTCTTGCAAAGACAGAAGCTGAAGTCAGCTGTGGTAAGGAAGAACTGGAAGGAACAGTGACCATTGGCTGCGGAGAAATTGCAGCAGTCCAATATCTGGCGAAAATTATTGAAAAATTTCACGAAATCCACCCCCTGGTTGTTTTTGATATCTATACGGCCAATGCAGATCAAATTCGCCAGCGGATGGATGAAGGACTGTCGGATATCGGGCTTTTACTGGAACCGTCAGACATCGAACAGTACGAATATATCCGCATGCCTGTGACGGAAAAATGGGCAGCAATTGTTCCATCAGGTGTTCCGCTGTCGAAAAGAAACTCTGTCACAGCAGAAGAACTTGCAAAAGTCCCGGTCATTATGCCAAGCCGAAAAAAAGTGCACGCAGAGGTTGCAAACTGGTTCGGCAAACATTATGAGCATCTTAACATAGCTGCTGTGAGCAACTTAAGTACAAACTCCGCTCTTCTTGTTGAAGCAGGACTTGGTTATGCACTGACCATTGAAGGCGCACTGCCATTTCTTAAAGAATCCAGAATCCGCATGATACCGCTGTCGCCTGAACTGACTGCAACCTCTGTCCTTGCCTGGAAAAGACAGCTGCCTTTTTCTTCGGCAACAGAACATTTTCTGGAATTTTTCAGAAAGGAAGCCGAAGATCAATAAACGATCATGCTTTTTAAGCATGAACCTCATATAAAAAACAGGTATTCGACATATAAAAGCATCGACTTTATAATAACTATATCGGAGATCATCCGAAAAGAAAGAAGGTGCTTTAATACGCATGAAAACAATTATTATTTGGAAGTCGAAAGTGGCTTTATGCCAAAGATTCAACCATTGAACATCGATCTAACTGAGTATGATACCGTAATTCTTGGTGCACCCGTCTGGTGGTATGCCTTTGCTCCGGCAATGAAGACATTTCTGCATGATACTGATTTATCCGGAAAAACTATCTATCCTTTTGCAACAAATGGAGGCTGGCTTGGCCATACTTTCCAAGATTTTGTAAAAGAATGTCCGGGGGCACAGGTCATGCAAGGCTGTAATATCCGTTTTAATGAAGATAAACTGCTCACACCAGAATCAGATATCATGACCTGGATCAAAAAAATACAATAATCGAAAGGAAGTTTCTAAAACGGAAAAAATTGTACAGACAGCAGGAAGAAATGCACTTGGCAAATTTGCGCCGGAATTTGCACATTACAATGATGATATTTTATTTGGAGAAAACTGGAATAAGAAGGCTGGTATCAGGAAGAAGGGCACGATCCCGTCAGCCTTGTTCCTGGAACGATAATCACGATTCCTGCCAATGTAAAGCACTGGCATGGTGCGAAAAAAGACAGTTGGTTCTCTCATCTGACATTTGAACCGACAGGGGAAGAAAGCTCAAATGAGTGGTGTGAACCGGTCAGTGATGACGAATATAACAGATTATGATATTGAAATATTCATTAAAGAGGATGCAGCTGCTGCCCGCACTGTATCCTCTTTAAACTGTTGAGGACCGATTTCTTTCAGTCTGTTTTGTTTCAAAAACGCTGAAAGATTTCCAGCAATTCCGGATCTTCATAATGTTTTCCGCTGACCGCATTGTACAGATCGAGCAGATCTTTCCTGTCACTGTAGAGCATGGCAAAAATCCTCGATTTGTACAGTCTGTTTACGGGCTGCATCTGTGTTGTCTGGTTCATATAAATACCTCCTTGAATGAAAATAGCTGCAGGAGGCTTTCCAATACGGCATCTTTCTCTCAAACCTCTCTGCTGTTTTAGATTGAAATCAAAGCATAGAGAT
>ERZ791875.805-NODE-805-length-27495-cov-6.367748_pt1 | contig 27495 bp, 20 predicted proteins | sample MGYA00510278_ERZ791875 | MGnify/ENA primary metagenome ERZ791875 (study PRJEB30046, sample SAMN00792078) | human gut metagenome | study: EMG produced TPA metagenomics assembly of the A metagenome-wide association study of gut microbiota in type 2...
CGCTACCGCAGCAGAGCCGCGCGGTAGGGGGGCGCCCGGCGCCCGCGGCACGGCGGGCACAGCCTATATTTTATTCTCATGGAGGTCCATCATGCGCGTTTTAATTGCTGCCGGCGGTACAGCCGGTCACATCAACCCGGCGCTGGCGATTGCCGGCGCCCTGAAGGCCGCGGACCCGACGGCAGAGATCCACTTTGCGGGCCGCCGCGAGGGGATGGAGTACGGCCTTGTCACCAAGGCAGGCTACCCCTTCCATCACATTGAGATCAACGGCTTCCAGCGCCATTTGAGTCTGGAAAACATTGGCCGCAACATCGTAGCCATCTGGCATCTGGCGCTGTCCGGTCCGCGCACCCGGAAGATTCTGAACGAGGTCAAGCCCGACCTTGTCATCGGCTGCGGCGGCTACGTCAGCGGGCCTATCGTCCGCGCGGCAGCCCGGCGCGGCATCAAGACAGCTATCCATGAGCAGAACGCCTTCCCGGGCGTGACCAACAAGCTGCTGGCGAAGGAGGTCAACATTGTGCTGGCCGCCAGCGCGGACGCGGTTGAAAAGCTCGGCGCGCCGGAAAAAACCACCGTCGTGGGCAACCCTGTCCGCCCCGAGGTGCTGACCGCGGACCGCGCCGCAGCGCGCGCCAAGCTGAACGCCGGAAACCGCACCGTGATTTTGAGCTTCGGCGGCAGTCTCGGTGCGGACCGCATCAATCAGGTCGTGGCCGACCTCTGCGCCTGGGAAAAGCAGACGCACCGGAATGTGTTGCACCTGCACGCCACCGGCAGCCGCGGCGTCAAGCTGTTTGAAGGGCTGGAAAAGGAAAAGGGCTTTGCCCCCGGCGAGAACCTCGTCGTAACGGAGTATATCAACAACATGCCCCAGCTGCTGGCCGCGGCAGATCTCGTCATTGCCCGCTCCGGCGCACTGACGCTGGCCGAGCTTGAGGCTGTGGGCCGTGCATCGGTGCTGATCCCCAGCCCGAACGTGGCCGAAAACCACCAGTATTACAATGCCCTTGAGCTGCAAAAGGCCGGTGCGGCAGTCGTCATCGAGGAAAAGAACCTGACCGGTGACGGTCTTGTCAAAACTGTCGAGACCCTGCTGACCTCCCCCGGCAAGCTGGCCGAGATGGGCGCCAATGCCAAGACGCTCGGCAACCCGCACAGCCTTGATTTGATTACCGAAAAGCTGCTGAAGTTGGTCAACGGCTAAGCAAGGCTGCATTACACCCTGTAGGAGCGAACATCGTTCGCCCGCCCGATGCGACGAGCGTCGCCGGGCCACACCCCGTAGGGGCACATTCTATATGCGCCCGCCCAACGTACCATCCACCCACGGGCAGCCGCCCCAAAATTCACCGGAAAGGAGCCGCTTATGGACCGCAACCAGCGCAGCCGCAGGCAAAAATCCGCAAACGGCTCCTACGCCCAACAGTCCCGCCGCAGTATGGGCAGCCGCTTGGGCCTTGAAAAAAGGAACGCCCCGCGCCCCAAAGCGCCGCCTGAAAAGGCCGCGCCTGCTCCCCATGCGCCCCCGCGGCAGCGCCCTGCGCAGGAGATCAATCCCCAGAAGGCAGGCTACCGCCCCGGCACGCCAAGGCGCACGCGCCGCGTCACACAGGCGGAGATCATACGGGCAAAGCGCCGCCGCCGTCTGCTGGGGGCACTCGGCGTGCTGGCCGTGCTGGCCGTGGGTGCGTTTGTGTCGATCAACCTTCTGTTCAAGGTCACGATCTTCCGGGTAGAGAGCTATGACGGCTCCCAGCCCGTCGATACCGGCATCTACACGTCCGACGAGCTGATCGAGGCGCTGGGCATCGAGAAAAACTCCAACCTGTTCGCCTTCTCCACCGCGGAAAAGACCCAGCAGCTGGCGCTTCAGTTCCCGTATTTGGAGCGTGTCGCTGTGGAGATCCAACTGCCCGCCGCGGTCATCATCAAGGTCGAGCCCGCCACGGAGCGGTTCGCCTGTATGTACTCCGGCGGGTGGATGGTCTTGAGCGACTCCCTCAAAATTCTGCGCACCGACGTCAGCCAGCCGGACGGCCTGATTCTGCTGACCATGTCGCTGCCCACAGATTTCTCCCCCGTGGTGGGGCAGAACATCGAGCCAAAGAGCTATAACTCACTCCTTAGCGAGACACAGCAGGCCACAGCGGAGACAGCGGGTCTGCAGGCCAGCGCACTGCAAACGCTGACCGAAATGCGGGACGGCCTGCAGGAGAACAACCTGTTTGACGGCACGACGGCGCTGAACATCCAGGATCTGAGTGATATTGAGTTCACCTACCAAAACCGCGTTCAGGTGCTGCTGGGCAGTGAGACGAACCTCGCCTACAAGCTGCGACTGGCCGCTGCCGCGCTGACCGACCCGGAAAAGGGTCTGGCCGCCGGTGATAAGGGCGTGCTCGACATCTCGACCCAGCGCAGCGACGGCGACATCCGCGCCTACTTCGACCCCGATACCCCCGAACCGACACCTGCCCCGGAGCCGACCCCGTCCCCCGAGGAGGAGACCGACCCCGAAAGCCCCACAGAATAACCCCAACGCCCCGACAGAAAAGTCGGGGTGTTTTTTGTACAAACCGACAGAAAAAATCGCATAAAAACACCCCGCAGCGCCTTACAAAAGACGCTGCGGGGCTTTTACTATGTTGTAGAGGTCGATGCTTGCATTGACCCGCGGGCGGATGATGAGCATCCGCTCCTACGGATAAACAGCTGAATAAAAATTACACGTTCAGCTCCACATGCTGGCCTAGGTCCTCTTTGTTGGCGTCCAGCACGGGCTGGATGACGTCACGCAGGAACTCGGTGACCTGCTCGGCGCTGCGGCCCGTAAAGGCTTCGGGGGAGAGCTCAGCCTCGATTTCCTCGCGGGTCAGGCCGAATGCGGGGTCAGCCTCGACGCGGGCAATCATGTCGTTGGGCTTGCCCTCCTGCTTGACAACGGCAGCGGCGGCCACGGCGTGCTCACGCAGACGCTCGTGCAGCTCCTGACGGTCACCGCCCTTCTTGACGGCCTTCATCATGATGTTCTCGCTTGCCATGAACGGCAGCTCGGCCATGACGCGGGCACGGACGACCTTCGGGTAGACGACCAGCCCGTCGGAGACGTTCAGCAGGATGTTCAGGATGGCGTCAGCAGCCAGGAAGCCCTCGGCCATCGCAATGCGTTTGTTGGCGGAGTCGTCCAGCGTGCGCTCAAACCACTGGGTACCGGCAGTGATGGCGGGGTTCAGCACGTCCACCATCAGGTAGCGGCTCAGCGCACAGATGCGCTCGCAGCGCATGGGGTTGCGCTTGTAGGGCATAGCGGAGGAACCGATCTGGTTCTTCTCAAACGGCTCCTCCATCTCCTTGAAGTTCGCCAGCAGGCGGATGTCCGTCGCCATCTTCATGGCGGACTGGCCGATGCCCGCCACGGCGGACAGCACATTGTAGTCCACCTTGCGGCTGTAGGTCTGGCCGCAGACCGGCACGACCTTGGTAAAGCCCATCTGGGCGCAGACGTCGGCCTCGACGGCCTTGATCTTGGCGGAGTCGCCGTTGAACAGCTCCACAAAGCTGGCCTGGGTGCCGGTGGTGCCCTTAACGCCGCGCAGCGCCAGCTGGGAGATCTGGTGGTCAAGCTCCTCTAAATCCATGTACAGCTCGTTCATCCAGAGCGTGGCGCGCTTGCCGACGGTGGTCAGCTGCGCGGGCTGGCAGTGGGTGTAGGCCAGGCAGGGCATGGCCTTGTACTCGTCGGCGAACTTGGCCAGATTTGCCAGCACGCCGATGACCTTCTTGCGCACGAGCTGCAGGCCCTCGCGCATGATGATGACGTCGGTGTTGTCACCGACATAGCAGCTGGTCGCGCCCAGATGGATGATGCCCTTTGCCTTGGGGCACTGCAGGCCGTAGGCGTAGACGTGGCTCATCACGTCATGGCGGACGAGCTTCTCGCGCGCAATGGCGTCCTCATAGTTGATGTCGTCCTTGTGCGCCTCCAACTCGGCAATCTGCTCATCGGTGATGGCCAAGCCCTGCTTCTGCTCGGCCTTAGCCAGCGCGATCCACAGCCGGCGCCAGGTGCGGAACTTGTTGTCGTCAGAGAAGATGTACTGCATCTCATCCGACGCATAGCGCGTAGAGAACGGCGAAATATATTTGTCGTGTTGTGCCATTGGGTCAAATCCTCACAATCTTTTAAGCTGATAGTTCCAGTATAGCAGAAACTTCCCGAAATATCAAAGCTTGAAATAATTCACGCCGCCCTCAAAGATCGGCTGGTATTTGTCACCGGTGACGTTCTTATAGAGCTGCTCGCCGCTGCGCTCGCTGTGGCCCATCTTGCCAAAGACACGGCCATCCGGGCTTGTGATGCCCTCGATTGCCAGCACGGAGCCGTTCGGATTGTAGCGCATGTCCATCGTCGGGCGGCAAAGCAGGTCAACGTACTGGGTCGCAATCTGGCCGTTGTCGATGAGCCGGTTCAGCAGCTGGTCGTTGCAGACAAAGCGGCCCTCGCCGTGGCTGATGGCGATCAGGTGCTCGTCGTTGATGTCGCATTTGCTCAGCCAGGGGCTCTTGTTGCTGGCCACGCGGGTACGCACCAGCATGGACTGATGGCGGTGGATCGTATTAAACGTCAGCGTCGGGTCGCTTTCGGTGATGGGACGGATCTCGCCGTAGGGGACCAGGCCCAGCTTGATGAGTGCTTGGAAGCCGTTGCAGATGCCCAGAGCCAGACCGTCGCGCTGGTTCAGCAGACGGTTGACTGCGTCGGCCACCGACGGATTGCGGAAGAACGCCGCAATGAACTTGGCGCTGCCGTCCGGCTCGTCGCCGCCGGAGAAGCCGCCCGGCAGCATCAGGATCTGCGCCTCGTCCAGCTCCTTTACCAGCGCCTCGCAGCTCTCGGTCACGTTGGCGGGGGTCAGGTTTTTCAGCACCAGAACATGCGGGTCGCCGCCTGCGCGGCGGAACGCGCGGGCCGTGTCGTACTCGCAGTTCGTGCCGGGGAATACGGGGATGACGACCCGCGGCGTCGCCAGGCGCACAGAGGGAGCCACGCGCTTGTTGGCGGGGCAGTCATGCTCCAGCGCGGGGACGAACTCACCGGCCTTGCGGTAGGGGAATACCGGCTCGAGCTTTTGCTCCCACAGCTCCTGCAGACGGGCCAGGTCAATGGCCTTGCCCTCGGCCTCCAGCGTGTAGTCCACGGTGGTGAAGCCGAGGAACTCACCGGCGGAGGCATCAAGCAGCTCCAGAATGACCGCGCCGTAGGCGGGCTTGAACAGATCGTTCAGGTCGATGTCATTGGACAGCTGCAGACCCACATGGTTGCCGACGCACATCTTGAACAGTGCCTCGGCCACACCGCCGTAGCCCGGCGTGGCGGCAGCCAGCACCTTGCCTTCGTCGATCATCTGCTCGACGGTCTTGTAAATGGCGATCAGGCTGCCGATCTCGGGCAGACCGTTCTTGTAGTTGGGGCGCAGGATGACAACGGAGCTGTTGGCCTTCTTGAACTCGGGGCTCTGCACGTCGTGGGTGTTGCCGATGGCCGTCGCAAAGCTGACGAGCGTCGGGGGCACGTCCAGTCCCTCAAAGCTGCCGGACATCGAGTCCTTGCCGCCGATGGACGCAATGCCCAGACCCATCTGGGCATCCAGCGCACCGAGCAGGGCGGCCAGCGGCTTGCCCCAGCGCTCGGGCTTATCGTTCAAATGCTCAAAATATTCCTGGAACGTCAGGTACATGTCCTCGTGGTGGAAGCCCGCGCAGACCAGCTTGGTCACGCTCTCGACCACGGCCATATACGCGCCGCGGTAGGGGTCAGCCTCGGTCAGGTAGGGGTTGAAGCCCCACGCCATGCCGGAGCAGGTCGTCGTCTCGCCGTCCACTGGCAGCTTGGCGGCCATGGCCATCGTCGGGGTCAGCTGGTACTTGCCGCCGTAGGGCATCAGCACGGTGGCTGCGCCGATGGTGGAGTCGAACCGCTCGCCCAGGCCCTTTTGGCTGCAGACGTTCAGGTCGCTGACCATAGATTCCAGCTTCTGCTCAAACGTTGCACCGGCAAACTGGGGCTGCCAGACATGGCCCGGCAGGATGTGTGCATCAGCGTGGCGCTCGGCACCGTTGGAGTTCAGGAACTCGCGGGAGAGGTCAACGATGGTCTTGCCGTTCCAGACCTCGCGCATCCGCTTTTCCTCGGTGACGGTGGCAACGATAGTCGCCTCAAGGTTTTCCTCGGCGGCGTACTTCATAAAGGTCTCGGCGTCCTCGGGAGCAACGGCCACGGCCATGCGCTCCTGGCTCTCCGAAATGGCCAGCTCGGTGCCGTCCAGACCCTCGTACTTGCGGGTGACCTTGTTCAGGTCGATGTGCAGGCCGTCGGCCAGCTCACCGATGGCAACGGACACACCGCCTGCGCCGAAGTCGTTGCAGCGCTTGATAAGGCGGCAGGCGTCCTCGCGGCGGAACAGGCGCTGCAGCTTGCGCTCGATGGGCGCGTTGCCCTTCTGCACCTCGGCACCGCAGGTCTCAAGGCTCGTCAGCTTGTGCGCCTTGGAGGAACCGGTGGCACCGCCGACACCGTCGCGGCCCGTGCGTCCGCCCAGCAGGATGACGACATCACCCGGGGCGGGCTCCTCGCGGCGGACATGGCTGGCAGGCGTCGCGCCGACAACTGCGCCGATCTCCATGCGCTTGGCGGCGTAGCCGGGGTGGTACAGCTCTGCGACCTGACCGGTGGCAAGGCCGATCTGGTTGCCGTAGCTGGAATAGCCCGCGGCAGCCGTCGTGACCAGCTTGCGCTGGGGCAGCTTGCCGGGCATTGTCTCGGAAACAGGCTTCAGCGGGTCAGCCGCACCGGTCACGCGCATGGCCTGATAGACATAGCTACGTCCGGACAGCGGGTCACGGATGGCACCGCCAATGCAGGTCGCCGCGCCGCCGAAGGGCTCGATCTCGGTGGGGTGGTTGTGGGTCTCGTTCTTGAACAGGAACAGCCAGTCCTGCTGCTCACCGTCCACATCACACTTGATCTTGACAGTACAGGCGTTGATCTCCTCGCTCTCGTCAAGGTTCTTCAGAATGCCGCGCTGCTTCAGCGCCTTGGCACCGATGGTCGCGCAGTCCATCAGGGTGCGGTTTTTCTTGTCGCGGCCCGTCTCGGCGCGCAGTGCCATGTAGCGGTCAAATGCGGCCTGCACCAGCTCGTCGTCGATCTTCACGTCGTCCAGGATCGTGCCGAACGTCGTGTGGCGGCAGTGGTCGGACCAGTAGGTGTCGATCAGACGGATCTCGGTGATGGTCGGGTCGCGGTGCTCGGATTTGAAGTAGTTCTGGCAGAACACGATGTCCGCATGATCCATCGCCAGGCCCTTCTCATTGCGGAACGCTTCCAAAGCGTCGTCGTCCAGCGCGGTGAAGCCGGTCAGCGTCTCGACCTCCGTCGGGATGGCAAACTCCATTTTCAGGGTGCTGCGCTCGTCAAGGCTTGCCTCGCGGGCCTCGACGGGGTTGATGACGTACTTCTTGATGGCGGCCAGGTCGGCGTCGGTCAGGTCGCCGTCCAGCAGATAGACGCGGGCGGAGCGCACCGCGGGGCGCTCGCCCTGGCTCAGCAGCTGGATGCACTCGCTGGCAGAGTCGGCGCGCTGGTCAAACTGGCCGGGCAGGTACTCGACGGCAAAAACGGTCTTGGCGTCGGGCAGTTTGTCGTAGGTCACGTCAACAGGCGGCTCACTGAACACGGTGGGCACAGCCTGCTGGAACAGCACTGCGTCGATGCCCTCGACGTCATAGCGGTTCAAAAGGCGCAGACCGGTCAGATTCTGGATGCCGACCAGATCGACCAGCTCATGCAGAAGCCCCTGTGCCTCGCCGTCAAAGCCGGGCTTTTTCTCAACATAAATGCGATATACCATTGTATTTCCTCCTGAGAGTTAAATTTGCAGGAAGTGACGGACGGAAAGCCTTCCCCCTGGGGGGAAGGTGGCCGAGGCCCCGTCCGAGGGCGGATGAGGGGAAAGTGTACCGCTGTATCCCGTTGACGGAAAGCTGCGGGAAGTTTGCCCTCATCAGTCACCTTCGGTGACAGCTTCCCTCGATTGGGAAGCCTTTTTACTGCATCGCTGCCAGCGCTCTTGCCCCAATGTCACTGCGCTTGTGCAGCTTGTCAAAATGGATGCTCTCCGTGGCAGCATACGCCTTTTTCAGCGCCTCGGGCAGGGTGTTGGCCGTGGCGGTCACGCCCAACACGCGCCCGCCGTTCGTGACGAGCCTGCCGTCCTTGATGGCCGTGCCGGCGTGGTAGACCGTCACATTGGCGGCGTCCAGCTGGCCCGCGGTCAGGCCGGTGATCTCCTTGCCCTTCTCGTAGGCGAGGGGATAGCCGCCGCTGGCTAAGATGACACAAGCCGCCGCGCCGTCGCTTAATTTGACATCGGTCTTGTCCAGCGTGCCGTTCGTTGTGGCCTCCATCACGGTCAGCAGGTCGCTTTCCAACAGGGGCAGCACGACCTGCGTCTCGGGGTCGCCGAAGCGGCAGTTGTACTCGATGACCTTCGGGCCGTCGGGGGTCAGCATCAGGCCGAAATACAGGCAGCCCTTGAAGGGGCAGCCCTCGGCCTGCATGGCCGCAACCGTGGGCAGGAAAATCTCCTGCATGCAGCGCTCGGCGACTGCGGGCGTGTAGTAGGGGTTCGGGGCCACGGTGCCCATGCCGCCGGTGTTCAGGCCCTCGTCGTGGTCGAGAGCACGCTTGTGGTCCATGCTCGAGACCATCGGCTTGACGGTCTTGCCGTCGCAGAAGGACAGCACGCTGACCTCGGGGCCGGTCAGGAACTCCTCGACGACCACATGATTGCCGGACGCGCCGAACTTTTTGTCCAGCATGATCTCCTTGACGCCGTCGGCGGCCTCCTGCTCATTCTGGCAGATCAGCACGCCCTTGCCCAGCGCCAGGCCGTCCGCCTTGATGACGACGGGGTATTTGCCCTCGGCTTTGACGTAGTCCATGACCTTCTCGGGGTCGTCGAACGTCTCATATTTGGCCGTAGGGATGCCGTATTTCTTCATCAGGTCCTTGCTGAACACCTTGCTGGCCTCAATGCGGGCCGCGGCCTTGTCGGGACCGAATGCCGGGATGCCGACAGCGGCCAGCGCATCGACCATGCCCAGCGCCAGCGGGTCGTCCTGGGCGACGACGACATAGTCAAAGGCTTCTTCCTTGGCAAATTTGACCATGGCGTCCACGTCGGTGGCCGGGATGGCCTTGCAGTGGGCGTCATAGCTGATGCCGCCGTTGCCGGGCGCACACCAGATCTCGGAGCAGCGGGGGCTTTTTTTCAGCGCGCGGATGATGGCGTGCTCACGCCCGCCGCCGCCGACAACCAGAATTTTCATAAGCGTCCTCCTTGACAGCACAACAGCCCGCGACGAAAAATCGCCGCAGGCGAGTTGTTTTTGCGTTTAATGATGGAACAGCCGGATGCCGCAGAACGCCATCGCAATGCCGTACTTGTTGCAGGTGTCGATCACCTGTGCGTCGCGGATGGAGCCGCCCGGCTGTACAATGGCGGTCACGCCGCTGCGGCGCGCGCGCTCGATGTTATCGCCGAACGGGAAGAAGGCATCACTGCCCAGGCTCACACCGGTCACGGCATCCAGCCAGGCGCGCTTTTCCTCGGCGGTCAGCGGGGCCGGCTGCTCGGTGAAGGTCTCGGCCCAGACATCGTCGCCGATGACATCCTCCGGCGTGTCGCCGATGTAAACATCGATCGCGTTGTCGCGGTTCGGCTTGGCAATGTCAGCGCGGAACGGCAGGTCCAGCACCTTCGGCATGTGGCGCAGCTGCCAGTTGTCGGCCTTCTGGCCTGCCAGGCGGGTGCAGTGCACGCGGCTCTGCTGGCCCGCACCGACGCCGATGGTCTGGCCGTCCTGCACGTAGCAGACGCTGTTGGACTGGGTGTATTTCAGCACGATCAGGCTGATGATGAGGTCGCGGCGCTGCTCGTCGCTGATGACCTTGTTCTCGGTCACAACGTTCTGCAGCATCGTCTCATTGGAAATGTCCAGGTCCTGACGGCCCTGCTCGAAGGTCACGCCAAAGACCGTGCGGGTCTCCAGCGGCTTCGGCTCGTAGTCGGCGTCGATCTGGACGATGGCGTAGCCGCCCTTCTTCTTGGATTTCAGCACCTCCAGCGCGTCGGCGTCGTAGCCGGGCGCAATAATGCCGTCGGAGACCTCATGCTGAATCAGCTTCGCGGTGCTCAGGTCGCAGACATCGGACAGCGCGATCCAGTCGCCGAAGCTGGACATACGGTCCGCACCGCGGGCACGGGCGTAGGCGCAGGCCAGCGGGGAAAGCTCGGTCTCCGGCGCAATGTGGTACATGGCGCGCAGGGTCTCATCCAGCGGCAGACCGATGGCCGCACCGGCGGGGGAGACGTGCTTGAAGCTGGCGGCAGCGGGCTGGCCGAGGGCCTTCTTCAAATCGCGCACGAGCTGCCAGGAGTTGAACGCATCCAGAAAGTTGATGTAGCCCGGGCGTCCGTTCAAAATCTGCACGGGCAGGTCACTGCCGTCCGCCATGTAGATGCGGGCGGGCTTCTGGTTGGGGTTCGTGCCGTATTTCAGCTGAAATTCGTTCATATTAACCCTCCACAGCGGTGTATTTATTCAGGATAATGTCCTCGTACTCGCCGGTTTCCAGCTCGATGCTGCGGACAAACAGGCTGACCTTGTTGTCCTCGTTCAGGCTCGCCCACAGCTTGTCGGCAAACTTGTCCGCGTCGTTCGTGTCGATGGCGACGCGCAGCGGCTCACCCGCAAAGCTGGGAATCGGCGCACCGTTCTTGACGTAAGTGCTGATGAAGTGTCCCTCACCGGCCACGGGCTGCGGGTAGTCGAAGGTCTGGCGCTGCACGCTCTCGGCGTTGCCCTCGTCGGACTTGACGATGGACAGCTTGTAGCCGCCGCGGCGCATATCGACAACGCCGGAGATGCGCGGGGTAAAGTTCGGCGCGTCGTCCTCATAGGTGCGGGTCGCCAGCGCAGCCTCAAAGCTGTAGCCGGGGAAAAGGTTGCCGTTCATGAACCGGGCAATCGTGTCGGTCTGGTCGCCGTTCGTGACCACGGTGGTCTCCCGCAGGGTCAGCACAGCGTTGTAGATGATAAGGTGCGGGTCCTCGAGCTTGGCCGGGTCAGCGGCCACCGTGCGGATGCCGCCGTCGATAGGCTCAAACACACGGTTGCGGCTGTTGGCGCTGCGGCCCATGATCCAGTAGGCGACGAACGCCTTCTGGCCGTCGGGGCTTTTGCCCAGCACAATGCCGCGCCCGGGGTAGTCATTCCCGGCAAGATATTTGTACAGATTCTTTTTCATTGTTAAACCTCGTTTTGCGTAAACAGGAAACGGGATTTCCTGCCGTGCAGTGGTGGAAAACGATTTTACACCTCGTCACTGCACACCATCGCCAATGCCTTGGGCAGCAGCTGCCACTCGGCCTCGACCATGACGCGCTTCTGCAGCGTCTCGGGGGTGTCGCCGGGCTCCACGGCCACGGCCTTCTGCAGCAGAATGGGCCCGCCGTCACATTCCTCGTTTACAAGGTGGACGGTAGCGCCGGTCAGCTTCACGCCGCGGGCCAGCGCAGCCTCGTGCACGCGCAGTCCGTAGAAGCCGGGGCCGCAGAAGCTGGGGATCAGGCTGGGATGAACATTGATGATTTTATTGCGGTAGGCCGCAATGACCTTTTCGCCCAGCACGCTCAAAAAGCCTGCCAGCACGACCACGTCAATACTGTGCTTCTGCAGGGTGTCCAGCAGGGCGGCGTCAAACGCTGCGCTGTCAGCGTAGTCCCTGCGGCTGACAACAGCGGATTCCACACCGAAATTGGCGGCGCGCTCCAGCGCGTAGACGCCGGGCTTGCTGGCAACGACCAGCTCTATTTTGCCGTTCGGGTTCTCGCCGCGGCGCTCGCTTTCCAGCAGGGCCTGTAAATTCGTGCCGCCGCCCGATACCAGTACCGCTACACGCTTCATACCAGCTCGACCCCGTCGCCCTCGACGATGGTGCCCAGGCGGTAGGCGTCCTCGCCGTGGGCCTTCAGAATGGCAATGGCCTTGTCCGCATCCTCGGGCGCGACGGTCAGCACCATGCCGACGCCCATGTTGAAGGTGTTGAACATATCGTGCTCGGAGATGCCGCCCTCGCGCTGCATGACGTCGAACAGGGCAGGGATGCGCACATCGGCCTTGGCGATGCGGGCCGCACAGCCCTTCTTCAGGCTGCGGGGAATGTTCTCATAGAAGCCGCCGCCGGTGATGTGGGACACGCCCTTGACCGTGATCTCGTCCATGACAGCCAGCACGGGCTTGACGTAGATCTTCGTGGGGGCCAGCAGGGCCTCGCCCAGGGGCTTGTCCATGCCGTCGAATGTCTTTTTCAGCACATCGGGGTTGTTGTCAATGTCAAAAATTTTGCGCACCAGCGAGAAACCGTTAGAGTGTACGCCCGTGGAGGGCAGTGCGATGATGACATCGCCCGGCTGCATCGTGGAGTTGTCCAAAATCTTTGCCTTGTCCACGACGCCGACGGTGAAGCCGGCCAGGTCGTACTCATCCTCGGGCATCATGCCGGGGTGCTCGGCGGTCTCGCCGCCCACGAGGGAGCAACCCGCCTGAACGCAGCCCTCGGCCACGCCCTTGACGATCTCGGCAATCTTCTCCGGGATGTTCTTGCCGCAGGCGATGTAGTCGAGGAAAACCAGCGGCTTGGCACCCGCACAGATGACGTCGTTGACGCACATGGCCACGCAGTCGATGCCGATGGTGTCGTGCTTGTCCAGCAGCATGGCGATGCGCAGCTTGGTGCCGACGCCGTCAGTGCCGGAAATCAGAACGGGATGCTCCATGCCGGTGCAGTCCAGCTCAAACAGGCCGCCGAAGCCGCCCAGACCGCCGATGCAGCTCTCGGTCATCGTGCGGGCCACATACTGCTTCATCAGCTCAACAGAGCGGTACCCGGCGGTAATATCCACGCCTGCAGCGGCGTAGCTGGCAGAATAGCTTTTTTCCATAGTAGAATAATCTCCCTTGCGAGTAAATCGTATGAATGGGGAAATGCCTTCCCCTGTGGGGGAAGGTGGCCGAGGCCCTGACCGAGGCCGGATGAGGGGTAAGCTTGCCGCTGCATCCCGTGAGCGGGTGGCCGGGGAAAGGCTGCCCCTCATCAGTCACCTTCGGTGACAGCTTCCCCCTCTGGGGAAGCCTTTGAACCTTACAGCTTCTTATTCGTCTTAGACTGGCTCAGCGGCTTGTCGTAGACAATGTCCATCGTCTCGGTGGGCGGGGCGACGGGGTATTTGCCGGTAAAGCAGCCCGTGCAGAAGCCGCACTTGCTGTGGATGGCCAGCTGCTGCACATGCTCAATGCTCAAATAGCCCAGCGTGTCAGACCCGACCAGCTCGTTGATCTCCTCGACGGTGTGGCCGGTGGCAATCAGGTCCTTCTCGTCGGGAATGTCGGTGCCGAAGTAGCACGGGTGGGCGAACGGCGGCGCACTGATCCGGTAGTGTACCTCGGCAGCACCGGCCTCGCGCAGCAGGCGGATGGTGCGGGCGCTCGTCGTGCCGCGGACGATGGAGTCATCGACCAGCACAACGCGCTTGCCCTTGACCGTGGACGAGATGGCGTTCAGTTTGATGCGCACGCTGCTCTCGCGCTGGGCCTGGCTGCCCTGAATGAAGGTGCGGCCTACATATTTGTTCTTGATAAAGCCCACGCCGTAGGGGATGCCGCTCTCCTGCGCATAGCCGAGCGCTGCATCCAGACCGGAGTCCGGTGCGCCGATGACGACATCGGCCTCCACGGGATGCTCCTGCGCCAGGAACCGGCCTGCCTGCAGACGGGCCTCATGCACACAGGTGCCCTCGATGACGGAATCCGGGCGGGCAAAGTAGATGTACTCAAAGACGCACATCGTGTGCGGCGCGGTACCGCAGTGGTCCTCCATCGTGCGCAGGCCGTTGCGGTCGGCAATAACGATCTCGCCGGGGCGCACGTCACGGACGAACTTCGCACCCACGGCGTCCAGCGCACAGCTCTCGCTGGCAAAGGCATAGCCGTTGCCGTCGGGCAGCTCGCCGATGCACAGCGGGCGGAAGCCGTTGGGGTCACGCGCCGCGATCAGCTTGGTGTGGGTCATAATGACGAGGGAGTATGCGCCCTCGATGTCGTCCATCGTGCGGCTGACGGCCATCTCAATGTTCGGCGTCAGCAGACGGTTCTGGGTCAGCAGATAGGCAATGACCTCGGTGTCCGACGTGCCGTGAAAGATCGAACCGCTCATCTCGAGCTTGCGGCGCAGCTTCGGCGCGTTGACAAGGTTGCCGTTGTGGCAGACCGCCATAGCGCCCTTGCAGTGATGCAGAACCATCGGCTGCGCATTGGAACGGCTGCGCTGGCCCGCCGTGGCATAGCGGACATGGCCGGTAGCCATCTTTGCGCCGCGGGGCAGCTCCTCCAGCACACGCTTGGTAAAGATCTCGCTGACAAGGCCCAGATCGCGGTAGCCGGACAGCACGCCGTCGACGTTCAGCGCAATGCCGCAGCTCTCCTGGCCGCGGTGCTGCAGGGCGTACAGCGCACTGTAGACGGCGCTGACCATATCGGTCCCGCCGGTCTTGTCATACATACCGAACACGCCGCACTCCTCGTGCAGGGACTCGGTGTATTGGGAAATTTCGCTCATTTATTTGCTCCAATTGTCGGAATGGTAAAGCCGTAGGGGCGGATCCTATATCCGCCCGTGGGTCGGCTGCCTCTTGCGGGCGCATAGGGAATGCGCCCCTACGGGAAAGCGCACGGTAAATTGTGCGGGTGCAATCAGCCCAGCAGGCGCTTCATGACCTCCTGGTAAGCGTCGGCTTCGCCGCCCATGTTGCGGCGGAACAGATCCTTGTCCAGATGTGCGCCGGTGGTGGCGTCCCAGAAACGGCAGGTGTCGGGGCTGATCTCGTCGGCCAGGATGATCGTGCCGTCGGACAGGCGGCCAAACTCGAGCTTAAAGTCCACCAGACGGATGTTGGCGTCCAGCATGATCTTCTTCAACACCTCGTTGACCTTGAAGGCATACTTCGCGATGGTGTCCAACTCCTCCTGGGTAGCCAGGTCGAGGGCCAGGGCGTAGTAGTGGTTGATGAACGGGTCGTGCAGATCGTCGTTCTTGTAGCTGTACTCGAGGATGGGAGTCTTAAAGACCTTGCCCTCGGGCACGCCCATGCGCAGGCTGAAGTGACCGGCTGCAACGTTGCGGACGATGACCTCCAGAGGCACGATCTCGACCTTCTTCACAAAGGTGTCGCGGTCATTGACCTCCTGCACGTAATGGGTGGGGATGCCCTCCTTCTCGAGCTTCTGCATCAGAGCGTTGGACAGCTTGTTGTTGACAATGCCCTTGTCGCGAATGGTGCCCTTCTTCTCACCGTCACCGGCAGTGGCGTCATCCTTATAGTGGACCATGACGATCTCGGGATCGTTGGTAGCGAAAACCTGCTTGGCCTTGCCTTCGTACAGCTGCTCTTTGACTTCGTAATTCATGAGAAACGCTCCTTTTTATAGTATAATATAGTAAAGTATGTATGTGTACCTGTCTTTGGCTTCCCCCTTGGGGAAAGGCTCTTTTACAGTGCTGCGGCTTCGGCGGCAATGGCGGCGTCCTTCTTGGCAATCGCGGCGGCGGTGTCGGCGCGGAAGCTGTCAAGCTTCGCGGCCAGCTCGTCGTCGGCCACGGCCAGGATCGCCACAGCCAGATACGCGGCGTTCTTCGCGCCGTTCAGCGCTACGGTAGCCACGGGAAAGCCGCTGGGCATCTGCACAGTGGCCAGCAGGGCGTCCAGACCGTCCATGGCGCCGCCCTTCATCGGGATGCCCACAACGGGCAGGGTGGTGTTGGCGGCAAAGGCACCGGCCAGGTGCGCGGCCATGCCGGCAGCGCAGAGAATGACGCCGTAGCCCTCGGCACGGGCGCTCCTGGCGAACGCGGCGGCGGCCTCCGGTGTGCGGTGGGCCGAAAGAATGTGCGCCTCATACGGCACGCCGAAATCCTTCAGCACCGTGCAGGCACCCTTGACCACCGGCCAGTCACTGTCCGAGCCCATGATGATCGCAACTTTTTTCATACGTTTTGAAACCTCCCTTACAAAGCAAACAGCGCAGTGCTCCGCATCAGGATACACTGCGCTGTGGTGTCGACGTAAAAAGGGTATGATGGTACAGAACACCCGCGAAGAAGCCAATACGCTGCATTGCGTTTGCCACGGAAGATCCCCCTTTAATAAAAGTAAGATGTGCCCTGTAATTGTAGTGTAAACGCTGGGCAAAAAAAATGCAAGCGCCCGGCGGACATTTCAGCCAAAAAACGGTGCAAAAGGGTTTTGACCGTCGCTTTTTGTCGTTTTTGATGGGTCTTGGAGGGCAGTTGTCATACTTTAAAACGGCCTGTAAAATTTTGCTGGTACAGGGCACAAAAATATGATAAAATAGAAAAAATACATAAACAAGGAGCTTTGTATGATTGCACCCAAACGACGCCTGACAAATCACGCCCTGCACGGCAGGGAGGAATGGTTCAAGCGCATCTTCCGCGACCAGATCGCCGAGGCTGCGGGCATCCTCGAAGTCGTGCTCTCCGGCATTGTGCTGGCGGCCCTGCTCATGAGCATTGTCCCGCTGGTGGAGCTGATGCCCGGTCTGCTGACCGATGCCGACAGTCTGGAGATCCGCACCTTTCTGGAACGTGCGCTGGACATCGTCATCGGCATCGAGTTTATCAAGATGCTGGCCAAGCACAGCCCCGGCAGCGTGCTGGAGGTGCTGCTCTACGCCATTGCCCGCCACATGATCGTCGGCCATGAGGACGCCGTGCAGAACCTGGTCAGCGTGGTGGCCATCGCGCTGATCTTCATCATCCGCAAGTATTTCTTTGTGCCGTCCTTCGGCCACAAGATGCCCGGCGGCAAAATTGCCCCGGACATGGAGCAGAAGGCCGCAGAGACCCCGGAAGCAAAAGCGGGAGACATGGCGGAATAACGCCGGCCCGCCCCCGGGGACAGCGCCGCATGGTATGCCGGGGCCATTGGTGCGAACGGCGAAAATTTGTAAGCCTGTGTGATAACTATAAATAAGAATCCCCCTTCCGGGAACTCTGTAGGGGCGGATGCTCGTCATCGGCCCCTACAGCCTCCCGGAAGGGGGATTCTTTATTTTACGATTTTACCAATCAGAACAGACCCGTGATCTTCCCGTGTACATCCACGTCAATGTCCATGGCGGCGGGGTGCTTGGGCAGGCCGGGCATCGTCATGATGCTGCCGCAGACAACGACCACAAAGCCCGCACCGGCGCTCAAACGCACCTCGCGCACATTCAGCGTGTGACCCTCGGGCGCACCCGTCAGCTTGGCGTTGTCGCTGAAGGAATACTGCGTTTTGGCAATGCAGACCGGCAGCTTGCCATAACCCAGCGCGGTCAGCTCGTCCAGCGTCTTTTTTGCGGCGGCGGTGTAGCTTACGCGGCCCGCGCGGTAGATCTTCGTGGCGACGGCCTCGATCTTATCCGTCAGCGGCGCGTCCAGCTCGTAGGTGTACTGCACCTCGGCGCTGTCGTCCAGGATGGACAGCACGGTCTCGGCCAGCGCCTTGCCGCCCTCGCCGCCCTTGGCAAAGACCTCGCTCAGGGCGCAGGGCACACCGGCCTTGCTGCAGACGTCATAAATAACATCCATCTCCTCCGCAGTGTCGGTGGGGAAGGCGTTGATGGCAACGCAGACCGGCAGACCAAAGCCCTGCAGGTTCTCAATGTGGCGGGCCAGGTTCACGCTGCCCGCACGCACGGCCTCGGCGTTGGGCTTGCCCAGATCGGGCTTGGCCACGCCGCCGTGGGACTTGAGCGCGCGCACCGTGGCCACCAGCACAACGGCGGCGGGGTGCAGCCCGGCATAGCGGCACTTGATGTCAAGGAACTTCTCCGCGCCCAGATCCGCGCCGAAGCCGGCCTCGGTCACAACGTAGTCGGCCAGCTTGAGGCTCAGCCTGGTGGCAATGGCACTGTTGCAGCCGTGGGCAATGTTGGCGAACGGACCGCCGTGGATGATGGCGGGGTTGTGCTCCAGCGTCTGGACAAGGTTCGGGTCGAGCGCATCCTTCAAAAGTGCGGTCATCGCGCCCGCCGCGCCGATCTGCCCGGCGGTGACGGGCTGGCCGTCGTAGGTGTAGGCGCAGACGATGCGGGACAGACGGACCTTTAAGTCCTCCAGATCGGTGGCCAGGCAGAACACCGCCATGACCTCGCTGGCAACGGTGATGTCAAAGCCGTCCTCACGCGGGGTGCCGTTGACCTTGCCGCCGAGGCCGTCCACGATGAACCGCAGCTGGCGGTCATTCATGTCCATGCAGCGCTTCCAGGTGATGCGGCGGGGGTCAATGTTGAGCGGGTTGCCCTGCTGGATCGAGTTGTCGATCATGGCAGCCAGCAGGTTGTTGGCCGCGCCGATGGCGTGGATGTCGCCGGTAAAGTGCAAGTTGATGTCCTCCATCGGCACGACCTGAGCATAGCCGCCGCCGGCAGCGCCGCCCTTGATGCCGAACACGGGGCCGAGCGACGGCTCACGCAGGCAGAGCATCGTTTTTTTGCCCAGCGCGTTCATGGCATCCGCCAGACCGACGCTCGTCGTGGTCTTGCCTTCGCCCGCGGGCGTGGGGCTGATGGCGGTGACTAAGATCAGCTTGCCCTCGGGCTTGTCAGCCTTGGCCAGCTTGTGGTTCAGCTTGGCCTTGTAGTGGCCGTAGGGGATGACGTCCTCGCCCTGCAGGCCCAGCTTGCCCGCAATCTCCGTGATGGGCTTCATTTCGGCGGCCTGTGCAATTTCGATGTCGCTCAGCATAACGATACCTCCATGTTAAACAAAAATGGGCTGCACACACCATACACCAGTGTATGCAGCCCAGACGGTCGGCTTAAAAAGCAAGCTGTTATGCCGCGTCCCCCGTGGTAAACCCCACACTATTCCGTCGGTCGGCGGCCTTGCTATAGGTAAAATGTACCACAGATAAAAACAGTTGTCAAGAGGTTTGCTATGTCAAACCGTCCCTTTCCCACAGCCCCACTTTTTGAAATACCGTCCCATGCTGACAAGCTGCATCTTGAACTTGCCTGCGTCGCGCATGGGGGCGCGGTGCCACGCATGAATGGCAGAAAACTGCGGAGCCAGCCAGACGGTGCCCTTCTGCAGCACCTTTTGGGTCAGGTCGGCGTCCTCCACATACATGAAATACCCGGGGTCAAACCCGCCGATTTCCTTGAACACATCGGTGCGCACGGCCATGAAGCTGCCGGTGCAGAACTCGATGCGGCGGGGCACGGTCAGATCCTCATCCTGCATCGTGTAGTGGGCGTCGGCCTTCTTAAAGCAGCCGCCGAGCTTCGGGGCCAGCTGCCGCGCCAGCAGCAGCCAGGGCGTCGGCTTGCGGCGGGGCAGGTGCTGCAGCTTGCCGTCTGGGTAGCGCAGCTGGGGCGTTGCCATGGCGGCCCCGGGCCGGGCCAGCAGCCACGCGGCCATGTCCTCCAGCACGTCGCCGGTCAGCAGGATGTCCGGGTTCAGAATAAAGTGTACGTCGCTGGTCAGACGATCCAGCACATAGTTGTGGCCCTTGCCGAAGCCGATATTCTTTTCCAGCGGCAGCACAGTCACGCGGCTGTCGCCGAAATCCATCTCTGCCAGCTGCCTGCCGCAGCCGTCGGGACTGCCGTTGTCCACGACATACAGGGCAAGATCCGGGGCAGGGGTATAGTGCAGGATGCTGCGCACCGCGGCGCAGACCTCGTCATAATCACAGTACGCCACAATGCAGGCGCTGATTTTGGGCATAGTAAGCTCCTTGAGACAAAATTCTACTAACGGGAAACCTGTAGGGGGCGGGTGCAGGCATCCGCCCCTACCAATGGGCTGTTACTTCTCCAACGCTTCCAGACGGCTCAGATCGTACGGCGTGTCCTGATATACGTAGTAGTTCAGCCAGTTCGTGTACAGCAGATACCCGTGGGCGCGCCAGCGGAACAGCGGGTCGCGGCTCGGATCGTCGTCGGGGTAGTAGTTGCACGGGATGTTGATGGGCTTGCCGGCCTTCACATCGCGCTTATACTCCCTGTCCAGCGTATATTTGTCGTACTCGGGGTGGCCGATGACAAAGATCTGCCGCCCGGACTCGGTGGAAAGCAGCATCGGCCCGGCAATGTCGCTCTCGGCCAAAATGCGCAGGTCGCCGCAGGCGTCGATGGCGGCGCGGTCCAGCCCGGCCCAGCGGCTGTGCGGGGCGTAGAATACCTCGTCGAAGCCGCGCACCAGCGGGTTGGAAGGGCGTGTCACACGATGCTCAAACACGCCGAACATCTTCTTGTCCAGATGCACCTTGGGGATGCCGAAGTGGTAGTACAGCCCCGCCAGCGCACCCCAGCACAGGTGGATGGTGGAGTAGACGTTCTCCTTGGTGTAGTCCATGATGCGGCAGAGCTCGTCCCAGTAGTCAACGTCCTCGTAGTCCAGGTCCTCAATCGGCGCGCCGGTGATGATCATGCCGTCAAAGCGCTCGTTTTTGATCTCGTCAAACGTCTTGTAGAACGCCTTCATGTGCTCGGGCGCGGTGTGGGTCGTGCTGTGGGTCGCCGTCTGCAAAAAGGTGACCTGCACCTGCAAAGGGCTGTTTGCCAGCAGGCGGGCCAGCTGGGTCTCGGTCACGATCTTGGTCGGCATCAGGTTTAAAATCAGGATGCGCAGCGGGCGGATATGCTGGCTCATCGCGCGCTCCTGGTGCATGACAAATACATTTTCCTGCTGCAATTCCTCGTAAGCAGGCAGGTCTTTCGGGATGATAAGAGGCATAGGGAAGGACTCCTTGTTCAGAATACCTTTATTATAAAGGTTTCCCCCGCAAAAAGCAACAAAAAAGCACTCCCGGTGCAAAACCGGGAGTGCGGCGGCGCTTACCGCTTATTCGTACTTGACGTTGTCGATCAGGTTCTGCATGACGTCGCTCTGCAGAACGTTCATCTTGATGTAGTTCTCACCATAGGCGGAGACATACTGGCTCGGGTCGGTGGTGCCGTAGTAGCGGCCAAAGTCAGCGTTCATGGTGGCGGTGTCGCACTTGAAGCCCGTTTTCTCGGCCACGGCCTGCATCAGCAGGGCCTGCTGGGTGATGGACTTGATGCTGTCGTTGGCATCTGCCAGATAGGCATCCACGCTGTCATAGCTGCTGCCCATCATGCCGGAGGAAAGCAGGGTGTTCATGTCGGTGCCGTATTTCTGGGCGTTGGTGTAAATGCGGTACAGCAGCACATCGCGGTAGTAGTCCAGCGCAGTCTGCGGCAGCTCGTCCGCGTAGCTGGCCTTGTCATGCAGGTCGGTGTAAACGTCACTGGCCTGGTTGTCATAGAGCATCGTGGACTTGACGAAGGCTTTCAGCTCATCGACGCTGTTCAGGCTCATGCTCTCGCCGAGATTTTCCTTGACCCAGTCGTCGGTCAGCTCGGGGGTGACGGACTCCTTGATGTAGTTCAGGGTCGTCTCAAAGACGGCTTCCTTGCCGTTCAGGTCCTCATTGCCGTAATCCTCGGGGAAGGTGACTGTGACGTCAAAAGTCTCGCCGGGGGTATGGCCGACGATCTGATCTTCAAAGTTGTCAATGTAGGTGCCGCTGCCCAAAGTCAGGTCAGCGCCGCTGCCCTTGGTGTCACCGCCGTCGAAAGCAACGCCGTCGATGCGGCCTACATAGTCAATGTTGACCGTATCGCCGTCCGCGGCTGCGCGGTCCTTGACCTCATTCGTGGTCGCAAAGTTGGACAGCACGTTGGAATCAATGTAATCATTGATGTCGTCGTCGCTGACCTGGCCCAGGTCGGCGCTGATCGTGATGTCCGCGTAGTCGTCGGGCAGGGTGACATAATCGGTGGCGGTCACGCCCTTGAGATAACCGTTCTCGTCAAACGCATCGGAAAAGCTGAAATCAGCCAGATAGGCGTACTCGGCGTCCGCGGTCTCAGCGCTGGCCTCCTCGGCGGTGTCAGCCGTCTCGGCGGTAGATTCAGCGGCCTCGGAGGAAGCGGTGTCAGCGGTATTGCCGCAGGCCGCAAGCACAGCAGTCATGCCGACAGCCATGCCAAGGGCTGCCACACGGCGGAAATTCTTCAGTTTCATGGAATTCTCCTGTCTTTTTCAAAATTGCATACTTTCTTATTATACACGCTTTTTCGGAAAAGTAAAATGAAATTGCTGTGAAAATGTGGTATAATGGTAAAAAACAAACAACAAGGAGACATACACCATGGAAAAATCCAAAATTGACCGCATCAACGCGCTGGCAAAAAAGGCCAAGGCCATTGGTCTGACCGAGCGTGAGACCGCCGAGCGCGACGCTTTGCGCAAGGAGTATCTGGCCGATATGCGCGCGGCCTTCAAACAGCAGCTTGACAGCACCTATGTCCAGACTGCGGACGGCGCAAAGATCCCCTATGCCGAGTATGCGAAGCTCTCTAAGCATTGATCTGCCCCTGCAACTGCGCCAACGGAAACATTTGAATCTTGTACAAAACGGCTATAGTATTCTCTTGACAAATATGGTATAATACAGGACGGCAGCGGATCCCGGAGATTCCGGAAAAGGCTGAAATGCCTATTTACTTACAAAAGAGGTAGAAACGTATGCTTACTTCCATTACCGGCATTAACTGGGGCGACGAGGGCAAGGGCCGCATGGTCGACCTGCTCAGCCAGGACTATGACATTGTTGCGCGCTATCAGGGCGGCGACAATGCAGGCCACACCGTCAAGAACGAGCGCGGCAAATTCGTCCTGAACCTGATTCCCTCCGGCATTCTGCGCCCCGACGTTGTCTGCGTTATGGGCGGCGGCATGGTCATCGACCCCGAGCACCTCGAGAAGGAAATCGCCTCCCTGACCGAGAAGGGTGTTGAGATCAGCCCCAAAAACCTGAAAATCTCTGACCGTGCGACCATCACCATGCCGTTCCATGTCGCACAGGACGGCCTTGAGGAGGAGCGCCTGTCCAAGACCGGCGCTCAGTTCGGCTCCACCAAGCGCGGCATCGCCTACAGCTACGGCGACAAGTATATGAAAAAGACCCTGCGCATGGGCGACCTCGTCCACATGGACGCCGGTGTCAGGAAGCGTCTGGAGACCATCGTCGAGTCCAAGAACCTGACCATGGAGAAGATCTACGGCCAGAAGCCTGTCAGCGTTGACGAGATGTGGGCCTGGTGCGAGAAATATTCCAAGCTGTTTGCCCCCTACATCTGCGATGTGGGCGACTATCTGGACAAGGCTGACCGCGAGGGCAAGAAGATCATGTTCGAGGCACAGCTGGGCGCTCTGCGTGACATCGACTTCGGCATCTATCCTTACACGTCTTCCTCCAACACCGTGTCCGCCTATGCACCCATCGGTGCGGGCATCCCGGGCCACAAGCTGAACCTCTCCATCGGCATTATGAAGGCTTATTCCTCCTGCGTCGGTGAGGGCCCCTTCACCACGGAGCTGGCTATGACAGAGGCGGAAAAGGACGTGCTGCGTGAGCACGGCCATGAGTACGGCGCCGCCACGGGCCGTCCCCGCCGCGTCGGCCCGTTCGACGCTGTGGCAAGCCGCTACGGCGTGCAGTGCCAGGGCTGCGATGAACTGGCCCTGACCCTGCTGGACGTCCTCGACTACATGGAGGAAGTGCCCATCGTCACCGCCTACAAGCTGACCGACGGCAGCACGACCACCCGCTTCCCCATGGGCAAGACGCTGGACGACGCCCAGCCCGTTGTCGAGACTGTGCCCGGCTGGCACTGCGACATCACCGGCGTGCGCAGGTTTGAGGATCTGCCCCAGGCTGCTCAGAACTATGTCACACGTCTGGAGGAGCTGGTCGGCTGCAAGATCAAGTATATCTCCGTCGGCCCCGAGCGCGATGCCTGCATCGTGCGGAAGTAATTTTTCTCCTTGGCCCCCTCCCAGAGGAGGCAAGAACTTATAACCAACCAAAAGGCAGACCCTTACAAGGTCTGTCTTTTTCTAAAAAAGGGGGCATTCCCACTGATTCAGCTTTTAATACGGACTTTCGTCAAAAATTATAAAAGCACCGCGGATCGCGCCGTCCGCACGGCCTACGGAAATCTGGCCTGCATCGTCAGCGTGGTGTGTAACCTACTGCTGGCGGGCGGCAAGATCGCCGTCGGTGTACTGACCGGCAGCGTTGCCATCACCGCCGACGGCATGAACAACCTCTCCGATGCCAGCTCCAATATCGTCAGCCTCGTCGGCTTCAAGCTCGGCGCACGCCCGGCGGACTCGGAGCATCCCTACGGCCATGCCCGGTATGAGTATCTGGCCGGGCTGGCGGTCTCTGTCATGATCCTGGTCATCGGCGTGGAGCTTTTGAAGGAGAGCTTTGCCAAGGTTCTGCACCCGACGGAGGTCGCTTTCAGCTGGCTCATGGTTGCAGTACTGCTTGCGTCCATCCTCGTCAAGCTCTGGATGAGCAGGCTGAACCGGCAGATCGGCACGGCCATCGACTCGGAAACGCTGCTGGCCACCGCCGCCGATGCCCGCAACGATGTCATCACGACGGCAGCGGTTCTGGCAGCCACGATTCTGACAAAGCTCACCGGCTTTGCCCGCATTGACGGACTGATGGGTATCGGTGTGGCGGCGTTCATTTTGTACAGCGGTGCAATGCTCGTCAAAGACACCATCAATCCGCTGCTGGGTGCGGCGCCTGACTCGGATCTGGTCGAGCATATCGAGAAAAAGGCCCTGAGCTATCCCGGCGTGCTCGGCGTGCACGATCTGATGATCCACGACTACGGCCCCGGCAGCCGCCTGGTCAGCTTCCATCTGGAAATGGACGCTAAGGACGACGTCATGCACAGTCACGATGTCATTGACCGCATTGAGCGCGACCTGCTTGTGGAGGACGGGCTGATCGCGACGATCCACTTTGACCCCGTCGTAACCGGTGACCCCCACGCGGACGAGCTGAAGGCGTTTTTGCAGCGTGAGGTCGAGGAGCTCGCGCCGCTGGCCAACATCCATGACCTGCGCATTGTGCCCGGCCCGACCCATACGAACGTGATTTTTGACTGTGCCGTCCCTGCCGAGTACATGACCGACAAACAGCACCGGGGCGTCAAGCTCGTCAATGCCCTGCGCAACGCCGTACAGGCCAAGTGGCCCGACCATTTCTGTGTCATAAAGCTGGAACCGGACTATGCGCCGTTACACCACGAATAAAAGAAGTAACCCTGTAGGGGCAGGGCATGCCCTGCCCTCAACGTAAAATCCATAGCGATGTGGCGGCAAGGCTGCGGGCCGGACATGTCCGGCCCCTACCGAGCACCATTACGGAAAGTAAAACTATATAAAGGAGAGGTATCCCCATGGACTACAACAAAGCTGCTCTGGAGCTCCACAGCAAGTTCCCCGGCAAGATCGCCGTGCAGAGCCTTTGCGAATGCAAGGACCGCGACGCGCTGTCCACCGCCTATACCCCCGGCGTGGCCGAGCCGTGCCGCAAGATCAAGGCAAACCCCGATGACGTATACACCTACACGATGAAGGGCCGCACTGTCGCCGTCGTCACGAACGGCACTGCCGTGCTGGGTCTGGGCAACATCGGCCCCGAGGCCGGTCTGCCGGTCATGGAGGGCAAGTGTGTCCTGTTCAAGGAGTTCGGCGGCGTCGATGCGTTCCCCATCTGCCTGAACGCCAAGACGAAGGAGGAGGTCATCGCTGCGGTCAAGGCCATTGCTCCGACCTTCGGCGGTATCAACCTGGAGGACATCCGCAGCCCCGAGTGCTTTGAAATCGAAGCCGAACTCGAGCGTGACCTCGACATCCCCGTGTTCCACGACGACCAGCACGGCACAGCCATCATCGTGCTGGCGGGTGTGCTCAACGCCCTGAAGGTCGTCGGCAAGCGCATTGAGGACGTCAAGATCGTCCAGAACGGCCCCGGCGCGGCGGGCACGGCCATCATCCACATGCTGCAGGTCGCGGGCGCTAAGAACATCGTCGCCGTTGATGAGCACGGCATCCTCTACCCGAACCGCCCCGCGGGCCTTGAAGGCCACAAGGGCAGGCTGGCCGAGGAGACGAACCCCGACAAGCTGACCGGCGGTCTGGCCGAGGCCATACGGGACGCGGACATCTTCATTGGTACGTCGATTGCGGGCGCATTGACCCCCGAACTGGCCGCCACGATGGCGAAGGACGCGATTGTGTTCGCCATGGCGAATCCCACACCCGAGATCATGCCCGACCTCGCTAAGCAGGCGGGCGTCCGCGTCATCGGTACGGGCCGCAGCGACTTCCCGAACCAGGTCAACAATGTGCTGGCGTTCCCCGGCATCTTCAAGGGTGCGCTGTCCGTCCGTGCGCGGGACATCAACCCCGCCATGAAGATGGCCGCCGCCAAGGCCATCGCGGGTCTCATCCCCGACGACGAGCTGAACGAGGAAAACATCCTGCCCAAGGCATTTGACCCCCGCGTGGCCGATACCGTCGCCGCTGCCGTCGCACAGGCCGCGAGAGAAAGCGGCGTGGCGCGCGTATGAGCATCCGTGAAATTTCCGCCGCCGCCATCACCGACGCAGTGGAGGCTCTCTGCATCGAGGCCAACACCCGGCTGCCCGCCGACGTAAAGGCTGCACTGGATGCCGCCGAGGCCGCCGAGCCGTGGCCGCTGGCAAAAGAGACACTGGGCTTATTGCAGCAGAATCTCTGCGTTGCGAAAGAGAAAGACCTGCCCATCTGCCAGGACACCGGCATGGCCTGCGTCTTTATCGAGCTGGGCCAGGACGCCCACATTGACGGCGACCTGACCGATGCCGTCAACGAGGGCGTGCGCCGCGGCTACGAGAAAGCATTCCTACGCAAATCCATCACTGCCGACCCGCTGCAGCGCGTCAACACGGGGGACAACACCCCGGCATTTCTGACTGTGCATCTTGTGCCGAGCAGCGGCTGCAAAATCACCGTCGCCCCCAAGGGCGCGGGCAGTGAGAACATGAGCCGCCTTGCCATGCTCAAGCCAGCCGACGGCGTCGAGGGCGTGAAAAAATTCGTGCTTGACACGGTGGAGCAGGCCGGAGCCAACCCCTGCCCGCCCATTGTGCTGGGTATCGGCATCGGCGGCAGCTTCGACCACTGCGCAGCGCTGGCCAAAAAGGCGCTGCTGCGCCCGCTGGACGAACCCAACGCCGACCCGTATTATGCAGCGCTGGAAAAGGAACTGCTGGACGCCATCAATGCCACAGGCTTTGGCCCGCAGGGCTTTGGCGGTGCCACGACCTGCCTGGGGGTTGCCATTGAGCAAAAGCCTACCCATGTGGCCTGCCTGCCCGTGGCCGTCAACATCAGCTGCCACGTCACCCGCCGCGCCAGCC